>Ga0105240_10012056_pt1 | contig 11979 bp, 14 predicted proteins | sample KBSC54metaG_FD_80426 | JGI IMG/M metagenome (GOLD analysis project Ga0105240, IMG submission 80426) | Corn rhizosphere microbial communities from Kellogg Biological Station, Michigan, USA - KBS C5-4 metaG | ecosystem: Host-associated > Plants > Roots > Rhizosphere > Soil | place: Michigan, USA...
CATGCGCCTTTATATTCCAGCCCGCTGCAACGTTGTGTCTTCCTGGCCGAGCCCTTGGCGACAGCACTCAACGCCGGTCCCGTGCGTTATGACCCGCGTCTGATGGAAATGCACTTCGGCACCTGGGAGCAATGTGCCTGGGACGATTTGCCGCGTGCGGAGATTGATCAATGGGCGGCTGACGTCGTCGGCTACCGTCCGGGTGGCGGAGAGAACGTGCTGCACGTAGCACAGCGTATCGACGCTTTTTGCACCGATTTGCTGTCGCGCGGCCATGGTCAGGCGATTATTGTTTGCCATGCCGGCACCATTCGCATGCTGCAAGCGCGGGCTTTGAATTTGTCCGTACCAAAGATGGCTGAGCATGCCGCGATCAATGCGCATGCCATTGCTTTTGGGGAAGTGCTGACTTTGCAGCTCTGAGGTCCAGGCAGACTCAAGAAGGCCTGAAGAGCCTCATCGGAAGCGCGGTGAAGCTGGTGTTGTTCATCACCCACATCAACATCGGCATAGTTGTTCAAAAGGAAGCCTTTGCGCTTCCTTTTTTCATGGCCGCGCGCAAAGCAAAGTGGGCATGGGCGTGGCGCGCCGGGCATTTTCAACAAAGTCACTTCAAGTCATTGTTTTCATGCAAGATTTCTTCAAAAAAATGGCTGTTGATTTTGGCCTTTTTTCTGCAACACTAGAAAAAGCTGGGTGGCTAAAATAGTAAAATGTAGAAAAAAAGACAATATTTATAAATAGATAAGTCTAAATTCATGTCTGATACTTCTCTCAAAAAAATTCTGATCGTCGACGACAGCAAAGTATCGCGCATGGTGATCAAGGCGCATATTCTCGCCGTCCATGCCGACTGGATCGTGCAGGAGGCCACGACCGGCAATGAGGCTGTCGCCATGATTGAGCAGGATCTGCCCGATTACTGCACGATGGATATCAATATGCCCGGCATGCTCGGCACGGATGCTGCCGAGATCATCCTCAGCAAATATCCCGGCGTGCGTATCGTGATTTTTTCAGCCAACATCCAGGAGGCCGCGCAATCGCGCGCGCAGCAGCTCGGCGCTTTGTTTGTCGCCAAACCGGTGACGGAAAAATCGATTGCGCAGGCAATCGGCTATTTCACCGGCGCCACCGGTATTTCTGGCTCAGGCGCTGCGGGGGCCGCGTGAAAGTGCTATCTGAGATCGAACTTGATGCGCTCACCGAAGTGTTCAACGTTGGTGCAGGGCGCGCCGCGTTAAGCCTCAGCGAAATCGTCGGCGAGGAAGTCTTGCTGTCGGTGCCATCGATCGAGATACTCAAGGCCGACGAGGTCAATGACCGCGTGTTGACGCTCAAGGACAACAAGTTCGCCACCGTCAGCCAGTTGTTCACCGGCCCTTTCGACGCCGAAGCCGTGCTGCTGTTCACGAAGAACTATGCGCTGGAAATTGTGCGTGACATGATGGGCTCGCAGATGAGCATCGAGGATCTGGCGGAGTTCGAGCAAGAAGCCATGTGCGAGCTCGGCAACATCATCCTCAATGCCTGTTTGTCGGCCATGGCCGACATGCTCAATATCAGTCTCAGCAGTTCGTTGCCGAGCTATACCATGTCGTCACCAGAGGAAATCACCGCGCGCCTGGCCGAGCAGGGCCGCGACGACAGCTACATCCTGGTTCTCCACATTGATCTGGTGCTGGAAAAACACCATACCGAAGGTCATCTGATTTTCCTGCTTAGCTCCACATCGCTGAGCAAGCTGATTTCACATATTCAGCAGTATCTGAACAATATTCTCTAAACGGCATGTCCATGAGCAGTCCGGTTCCACTTGGTTTTTCAGCAGATGAGGTTGTCAACAACGTCAACCTGGGACTCGTCGTGGTCGATCGCGACTTGCAGATCCTGCTGTGGAATGACTGGATGAGCCGGCACAGCCGCATCGGCCGTGAGCAGGCGCTCAGGCAAAACATCATCGCGCTATTCGGCGAGCAACTTACGCCGGGCTTCCTGCGGGCGCTGAACAACGCTATCGGCTACGGCTTGCCGGCAATCTTGTCCAGCGCATTCCATCGCTCGCCGTTGCCGCTTTTTGTCGAACAAGATAAAAGCGATATGCCGGTGCGTATGCATCAATCCATCATCATGACACCGCTGCAATCCGACGACGGTCAGCCGACATGTCTGATCCAGATCAGCGACTCCAGCACCTCGGTCAAGCGCGAAAAAATGCTCATGTCGCATTCCGATGCGCTCAAGCGAGAGGCGATTACCGATAGCCTGACAGGTATCTACAATCGCCGCTTCTTTGATGAAAGCTATGCGCTGGCGCTGCGCGACGCCAAGCGCAACCACACCAGCCTGTCGTTGCTCATGATCGATATCGATTACTTCAAGCAATACAACGACCATTACGGTCATGGCGAAGGCGACAGGGCACTGAAGCTGGTCGCCAACGTCCTGCGCGCGCAAATGCGCCGCCCTAACGACGTCTGTGCGCGTTATGGCGGCGAAGAGTTCATCATGCTGATCCCCGGCTTTACCGACGTCCAGGCGGAGAACTTTGCCGAACGTCTGCGCGCCAGCGTCAGCGACCTCTGCATTCAGCATGAAGAGTCCCAGTCCGGCGCGCACATGACCATCAGCGTCGGCGTCTGCACCATGACACCTGATATCGGCAGCGACGGTGCGGCTTTGCTCGATAGCGCCGACGATGCGCTATACCGGGCAAAGAAGCAGGGACGCAATCAGGTCGTCAGCGGCGTTTAGGTGCGGTTCTGCCTGTTTTTGAACGGAAGAGGAACAATCCTCGCAAAAGCTGAACGGACGCGGCCTGCGCATTGTCATAAACAAGTTATCAACAGGGTTGACCACATTTTCTGTGGGTAACTTTGGCTCGCGCCAACTTGTCGATATGGCCGCATTCGTCCGCTCGCCGATCTTGTGGATATCTTGCGTATAATGCGCTCCTTGATGCTTTTTGCTGTTTTTACCGCCTCGCTCATGCGCCGATTTTGTTTTTTGTTGCTGGCATTCCTGTTTCCCTTGCAGTTGTTTGCGGGGACGCTTGAGCCTATGGCAAAGCAACTGAGTGAGACACCTGCGATTGTGCAGGCTGCTCAAGCGCACTCGCAAGATGGCGCGCAACAATCCGCATGTGAAACGGCTCACGATATTGCCGACACGATGGCCGATGAGCTGAGCGACCAGCCCGATACTAAAAAACTGACGGCGCAAGGCGATCTGGAAGACCAGACCTTACCGGTTCCTTTTGCCACCTTGCCGCTGGATTGGCAGCCTTTCCCTCATTTTTATCCCCTCGTGAACGACGGCACTTCCGCGTTCATTGATCTGCAGCGTCCTCCACCGCTAGCCTGACCGTGCGCTCTCCGACTCGGTGCAGTTGATCGTTTTCGATCAGCTGCGGCACCGAGATCGGCTATTGCGCGCAGTTCTCTATTCTTCTCCAGTTTTCATTGCTATTGCCCTGCGGCGGCGGCATCGCTACTGCAACTTCTCGTATTTTTTATTTAGGAAGCTCCATGAAACGCGTCATTCTTTTTCTCGTCACCAATCTTGCCGTGATGCTGGTCCTCAGCGTGACCGCCAGCGTTCTCGGCATCAATCGCTACATGACCGCCAACGGCCTCAACTTCGGCATGCTGCTGATGTTCTGTGCGCTGATGGGCTTCGGCGGGTCGTTCATTTCCCTCTTGATGTCGAAGACCATCGCCAAATGGTCCACCGGTGCGCGCGTCATCGCGCACCCGCAAAACTCGACGGAGATGTGGCTGGTCGATACCGTCAACCGCCTGGCAACACGTGCCGGTTTGAGCATGCCTGAAGTCGCGGTCTATGACGGCCCGCCAAACGCCTTTGCTACCGGCGCCAGCAAGAGCAACTCGCTGGTGGCGGTATCGACCGGCCTGCTGCAGGGCATGACCAAGGAAGAAGTGGAAGCCGTGCTGGCGCATGAAGTCGCACACATCGCCAACGGCGACATGGTCACGCTGACGCTGATCCAGGGCGTGGTCAATACCTTCGTCATGTTCTTCGCGCGTATCGTCGGCTACTTTGTTGACTCGGCTTTGCGCCGCAACAACGAGCAGTCGTCCGGGCCCGGCATCGGCTACATGGTGACCGTGGTTGTCTGCGAAATCGTCTTCGGTATTCTGGCCAGCGTGATCGTCATGTACTTCTCGCGCCAGCGCGAATACCGTGCCGACGCCGGCGCTGCATCGCTGATGGGTTCATCCACACCGATGATCGGCGCACTGCGTCGCCTGGGCGGAATGGAGGCCGATGGCTTGCCGCAGAACTTGCAGGCGTCCGGTATTGCGGGGCGCGAGTCGTGGATGGGTTTGTTCTCCAGCCATCCGTCGATTGAGTCGCGCATCGCTTCTTTGCAGAATCGTGCACGCGCCTGATCGCCTAGAAAACGCTGTGTGCTCTGCAGCATTTCTGCAATCGTGATAAATTTGTGTGTGGCGAAAATTTCGAAATAGTTTGAATTTTTCTGCACACGATGTTCTCGGGGCGGGGTGAAAATCCCCACCGGCGGTGATGTCGCATGACCTTGTTTTCAAGGTTCTTGCGACGAGCCCGCGAGCGCTTGGCGGACGCCCGTCCGTCAAGGTCAGCAGACCTGGTGAGATCCCGGGGCCGACGGTCATAGTCCGGATGAAAGAGAACGGAAACCTGCCGCGCGCATGCACGCTTGCATACGCCTGCTCGTTCCCATGCGCCCTGTTTTTAGTCACCAAACAGGAGTCCTGAACAAATGCAACACGCAGCAAACCATACCAATACTTCTACCGCCAAAAATCGTATCGCTTTTATCCAGGCTTGCTGGCACAAAGAGATCGTCGATCAATGCCGTATTTCCTTCACTGCTGAAATCGCCAAGTTGGGTTTTCCGGAATCCAGTATTGATTTCTTCGAAGTCCCCGGTGCGTTTGAAATCCCTTTGCATGCCAAGTTGTTGGCAAAGACCGGCAAGTATGCCGGTATCGTCGCTTCCGGCCTGGTGGTTGATGGCGGGATTTACCGTCACGATTTCGTCGCCACGGCAGTGATCAACTCCCTGATGAACGTACAGCTGGAAACCGAAGTACCGGTTTTCTCCGCCGTGCTGACACCGCATCATTTTCATTCGCACAGCGAGCATCAGGAGTTCTTCCACGCGCATTTCGTGGTCAAGGGCCAGGAAGCCGCGCGCGCTTGCGCTGACACCATCGGCAAGATTGCACGTCTTGATGCCGGGCAAAACGCGGTGCCGGTGCTCAACGCAGCCTGATCGGTTGTAGCGGACTGACCGGTCGCCGGTCAAAACAGAAGACGGACATTGCGAAAGCAGTGTCCGTTTTTTTATGCCCGATTGTGAGTGCTGAAGAGTAAGGGAAGAGCGGGGAAGTGTGAATCCTGGTCAGGAATTTGTAGCATCTTGTTACAAGGCTTACCGGGTACTGACTGGTTATCGGGTGCGAATTGGATTTTAATAGAGTCAATGGTTAAACGAGTTGTCAGCCGCGCAGCACTTTTTTCAATGCGCAGTTCAAGCTCGACATTCAAGCACATAACGCATACGCATCTTCAGATGCACCCAAGGAGCCATCGTGAAAAAATCTCTTCTCTCCGTGACAGTCGTATCGGTTGGCGTGCTCGCCGCAAGCCTGTTTGCGGCACCGGCGATGGCCGCGCACGTCGGTGTTGGTATCAATATCGGTGTGCCTGTGTATGCACCGCCACCACCCGTGTATTACGCGCCGGCTCCGGTCTATGCGCCGCCACCTCCTGTGTACGTGCGTCCGGCGCCGGTTTATGTCGCCCCTGCACCAATTTACGTTGAGCGAGGCGGCTACTACCACCGTGGTTATGGCCCCGGCTATTATCGCCATGGCTACCGTCACCACGGTTATCACGACCGCCGCTGGTAATCCCACGTAGTCGCTGATATGCCTGACCTCAGTTGCCTGATGTACCCACACTGAGTTACTCACACTTACCCACAAAAACTGTGGGTAAGTGTGTGAGCAAGTCTGGGGGAAAGTGCTAAGTGGTTGATTATGAAGAACTTAGTTATTCCGCCTCAAAATAAGGCAGTTGGTGACAACATTGAAGAAATGTTAAAGACGTATTGAATAAGTCTTGAATAAGGAGTCCTATTTGGACTCCTTTTTTTCTGGCTGTGCGACCGGGCCATCCAATTGGGTTTTGGCAGCTTTGGCGGCATCGTCTTCTGCCGGATCCAGATAGCGTTCTACCGCACCAAAGAATCGATCATAAAAATGACCGGAGCGGATGGTTTCGCTCGCCACGCGCACGAGCGAATCGTCACTTGAGCCGAACGGCATCGATACCGAACCCAACACGCCCACGCCCAGACTGGCGGAGTTGTTGGTCTTCTTCAGCGCGTAGCGATCCTGCGTCGCGCTCACAAATAGCGAAGCATTGTGGTCAGCCTTGCCGTTGGGCGCGCAGACGATATGAAAAGCAATCTCCACGTGCTGATCGGCTTCCGGTTGAAAGCTCTTGGTGCCGTCGACGATGTTGGCCTGGGCTTTGCTGATGATGTAGCCCTGACCCAGCAAGGTGCGGCGTGCAGCTTCGCATACCGCATTATCGCTGGCGCCGAAGCTGCGTGAATAGGTGTCGGTCTCGCTGAAATCTTCCTGATGATAGAACGATGGCTTTGACGTCGAGCAACCTGCCAGACCGGCAACACCGGTGATCAGCAGGGCAGAAACGGATAACGAAGGAAGCAAGCGGCGCATGCCTGGAATCTCCTGATGGTAAATCTCTGAGTCTGTTAGTGGATAAGTCGATACCGTAATTGTAAATTATCGGCAAGGCCACAAGTCGAAGCAGAACGTAAGGATCGGTAACAAGTCGGCAGCCGGCAGCATCAATATCGACTCCCCGATATACTTGTCATTCGAATAGTTATTATGGGTGACTGCGGGTTATTTCTAATTATTCAGCTGGATCAGCTGAGACCAGCGTGGAAGCGTATTCGTAACCACGCTGCCACCGGGCCAAGTGCGGCAGCACCACAGCAATATCACGAATAGACCGGAGAACACATGGAATCGTTGCAAAAGCTGCTGGGAATCGACCTGCCGATTATTCAGGCACCGATGGCGGGCGTACAGGGACATGCGCTGATTACTGCAGTCTGTAATGCCGGCGGCCTGGGTTCTTTGCCTTGCGCCATGCTCACGCCTGAAGTGCTGCGCAAAGAGCTCGAGCAAATCCGTGCCGGCACCGACAAGCCCTACAACGTGAATTTTTTTGCGCATACACCACCCGAACCCGATGCAACGCGCGAAGCCACATGGCGTGCTGCGCTGGCGCCGTACTATCGTGAATTCGGTATTGATGCCGACACCATCCCGACAGGCCCTGGTCGCGCTCCGTTCACGGCCGAGGCCGCTGAACTGTTGAGCGAATTCAAGCCCCCGGTGGTCAGCTTCCATTTCGGTCTGCCCAGTGCGGCATTGATCGCCCGCGTGCGCAGCTGGGGCGCCAAAGTGTTGTCTTCGGCAACCACCGTGGCCGAAGCGCGCTGGCTGGAAGAGCAGGGTGTCGACGCCATCATCGCGCAAGGTCTGGAAGCGGGAGGGCATCGGGGCTTTTTCCTGTCGCACGATATTTCCACGCAGCTCGGTACCTTCGCCTTGCTGCCGCAAATCGTCCGGGCCGTGAACGTCCCGGTTATCGCCGCAGGCGGCATCGTCGATGCCAAGGGCGTCGCTGCCGCCAAATTGCTGGGCGCGGCAGGCGTGCAGATCGGTACAGCCTACATGCTCACGCCCGAGGCAACCACCAGCGCCATCCATCGCGCTGTCCTGAAAAGCGATGCCATTGAACACACCGCACTCACTAACTTGTTTACCGGCGGTCCTGCACGCGGCGTGGTGAATCGCCTCATGCGCGAAGTCGGTTCATTGAGCCCCGCGGCGCCGGCTTTTCCCTTGGCGACTTCCGCGATTGCACCATTGCGCAGCAAGGCAGAGAGCTTGGGCAGCGGAGATTTTTCTCCATTATGGTCGGGGCAGAATGCGCGCGGCTGCAAAGAGATTCCCGCCGCCGAACTTACGCGGGAGTTGGCTGCAGGCTGGTAAAGCGCAGCAGGGTCGCCCGGGATCCCAGTTCGACGTTCGACATCGGGAGAATAAGTTGACCAAGATCAGCTTCATGTAAGAAATTCCACTCAAGCTTCAAAATTATTCATTTCAGCTGAAAAATAACGTGTAACGTTTATTGCGTGATATCAATATACTGTGCTGAACGCGAGTCACAAGCTTGAAAGAATTCATGCATAGTATGATCTTGGTTCTGCATGTTATATTTCCACGTGGAAATGTTTTGGGTGTAGGGGTAGCAGCCAGATTCGAACAACCGACGAGCTAAAAAGATAGCGATGGATAAAATAAAGAAAGCGGAATTGGAGCGGATCCGCAGAGAATTGATCAATGCGCATAATCGTGCAGCTTGGCATATGGCGGCGACGATCATCAAGGCGTCTCTGGTAAAAGGGGGGATGGACGAGCCCCCGACCGCACGAGAGCTGGCCGACCTGAATGCAACGATCACGAATTTGCGCAGCGTTGCCGAAGACGCGATTGAGCTTCTGAAGAAATAATTCCTCCACGTACCATTCTTCATTTGTCCTTTCATCCAGGACGATTTCCTCCTGTTTTCGCGTAGACATACGATGGGGACAGGGAATGCAATTTATTGAACATCAGACGGCGTCGCGATGTCTTTATATTCATTAGCATGATTTTTTCCAGCATGTGACGGCGTTTTCTTTTGAATTTGTGTAATTGAAATTCTGTTTGCATGCCACAAAGTATGGAAATGATCCGAAATGTTTTACACTGGCAATAAATCGAAAAATATTCGAAAAATTAAGTATTCGCTCTCACTTTCAACCTCGCAAGATACCAATTACCCAAAATGGCAGATGATCAATATTTCCTGGTAGTGGACGATTTCTCCACGATGAGGCGCATCGTTACCGGTTTGCTCAAGGAGCTTGAGTTCACCAAGATGGCCGAAGCTGAAGACGGCTCGGCGGCCATGAAGATACTAGAGGGCGGCGCGGCTGCGATCACGTTCGTTTTGACCGATTGGAACATGCCCGTGATGGACGGTCTGGCACTGCTCAAGAAGATTCGCGCAACACCATCGCTGGCGCATTTGCCGGTGCTGATGATTACTGCGGAAGCCAAGAAGGAAAATATCGTTGAAGCAGCACAAGCCGGCGCAGACGGCTATATCGTCAAGCCGTTCAACGCAGCAACACTGAAAGAAAAAATCGAGAAGATTTTGGCAAGACGCGCCAATATGGCAGCGGGCTGACAGACAAGCTAAGGAGGTCAACCAGGCTAAGTCTGATCCTGATTGTTCAACACGAGACCGACAGCTACAAAAAGCAGGTGTTAGCCGGGGATGGCGAAGTAAGCGCGGATGTCGCCAGGCGTCCATGATTTGACAACCACGCCATCCAGCAGCACGCGATATTCGCTGTGTCGTGCACCGTCTGCAGTCGCGACCGTGCGGCTCTGAAGCAAATACTCGACATTGTTGATGATGGTCGGTAGTTCAACGCAATCGTGACCGTCAGGCATTCTGTAAATCTCCCTTTAATAGAACAAAATCGTAGCACGAAGCAGGTGTTGGGCGCGTTCCCACATGTGCAATATAGGCGAAATATTTCTATTTCATTGTCGTGTCACCAATAGTCTCAGCAAAAAATGTGCAGTTATGCAATTGAATCTGCACATTTCATTGTCATTGCAATCACGTGCTGATATCCCGTATCCGGGAACTGCTCCTGATGATCATGCCGCCCCCGCATCAAAAGCAGAAGTGCAAAGTTTTCATCTGCACAGACACATCTTTCAGCACGTGATCCGCGCCTGAGTTGTCACTGAGTTGCCGCTGAATTGCCGCTGAGCCACAACAAAAATCACCACAGAACCAACTCCCGTTCAACCTGTGAAAGCATGCCCCGGCAGCACGTGTGGCGCGCGTTTCTTTGCAAAGTTTTGCGAGGCTTTACGCCGTGTTGACGAACTTTTCAGGCGTCTCTTTCTATACTTGCTTCCATGCATGGGTGATCGTATCTGTCGATGCGATGAGGCCGTGCTGATCAGACGCGAGGAAGAGCATGATGACTTTCGATTGGCTCTTGCATGTGTTGGCCGTATTAGCGGGAGGATTACTGGCTGCAATTCTCTGGGTTGTGGCACGCCAGGATCTGACCAGATAGACGCTCGCCGGATCGAAACGGCAGAGCAGGGAACAACGTCAGGCAATTGAGCCAAGGCGTCATTTTTCAGGCGAGGAAATCATGAAGTATTTTCAGAAAATTGCATATGTCTTCGCCACCGGCAGCATTCTGGTGCTGACGACGGGAATGTTGTTGGTGCTTGCAGTAACGGAGCCGATCTATCCGTTTCATGGCTGAGACTGTTTTCTCGGGGAGCTGCTTGCGCGTTCTGCGTGATATCCGCATACCCCTGCATTTTGGAAGGTAGGCACCCCGGGAGCTGCGACAATACCCCGTGGCCATCCTTCGGGATATTCATCGATCTTTCCTGATCTTACCGGTTGCCAGGTATCGCTGTAAGATGTACGCCTGCATGCAAGATGCTTGCATCTCCCGGCAGCTCAGGAAAACCATCGAATTTCATGTTCTCAATGTCTCCCATCTCGTCATCTTCTTCCGCTCATTCAGTTACCCCGGCTTCCTCATCTTCCTCACCGTCAGTGTCACGTCAGGTTGTCATCATCGGCGCCGGCGCTATCGGCGCCATGAGCGCACTGCACGCGCTCGATCAGGGGATGCAGGTCACCATCGTTGATCCGGGTACGCCCGGCGGCGAGCATGCCTCCAGCTATGGCAATGCAGGCTGGCTGTCGTCGCACTCCATCCTGCCGCCATCCGAGCCGGGTGTCTGGAAGAAGGTGCCGGGGTTTCTGCTCGACCCCTTGGGGCCACTGTCGATCCGCTGGCGCTACCTGCCGCGCACCTTGCCGTGGCTGCTGCGTTATCTGATTGCCGGCTCGACCGAAGCGCGGATCACCGAGACGGCCAAAGCATTGCGAACCCTGCTTGCCGGTGCGGCCCCTTTGCATCAACAGATCGCGGAGAAGGCGGGCGTCGGTCAACTCATCGAACTCAGCGGTCTGCTGCACGTCTATCGTTCGCGGCAGCATTTTGAAGGCGACGCCAGAGGCTGGCGCATCCGCCGTGAGCTGGGTATTGGATGGGAAGAGATCGAAGCTGAAGAATTGCATCAGCGAGAACCTGATCTGGATCCCGGTTATGGATTTGGTGTGTTCATCCATGAAGCCGGTCATTGCCGTAACCCGGGGGCCTATATCGCGGGGCTGATTCAGCATGCCTGTGATCGCGGCGCACGTCTGCGCGCCGTCAAGGCAACCGGATTCCGTTTTGCCGGTGATCGTCTGGCGGCGGTGCAAACCGAAGAGGGCGAGATCGTCTGTGATGCCGCCGTCATCGCCGCCGGTGCGCAAGCAAAAATGCTGGCAGCGCAAGCGGGCGATAACGTGCCGCTGGAAACCGAGCGCGGTTATCACGCCATGGTGGAACATCCGGAAGGCCGCCCGCGCACACCAATGATGATCATGGATCGCAAGGTCATCGCCACGCAGACCGAGCTTGGCTTGCGCGTGGCGGGGCAGGTCGAGATCGCCTCCTTCGAGGCTGAGCCGGACTGGCGTCGTGCAGAAATCATGCGCGACCTCGCGCTGCAACTTTTTCCCGCACTGCCGCGCGATCTGCCGGCCAGCCGCGTGCGCTACTGGCTGGGACGGCGTCCCAGCATGCCGGACGGCTTGCCCTGCATCGGGCCATCGACACGCAGCGCAGATGTGATCCATGCCTTCGGGCACGGCCATATCGGCCTGACCTTGTCCGCGGTCACCGCGCGCCGTGTCGCCGGCCTTATCACCGGACGC
>Ga0105240_10012057_pt1 | contig 11978 bp, 6 predicted proteins | sample KBSC54metaG_FD_80426 | JGI IMG/M metagenome (GOLD analysis project Ga0105240, IMG submission 80426) | Corn rhizosphere microbial communities from Kellogg Biological Station, Michigan, USA - KBS C5-4 metaG | ecosystem: Host-associated > Plants > Roots > Rhizosphere > Soil | place: Michigan, USA...
GCCGTAGCTGACCGACAAGCCGGCGCGCGCGTCGGACTGAATTCCGTATTGCGGAATCGGATAGCGCAGGCCGTTGCCGGCGAGCCGCTTCATCCCGTCGATCGCCTTGGGCAGGTAGCGCGGCGGCAACGCCATCAGCATTTCGTCGTCGAGCACGCCACCGTAGCGCCGTTCGGCGAAGCATGGGATCGACAGGCTTGGCTCGCCGGTCTTGAGCGCGCGGCCCCATGAATCGGCGCAGGCCGACTCGCCCACCACGCTCCATTCCAATTTCCTGTAGCCCGCCCATTGGAGGCCGTTGATGAAGATGATCATCTGGCCGGGGGTGGCGTAAATCAGGCAGATGTCGGGCGGGTTGAGGCGTCCGCTCGCCAGCGGCGAGACCGCCATCGCGGCGTATCGTCCATAGGGCACACAATCCATCGCGCGCTGATGGGCGGCGGAGTCCTGGATGTTCGAATACCACACGCCCGCCATGTTGCGGCCGGAGAGCCATTCCTCGTCCTGCGGATGCAGACCGATAACCGCGCCGCATTGCGCACCGACGAGGTCCTTTTGCGTGATGCCGATGGTGAAGCCGAGCCGCGCGGCTTGGGCGACGATCTGGTCGGTGGTGTGAATCGACCGCGGGCGGCGAATTTTTGGAATCGCCTCCATCTCCTCGACGGTCTGAAAGAGCTTCATCCCGATCGGCGTGGTCTTGAGCCGCAGCAAACGGTTGAGATCGTCGATGAGTAGCGTCCAGTCGTAGGCTGCGGGTTCGGCGATGGTCGTCGATCCGTTGCTCGCGTTATCTGCCATTTGCGGTGACCTCCGTGTTCGTCGCGGCCGGCGACGACTCAAGTCTTCGATTTCGAATTCAGGCGGCGGCGCGCTGCCCGAGCACCTGGCGCAGGAACTGTCCGGTATGCGACGCGGGTGCGGCGGCGATTTCCTCTGGCGTGCCTTTCGCGACCACCTGACCGCCGCGGTCGCCGCCCTCGGGCCCGAGATCGATTACATAGTCGGCGGTTTTGATGACGTCGAGGTTATGCTCGATCACGATAATCGTGTTGCCGCCGTCGGCGAGCCGCCCGAGCACCGCGAGCAGTTTCTTGATGTCGTCGAAATGCAGGCCCGTGGTCGGCTCGTCGAGGATGTAGAGCGTGCGGCCGGTCGCCCGTCGCGCGAGTTCCTTGGCGAGCTTGATGCGTTGCGCTTCGCCGCCCGAGAGCGTGGTCGCCGACTGCCCGAGATGGATGTAGTCGAGGCCGACGTCGCGCAGCGTTTCGAGCTTCTGGCGAATCGGCGGCACCGATCCCATGAACTCGATCGCGTCGAGCACCGTCATGTTGAGGACCTCCGCGATGCTCTTGCCCTTGTACTGGATTTCGAGCGTGTCGCGGTTGTAGCGTTTGCCCGCGCAGACTTCGCAGGTGACATAGACGTCGGGCAGGAAGTGCATCTCGATGCGGATGATGCCGTCGCCCTGGCACGCCTCGCAGCGGCCGCCCTTGACGTTGAAGGAGAAGCGGCCGGGGCCGTATCCGCGCATCCGGGCCTCCGGCAGTTGCGCGAAGAGTTCGCGGATGTGCGTGAAGAGGCCGGTGTAGGTGGCGGGATTGGAGCGCGGCGTGCGTCCGATGGGGCTCTGATCGACGTGGATCACCTTGTCGAGATGCTCGACGCCGTCGAGTCCCTTGATCGCGCCGGCCCGTTCGCGGCTGCCGCCGAGTTTTTGCGCGAGTGCGCGATTGAGTGTATCGAGCACCAGCGTGGATTTGCCCGAGCCCGATACGCCGGTGACGCAAATCACGACACCGAGCGGAAACGCGACGGTCAAGTCGCGCAGATTATTTTCGCGCGCGCCACGCAGCGTGAGCCATCGACTACCGAGCGGACGCCGGCGCGAGGGCACCGGGATTTCGACCTCGCCCGAGAGATACTTGCCGGTGAGCGACGCGGGATTATCCATCACCTCGCGCGGGGTGCCCTGCGCGACGATATAGCCGCCGTGGATGCCGGCGCCGGGACCCATGTCAACGATGTGATCGGCCTCGATCATGGTGTCGCGATCGTGCTCGACCACCAGCACCGAATTGCCCAGTTCCTTGAGCCGCTTGAGCGTCGCGAGCAGCCGCTGGTTGTCGCGCTGATGGAGTCCGATCGACGGCTCGTCGAGGATGTAGAGCACGCCGACCAGGCTCGATCCGATCTGCGTCGCGAGCCGGATGCGCTGACCCTCGCCGCCCGAGAGGCTGCCCGAAGTGCGGTCGAGCGTCAGGTAGTCGAGGCCGACGTCGGCGAGGAAGCCGAGGCGCTCGCGGACCTCCTTGAGAATCAGCCGCGCGATCTCGGTCTCTTGCGCGGTCAGCTTGGGACTGGCGAAAAAAGCCACCGCCTGCTTGATCGACATCGCGGTCACGTCGCTGATCGACTTGCCGTTGAAGCGGACGAAGAGGCTCTCCTTTTTGAGGCGCGCGCCGTTGCATGACGGGCACGGCCGCATGTTCATGTAGGATTCCAGGACCTCGCGAATGCTCTCCGACTCGGTCTCCTTGTAGCGCCGATCGAGCCACGTGAGCACGCCCTCGAACGCGCGCGCGTAGTCGTGATGGCGTTCGCCGCGCTGATAGGTGAACTCGATCTCCTCGTCGCCGGAGCCGTTCAGAATCGCCTTGCGCACCTTCGCCGGAATCGATTTCCACGGCGTGTCGAGGCTGAATTTGTAATGCGCCGCGAGCGATTCCAGCACCGGCTGCATGAAGTTCAAGGTCGCCCACGGAGCGATCGCGCCATCGGCGAGGCTGAGATCCTCGTTCTGCACGACCAGCTCGGGATCGAAGTACATGATCGAGCCGATGCCCGAACATTCGGTGCACGCGCCGTGCGGGCTATTGAAGGAAAACATGCGCGGCGTGATCTCGGGATACGAGATGCCGCATTCGACGCACGCGAAACGCTGGCTGAAATAAATTTCGCCGCCGCCGTTCTTCGCGGTGGTATCCAGGCGCTCGACCTTGAGCAGGTCCTGCCCGTACTTGAACGCGACTTCGAGCGATTCGCCGAGGCGCTTTTCGATCCCGCTGCGGATCGCCAGCCGATCGACCATCACGTCGATCGTGTGCCGCTGGTTCTTGTTCAGCGTGATGTCTTCGCCAAGCTCGACCAGCTTGCCGTCGATCTTCGCGCGGACGAAGCCTGCGCGGCGAAGATCGGAGAGCTCCTTCTTATACTCGCCCTTGCGATCGCGCACGATCGGCGCCAGCACGTGAATGCGGGCGCTCTCGGGCCACGCCATGATGCGATCGACGATCTGCTGCACGCTCTGCTGCGTGATCTCGCGGCCGCAGTTGTAGCAAAACGCATGGCCGACGCGCGCGAACAGCAGCCGCAAGTAGTCGTAGGTTTCGGTGATCGTCGCGACGGTCGAGCGCGGATTGCGCGAAGTGGTTTTCTGTTCGATCGAGATCGCAGGCGACAGGCCCTCGATCGAATCGACGTCGGGCTTTTCCATCTGCTCGAGAAACTGGCGCGCATAGGCCGAGAGCGATTCGACATAGCGGCGCTGGCCCTCAGCATAGATGGTGTCGAAGGCGAGCGAGGATTTGCCCGACCCCGAGAGGCCGGTGATGACGACGAGCTGGCCGCGCGGAATTTCGATATCGATGTTCTTGAGGTTATGCTCGCGCGCGCCCTTGATAACTATGCGATCCATCGCAGTCCTGCCTGTGTAGTCGTCGTTCGCCGCGCGTTGCGCCTTGCGCACCTCACGCGGCACGGCGAACCTGTTGGCGGCGTGTGCCGATCGCGCGAGCAGCGTACTCGATCGCCGCGATCATGCTGGAGGCGTCGGCCTTGCCGCTGCCCGCGATATCATATGCAGTACCGTGATCGGGCGACGTGCGCACAAAGGGCAGACCGAGCGTAACGTTGACGGCGCGATCGAATTCGAGCGTCTTCAGCGCAATCAATCCCTGGTCGTGATACATCGCAACCGCCGCGTCAAAGGCGAACTCGCCGTGCGGCCGGATGAACGCGGTATCGGGAGCGAGCGGACCGAATGCGTCGATGCCGGCGCGGCGCGCACGCGCGATTGCCGGTGCAATCACGCGCGCTTCCTCGTCGCCGAAAAGTCCATTCTCACCCGCGTGCGGATTGAACCCGAGCACGCCGATCCGCGGCGTCACAATTCCCAGCCGTTCGCGCAAATGATCGGTCAACAGCCGGATAGTCTGGTACACGCCGTCGCGGGTGAGCGCGGCGGAAACCTTGGCCAGTCCCATGTGCACGGTCACCAGGGCGAGCCGTAAATGATCGCCCGCGAACATCATACGCCATCGGCGCGCGTGCGACAGATGGGCGAGCAATTCAGAATGGCCGGGGAAGCGATGGTCCGCGCGATTGAGCCATTCCTTGTTAATCGGCGCGGTCACGAGGGCGTCCGCTTCGCCCGCCTGCGCCATCCGGGCGCCTTCGAGGACGTAGCGGTAGGCCGCGTTGGCACCCGCAATGCTCGGACGCCGGGGTGTCGCCGCGCGCGCCGGCAGGCGCCCAACGCTGATCACCGCGAGGCCGTCGCGCGGACGTTTCATCGCGTCACCGGGGGTCCATTCGTACGGTTGCGGAACGCGCGATCCGAGCGGCTTGGCGGCTGCGCGCAGCGCGTCGAGGTCGCCAACCACCACCAGCCTGAGCGCCTTGCGCCGGTTCGCCAGAGCGCCGGCGGCCTTGAGGATTACTTCGGCTCCGATGCCGGCGGGATCGCCCATGCTGATCGCGATGAGCGGGGTTTTTTTCGCCGCCCGCGCCACTGCTACTGCTGCAACGTTTCGACGTAATGCTGCTTGATCAGGTCCGATTCGATCCACTTCTGAAATGCCGTCTTGGCCTGTGCGGTCATCAGTTTCTCACGGATCTGACTGCGCACCTGGTCGAGCGGTTTCAGGCCCGGCATCTGATGCTGTTCGACTTTGACGATGTGGAAGCCGTACTTGGTCTTGACCACCGGCGAAATATCGCCGTCCCGGGAATTTTTGATCGCCGCCAGCACCGCGTCATTCAAATCGCCCGGCGAAAACTCGCCGAGTTCGCCGCCCTTGGTTTTCGAATCGTCGTCGGAGTACTTGAGCGCGAGGCCGGCAAAGTCGGCGTCCTTCTTGACCGCTTGCTTGCGCACGTCCTCGGCCTTGCTGCGCAGATCGTCAACCTGTTGCGGGGTCGCGCCGGCGGGAACCGAAATCAGGATCTGCGCGAGTTTGAATTTCTCTTCGCTGGTAGTGAATTCGTCGGGGTTGTTCTTGTAGTAGATCTCGATCTCGTCTTCCGGAATGACGATTTTCTGCCGCACTTCCTGATCGATCATGGTCATCGCCTCGACCTGTTTGCGGACCTTCGCGCGAAAATCGTCGTAGGTCATATTTTGCCCGCGGAGCTGCGCGCGTAGCTGTTCGTCGGTGACGTGGTTTTGCTGCTCGAGGTTGCGGATGTAGCGATCGATCTCGTCGTCGTCAACTTTCGAGGCGTATTTGTTGGCCTCCTGCTCGAGCATCCGCTGCGCGATCGCGTTCTTCAGCGCGACCTCGGGATCGCTCGAGGGGGCGGTGGCCATCCCGAGTCCGCCGGACGCCGCGCTGCCCGAGCCGTTCACCCCTTGCGCCTTCACGTCCTGCGACGTGATCGGGTCGCCGTCCACGCTCGCCACGACGCTGTCGATCTCCTCGGCGCCGATCGCCCGCACATCGACGGCGGTCAGCAGGGCCAGGAGCCCGGCGGCCGAGGCCGCGATCAGCGTTGCCGTGCGTATGGTCTGCGCAATCTTTTTCATCGCTTGATACTTCGCGTGATATTTCGCGTTGGGCTAATTCATGAGCGGTCCGGCCGACCGCGCCGCATGGCTGTCCAATTTTTCACACGCTACCAACGCCTGCAAGACACCGTCGATTTGCGCGAAGGTCTGTTCGTATTCCCCCGGCGTTATCTGCACGATCACCTGGTACGACGGCGTGAGGCGCATGGACTTGCGGTTCGCGTGCGCCAGCGCCGTAAGCTGCTCGACCACCAGCGGCGCTTCGGCGTGGAACTTGATCTCAAGCTGGCCGCTCTTCAGCACCGCGCTCAGGATCATCTGGTCTCGCATCATGCGGCGCAGGTTCATCGCCGCGATCAGATTTTCAATCAGCGTCGGCACCGGGCCGAAGCGATCGCGCATCTCGTCGCGCAGTTCGTCCAGGTCGGCCGGGGTGGAAGCGCGCGCCATCCGCCGATACAGCACCAGCCGCTCGTTTTCGTCGGGCACGAAGCTGTCGGGGATGTAGGCGGGAATCGCGAGGCGCAGCTCGGGCTCGAAGTCCGGCCGCGCCGGTTCGCCGCGCAGTTCGCGGATCGCTTCGTCCATCATTTCGGTGTAGAGCTCGAAGCCGACCGCGGCGATTTCGCCCGACTGCTCACGCCCGAGCAGATTGCCGGCGCCGCGATGTTCCAGGTCACGCATCGCGAGCTTGAAACCCCCGCCGCCTTCCGTCTCGACCAGCTCGCGCAGCGCCTCGATCCGCCGCTTGGCGTCGCGCGTGATGATGTGCTCGCCCGGAATCAGCAGGTACGCGTAGGCCTTGCGCTTGGCGCGCCCGACGCGACCGCGCAACTGGTAGAGCTGCGCGAGTCCGAAATGGTCGGCGCGGTTGATGATCATGGTGTTGGCGTTGGGGATGTCCAGCCCCGATTCGATAATCGCCGAGCAGATCAGCACGTTGATGCGATTTTCGATGAAGTCGCGCATCACGGTCTCGAGCTGTTGCTCCTTCATCTGGCCGTGCGCGACGGCGATCTTCGACTCGGGCACGAGGGCCTGGATATGGCGCGCCATGTAGTCGATATTTTCGACGCGATTGTGGACGAAGAAGACCTGGCCGCCGCGGTTGAGCTCGCGGATGATCACGTCGCGAATCAGGCCGTCGTCAAAATGTGCGACGAAGGTGCGCACCGCCTGGCGGGCCGGCGGCGGCGTCTGAATCACGGAGAGGTCGCGAATCCCGAGCATCGCCATGTGCAGCGTGCGCGGAATCGGCGTCGCGGTCAGCGTCAGCACTTCCACCAGCTTGCGGAAGCGCTTGATGCGTTCCTTATCGACCACGCCGAAGCGATGTTCCTCGTCGATCACGAGCAGGCCCAACTTGGAGAACTCGACGTCGCTCTGCAGCAGCCGATGGGTGCCGATGACGATATCGACGGCGCCGCGCCGCACCTCCTCGATCACCTGCTTGTTCTCCCTGGGCGATCGAAAGCGCGAGACCATCTTCACGCGCACCGGGTAGTCGCGAAAGCGGTGGGAGAAATTGTTCCAATGCTGTTCGGCGAGAATCGTTGTCGGCACCAGCACGGCGACTTGCCGCCCGTCCATCACGCACATGAACGCGGCGCGCAGTGCGACCTCGGTCTTGCCGAAGCCGGCGTCGCCGCAAATCAGGCGATCCATCGGCTTCGATCGCGAAAGATCGCGCACGACTTCGTCGATGGCGGCCTGCTGGTCGGGCGTCTCCTCGAACTCGAAGCGCTCGCAGAAGTCCTCGAAATCGCGTCCCGGATGGGGAAACGCGTGGCCCTCGGCGACCTCGCGCGCGGCGTAGATGTCGAGCAGCTCGGAGGCCATCGCGAGCACCGCCTGCCGCGTGCGTTTCTTGACGCGATCCCACGAACCACCGCCGAGCTTGTCGAGTTTCGGCTCCGTGCCGTCGCCACCGCCGACGTAGCGCTGCACCAGGTTGATCCGCTCGACCGGCACGTACATGGTGTCGTTGCCCGAGTATTCGAGATTGAGAAAATCGCCCTCGGCGTCCGCGACCTTGAGATGCTTCAAGCCGCGATAGCGGCCGATGCCGTGGTCGATATGCACGACCACATCGTCGGGCCGCAGCTCCTCGAGATTGAGCAGGGCGCCCTTGGCCGAGCGGCGCGTCGGGCGGCGTCGCGCGCGCGGCTCGCCGAACAGGTCCTCCTCGCTATAGATGTAGAGCCCGTCTTTTTGCAGCACCGTGCCGCTGGCGATTTCACCCTCCATGATCACCGGGCGAAAGTCCGGCCATTCGAGCATCGCGGCGAAGCTCTTGCACTCGGTGTTGATCTCGATGTCGTAGGCTTCGAGATGGCGGCGCAGGCGGGCGGCCTGGTTCGGCCCCTCGACTACCATCAGCGCGCGTCCCTGCCCGCGCCGGACTTCGCCGAGTTCGGTCGCGAGCGGCTCGAACGACGGCGCCGCGTGGGTGCCGGTCAATTCGGCCGCGCCGAGCCGCAGACTCGGCTGTGATTTGAGTTCGATCGGCGTCGCCCAGCCTTCGCGCGGAGCGGCCACCGTTATCAGCGACCCCACCTCGACCGCGACCAGCGCCGCCAGCGCGCGTTCGAGTTGATCGGCGCGCAAGTACAACGATTCGGGCGTGGGATAAAACATCGGCTTGGCCTGCGCCGCGGCGGACTCGTTGGCGATGCGCTCGGCGATCCGTTCGGCCTCGCCCAGGATGCGCCCCGGATCGATCATCCACGCGATGGCGTTGGCCGGCACGTATTCGAAGATCGATTCGAGTCCACCCTCGTAAAGCAACGGCGTGATCAGTTCGACGCCGGGAAACAGCAGTCCGTTTTCGAGCGTCTCGGTCAGCTCCGCGGTCTCCTTGCGCACCATCCCGATTTCCGCGCAGCGCAACGCCACGCGATCGACCAGGTACTTGTCGCGCAGGATCGCCGGCGCCACGTGGCGCGTGCGGATGACGGTCGCTTCCTCGATTTCGCCGAGCGATCGCTGACTCGACGGATCGAAATGCCGAATCGAGGTCACGATGTCCTCTTCCAGTTCGATCCGCACCGGATGGTGATGCAGCGGCGAGAAGACATCCACGATGCCGCCGCGCACGCTGAAATCGCCCGGCTCCTCGGTCTGCGGCACGCGCTGATAACCCATCGCCGCGAGCGCCTCGACCATGGCGTCGAGATCGACGCCCTCCGCCAGTGCGATACGAATCACCGATTCCTCGAAGACGCGCCGCGGCAACATGCGCATCATCAGTGCCTCGGCCGACGTGACGACCACCGGCGCCGTGGTGCGAAGCATCGCGAAGAGCGCGGCGAGCTGGGTCGCCTGCACGTCCGGCGGCGGTGACAAGTGTGCAAAGGGACGCACTTCCCAGGCCGGCAGCAAATGCACGCGCGCGGCCGCCGGATCGCAATCGGCGGGTTGATCGAGGAAGAACGCCAGCTCTCCCGCGAGCGCTTCGGCTTCGCTCGCGAGCGACGTGATCGCGAGGATCGGCCGCTCGAGATTAAGCGCGGCCTCGCGCAACATCAGGGCGTTCGTCGCGCCCTTGATTCCCATCAGCGGAAAGCGGCGTTCGTTGCCCGCTTCCAGCCGTGCTTTGAGTTCGCTCGCCGCCTCTTTGAGACTTCGTTCCACTGGTTAAAAATATGTCCTTCAACAAACAGCAACATCGGCGAATCGCCGCGAGGCGCGCCGGAAAACGATAAATCATAGCAGACCGAGGCCGCCCGCCGAATCGCCGTCGCCTAACCGGTCTGCGATTCTGTACACTGACGCGCGGCGTGCGACGTGCTAAGGGTGCTTCGTCGCCGGCGACTTCGACGATGCGCTCGGCACGGCGTCGTCGTCGGCACTCGCGGTCGTCGCGGCCTGAGCATCGCCCAGCTTGATCGGCACCTTGAGCGTTTTCTGCGTCCCGTCGGCCATCGCGCGTGTGATCGTAAGGTAGATTACGTCGCCGGGCTTCATGCTCTCGAGTTCCGACTGCAGGTCATACTCATTGATCACTCGCCGGTCGTCGATCGCGACGATCAGGTCGCCGCCTTCGCCGAGCGATCCGGTCTTTTTCAGCAGCGGCATCATGAACAGGTTGAGCGGCGGCATCAGCGAGCTGACGGTCGCGCCGGATTCGCCGATCGAACTCATCCTGGTGCGCCCGTGCAGTCCAGCCACGGCGGCGGGGCTGTTGCGATCGACGCTCACGACTTCGAGCCCGGCGACCAGCCCGCTCGGCCGATCGTTGGAATAGATCGTCTGCACCGCGATTCCCAGGTACGGATGGCTGGTCCTCGCCGGCGGGATCGGTTGCGATGCGCCGCCGGCACCGTCGTTCGATTGCGCCGCGTCGCCCGAAGCGCCTCCGGCGGGGGCGTTGGATTCTGCGGCGGGCGGAGGAGGGGGCCGGGCGATTCGCGGTGCGATCTCGAGCGTCTGATCGGACGGCGCGGAGGGCCGGTCATGCGCCGGCGTGACGCCGCTCTGCGCCGATACGCACGTCATGCGCGCGACGAACGCGGCAATCGTGAGCGCGAGTAGCGCAGCTGGTCGCTTGGGACGCATCGAGGATCGCATTTTATCTAGCGCCTGCCGATTGGCAATGCGCGCCACAGCCTGCGTGAGGACCGGCGCTCGCGGCTGAATCGCCGCTGCATTCGCTTGATGGGGGCGGGCACCCCGTGCGAAATTGGCCCATCCTGAAGAGCGCCGTGAGCCAATGAAAATTCTTTCGACAGTCGGTCTAAAGCCCGCCCAGATTGCGATGATCACGGAAGCCGCCGGCGCGGGTGCGGAACTCGTCGATCGTCCGACGCGTACGCGCGAGGAGCTGATTGAAGCCGCCGGTGACGGCTGTGACATCATATTCGGCTTGCGCGCGCCCGACGAACTGGTGCGCCGCTCGCCGCAATTGAAGTGGGTTCAGCTCACCAGCGCGGGCGCCGAGCATATCCTCAAGGGCATGATCGCAGAGCGCACCGAAGTCGCCGTGACCACCGCCAGCGGTATCCACGCGACGCCGATCGCGGAGTACACCATCGGCTCGATGCTCGCGTTCGCGCATTGCCTGCACGTGACCATGCGCTCGCAGTTGCGCCACGAGTGGGCGCGCGGGTCATTCATGGAGACCGCGGATTCGCTGCGCGGCAGGACGCTCGGGGTGATTGGCTACGGGTCGATCGGACGGGAAACGGCGCGCATCGGCGCGGCGCTCGGCATGACGGTGCTGGCGCTCAAACGCAACCCCGCGGATCGCGTGGACAATGGTTGGAATCCTCCCGAAGTCGGCGATCCAGACGGGCATATCCCCGCGCGATGGTTCGGGCCGAACGAATGCGCCGCGCTGCTGGGCGAGAGCGATTACGTGACGGTGACGCTGCCGCTGACGCCGCATACGCGTGGCTTCGTCGGCGCCAAAGAGATCGCCGCGATGCGGCCGCAGGCCTACCTCGTCAACATAGGGCGCGGCAGCGTGATCGATCAGAACGCGCTAATCGCGGCGCTACGCGACAAGCGTATCGCCGGTGCGGGCCTGGACGTCTTCGAGCGCGAACCGCTCGAAGCGGAAAGTCCGCTGTGGGACATGGAGAACGTCATCCTGACGCCGCACATGTCGGGCGCCCACCGCGACTACAACACCGACGCGTGCCAATTGTTTGCCGACAACCTGCGCCGTTTTCGCGCGGGCCAGCCGCTGTTCAACGTGATCGATCGCGCACTCGGCTATTAGTCACTTGCCGCTGAATTTGGGTGGGCGCTTGCCGATAAAGGCCGCCATGCCCTCCTGCGCGTCTGCCGTGCGCGCGCATTCGGCGATCAATTCGGTCTCCAGTTCCATCTGTTCGCTCAGCGTATTCTGGCTGGAGGCGTAGAGCAGGCGCTTGACCCCGCCGAGTGCGGTAGTCGCTCCGGCCGCGAGTTCGGCGGCGAGCTTGCCGGCCGCGGCCGTCACCTCGCCGTCGGGCACGACGCGCGTCACGATACCCATCGCTTCGGCCTCGCGCGCCGTTAACGCACGATTGGTCATCGCGAGGTCCATCGCACGGCGCAGGCCGACGATGCGCGGCAGATAGTAGGTCGAGGAGCCGTCGGGCGTCAGCCCGATGCGCGTGTAGGACATCGTGAAGCGCGCGGACTCGGCTGCGATCACGATATCGCCGGCGCAGATCAGGCTGAGGCCGGCGCCGCCGGCGCTACC
>Ga0105240_10012058_pt1 | contig 11978 bp, 10 predicted proteins | sample KBSC54metaG_FD_80426 | JGI IMG/M metagenome (GOLD analysis project Ga0105240, IMG submission 80426) | Corn rhizosphere microbial communities from Kellogg Biological Station, Michigan, USA - KBS C5-4 metaG | ecosystem: Host-associated > Plants > Roots > Rhizosphere > Soil | place: Michigan, USA...
GCGAGGTAGAGCATCTCTTCGGCCGGCCGCGACATGCGATGGATCTCGTCGAGGAACAGCACCTCACCCTCGGTGAGCTGGGTGAGCACCGCCGCGAGGTCGCCCGCGTGCTGGATCGCCGGACCACTCGTGATGCGCAGCGGCGCGTTCAGCTCGGCCGCGATGATCATGGCAAGGGTGGTCTTGCCGAGCCCGGGTGAGCCCGACAGCAGCACGTGGTCGGGAGCCCGGCCGCGCCGCTTCGCACCGTCGAGAATCAGCGACAGTTGCTCGCGAACTCGCTCCTGTCCGACGAACTCGCCGAGTTGCTTGGGTCGCAGCGCCACTTCGGCCGCGCGCTCCTCCAGATCACCAGGGTCGGCGTGCGCGTCGACCAGGGCGCGGTCATCACTCATGCGCGGCCCTGCGCCATCTTGGCCGCTCACACGCGGCCCAGCGCCGCCTTGGCCGCTCACGCGCGGCCCAGTGAACGCAATGCGATGCGCAAAAGCGCTGACACGTCGGGAGTTCCGCCGTCAGCTGGGATTGCATCAGCGTCCGAGGAAATCGCCAGCACCGCGTCGTCCGCCTCACGAACTGAATAGCCGAGGCCGAGCAACGCGCTATGGACGCTCTCGCGCCAGGGGGCACTGCCGCCGCTCGGGAGCACGACGATGTCGTCGGTGAGGGTGGCGCCGGCGAGTTTGTCCTTCAGTTCAAGGACAATTCGCTGCGCCGTCTTCTTGCCGATGCCCGGCACCATCGCCAGGGCGGCGAAGTCGTCGGATGCGACGGCGCGTCGAAGAGCGGCCGGCGGGTGCACCCCGAGCATCGCCTGGGCGAGCCGAGGCCCGACACCGCTTGCGGTTTGGAGGAGTTCGAAGACGGTGCGCTCGTCGTCGTCCGAAAAGCCATACAGCGTAAGGGAATCTTCGCGGACGACGAGCGACGTGGCGAACCGCGCTGGCTCGCCGACACGCGCTTTCGCGATCGTGGTCGGAGCACACATCAGTTGGACGCCGAATCCGCCGACCTCAACGACGACGGAGTCGGGGGCAATGGCCGCAACTCGGCCGCTGACAAAGGAAATCATCGGCTCATTGCTTTCTGCAGACGACTGTTCGCCGCGCCTCGCCATAACTGACAAATGGCGAGAGCGAGCGCGTCGGTGGCGTCGGCGGGTGCGACGAGCGTTGGGGAACTGAGCAGCCGGCGCACCATGAATGCCACCTGCTCCTTGCCTGCGCGGCCCTGGCCCGTGACGGCGGCCTTCACTTCGCTCGGCGTGTGCAGCGCGACCGGAATGCCACGGCGAGCAGCGCAGGCAATGGCGAGGGCGGAAGCCTGCGCGGTACCCATCACCGTGCGTACGTTGTGCTGGCTGAAGACTCGCTCGACGGCAACGACATCGGGCGAATGCTCGTCGATCCAGGTCTCAAACGCCGTCTCAAGCGCGACCAGTCGGGCACCGATCTCGGCATCGGCCGGAGTGCGGACGACGTCGACAGCGACCAGGCTCACGCGACCGCCGAGCCCGCCGTCGACCACGCCGATGCCGCAGCGAGTCAGGCCCGGATCGACGCCGAGCACCCGAATCGAACGCATGTTCGGAGCCTAGCGGCGGCGGGTGCTTCAACCCGGGACGGTGGCGCGGCGTGTCGGCGGTCGGCGGCCACGGCGGCGGGAGATGACGCCTCGGCGGCCGACCCGGCCGAGCCTTAGACCCCGGAACTGCTGCTTGGAACTCGATATAGCGGTGTCCAGGGGCGAGTTTCGGGGTCCAAGGGCGCTCTGGCCGAGCGGGATGAACGCCGGCTCAGACCTCTTCGAGGACGTCGTCGCTGATGTCGAAGTTGGCCCAGACGTTCTGCACGTCGTCGCAGTCTTCAAGGGCGTCGACCAGTCGGAGCACCTTGCGCGCAGGCTCGTCTTCCAAAGGCACGCTCACGCTCGGTAGCCACGAGATGTCGGCCGACTCGTACTCGATGCCCGCGCTCTTCAGTGCGTCGCGCACCGACGCGAGATCGGTCGCCTCGCTCACGATCTCGAAAGCCTCGTCGAGGTCGTTGACCTCCTCGGCTCCGGCCTCGAGCACCGCGGTCAACACGTCGTCCTCGGTGCGGCCGTTCTTCGGCACGAGGACGACGCCCTTGCGGTTGAACAGGTAGGCCACCGACCCCGGATCGGCCATGTTGCCGCCGTTGCGGGTCATCGCGGTGCGAACCTCGGACGCCGCCCGGTTGCGGTTGTCGGTCAAGCACTCGATCAGCAGGGCAACCCCGCCGGGGCCATAGCCCTCGTAGGTGATCGGCTCCCAGTCGGCGCCGCCGGCCTCGAGGCCGGCGCCGCGCTTGACCGCGCGATCGATGTTGTCGTTGGGGACCGACTGGCCCTTGGCCTTGGCGATGGCGTCGGCGAGCGTCGGGTTGCCGCTCGGGTCTCCCCCGCCGGTGCGCGCCGCCACCTCGATGTTCTTGATCAGCTTGGCGAACAGCTTGCCGCGCTTGGCGTCAATGACGGCCTTCTTGTGCTTCGTGGTCGCCCACTTGGAGTGGCCGCTCATGCCTTGCTCCCCTTCAACTGCTCGCGCACGATCTCGACGAAAAGCGCGTGAACGCGCTGGTCACCCGTCAGCTCGGGGTGAAAGGCAGTGGCCATGATCGGGCCCTGCCGGACGGCGACGATCCTACCCGCGGCCGGCCCCGCCTCGACCTTGCCGATCGGCTCGACACCCTCACCGAGCAATTCCACCCACGGCGCCCGGATGAACACCGCATGGAAGGGCGCACCGTCGACGCCGTCGAGCGCGACGTCCGCCTCGAACGAATCGACCTGCCGGCCGAAGGCGTTGCGCCGCACGGTGACGTCGAGGCCGCCGAGCGTGACCTGACCGTCGATGCCATCGACGACCTGGTCGGCCAGCATGATCATCCCGGCGCAGGACCCGAACGCCGGCATCCCCTCCGCGAGCCGCTTGCGCAGCGGCTCCAGCAGGTCGAAGGCAATCGCCAGCTTGTACATGGTGGTCGACTCGCCACCGGGGATCACGAGCCCGTCGACGTCGTCCAATTCGCTCGGACGACGGACCGCGACCGCCGTTGCGCCTGCCGCTTCGAGCGCGCGCAGATGTTCGCGCACGTCGCCTTGAAGAGCCAGGACGCCGATGCGCGGCGCGTCCTTCCCGCGTTCGTGGAAGAAGTTCGTCGTCATAGCGCTGAAAAACTCCACAGAAGCGGCCCGAGCACGTCGAGGACGAACGGGGTGCTGCGGAGCGCACTCACCAGCCGCGGGTCGCGAGCCGGTGGTCGACCGGGACGTCGTCGACGTTGATGCCGACCATCGCCTCGCCGAGACCGCGCGACACCTTGGCGATGACGTCGGGGTCGTCGTAGAAGGTCGTCGCCTTGACGATCGCCTCGGCCCGCTTCGCCGGATCGCCCGACTTGAAGATGCCCGACCCGACGAACACACCCTCGGCACCGAGCTGCATCATCATCGCCGCATCGGCTGGGGTGGCGATGCCGCCGGCGGTGAACAGCACCACCGGCAGCTTGCCGGCGACAGCAACCTCGCGCACCAGCTCGAACGGCGCCTGAAGTTCCTTGGCCGCGACGTAAAGCTCGTCTTCGGGCAGCGACGACAGTCGCCGGATCTCGTCGCGCAGCTGCCGCATGTGGGTCGTCGCATTGGAGACGTCGCCGGTGCCGGCCTCGCCCTTCGACCGGATCATCGCCGCGCCTTCGGTGATGCGGCGCAGCGCCTCGCCGAGGTTCGTCGCACCGCAGACGAACGGCACCGTGAACGCCCACTTGTCGATGTGGTGGCTGTAGTCGGCCGGGGTCAAAACCTCGGACTCGTCGACGTAGTCGACGCCCAGCGACTGCAAGACCTGCGCCTCGACGAAGTGCCCGATGCGCGCCTTCGCCATGACCGGGATCGAGACTGCGCTGATGATGCCCTCGATGAGGTCGGGGTCGCTCATGCGAGCCACGCCACCCTGGGCGCGAATGTCGGCCGGCACTCGCTCGAGCGCCATCACCGCAACCGCACCGGCGTCTTCGGCGATCTTGGCCTGATCGGGCGTGACGACGTCCATGATCACGCCGCCCTTGAGCATCTCGGCCATGCCGCGCTTGACGCGGACCGTGCCGGTGGCCCCGGACGGCGAATCGGCTGGGGTCACGGTCATGTCGCTGGACACGGTGTACCTCTCAGAAGGGTCCTTTGAAGACCTTCAGTCTACGTCGCGAGTGCGCCCGGCCGCCTCGGCGTTATCGGGGCCCTCGGCCGGGACTGCGGCCAACAGATTCGCCGGCGGCTCGTCGTCCATCTCGAAAAAGCGCGGCGGTGCGACGTGCCCGGCGAGCCGCAGCCAGCGCACCGCGCGGTGCCGGCGGACGGCGAGAGTGGCTCGCACGGCGTCGTTGTAGAAGCGCCGACCGAGCGGCACCTTCGTCGTGGCGGCTTCGAGTTCGACCAGCAACGCGACTCCTGACTCGTCGGCAGCGAGCGTCGATGCGACGTCGCCGTCGCCGAACGTGGCCCGCAGTGCCCCCGTCAGCGCGCTCTCGTCGACCTCGCGCGCGTCGCCGGACGACGCCCGAGCTTCGTGCGCTGCGCTGGCGAGCAGCACGCTGCTCGCGGGATCGAGCAGCCCGGATGCCGCTATCTCCAAGGTGACGGCGGCTCGGCGGAGCAGTTGCGCGTCGAGCGCGGCGCGAGTGGCGTCGAGCCGGGCGTGCAGCCGGTCGAGCCGGTTGCTCGTCGCGCCGACGTAGCTCGCCACCACGATGAACGCGACGAGCGCCCAAAACCACCACGGCACGCCGCGTCACCGCCCCTGGTAGGGCAGCCGCGGCACGACGACGGCTGCGTCGACGGTGACCGTCTCGTACACCCGCACGATGTCGCGGGCCACGGTCGACCAGTCGTAGTCGAGCGCTCGCCTGCTCCCCTGAACCGAAAGGCTCGCGCGCCGGTCGGGATCGTCGAGCAAGTCCCCCGCCGCGCGCGCCAGCGCCTCGGCGTCACCGGTGGGGAACAGCACCCCGGTGCGGGCATCGTCGAGGACGACGCGAAAAGCGTCGAGATCGCTTGCCAACACAGGGGTTCCGGCAGCCATCGCCTCGAGCAGCACGATGCCGAAGCTCTCACCACCGGTGTTGGGCGCGACGTAGAGATCGATCGAGCGCAGCATGCGCGCCTTGTCGACGTCACTCACCAGACCGAGCAGCGTCACTCGCGACTGCAGCGACTCGGGCAGCGCCTTGCGCACGTCGTCGGTGTCGCCCGGCCCAGCGACGAGAAGGCGCAGCCCGGGGCGCCGCGACGCCAGCAACTCGAAGGCCTCGAGCAGCACGGGAAAGCCCTTGCGTGGTTCGTCGATGCGACCGAGGAATCCGATCGCCTCGCCTTCCCCCTGCCAGCCCGGAAATGGCTTGGCTGCAGCGAAATTCGAAACCTGTACGCCGTTCGGGATCAGCACTGCGTCGCCGCCCAGATGCTCGACGAGTGTGCGCCGCGCGGCCTCGGACACGGCGATGCGACCGCTGATCTTTTCCAGCGCTGTCTGCAAAATCGAGTACGCCGCAGCCATTGCGCGCGAGCGTGACACCGAAGTGTGGAACGTCGCGACGATCGGGACGTCGGCCGCCCAGGTCGCGAGCAAGCTCAGGCTCGGCGCCGATGGTTCATGAACGTGGACGACGTCAAAAGCGCCCTCGCGCAACCACCGGCGAACCCGGCCGAGCGACAGCACGCCGAAGGCCAGCCGCGCCACCGACCCGTTGTAGGGAACCGGGACAGCCCGGCCGGCCGAGACGACATATGGCGGCAGCGGGGCGTCATCATCGGCCGGCGTGATCACCGACACGTCGTGCCCGAGCGCGATCAACGCCACCGCGAGGTCGTGCACGTGCGCCTGGACGCCACCCGGCACGTCCCAGGTGTACGGACACACGAGGCCGACTTTCACGGCGCCTGCCGGTTGCGCACGAGCACGGGCGACGCTAGCCGCCCGGGCCGGTCGGCGTGCCACAACGGCTGCAACATGTGCCAATCCTGCGGGTGCGCAGCAATGTCAACTGCGAACGCATCGGCCAGTCGCTGCGTCATATCGGTGATCTTCGCCTGCCGGTCACCCTCTGTCGGAGGTTCGATCGCCGGGTGGATCACCGCGCCCCACCCGCCGCCCGGGCCGCCGTCGTCGGTGAACCAAAGGCCCACCGGCAACAGCGCCGCGCCGGTCGAAACGGCCAGCGCCGCCGGCCCTGCAGGCATCGACATCGGCTCGCCGAAAAACGAGACCTCGACGCCCGAGTCACCGAGATCGCGCTCGGTGACGAGGCACACCAGCTTGCCTGCGCGCAATCGCTTCAACAGCACCGCGAACGCGTTGTGCCCGCCGGTGAGCGCGAGTACCTCCATGCCCAGGCGCTCGCGCACGGCGACGAACCGATCGAAGAGCGACTCCGGCTTCAGCCGCTCGGCGACCGTGGCGAACGGATAGCCGCGCAGCGCCACCCAGGCCCCCGCGTGATCCCAGTTGCCGCTGTGCGGCAGCGCGAGGATCGCACCACGCCCGGCCGCCATCGCCGATGCGAGCCGATCCTCGCCCTCGACCACCATCCGACCGACGATACGGTCGCGGCCGAGCACCGGCAGCCGGAAAAACTCGAGCCAATACCGCGCGTATGACCGCATCGCCCGGCGCGACAGCGCCGACAACTCGGCGTCCGACATCGAGGGACCGACCACCCTTCGCAGGTTGCGTTCGAGTTGCAGCACGCCGCGGCCGCGCCTGCGCCAGGCGACGTCAGCGGCCAGCCGGAACAAGGGCCGCATCAGCGCCTCGGGTAACACCTTGGCCAAGGTGGCGGCGAATCCGTAGCCGGCCGCCTGCACCCGATCGGCGCGGCGGGAGCTCACGAGGCCGACAGGCTCGTCGAGGTCGCCCGGCCGGCACCCTCGCCCTCGCCGCCGCCATCGGAAGCCGACGGCGCGACATGTGCTTGCCGATAGACCACGGCGAATCGCTGAGCAACCGTGATCGTGGTCGCGACGGCGAGCAGCCACAGGCCGATCGCCTGGATGAACGGGACGCCGAGGCCGGAGACGCCAGTGGCGGTGAGGATGACTATCAGCCGCTCCGTGCGCTCGGCGATGCCGATGTCGGCCCGCATGCCGAGCCCCTCCGCGCGAGCGCGCGCGTAGGAAATGAGGTTGCCGCTGACCAGGCAGAAGATGCACAAGCCCACGAGCACCGGCTGGTCGCCCCGCCCGGCGAACCACCAGATCAGCCCGGCGAAGACGGCCGCATCGGAGACACGGTCGAGGTTGGAGTCGAGGAACGCGCCCCACTGCCCGGTGATGCCCCGAGCGCGCGCGAGCGCGCCGTCAACCATGTCGAAGAGCACGAAGATGGTGATCGCGAACGATCCCCAGAACAGGTCGCCGCGCGGGTAGAGCACCAAGGCAGCGGACGCCGTCAGCACAGTGCCGATGAACGTCACCACGTTCGGGTTGACGCCGCGCCGCGCGAGCGCCGCTCCGAGGGGGCCGAGCACACGCTGCAGCGGCTGTCGCACGCGCTTCAGCATGTCCGTCCCGTTCGCCCGGCAGGCCGCGGCAAGGCGTTGCCGCGGGTCTTCATCGTAGCGAGCGACGAGCCGTCGCCCCGGCACCGAGCCGTCCGACTCCGGCCCGACTCCGGCCCGACTCGGTCCGTCTCGGTCCGGCTCCGTCCGTTCGGGTCCGGCTCCGTCCGTTCGGGTCCGGCTCCGTCCATTTAGGCCCTTGTTCGCGCGCGGCCCTAGGTGGAGAGTCGAGTGACTGCACCGCTCGGCAATCGGACCGGTTCGAAGGAGCGTGACCCATGGCAGACAAGTCAGCTGGAGGATCAGGAACCGCAGGCGCCGCCGGCAGAGCACCGATGGCCGACCAGCCAGGCGCAATCCGCAACGTGGTACTGGTCGGCCATTCGGGCTCCGGCAAGACCACGCTCGTCGAAGCCTTGCTCGTCGCGACCGGGACGATCCCGCGCGCCGGACGGGTAGAAGAAGGCACGACGGTAAGCGATTTCGAGGACGCCGAGGTGCGCCAGCAGCGCTCGGTCTCTCTCGCCCTCGCGCCACTCGAGCACGACGGCATCAAAATCAATCTGCTGGATGCGCCCGGCTACGCCGACTTCGTCGGCGACCTTCGCGCCGGGCTGCGCGCGGCTGACGCCGCACTCTTCGTCATGTCGGCCGCCGACGGCATCGACGGCGCGACCCGAATGCTCTGGGACGAGTGCGCCCAGGTCGGAATGCCACGCGCGGTGGTGATCACCAAACTCGACTCCCCCCGCGCCGACTTCGACGCGGTCGTGGCCGATTGCCAGGCGACGTTCGGGCAGGGCGTGCTGCCCCTCTACCTGCCGGTACGGCAATCGCCCGACGGCCCGGTCGAGGGACTGTTGGGCCTCATCACGCATGAGGTCGGCGAATACCCGGGCGGACGACGGAGCCCGCGCGCGGCGACGGGCTCGGAGATCGACGGCGCCAAGGCCGCGCGCGATGCGCTGCTCGAAGGCATCATCGCCGAGAGCGAGGACGAGACCTTGATGGATCGCTACCTCGCGGGCGAGGAGATCGACACCAAGGTCGTCATCGACGACCTCGAAAAGGCCGTCGCCCGAGGGTCTTTCTATCCGGTGCTGGGCGCCTGCTCGCCGTCCATGCTCGGCACTGCAGAACTCCTCGAGGTGCTCGCGCACGCGTTTCCATCACCGCTCGAACACCCGTTGCCCCCGGTCATGGGCCCCGACGGTTCTCGCCGTCCGCCCCTGACGTGCGACCCGGCCGGGCCGCTCGCCGCCGAGATCGTGAAGACGACCACGGACCCGTACGTCGGCCGGGTTTCGCTGGTGCGAGTCTTCTCGGGCACCCTGCGGCCGGATTCGACAGTGCACGTCTCCGGCCACGGCATGGCCGAGCGCGGCCACGAAGACCACGACGTCGACGAGCGCGTCGGCACCCTGAGTTCGCCGCTCGGCAAGACGCAGCGCACCGTCTCGCAGTGCATCGCGGGCGACATCGTCGCTATCGCGAAGCTGGCCCGCGCCGAGACGTCGGACACCTTGTCGGACAAGGAAAACCCGCTGCTCATGAGCCCGTGGGAGATGCCCGAGCCGCTGCTGCCGGTCGCCGTCCGCGCAAAGTCGAAGGCCGACGAAGACAAGCTGTCGCAGGGACTTTCGCGGCTCGCTGCCGAAGATCCCACGTTGCGGCTCGAGATGAACGCCGAGACGCACCAGTTGGTGCTGTGGTGCATGGGCGAGGCGCACGCCGATGTGCTGCTCGAGCGGTTGAAGACCAAGTACGGCGTCGAAGTCGAGACGGTGGAGCTTCGGGTGCCGATGCGTGAGACGTTCGCCGCGAAGGTGAGCGCGCACGGGCGACACGTGAAGCAGTCCGGCGGGCACGGGCAGTTCGGCGTCTGCGACATCGAGATCGAGCCGCTCCCCCAAGGCGGCGGGTTCGAGTTCGTCGACAAGGTGTTCGGCGGATCGGTACCGAGGCAGTTCATTCCATCGGTCGAGAAAGGCGTGCGGGCCCAGATGGAACGCGGGGTCGCCGCGGGCTACCCGATGGTCGACATCCGGGTGACGTTGGTCGACGGCAAGGCACACTCGGTGGACTCCTCCGACATGGCGTTCCAGATGGCCGGCTCGCTCGCGCTGAAGGAGGGCGCGAAGGCCGGCCAGGTCGTGCTGCTCGAACCGGTCGACGAAGTGAGCGTGCTCGTCGCCGACGACTACGTCGGCGCCGTGATGAGCGATCTTTCCGGACGACGTGGGCGGGTCACGGGTACCGAGCCCATCGGCAGTGGCGGGAGAACCTTGGTGAAGGCCGAGGTGCCGCAGGTCGAGATCACCCGCTACGCCGTCGACCTTCGGTCGCTCTCGCACGGGACGGGGACGTTCACCCGCCATCACCTGCGATATGAGCCGATGCCCTCGCAGCTAGCCGCGAAGGTCATCGCCGAGCACAAGGAGGAATGAGCCGATCGGCCCCTTACCTCTTGGTGATGCTCGGGTCCCGAATTGGGTAAGCCCGGCTGCGTCATCGCCCGCCGTCCGCTCTCGCATTAAAGTTCGGCCGGGGCCGCAGCGCCCTGCATGTCCCGGTTAGTCCTGCACCACGCTGCACCACGTTGAGCTCTAACGCGCCGCGAAACCACTGAGGGGTTGTCATGTCTGTCGAGGAGATCGATAGGTCAGTCGGCGGTGGTGCGGGGGCGCGACCGGACGGCGGAAACGCGGGCGAGCTGGCCGAGCTGCTGACCGCACTCGACGCGTTGTGCGCAGGCGACTTCAGCGTGCGGCTACAGCCGCGTGACGGCCTGATGGGCCAGGTCGTGTCGCGACTGAACACGGTCGCCGCCCTGAACGAGCGGCGCACGCGTGAGCTCGTGCGGGCGAGCCGGGTGATCGGCCGCGAAGGCCGGATGACGGAACGGCTCGATGAGCTTGGCGCCGAAGGCGAGTGGAGCACTGGTGCGGCCGCAGTCAACTCCCTGATCGACGACCTTGTGCGGCCGACCACGGAGGTTGCGCGCGTCATCGCGGCCGTCGCGGAAGGTGATCTCTCGCAGCAGATGGCGCTCGAGATCGCCGGCCAGCCGGTCAAGGGCGAGTTCCTGCGCATCGGCACGACGGTGAACACGATGGTCGACCAGCTGTCGTCGTTCGCCGACGAAGTCACCCGAGTGGCCCGCGAGGTCGGCACCGATGGGAAGCTCGGCGGTCAGGCGCAGGTGCGTGGGGTTTCGGGCGTGTGGCGCGACCTCACCGAGTCGGTGAACTCGATGGCGGGCAACCTCACCGCCCAGGTGCGCAACATCGCCCAGGTGACCACCGCAGTGGCGCAGGGTGACCTGTCGCAGAAAATCACCGTCGACGCCGAAGGCGAAATCCTCGAACTGAAATCGACCGTCAACACGATGGTCGACCAGCTCTCCTCCTTCGCCGACGAAGTCACCCGAGTCGCCCGCGAAGTCGGCACCGAAGGAAAGCTCGGCGGCCAGGCCGAAGTGCCCGGCGTGGCCGGCACCTGGAAGAACCTCACCGACAGCGTGAACGGCATGGCGGCGAACCTGACCGCGCAGGTGCGTGACATCGCGCAGATCGTGAGCGCGGTCGCCCGCGGTGACCTCACGCAGAAAATCACGATCAACGCGGCCGGTGAGGTCGCGGCGCTCGCCGACACCATCAACAGCCTCACCGACACGCTGCAGCTGTTCGCCGAGCAGGTCACGACCGTGGCCCGCGAGGTCGGCACCGAAGGGAAGCTCGGTGGCCAGGCCGAAGTTCCCGGCGTGGCCGGCACCTGGAAAGACCTCACCGACAACGTGAACGGCATGGCGGCCAACCTCACCGCCCAGGTGCGTGACATCGCGCAGGTGACGACCGCGGTCGCGCAGGGCGACCTCTCGCAGAAGGTCTCGGTCGACGTCCGCGGCGAGACGCTCGAACTGAAGTCGACGATCAACACCATGGTCGACCAGCTCTCCTCCTTCGCCGACGAAGTCACCCGAGTCGCCCGCGAAGTCGGCACCGAAGGAAAGCTCGGCGGCCAGGCGCAGGTGAAAGGTGTGTCGGGCACCTGGCGCGACCTGACCGAGAACGTGAACTCGATGGCCGGCAACCTGACCGCCCAGGTGCGCAACATCGCCCAAGTCGCCACCGCGGTCGCGAAGGGTGACCTCTCGCAGAAAATCACCGTCGATGCCGAAGGCGAGATCCTCGAACTGAAATCGACCGTCAACACGATGGTCGACCAGCTCTCCTCCTTCGCCGACGAAGTCACCCGAGTCGCCCGAGAGGTGGGCACCGAAGGCCGGCTCGGCGGCCAGGCTCAGGTGAAGGGCGTCTCCGGCACCTGGAAAGACCTCACCGAGAACGTGAACGGCATGGCCGCCAACCTCACGTCGCAGGTGCGCAACATCGCACAGGTGAC
>Ga0105240_10012060_pt1 | contig 11976 bp, 9 predicted proteins | sample KBSC54metaG_FD_80426 | JGI IMG/M metagenome (GOLD analysis project Ga0105240, IMG submission 80426) | Corn rhizosphere microbial communities from Kellogg Biological Station, Michigan, USA - KBS C5-4 metaG | ecosystem: Host-associated > Plants > Roots > Rhizosphere > Soil | place: Michigan, USA...
GCATTCCGTCGGTGAGTGCGTCCATCGCGCTGACGTGAGGGGCCTCGGGTCTGAAGATGTTCTGGTCGAGCCGAAGTATTACGGAGCGCATCGCCGAATCGCTGTTGTTGCGAAAGGTCAGCGTTTCACGGCCCGAGACCACCGACGTAGCAGAATCGAGCCGCGCGTTGATCTTGTAGTCGGTCCACAGCTGCCAGTAATTGCGTCCGGGGCGGCCGGTCGAGTCCCTCGTCCCCGCGGCAAACGCTCGCTTGATCATGTCCGTCATCGGAATGTCTCGTCGCACCGGCCGCTCCGGATATCGGGACGGCATCGGCGGCTGAGATCTCGCGGCGCCTGGAGGAGCGGTGGCAGTCGCCTGCGCCGTCGAATTCGACGGTGTGAGAGCGAGAACAGCGGGTACGGCGAGCGCGATCAACAGTCGTGCGGACATTCTGGCTCCAGAGAGAGGTGACCGCTTGCGCAACAGATCAGCGGCCGGCGAAACAATTTAGCGCAGAGAAAAGTAGTTCGTGAACGATCGAGAGCGTATCATTGGCATACAGGAGGCGGAGAAAGGAAATATGGACTTCAACCTCGATGAAGCGATTCCGGTTCTCGAACGGACCCCCAAGGTCCTGACGACGCTGCTCGACGAGCTGCCGGAGGATTGGACGCGAGTGAACGAAGGGCCCGACACGTGGAGCCCGCGGGAGGTCGTAGCACATCTCATCCACGGTGAGAGAACCGACTGGATCCCGCGCGCCCGGATAATTCTGAAACAGGAGAGCTATCGCAGATTCGATCCATTCGACCGGTTCGCGGAGCTGAAATCACAGCGACCGCTCAGCGATCTGCTCGAGGAGTTCGACAAGCTGCGGTCGGGAAATGTCGCGACGCTGCGCGGCTGGAACTTGAAGAAAAAAGATATGGAGCTGACGGGCGAGCATCCGGAGTTCGGTGCGGTTACGATGCGGCAGCTGCTCGCGACGTGGGTGGTTCACGATCTCTCGCACATCGCTCAGATCACGCGGACCATGGCACGCGCGTACACCTCGGCGGTGGGCCCTTGGACAGCGTACTTTCGCGTTCTGCAGCGCGACGTACGGCAGTGATTCTCTGTCGCATCGGTCCGGTCCGGTTCTCCGATCGTTCCGCCCAGCCAGCTTGGTGAGTTTGTACTACGCTGCCGCCTGCTGCCCGCTACTCGCCGCCTGCCAATCGCTGCCTACGCCGGGACCGACTCTCGGACATCATGACCAAAAGCAACCGTTTTTTCCTCATGCGCCAATCGAACCGTCCTTCGGATTCAGCAAACGGCGCGGAGCGTTCAGCGGGCCGCAGGCAGCAGTGTCGTTTCCATGTTGATTTCGATTAGCCTGTTTCACCACTCTCAGGAATAGGATAAATGCGTTACGTCATGCGCCAGAAGCTCTTTTCGCTGGCCGATAACTTCACGATCAAGGACGAGAACGAATGCGACGCTTACATCGTGAAGGGCAAGGTGTTCAGCTTCGGCGACAAGCTTTCGTTCCAGGACACCGCCGGCAACGAGCTCGTCTACATCGACCAGCGGTTGCTCAACTGGAGTCCGACATACGAGCTCTGGCGCGGCGCTGAGCTGCTGGCGGTCGTGAAGCGAGAGCTGTTCTCATTCATTCACCACCGTTTTACAGTGGACGTTCCGGGTCCCGATGACCTCGAGTCCGAGGGCGATTTCCTCGATCACGAATACACGTTCACTCGCGGCGGACGGGTCGTGGCTACAGTGTCGAAGCGCTGGTTTACGTTCGCCGACACGTACGGAATCGAGATCGAAGACGGGGAGGATCCGGTGTTGATCCTCGCCAGTGCGGTCGTCGTGGACATGGTCTGTCACAGCGACAACAAACGTCGATAGGGGTTTACATGACGCAGAACTTTCCGTACGCAACTCATCTGGATATCCGCTACCCAGCGCTCACAGTTGTCGACGTTCCGGCACTCATCGATGCGGTCACGGACAAGTGGTACAATCAGACTCTATGCAAGGTCAACGACTCGGTCGTGCGGCTCGGTGTGATGCAGGGCGAGTATCACTGGCACAAGCACGATGATCTCGATGAGTTTTTCTACGTCGTCGAAGGAAAATTTCTGATCGATCTCGAGGGGCGCTCGGTGGAGCTGGGCGAGCGACAGGGATTCGTTGTGCCGAAGGGAGTGCTGCACCGAACGCGCGCGCCGAAGCGGGCGGTCATCCTCATGGTCGAGGGTGCGGGAATAATCCCGACCGGCGATTAGCTGCTCGGGGCTACCACGGGCGAACAGAGATCAGCGCCAGCCGTTCAGCAGCTAACGAGGACCCAGCACGAAGTCGTGCTCCAGCACCATGATCGGCGGGAACGCGAGCTTTTCCTGGATCGTGTTTCTTCCGGCAATTCCCACTTTCGCCGTGATCTGCGCACCGCGCGTAAAGCCGCACATCATGAAAGAGCCATCGTTGCCGGTATCGGTCTCGACGACTCGCTGCTGATTCGTGGACACGAGACGGCCATTCTGCTCGACCCAGAGGATCTGCCAGGTTGCCCAGACGTGCGCCCGCGGGACGGGTTTGCCCGACGCATCCCTCACGTAGCCGGCCATGAATCCCTGAGGCTCGGTGCCAGTTTCGTTCCGCCCGCAGATCCGCGTGCGCAGCGTCGCGTACGATGGGACGATCACCGAAGCCTGCCCCTTCGTGCCGCTCGGGAACGAGATCGGCTGCCACCGCTCGGACACGTGCAGCAGTCGAAGCCGCGGATGGTCGAACACGACGGTGTCGTCGATCGCACCGTCTATGAGTAGCTGGTAGCGTCCGCTGGAATTCGTGGTCGTCTTGAAGCGCCCACCGCCGGTCGAGACCTGAACGCCACTCAGTGCCCGTCCGCTCGTGCTGTCGTAAACGATACCGGTGAGCACCGACGACCCCGCGGAGGACGACGAATCGCCAGCGGCTGCGCCCTCTGCAGGAGGTGACGCGACGCCTGATGAGGGCGGCGCCGCGGGGGCAGATGCAGAGGTAATCGTCGGGGCCGGGGTCCCGGTCGGGCGGGCAGCACCGCCAACTTCCTGATATCCAACGAGACTGTCGCGCGAGGTTGCGGGTGACCCGACTTCAGTCGATGTCACGCGAGTTACGCGCGGCATCCTTATGTACCAGCGGGGCACGATCCATTGCCCGCCGGCGAGTTGTTGGAACTCGACGCGTCCGGTTGTCCTCGCGATCCGCAAAGGAACCGGGAGATTCACGTAATCGAAATTCACCGCGCGAAGCGCGTTCCCCTTCGGGTCGAGCCACAGGACTCCGGCCAGCTCCGGCTGCGAGCTCACGCGCGAGGGCCTGAACTCGAGACCCGATAGTCCCGTCTCCGGCCCGTAGCCGCGGATCGCGGCGAAGCAGTGTGATTTTACGAACTGGTCCGAAAGCAAGGTCGCTGCGTCGGGAGCCCGGTAGACATCGCTGGTGGAGGCTTCGGCGCGACGAGCGGTATCGATCTGGTCCCACGATATGCCAGTCATTGGGCGGCGCGGGATTCGGTTCCGCTGCTCGGCACGCTCGGAGACGATGGACAGGTTTCGATCGAGGACACGCTCGTAGAGATCGACGTCGAGAGGGACCAGCCCCTGAGCTTCGGTCATCGCGCTCGCGGTAAGCGCCTTCTTCAGCTCCACCCACAGATCTCCCGCTGGAGTTCCCGGGCCGGTGAGCTGCAGGCATGCGCTCTCGCTTCGCGGGATTAGCGGCACCGGAGTTCTCGTCACCGCCAGTCCCGCGCGGACGATTACCGGGCGGTCGCCCAGATGGAGCTGGACGGAGATCCACGTATCGTATCCGACCTTGTCGGCGCGCACTCGATAGTTGCCGTTCGAAGGAGCGCGCAGGTCGGTACGGCCGCTCTGATCGCTGAAGCCCCCGCCCAACGGAAACGTCGCCGCCGAATCGAGCAGCGCGACATTAGCGCCCACGATCGGCTTGCCCGTTGAAGCCTCGACGACTTCGACGCGCACTTCCTGGGCGCCGGCGCGAGCGCCGACTGCCAGAACGGCCGCAGTTAGAACGATTGACCGCAGTTGCATGTTGAGCAGCGATTGGAGGACGAGGATCAGCCCAGAGCCCGATCCGGGCTGGGCTTACCTAAATGACGCACCACCAGTGGATATGGTCAGCCGGAGACTCGAGGTTGGCCGCCGAGATCCCAGGATATGCGTAGCACGCAGCCACGAGCCGCTCCGCCCACAGCTCCCGGCAGGTAGTCTTCAGTCAAAAGTTCCCCCTCGGAAATGAGTGACCGCACTAGCTGGGGCCTCGTCAATTCGGGGGACAAACGTGTCCCGAAATCGAGGGGAGGGGGAAGTTGTCGTCTAAAGTCGTTTCGTCCATCGCGCTGGCTCTGCTCGCGGCATGCGCTACCAGCAAGTCGCCGTACGTCATCGGAGCAGCGGGACCCTGGAAACAGGGCTATGGACTCCAGAATCTTCAAGGCGTACAGCTCGCCGTGGAGGAGATCAACCAGGCCGGCGGCATCGATGGTCACCCGCTCAGGGTGATTCCCCGCGATGATGAAGGTGACGGACCCACTGCAGCGAGAATCGCGCAGGATTTCGTCAATACCAGCTCAATCTCGGCAGTCGTCGGCCATGTGAACTCATCGGGCATGCTGTCCGCCGCCCCCATTTATGACGGGCGGCTGCCCGCCGTCGCGACGAGCGCTACTTCCCCAGACCTAACCGGGATTTCGAGCTGGGTCTTCCGCATCATTTCGAGCGATTCTCTCAACGGAATCGCGCTGGCCAACTTCGCATCGAAGTTCGGTGGGCGCACTCCGGCGAGCGTTGCAGTGCTCTATGAAAACAACACTTACGGCCGCGGGCTCGCCGACTCGTTTCGACGCTCATTCCATGGCGAAATCCTGAGCCTCGATCCAATCAATGCGGATCTGCCGACGGCGGAGCCATACATAGCGTATCTCAAGACGAAGAGGCCCAAGATCGTGTTCATCGCTGGGCGCGTTGAGTCGGGCCTCAAGATCCTGCAGGAAGCGAAGCGTCAGGGTTTCAATGCGACCTTCGTCGGTGGCGACGGCTGGCAGGGAATCCTCGCCGATACCACCACCTCGGAAGGCGCCTACATCGGGATGTCGTTCACGCCCGAAGACCCGTCACCGGCGGCGCGCGCCTTTGTTGCGGCATTCAAGAAGAAATACAACACCGCCCCCGACGCGCACGCTGCGCTCGCATACGACGCGACGCGCCTCATCGCCCAGGCGCTGAAGGAGAAGGGTCCCGATAGGAGAGCCATTCGTGATTATCTCCATTCTCTGAATCGCGAGACGGCGTATCAGGGGCTCACCGGCCCCGCGTTCTTCGAGGACACCGGAGACCCGGTCGGTATGAGATTCCGCGTCCTCCGCGCGCACAACGGTTTGCTGACACTGGCGGACGCAAGATGAAGATCAACTTCAAGTTCCAAACAATTCGTCAGGTTCTGGCGGTCGGCTTCGGGTTCCTGATTCTGTTGATGCTGGGAGCGGGAGGCGTCGGCTGGATATCGATGGCGCAGATGGCTGATCGCGTAACGGAAACTCTGTCCAACGCGCAGCAGGACGCCAAGCAGGCGTCTGACTTCTCCAATGTCGTCACGCAGGAAATCCAGGCCGCCAACACGTACCTCAGCGATCAGGACGCCAAGTCCGATGCTGAATTCCGGCGCCTCGGTTGGGAGGCGCACCGCCTCCACAGGAATTTTGGTCCCGGTGGGGTCGTGAGCGCGGAACAGACAGCTCGCACTGTGGCAATCGACACGACGCTAGCGCGGGTGGAAGCCTCCTTTGCGCTGTCACACAGACTGACCGACCTCGGTCGACTCGACGAGGCCCATGCCGAAGCACAGAAGGCGCGCCGGATGGTTCCCGGCCTGCTGGAGCAGCTGACCAAACTAGAGCACTCGCGCGCGCAGCAGCTCGCCGGGATGTCCGCCGATCTGCGCGGACAGGCGACGGCACGCTCCAGAATTCTGGTGTCGGTCGTAATGGTCGCGATGCTTCTCGCAATCATGATCGTTATCCGCACCGGCCGTGCTGTTGGCAGACCCCTCAGACTCCTCGTCAGGCACGCGGTTCAATTGAGTCATGGAGACCTGCAGCAGCGGACCGAAGGCGAGATGCCTGGTGAGTTCCGCACCCTTGCCGACGCAATGAATCACGCGACGATCGCGCTCTCACGCATCGCCTCCGGCGCGGCCAAAACGGCCGACGAGGTCGCGCAATCCGCGAGCGACTTGCTGTCTGCATCGAAACAGATTTCGGCGTCCGCTGGTGAAGTGGCCGACGCAGTCGAAGAAGTTTCACACGGCGCCGAGTCACAGGTCGCGCAGCTGCGCCAGGTGAACGAGGCACTGGATGGTATCCGCACGCGCGGCGACAACCTCGTTGGTGGCGCGCAGGAAGTGCACGGACTGGCCAGCGCGATCGAAGCCGAGGCCGAGGCCAAGCGAATCGACATCGATCGTGCGCTCAAGATCCTTTTCGACGTTCGCACGATCGTCGAGCAGGCGGCCGGCCAGGTTCGCGAGCTGAACACGAGCGCGAGTGAGATCAACAAGTTCGTGGTCTCGGTCAGCAGGATCGCCGAGCAGACGAACCTTCTCTCTCTCAACGCGGCGATCGAAGCGGCGCGAGCGGGCGAAGCGGGACGAGGCTTCGCCGTCGTCGCCGGAGAAGTTCGCAAGCTCGCAGATCAGACGCAGGCGGCAGCGGACGACGTGGTGAAGATGACCGAAAGTGTTACGACACGAGTCCAGGCGACCTCGAAGGCGATGGAGCAAGGCGTGACGCAGGTTGGTGAGATCGAGCGCGTGAGCCGGGAGTTGGACAGCGCGCTCTCGACCATCCTTGCTGCGGCCGAGAGAACGCGAGCAGCGGCGGCGACGGTGACGACGGCTGCGACCGAGAATGCGCGAGCCGTTGATTCGGCCGCCGCCAATCTCGGATTGGTCGCGCGCACGGCCGAGAGCCACGCGACGGCGGCGATGCAGGTGAGCGCGTCGACGGAAGAGCAGAGCGCGGCGTGCGAGCAGATGAGCATGGCCTCGACGCAGCTGTTCCACGGCAGCCATGTGCTGCGAGACCTGGTGGGCGAGCTCAAGACCGAAGCCACGGTAACTCCGCTTCCAACCGAGGAAGTGGCAGAGAAACCACCACATCCAAGGCTTACACCACCGAATCCACAGCCACCATTAGCCAAGAAGGTCGCGTAAGCGACCTTCTTTGTTTTTTGGCGGGCGATCCGCTTGCTCCCAAGTTGATTGCCCACAGGAGTTGGATGTAAACTTGCCTTACCAATCACTGCCTCGTCGGTCAGCGGCACCCCATCGTTGCGTAGGACTTGGCCTCTCCCGTTGAAACGGGCTCCGCGACCCATTGGTCGCCTGGCCACAGGCCACAAATGAGAATTCTGGTAGCCGAAGACGACGCTGTAACGCGCAAGCTCCTCGAGAGCACTCTGCGCCGGCTCGGCCTCGATGTGGTTGCCGCGGCTGACGGTAACGCGGCCTGGAACGCTCTGGAAACACTCAAGGGCAAAGACGCACCGGAGCTCGCGCTGCTCGACTGGATGATGCCAGGCCTCGAGGGCATCCAGATTCTCCGCCGACTGCGCACAACCCCCGGCTTCGAGCTGCTCTACGTCATTCTTCTGACCTCGCGAACGGACAAGGAGGACGTGGCGTATGGCTTGGCCGCGGGTGCCAACGATTACATCGCCAAGCCGTTCGACCCGTCCGAGTTGGAAGCGCGCATTCGCGTCGGTGAGCGCATGGTCAAGCTGCAGCGCAGTCTCGCGGCACGGGTCGCCGAGCTGGAGGTTGCGCTAGCGCACGTGCAGCGACTACAGGGCCTGCTACCGATCTGCAGCTATTGCAAGAAGGTGAGGAACGAGGCGGATTACTGGGAGCAGGTCGATTCATACCTTACTTCGCATTCCGACGTCAGGATCACGCACGGCATCTGTCCCCAGTGCCTGGAGACGATGATGAAGCAGCTCGATGAGGCGCCGAGTTGAGAGCGTGGCGAGCGTCGCTGTCGACCAAGATACTCGTCACGTTCGTTTGCGTTTTCGCGACGATAGTTACAGTTACCGGATATTTCCAGTATCGCGCGATGCACGCGGCTATGTACTCGAACGTGGAAACCTCTGCATCGAACCTCATAGTCATGGTGCAGAGCTTCGTTCGCGAAGACCCGGATCTCGTGCACACCGAAGGGCTAACCCGGGCCGTTCAGCGTTTTCAACAGCAGCTGCCCGATGTTGGACACGTGATGATCTACGACCTGCAAGGCCGAACCATCGCGGACTACGATCCCACCAATTTCTCCGGCAGTAAAGAGTCCGGCCCGCGATCACTGCTCGAGGCGGGACACGGACGGATCTACTACGTCGAGGGAGGTCGCAAATTCTATCGGGTGGTGCAGTCACTTCTCGGACCCTACGACGCAAGCAGAAAGAGCAATGTGATTGGCGCCATTTCGATCGACGTGCAGATCTCACCGGTCGATAGGCAAATTGCCCAAAATGTGCTGCGCGACATCGGGTTGCGGGTGGTACTGCTGTCGTTGTTCGCCGTACTCCTTTATACCTTCACGAGGCGTGTGTTTGTGCGGCCACTGCTCGAGCTTGCGGCTGCCGCGGATCGTTTCGGAAAAACCGGCTTTTCACCGCCCGTGCACATTGACAGCCGCGACGAGCTCCAGGCGCTCGCCGAATCGTTCAACCGATCTGTCGAAGAGCGCGGGCGAGGCGAGGAGCTGCTCCGCGCTCGGCACGCAGCCGACGACGCCAATCGAGCGAAAAGTGAATTCCTGGCAAACATGAGCCACGAGATCCGAACGCCGATGAACGGCATTCTCGGAATGCTCGAGCTGGCCCTCGACACGGAGCTGTCGCGAAATCAGCGCGACTACGTCACCACCGCCCGCAGTTCCGCCGAGTCTCTGGTGGACATCATCAACGACATCCTTGACTTCTCCAAGATCGAGGCCGGTCATCTCGCGCTCGACTCGTCGCGCTTCCGCCTCGGCGAGAGCATAGCCGACACGATCAGCACACTCGGGCACCGCGCCGATCAGAAGGAGCTCGAATTCAGCCTCGAGATCGCTCCCGACGTTCCCGACGCGTTGATCGGCGACGTGGGAAGACTGCGCCAGGTGATCATCAACCTCGTCGGCAACGCGATCAAATTCACTGAGACTGGCGGGGTCAGGCTTCGGATCGAACTGGCCAGCAGGATGGAAGAGAGGACTGTACTTCACTTCTTCGTCGCGGACACCGGCATTGGAATCCAGCCCGAGAATCAGGAGCGGGTATTCGAGGCGTTTCAGCAGGCAGATGCGTCGACTACTCGGCAGTATGGCGGAACAGGATTGGGGCTTGCGATATCGTCGCGAATTATCGCGTTGATGGGAGGTCGCGTCGGGCTCACGAGCGAGATCGGTAAGGGTAGCGTGTTCGATTTCACCGCGGACTTCGGGATCCAATCCGAGGATACCATCCAGGAATCCGTTCCCCACACCCGGCTGTCCAACCTTCGTGCGCTCGTGGTCGACGATAACGCGACCAACCTCAGGATTCTCGATGGCATCCTTCGCAGCTGGGGAATGCGCGTGACGTTGGCAGCAAGCGGCAGCGAAGCACTGAAGATCCTTTCGGGAACTGATCAGAGCGACGATGCGTTTTCGCTCCTTCTTGCCGACGCGCGCATGCCGTCAATGGACGGCTTCGATCTCGTCAGACGGATTCGGGAGACTCCGTCGTTGAAAGCAGCCACGGTCCTTATGCTCACATCGGTTCACACCACCGAGGATGTGGCGAGGGCAGATGAGCTCGGCATTTCCTCGTACCTCATAAAGCCCGTGCGCCGATCAGCCCTTCTCTCGGTGATTACGGAATCGCTCGTGGGATCGCCCGGCTTCCGGGAAGAACCGGTTAGCCCGCTCTCCCGCGCGACGTCCGGCAAGTCGCTCAAAGTTCTGGTTGCCGAGGATAATCCCGTCAATCGGAAGTTGGCAGCGAGCATACTGCAGCGCGCGGGACACGACGCTATTTTGGTGACTAACGGTAAGGAGGCTGTGGAGGCCGTGACGCGCGAACGTTTCGATGTCGTGCTGATGGATGTTCAAATGCCGGTAATGGGTGGATTCGAGGCGACGCGGTTGATTCGCGAGGCCGAGGCAAGCTCGGGAAGAAGAACACCCATCATTGCGGTTACCGCCCACGCCATGAAAGGCGATCGGGAAGATTGCTTTGCGGCGGGGATGGACGGCTTTGCGCCCAAGCCGATTCAATCGGCGAAGCTGCTCGAGATGCTCGATCGTCTCGGATCGGAATCGACGCCAGCGGTGACTGCGCGGGCCGAGTCCGCGGACAATACCGATCCGGCAATACTGGATGAAGTCGGTTTGATGAAGATCGTGAGTGGAAATCAGGCGCTCGCCGGCGAGCTGGCTGGGCTCTTTCTCGAGGACCTCGCGCCCCGCGTGACGGAGATCACCGCCGCCGTGGACGGCCGCGACGCGGAGCGCCTGCGCATGGGCGCTCACGCGCTGGCCGGCTCCGCCCTCACTCTCAAAGCCGGAGTCGTGGCGGCGGCGGCACGAGTGCTAGAGTCTCTCGCCCGCTCGGGCGAGCTCGCCGAGAGTCGGGTCGCGTTGGCGAATTTGAACTCCGCGGTCGCAACCCTGCGTCCCCGGCTCGTCCTACTCGCGGGAAAGTCATAGTGGCAACGATTCTGGTGGTTGACGATGATCGCGTTGTCTCGACGCTGGTCGTTTCCGTTCTCAAAGACAAGGGATACAAGGCGATCACCGCATTCGACGCGGTGCAGGCACTGATGCAGGCGAGACGAACTCCTCCCGTCGATGCCGTCGTGCTGGATGTGAACATGCCGGGCGGGTCGGGCGAGGAGACCCTGAGGAAACTCAAGACCAACTCGCGCACGTCTGACATCCCGGTCATCATCCTGAGTGGCAGCATCGATGCGAAGGGCCAGGACCGGGTGCGCGCGTTAGGGGCGTCAGCCGTCCTGTCGAAACCGCTGGTGCCGGAGGAGCTTTTGGAGGCCCTCGCGGCTGCTCTTTGAGGGCTGTAGCCGCTTGCGAGATCGTAATTCGCCCTCGTTATCTCTGTCATACGAGGGCGCCGGTGTAACTTTCGTGGGAAGGACCGATCCAATGAAATCCGCCCCCGCCGCCTCTCGAGCCAAATCAGCCCCGCCAGCCGTGGTCCTCCTCAGTGGAGGGCTCGACTCGACGACCGTGCTCGCAATCGCGCAAAGCGAAGGATTGGATATCCACGCGCTCACCTTTGCGTATGGTCAGCGCCATTCGGGCGAGATCGATGCGGCGACGGCAATCGCGAAGAGCGCCAAAGTCGCGCGCCACCATGTGGCGCAAATCGATCTCACGCTTTTCGGCGGCTCCGCGCTCACGGCGGACATACCTGTTCCCAAGGATCGGGATCTCGGCGTCTCCTCGCCGTCGGCGAAGGAGATTCCAGTCACCTACGTGCCTGCGCGCAACACGATCTTTCTCTCCTACGCCCTGGCGCTCGCCGAGGTCGTCGGCGCCAGCAACATCTTCATCGGTGTGAATGCACTCGACTACAGCGGGTACCCCGACTGCAGGCCCGAGTACATCGAGGCGTTTGAAAGGATGGCAAATCTCGCGACGCGCGCGGGGGTCGAGGGAAAAACGCGACTCGTGATCCGCACACCGCTCATCTCTCTCTCCAAAGCCGCGATCATCAAGCTCGGCACGTCGCTGGGAGTGGACTACTCGCAGACGACGAGCTGCTACGATCCGGGACCGAGCGGCGAAGCATGCGGACGGTGCGATGCCTGTCAGCTCCGACTCAAAGGCTTCAGCGATGCCGGACTCGAAGACCCGATCGAGTACGCCGTCGCGAGAAGCACGGTCGGGACGAGAGCGC
>Ga0105240_10012061_pt1 | contig 11975 bp, 12 predicted proteins | sample KBSC54metaG_FD_80426 | JGI IMG/M metagenome (GOLD analysis project Ga0105240, IMG submission 80426) | Corn rhizosphere microbial communities from Kellogg Biological Station, Michigan, USA - KBS C5-4 metaG | ecosystem: Host-associated > Plants > Roots > Rhizosphere > Soil | place: Michigan, USA...
GAGCGCCGCCGCCAGCGGCGGCCCGCTCGCCCAGCCGCCCGCGTCGAGGTCGCCCCAGAGCACGAGCGCGGGCGCCGAGACCTCCTTCGCCAGGGCCGAAAGGTCGAGGGCCGCGAGCGGCCCGAGCACGCCGGGCACCACATGCGCCGCCCGGCCGGAATCACGGAGCATCTGGCGGCCCATCGCCGGCTCGAGGCCGGCGAGGCCGGCCATGCCGACGAACCAGCCGAAGATCGCCCGCCGCGACGGCCGCAGCCGGACGGCGGCGGCGCCCCAGGCGGGCTCGGTGAGCGCGAGCGCGCGGTGGAAGGGCAGCACGTGGCCGGCACGGCGCAGCTCGAGCGGCACCATCCCCACGGGCGAGCACGCCACGACGCCCGCCACGGGCCGCTCGGCCGCCCACGCGACCGCGAGCGGCGCTCCAAACGAGTGGCCGAGGACGACCGGCCGCTCCACCCCGGCCGCCTCGACGGCGTCGGCCATGACCCGGGCGGCCTCGGAGAACGAGAACGGCTCGAGCACGTCAGAGCCGCCGTGGCCCGGCAGATCGACCGCCACGACCCGATGCGTCCGCCCCAGCCGCTCCGCATACGGCACGAAGTACGCCCGCGACCCGGCCAGCCCGTGCAGCAGGACGACCGCCGGTCCCCGCCCCCACTCGGTCAGTTTGACACGCCGGCCGGCGACGGCCAATGTCCGCTCGTGCACCCCGAGGACGCTACCAGCGCCGCTGCGGACGCCGAGTACCGGGAGCGCAGCACGCTCAACTGGGAGACGGCCGCCGCCGGCTGGGAGTCCGAGCGCGACCGCATGCGGCAGGTCTCGGCGCCGGTCACGGACTGGCTCCTCGACCACCTCGAGCTGCGCCCGGGGCTCACCGTGCTCGAGCTCGCCGCCGGGACGGGCGACGTCGGCATCCGCGTCGCCGAGACGCTCGCGGGCCACGGCCGGGTGATCCTCTCCGACCGGGCCGCGGCGATGGTCGAGGCCGCGGGCCGGTGGGTGACCGAGCGGGGCGCGAGCGGGATCGAGCTGCGCGTCCTCGACGCCGAGGCGCTCGACCTGCCAGACGTGAGCGTCGACCGGGTCGTGTGCCGCTTCGCCTACATGCTCGTGCCCGACCGCGGCGCCGCCTTCGCGGAGACGCGGAGGGTGCTGCGTCCCGGCGGGCGGGTGGCCTTCGCCGTCTGGGCCGGACGCGAGCGAAACGACTGGGCGACGACGCTCTGGGACGTGCTCGAGAGCCGGGCCCCGCTCCCGCCGGCCCGGCCCGGCGGCCCGGGGATGTTCGCCCTCGCCGACCGCCGGGTCGTCGAGGAGACGCTCGCGAGCGCCGGTCTCGAGCCGCAGGCGGTCGAGGAGATCCCGGTGGAATGGCGCTACGCCGACTTCGCCGACTACTGGCGCACCGCCGCGGCGATGAACGGAAGCCTGACGCAGCTCTTGCCGACGCTCCCCGAAGCCGAGCGGGCAGACCTGGCCGCCGCCGTACGGGACGCGATCGAGCGCTTCCGCGACGGCGAGGGCTATCGCCTCCCCGGCCTCGCCCTCGGTGTCGCCGCCGCGCGAGCACGGTAAGCTCTGCGGCCGTGCCGATCCACCTCCGCGCGAACCAGGGCGACTACGCGCCCGCCGTGCTCCTCCCGGGCGACCCGCTGCGGGCCGAGCGGATCGCACGCGAGTTTCTGGATGACGCCCGCCAGGTGAACGGCGAGCGGGGCATGCTCGGCTACACGGGCAGCTTCGACGGTAAGCCCGTCTCGGTGCAGTCGACCGGCATGGGCTGCCCCAGCGCCGCGATCGTGATCGAGGAGCTGATCCAGCTCGGCGCCCGCCGCCTGATCCGGGTGGGCACGTGCGGCGGCCTGCAGCCCGACCTGCGCCTCGGCGACCTCGTGGTCGCGCTCTCGGCCGTCCCCGGCGACTCGACGGCGCTCCGCTACACCGGCGGCGAGGCGCACGCGCCGACCGCGCATTTCGGCGTCACCCACGGGCTGATCCATGCCGCCAAGGGCCTCGAGCTGCGCCCGCACGTGGGCGCGATCGCGAGCTCGGACACGTTCTACGACCCCGATCCCGGCCGGCACAAGCGTTGGGCGGAACGGGGCGTGCTGGCCGTGGAGATGGAGGCGGCCGTCCTGTTCACGATCGCCGCGATCCGCGGCGTCGAGGGCGCATGCCTCTTGACCGTGTCCGACATCATCTCGGGCGAGGACTTCACCCGGATCTCGGACGACGAGCTCGCGGCCGCGGTGGAGCGAATGACACGGCTCGCGCTGCGGGCGGCCGTGGACGAGCGCTGATCCGGCCGTGCGGGCGGTGATGATCGTGAACCCCGTGTCCGACAGTGGGCGGACCGCCAAGGCCTGGCCGGCGATCGCCGGCCGCGCCCGCGAGCACGGGCTCGAGGTCGACACGCGCCTGACGGAGGCGCCCGGCCACGCCGCCGAGCTCACCCGCGCGGCCCTGCGCGAGGGCGCGGAGCTGATCGTGACGGTCGGCGGCGACGGCACGGTGTCGGAGGCCGTGAACGGCTTCTACGACGACGGGCAGCCGGTGTCGGCGGCCGCCGCGCTCGCCGTCGTCATGCGCGGCAGCGGGTGTGACTTCGCCCGCACGTTCCGGATCCCGAAGCGCGCGGACGCCGCGCTCGAGGTGGCCGCGAAGGGCGCGACCCGGACGGTCGACCTCGGCCGCGTGACCTACACCGCGCACGGCGGCGGTCAGGAGTCGCGCCTCTTCTGCAACATCTCGAGCGCGGGGCTGACCGGCGAGGTGGCCGAGCGGGTGAACCGGTCGGGGAAGCCGCTCGGCGCGACCGTCGCCTTCGCCTGGGGGGCGATCGCGGGGTTCTTCGGCCACAGGAACAGCCGGTTCCGCGTGCGGATCGACGAGCGCGAGCTCGACCAGATCTCGAACAACGTGATCGTCGGCAACTGCCGCTACTTCGCCGGCGGGATGAAGATCCTGCCCATGGCCGAGCCCGACGACGGCATGCTCGACGTGCTCGTGTGGGGCGACGTCGGCAAGCTCGACCTGGCGATGACGCTGCACAAGCTCTACCGGGGCACGCACGTGAACCACCCCAAGAGCGACTTCAGCCGCGCCGTGCGGGTGGTCGTCGAGCCGGAGACGCCGCTGCCGATCGAGGCCGACGGCGAGCAGCCGGGCGTGACGCCGGCGACCTTCGAGGTCGTCCCGGCGGCGATCCGCCTCCGCGTACCGGCCTAGCTCGAGGCGCTCGAGGTGTTCGGCTTCGCCCGGGTCGTGCGGGCCGCGCGCGGCCGGGCGGCGGGCTTCTCCTCGGGCATGCGCTTGGCCAGGTCGTTCACCGCGGCCTCGATCCGGTCGAGCGAGGCCTGCAATCGGGCGACGTCGTCGCGCGTCGCCAGGTGCAGCTGCGAGAGCGCGGCCGTCTGGGCGCGCTGGCCGGCGGCGCGGGCGCGCTCCTTGGTGGCGGAGACGCTCGGAGTCTGGACACCCTGCTGCACGCGGTTCACCGTCGCGTCCCGCGCCTCCAAGACCCGGTCGATGATCGTTTTGCGGTCGTCCATTGAGGGGGCCTCCCTACCTCTTCCAGGTTTCCTTACAAACGGTACCAACGCGGTCGGCTGGACTGCCACCCCCGGAAGCGGCATTCAGGTCTGGGTATCGTTCGGGTGTGACCTGGAACGACAGCTCCACGGAGCTCGAGACCATCCGCCGCTGGTTCGCCCAGCGCGGGCTGGAGCTCTCCCTGCAGCCCTGGGGCGAGAGCGGCTGGCGGGCCTGGGTCACCGCCGCCGACTCGTCGTCCGGCGCGGGCGAGTTCGTGGACGGCGCGACGGAGCTCGACGCCGCCCAGCGCGCCCGCCGCCACCACACCGGCCGCCGGTTCAAGTTGGCCGTGTCCGCGCTCGGCGACATGGCCCAGACCGAGGTCGGCCAGCTGCTGATCGCCGAGGTGGCGCTGACGAAGCTGCCGCTCGGCAAGCGCCCGTTCGCCCGCCAGACGATGCTCGCGACCGGCATCTGGATGCTCGACTCGCGCCGCCGCGGCGTCGCCCGCGAGCTCGGCAGCGCCGCCGGCGACTGGATCTCGATCCAGGCGACCGAGCGGGGCATCGCCCGCCCGCGCATCGCCGACCACCCGGCGCTTCCGGCGGCCCGCCAGGCGGCCGACGACGGCATCCGGCTCCTCCGCCGCAGGCTGCGCGGGCGGTAGTGAGCCACCGCACGTCCGTGCCCATGCGGGTGCGGTTTTCCGAGACCGATGCCATGGGCGTCGCCAACAACGGCGCCTACCTGGCCTGGTTCGAGGTGGGCCGCATCGAGTACCTGCGCGAGCTCGGCCACAGCTACGCCGACGTGCACTCGGGCGGGATGGACATGGTCGTCGTGGAGGCGCACATCTCCTACCTGCGCCCGCTCACGTTCGACACCACGTTCACGATCGAGTGCGAATGCGTCGGCATCCGCGGCGCGACGTTCACGTTCGGCTACGAGCTGCGCGACGCCGAGGGCGTCTGCACACGCGGCGAGACCCGCCACGCCTGCGTCGACCGGGCCCGCATGCGGGCCGTGCGCGTGCCCGAGTGGCTCGTCCAGGCCGTGCGCGAGACCGATCGCTACGAACCGGTGTCCCAGCTGCGGCCGCCGTCGTCCGAGCGCAGCAGCCGCCCGCCCGACGTCGACGCGTAGGCCAGCCGCCAGTTGCGCAGGTCGAACGCGATCGCGCTCACGTCGCCCGCGCTCGAGGTGTGCGTGAACGTATGCCCCCGGTTGCGCGAGAGCTCGATCCCCTGCGGCGAGGCGATCAGCAGGAGGCGCTGGTCGTCGGTGGTCGCCGCGACCGCCGTCGCCTGGCCGGCGGCGGCGACCCGTTGGAACGTGGCGCCGAAGTCGCGCGAGCGCCACAGGCCGTTCGCCCCGCAGGCGACGTAGATCGTGTCGGGCCTGTGGACGTCGTCGCGGATCGCTGCGACCGCCACGGCCCCGGCCGGCAGCCCGGCCGCCCGCAGCCGCCCCCACCGGGCGGCGTTTCGCACCGAGACCCACAGCCGGCCCTGGGCGTCGATCCCGTAGAGACGGCTCGTGCGGTAGTACGGCGTCGCGACCGCCACGAGCGGCACGCCGACGGGCCGCGGCGCGCGCAGCGTGGCCGCACCGAAGCCGCCCGTCTGGACGCCGCGCGCGCCCACGGTCACGACCCGCGTCGAGAGGAAGGCGACGCCGGTCGCGCCTCCGCGGCCGGGCACGACCCGCCAGCTGTGGCCGCCGTCTTGGGAGCGGTAGACCCGCCTGCCGGTCGCCGCCCAGATCGTCCCGGAGAAGTCGGGGGCGACCGCGAGCGCCGACGCGGTCGCCGGCATGGTCACCGGGGGCTCCCCCGCGCGGGGGGTGCACGCGGCGGCCAGGAGTAGGACGATCAGCGCAAACGCGCGAAACCGCTCAACCGATCCGGTCATTCACCCGACAAAACTAGAGGACGGCACGCCTGTGCGCGCCGGGTCGACGGACTCGGCTCGCGGCGTCCGCCCAGACCCCGTCGTGGCCCCACCTGATCCCTCAGCCATCGCCCGCCTGCGCGCCCTCCTGGACGTGACCAGGCTCGTGCGCGCCGAGACCGACCCGAACACGATCCTGGAGGCGATCGCCGACTCGATCGCGACGTCGCTCGGGTTCGCCACCGTCGTCATCAACACGTACCGCCCGGCCTGGAACGACTTCCAGGTGACGGCGGTCTACGGCAGCGCCGAGGCCCGGCGGACACTGCTCGGCGACACGCTGCCGTGGGAGGGCTGGGAGCCGCTCCTTGACGACCGCTTCGCCCTCGGCGGCGCCTACATGATCCCGCACGGCGCGTTCGACTGGGAGGACGACGTCGGCGCCCGCTACATCCCCGACTGGGAGCCGAGCGCGAGCCCCGACGCCTGGCATCCCGACGACGAGCTCTTCGTGCCCATGCGGCATACCGACGGCCACCTGCTCGGGATCATCTCGGTGGGCGAGCCCCGCTCCGGCCTGCGGCCCTCGGCGCACGACGTGGCCGGCCTCGTCGCCGTCGCCGAACATGCCGCCCTGGCGCTGCAGAGCGCCCAGGAGGCGGCCGCCGCGGCGTTCCACCGGGCGGCGCTGCGCCAGCTGCTGCAGGTCTCCTCTCGCCTGACCGAGACGCTCTCGGCCGGCGCCATCCTGCAGTCCGTCTGCGAGGGCATCTCCGAGGCGCTCGGCTTTGACAAGGTGTGCATCGACCTGCCCGACCCCGTCACCGGCGTCTTCACCACCCGGGCCGCCACCGGCTGGACGCTCGACGACATGCGCCAGAACACGCCGATGACGCTGTGGGAGCTGGCGCCGCTGCTCGATCCGCCGTTCGAGCGCCAGGGCTGCTTCCTGCTCTCGCTCGAGCAGGCGACGGCGCGCCTGCCGAGCGCGCTCCACATGCGCCGCTCGGAGCTGAACGGGCGCGGTCCGCACGCTTGGGACCGGCACTGGCTGGCCGTGCCGATGTACGGCCGCGACGGCGAGGTGATCGGGCTGATCTGGGCCGACGATCCCCGCAGCCGGCTGCTGCCCTCGACCGAGCTCCTCCAGGCGCTCCGCGTATTCGCCAATCAGGCCACGGCCGCGCTCGACTCGGCCTCCCGGTTCGAGGAGATGCGCTACCTGGCCGAGCACGACCCGCTCACCCGGCTCTACAACCGCCGCGCCTTCAACCACCGGCTGCGGGTGGAGGCCGCGCGGTCGCGCCGCTACGGCACCCCGTTCGCGCTCGTCGTGCTCGACGTCGACGGCTTCAAGGGCATCAACGACGTCCACGGCCATCTCGCCGGCGACGCCGCCCTGGCCCGCGTCGCCGACCTGCTCGGCCATCTGCTGCGCGCCGCGGACGCCGCGTTCCGGATCGGCGGCGACGAGTTCGCGCTGATCCTGCCCGAGCTCGACCGGGAGACGGCCGAGGCGGCCGTCCGCCGCATCGCCGCCCACCTGGAGCAGGTGTGCGCGGCCGAGGGCCGCCCGGTCACCGCCAGCTTCGGCGTCGCCGTGTTCGGCGGCGACGGGAACGACCCGGAGACGCTGCTGCGCGCCGCCGACGCGGCGATGTACGCCGCCAAGCGCTCGGGCGAGCGCGTCCGCCTGGCCGCGTAGCTCGTCCCGTGGTTCCCCCGAATGAGGCTTGCCGGGGCCGGCAGCACCCGCCACACTGAGCCCCGGGACACGCCCCCAGTCCCTGCCTGCTTCTCATATGCCGACACACCCCCTGCAGCAGCTCTCCCGTCTGCGAGGCTTCCTCGAAGTCACGCGCCTCGTCCGCAGCGAGGACGAGCTCGACGACCTCCTCGCGGCCATCGCCCGCGCGATCTCGACGTCGCTCGGCTACGCGACCGTCGTCGTCCATCTCTACCGGCCCGCCTGGGACGACTTCGTCGTGACGACGGTGCACGGCGGCGATGCCGCCCGCGAGCAGCTGATGGGCGACGCCCGCCCGGCGACGATGTGGGAGCCGCTGCTGGACGAGCGCTTCGAGGCCGGCGGGGCGTACCTGATCCCGCACGGCGAGTTCGACTGGGCCACCTACGCGCCCGGCTCGTACGTGCCGCAGACCGGGTCGCAGGCGGATGACGACGCCTGGCACCCCGAGGACGCGCTGTTCGTCCCGCTGCGCCACTCCGACGGCCACCTGATCGGGATCCTGTCGGTGGACGAGCCCGAGGCGGGCCTCGCGCCGCGCAACGAGGAGCTCGAGGTGCTGGTGGCGATGGCCGACCACGCGGCGATCGCCGTCCAGAGCGCCCAGGAGGCATCGGCCGCCGCCCGCCACCGGGCTGCGCTCGAGCAGCTGCTGGCCGTCTCCTCGCGGCTCACGGAGACCTTCTCGATCGACGCGATCATGAACTCGGTGTGCGGCGCGATCCACACCGCCCTCGAGTTCGAGCGCGTGTGCATCGACCTGCCCGATGCCGACACCGGAGTGTTCCGCGTCCAGGCGGCCCACGGCTGGGCCATGTCCGACGACGCGGTGTCAGTGCCGATGAGCCGCGCCGAGCTCGAGCGGGTGCTCCAGCCGGAGCACGAGGTCGAGGGCTGCTACCTGCTCGAGCACGACGAGGCGATGCGGCTGCTCGCCCCGCACCACGACAGCTACCACTCGCAGATCAACGGCACCGGGCCGCAGGCCTGGCGCAACCACTGGCTGCTGGTGCCGCTGTGGAGCCGCAGCGGCGGCCTCATGGGCATCATCTGGGCGGACGACCCGGTCGACCGCATGATCCCGGCCGACGCCAAGCTGCAGGCACTGCGCGTGTTCGCGAACCAGGCCACGACGGCGCTCGACACGGCCGCCCAGTACGAGGAGATGCAGTTCCTGGCCGAGCACGATCCGCTCACCCGGCTCTACAACCGGCGCGCCTTCAGCGAGCGCCTCGAGCTCGAGGCGGCCCGGGCGACGCGCTACGGCAGCCCGATGTCGCTCGTCCTCTGCGACCTGAACGGCTTCAAGGCGCTGAACGACGCCCACGGGCACGCCGCGGGCGACGCGGCGCTCGAGCAGATCGGCGCCGTGCTGCGGATCGGCCTGCGACGGGCGGACGCCGCCTACCGCATCGGCGGCGACGAGTTCGCGCTGATCCTTCCCGAGACGTCGGCTGGAGACGCCGCCGGCGTTGCCGGGCGGGTCTCGGACGCGATGTCCGGGGCCTTCACCGGCAACATGGCCGGCCTCGGCGCCAGCTTCGGCGTCGCCGTCTGCCCGGCCGACGGCACGACGCCCGAGACGCTCTTCCGCGCGGCGGACGCCGCCATGTACGCGGCCAAGCGGCCCGGCGAGGGCTTCGCCCTCCCCCGCGCCAGCTAGTGTCGCGCACCAAGCGGGGTCAGACCCCTTTTGGTGCTTCGCCAGGGGCAACCGTGGCGGGGCAGGTCACCCGCCAAAATGAGGGTCAGGCCCCGCTTGGCGGGTCCGGGCCCGGCCGCCGGAGGCGAAGAGGAAGTTCCCGTGCCGCGTCTCCCGAGCGGCGAACTGCCAGCCGAGCGCGGCCAGCTCGTCTTCGAGCTCCGCCGTCGACCAGAAGCGCTTGACGATCTCGAACTCGCGGCCGTCGGCAAGGTTGCGGCGTGCGATCTCGCCGCCGTGTCCGACGGTGTGCGAGTGGCGGGCATCGCCGACGTCGGGGTGGGCGTTGTCGATGAGGAACACCCGGCCGTCGGGCCCGAGCGCCCGTCCGACTATTTCCCAGAAGCCGGCGAGGCGCCCGCGCGGGACGTGGGAGAGCCAGAAGCTGAAGAAGCAGACGTCGTACGCGCGGGACGGCTCCCACGCGAACAGGTCGGCCACCACGTGCTCGACGGCCGCGTCCGGGCCCACCTTGGCCCGGTTCCGCTCGAGCACCTCCGGCGACGCGTCGACCGCGGTCACCCGGTCTGCATACCGGGCGAGCCGGGCCGTCCAGATGCCGGTCCCGGCGGCCAGCTCGAGCACCTCGCCGGCCGGGCCGAAGCGCTCGAGCTCCGACTCGAGCTGCGCGATGTCCGCCAGCCACCGCTCGCGGGCCTCGTCGTCGAGGGCGTAGCGGTCGCGCCGGAACCACCAGTCGTCGTACTCCGGCGCCCGGGCCCGGTAGTAGCGGCGCTGCTCGGAGAGGAGGTCGTCGATCGCCGACTCGTCCATGGCCCGATGCTAACCGCCTCCCTCCTCCGGGGCGCCCCGATAGGATCACTCGCCGAGAATCCGGCGGCGAGGAGCGGGTGTGGACCTACAGTTGACCGACGAGCAGCGCGCGATCCAGGAGACCGTGCGGGAGTTCGTCGACCGGCGCGTGCTGCCGGTCGCACAGGAGAACGACATCAACCATCACCTCGACATGGGGATCATCGAGGGGATGGCCGAGCTGGGGCTCCTGGGCGCGCCGATCCCGGTCGAGCATGGCGGCGCCGGCCTCGACTACGTCTGCGAGGCGCTGATCTGCGAGGAGATCGAGCGGGGCGAGTCGGCGTTCCGCACGTTGATCTCCGTGCATGTCGGCCTGAACTCGCTGTCGCTCCTGCGGTTCGGCTCGGACGAGCAGAAGACGACGTATCTGGAGCCGATGGCCAGGGGCGAGAAGCTCGGCTGCTTCGGCCTGACCGAGCCGGCGGCCGGGTCGGACGTCTCGGGGATGCTGACGACCGCGATCCGCCAGCCGGACGGCACCTACCTCCTGAACGGCCAGAAGAACTGGATCTCCTACGCGACCGAGGCCGACTACGAGCTCGTGTTCGCGAAGACCGATCCTGACGCCGGCCACAAGGGCATCTCGGCGTTCATCGTCGAGCGCGAGTGGGAGGGCGTCGAGGCCCGCCAGATCCCGAACAAGCTCGGCGTGTGGGCCGGCTCGACCGGCGAGCTCTTCTTCTCGAACGTGCAGGTGCCGGCCGAGAACCTGGTCGGAGGGGAGGGCGAGGGCTTCAAGATCGCGATGTACTCGCTCGACCAGGGCCGCTTCACGGTGGCCGCCGGCGCGGTCGGCGTCATCCGGGGCTGCCTGGAGGCGTCGGTCAAGTACGCCAACGAGCGAAAGACGTTCGGCAAGGAGATCGGCCGCCACCAGTTCGTGCAGGACATGATCGCCGACATGGTGCTCGGCTACGAGACGTCGCGGCTGCTCGTCCTGCAGGCCGCCGAGGCGAAGAACCGCGGCGTCCGAAACACCCGTGAGACGTCGCTCGCCAAGTGGCACGCCACCGAGAGCGCGTTCAAGGCCGCCAACCTCGCCATCCAGGTGCACGGCGCGTACGGCTACTCGGCCGAATACCCGGTCGAGCGCTACTTCCGGAACGCCCGCGCCCCCATCATCTACGAGGGCACCACCCAGATCCACAAGATGATGCAGGCCGAGCACGCCCTCGGCTACCGGAAGATGAATGGCTAGCGACGGGCGGCTCGTCTCGCTCGAGGACGGTGGCGAGCTCTTCATCGCCGAGCACGGCTCCGGCTACCCGCTGATGCTCCTGCACGGCGGCCCGGGCCTCGACCACCACGAGTTCCGGCCGTGGCTCGATCCGCTCGGCGACATGGGCCTGCGCCTGATCTACGTCGACGAGCGTGGCCAGGGCCAGTCGCCCCGGGTCGACCCGGCGACGCTCTCGGTGCGGGGCTTCGCCCAGGACATCGACCGGCTGGCCGAGGCGCTCGAGCTGACCGAGTACGCCGTCCTCGGCCACTCGTTCGGCGGGATCATCGCGCTCTCGCACGCGCTCGAGCGCGGCAGCGCGAGCCAGTACATCATCTCGGCCGGGGCCGCCTCGAGCGAGGCGCTGATGGCCGACGTCGAGCGCGAGATCGAGCGCTTCGAGCCGGCGGCGATGCGCGAGCAGATCCGGCGCTCGTGGGACGAGGAGGCCCGGCTCACGACCGTCGAGCAGGCGCGCCAGAACACCTACGCGCAGATGCCGTTCCACTTCTGGGAGATGGGCGACGCCTACAGCCGGTTCATGCAGTCCGACGAGACCATCTACGCGCCCGAGGTGCTGGCCCACTTCGCCGCCCAGGGCTACGGCGGCTTCGAGTGGCTCGACCACCTGCGCTGGATCCGCCGGCCGATGCTGGTCATGGTCGGCCGCTACGACCGCACGTGCACGCTGGCGCGGTCGGAGGAGATCCACAACGAGGTCGAGGGCTCCGAGCTGGTCGTCATCGAGAAGGCGGCCCACATGGCCCACGTCGAGCAGACGAAGGCCTACATCGACGCCGTGCGCTGGTGGTTCATCCGCCGGGGCGTCCTGCCCGACCCCACCGCCCCCCCGCCGGCTTGAGCCATCCGCTCGCCGCCCTCCTGGATGCGGCGGCCCGCGGCCGGTTCCCGCGCTCTGACGGCACACTCGCTGTGCTGCCGGCGCCGCCCGGCGCGTCGATGGCGGTCGTCGGCTTCACCGCGCACCACGTGGTCGCCGCCGACGTCGCCCCGGACTGGGTGAGGGCCCAGTTGCCGGGCGACGATCTGAGCGAGCCGATGAGC
>Ga0105240_10012065_pt1 | contig 11974 bp, 6 predicted proteins | sample KBSC54metaG_FD_80426 | JGI IMG/M metagenome (GOLD analysis project Ga0105240, IMG submission 80426) | Corn rhizosphere microbial communities from Kellogg Biological Station, Michigan, USA - KBS C5-4 metaG | ecosystem: Host-associated > Plants > Roots > Rhizosphere > Soil | place: Michigan, USA...
CACGATCGACAGCATCTTGGCGCTGGTGCCCAGTTCCATGATCGGGAACAGGTCGGTCAGGTAGTCGCGCAGGATGTTGCCGGTCACCGAAATGGTGTCGAGGCCGCGGATCACGCGTTCCAGCGTGTAACGCATGGCGCGCACTTGCGACATGATCTGGATGTCCAGGCCCTTGGTGTCGTGATCCTTCAGGTAAGTCTCGACCTTCTTGATCAGTTCAGCTTCGTGCGGACGGTACGGGTCGAGCCAGAACACGGCCGGCATGCCGGAGTTGCGGGCGCGGGTGACGGCCAGCTTGACCCAGTCGCGGATCGGCTCGTCCTTGACCTGGCACATGCGCCAGATGTCGCCCTGCTCAACGTTTTGCGACAGCAGCACTTCGCCTGTTGCCAGGTCGACGATGTTGGCGACGCCGTCTTCGGCGATTTCAAATGTCTTGTCGTGCGAACCGTATTCTTCCGCCTTTTGCGCCATCAGGCCGACGTTAGGCACGGTGCCCATGGTGGTCGGATCGAAGTTGCCGTTGGTTTTGCAGAAGTTGATGACTTCCTGATAGATACGGGCGAAGGTGCTTTCCGGAATCACCGCCTTGGTGTCTTGCGGCTTGCCGTTGGCGTCCCACATCTTGCCGCCGATACGGATCATGGCCGGCATCGATGCATCGACGATCACGTCGTTCGGTGCGTGCAGGTTGGAAATGCCCTTGGCCGAGTCGACCATCGCCAGCGACGGACGGTGTTCGTGACAGGCGTGCAGGTCACGGATGATTTCTTCCTTCTTCGACGAAGGCAGTGTTTCGATTTTTTCGTACAGGTTGACCAGGCCGTTGTTGACGTTCACGCCCAGTTCGTCGAACAGCTTGCCGTGCTTGGCGAAGGCCTCTTTGTAGAAAATCTTGACGGCGTGGCCGAACACGATCGGATGCGAGACCTTCATCATGGTCGCCTTGACGTGCAGCGACAGCATCACGCCGGTCTTGCGCGCATCTTCGAACTGCTCTTCGTAGAACTCGCACAGCGCCTTCTTGCTCATGAACATGCTGTCGATGATTTCGCCGGCCTTCAGGGAAACCTTGGGCTTGAGGACGGTAGTCTTGCCGCTCTTGCCGACCAGTTCCATCTTGACGTCGCGCGCGGCGCCGATGGTCATGGATTTTTCACCGTGGTAGAAGTCGCCGTGCTTCATGTGCGCAACGTGCGAGCGCGACGCCATGCTCCACTCGCCCATGCTGTGCGGATGCTTGCGCGCAAAGCGCTTGATCGAGGCCGGCGCGCGGCGGTCGGAATTGCCTTCGCGCAGGACCGGATTGACGGCGCTGCCGAGCACTTTGGAGTAGCTCTTCAGGATTTCTTTTTCTTCGTCGGTCTTCGGATCTTCCGGCAGGTCCGGGATCGCATAGCCGCGCGATTGCAGTTCGCGGATCGCGGCTTGCAGTTGCGGCACCGAGGCGCTGATGTTCGGCAGCTTGATGATGTTCGCGCTCGGATCCTGCGTCAGCTTGCCCAGCGCGCCCAGATTGTCCGGAACGCGTTGTTCCGGTGTCAGACGGTCGGGGAATTCAGCCAGAATCCGCGTGGCCACCGAGATATCGCTTTCAACAACGTTGACGCCGGCCGGCGCGGTGAACGTCCTGATGATGGGCAGCAGCGAATAGGTCGCCAGCAGCGGCGCCTCATCAGTCAGCGTATAGATGATGGTGGAGTTATCAGTAGTCACGGTGATGTCCTTGCGGGGTTGGTGTTTGATGAGCCGTCTGGGAGGCTGCCGCACCATCAAGGGGGCCGGACGAGGCGAAGCGGACGATACGGGTAGTACCTGGCTTGCCTGCCCGACGGCGCAATGCGTCGGATTGATGTTGCAACAACCTCGTATTGTATCGGTGCTTCCTTTCACCAACCTGTAAAACCTGTTTGGGATCTTGCTGCGAGGCCATGATCAGGTTTTTGAAGGCCGGAGGCGGGCGTTTCCTGCTGTCACCGCCTGAGCACCAACACAAAAACAACCGGTATTTTAGCTCGAAACCGTCGAAAACCGTTGAAGACCGGGCCTGATGCCTTCGAAACGCGCCTTGCCGGATCGCAATTTTCAACGCCGGATTACCCGATGAAGCCGTCAACGGCGTCCAAATCCTGCCAAAGCGGCGCTATTTCCAGCCAGTCCTTGCGACCAAAAACCTTGTCGCCGCCTCAGTCGTTCAATCGCTCAGCGGCAGCGCTGCAACGATGCTGCGGAAGGCCGCCACCGTCAGCGCCTCGTCCTGTTCGTTGCCGTGGTCGCTGAGCTTGACGATGACGGTGTCGCTGACCGGATCGATGTAGACGTACTGGCCATGGATGCCGATCGCGGTGTAATCGCGCGGCGCGGCGGCGCCGTCGCGGGGGGCGGATCGGCGCGGCAGCCACCAGCCGCGGCCATAGGCGAAATCGGCATCGGCCGCGCCGACTTCCGGTGGCCGTTGCATCCACGCCGCCGGCAGCACCTGCGTCGCTCCCGCCCGGCCCTGGCGCAAATGCAGCAAGCCGTAACGGGCGAAATCGACGGCGCGCGCGTTTACGCAGCAAAAGCTCTTTTCCATGCCGTGCTTCTTGTTGTCGACGCTCCAGCCGGCGCCGTAGGCCGCGCCCATCGGCTGCCACAGCTTGCGCTCGAGATAACGCGTGACCGGCTCGCCGGTGGCCGCCGACAGCACCATGCCCAGCAGCAGGTAATCGACGCTGCGATAGGCGAAGCCCTGCCCCGGCGTGAACGCGGTCTTGTCCAGCCCGCGCACGAAGCGCCTGAGGTCGGTGGTGATGTACATGTAGGCGATCTGCGAAAACGCGCTGTCGTACTTCTCTTCAACGCGGATGCCGGAACGCATATTGATCAGGTCGTCCACGGTGACGGCGGCGAATTTCTCGGACAGATCCGGCACATACTTGCGCACCGGATCCGACAGCGCCGCGATCTTGCCCTCGGCCAACGCCACGCCGACCAGGTCCGACAGCATCGACTTGGCCACCGAATACGAGGGGAACACCGTGGCGCGTTGCGCGCCCTGCGGATAGCGCTCGTAGACCAGCCGCCCGCGCTGCACCACCAGCAAGGCGTTGGTGTGGGTCTCGCGGAGGAAGCCGGCAAAGCTGATGCGACCGCCGTCGCGCCACGCCACTTCGGGCGCCAGGTCAACCTGGCGCTCCTCGAACACGGCCGGCACGGCGGCGGCGGCCAACGGCGCACCGTCGAAATATTCCCAGCTGCGCGAAGGCGGTTGCCAGTCCAGCGCCAGTCCGATCAGGGCCGGCGGCGACGGTAATCGCGCCAAGCCGGTGGCCGCATAGGACAAGGCGATCAGGACCAGGGCCGCGCCGATGGCGCGGGTGGTTCCGGTTACGCCGGTGGTGGTTCTCTTGTGCGTCGACACGTGGTGCATTCCTTGAGCTGATTGCTTTTCGGCGCTATTGAAACACGATATGCGCGGCCAGGGCGAAATCAGGCGATGGCCAGCATCTTCAGCGCCAGTCCCAGGACCGCGCATACGGCGATCACCTGGATCACGTTGCGCTTGTAGCGCAACAAGGCCACCGCCGCAGCCAGCGCAATGGCCGCCGCAACCCAGTCGAAGCCGGCGCCGAAGCCCTGTGGCCACAGCACGTGATAGCCGAAGAAAGCCGCGAGGTTGACGATGACGCCGACCACCGCGGCCGTCACCGCCATCAGCGGCGCCGTGAACTTGAGATCTTCATGCGTGGCTTCCACCAGCGGGCCGCCGGCCAGGATGAACAGGAACGACGGCAGGAAGGTAAACCACGTCACCAGCGTCGCCGCCAGCGCCCCCGCCAGGAACAGATGCTCGGGTCCGAATACCGCCCGGACGTAGCCGCCGACAAAGCCGACGAACGCCACCACCATGATCAGCGGCCCCGGAGTGGTTTCGCCAAGCGCAAGGCCGTCAATCATCTGTACCGGCGTCAGCCAATGGTAGTGGTCCACTGCGCCCTGATAGACATAAGGCAGGACGGCATAGGCGCCGCCGAAGGTCATCAGCGCCGCCTTGGTGAAGAACCAGCCCATCTGGGTATACGCGTGCTCCCAGCCGCACGTCGTCGCCAGCAGACCCATCGAGATCGCCCACAGCAGCACCCCGATGGCGAGCACGCGGCCCAGGCCGAACCAGCTGAACTTCGCATGCGGCGGGGTGGGCGTATCGTCATCGATCACTGCCCTGCCGTACGACGCGTCCCCTTTGGCGTGACCTCCGCCCACCGCAAACTTGTCCGGCGCCAGCTTGCTGCCGACATAACCGGCCAGCGCGGCGGCCGCAACGATTGCGGGAAACGGCACCGCCAGCACGAAAATCGCCACGAACGATACCGCCGCGATCGCCCACAGCACGCTGTTCTTGAGGGTGCGGCTGCCGATGCGATGAGCAGCTTGCAGCACGATCGCGGTCACGGCCGGCTTGATGCCGTAAAAGAGGCCGGCCACCAGCGGCTGGTCCCCGAAGGCCAGGTAGAGCCACGACAACAGCACGAGGATCGCCAGCGACGGCAGTACGAACAGCACGCCCGCGACGAGGCCGCCGCGTGTCCTGTGCAGCAGCCAGCCGATGTAGGTCGCCAGTTGCTGCGCCTCCGGCCCGGGCAACAACATGCAGTAATTCAGCGCGTGCAAAAAGCGCCGCTCGGAAATCCAGCGGCGATTTTCCACCAGCTCCTGATGCATGATTGAAATTTGCCCGGCCGGTCCGCCGAAGCTGATGAAGCCGAGCTTGAGCCAGAACAGGAGCGCCTGGCCGAAGGTCGGCGGCGAGGGCGAGGGAGAGGTCTGCATCTCTTCGGATGCGGGTCGTGCCGGATCATTCATGCGCCGATTCCGTAGAAAAAAAGAATTGTTCCGAAACGATCAACCGTGCACCCGGCGCAGGCAGCCGGGCGGCGGTACCGGACGTCACCGCTGCGACCCCGCCCCCCGCGAGCATCTTGCCAATGGCTAATTGCCAGTCGTCAATTGCGTATGTCCGTGGGACGCCATGCGGAACGAGAACCTGGTCTGCTGCGGCGTCGATTCGACCTCCATCGTGCCGCCATGGGCGCGCGCGATTTCGGCGACGATGTACAGGCCGAGGCCGAGACCGAGACTGTTTTTGCCGATGCGGTCGCTGCCGCGCACGAAGGGCTGGAACAGCCGGCGCTGGATGTCCGGCGCAATCGGCACGCCTTCGTTGCATACGCTCAACGTGAACTCACCGTCGCGGCTGGTCGCCGAGACCATGACGGCGCCGTCACGGGCGCCGTGGGTGAGTGCGTTGGACAGCAGGTTGGACAGCAGTTGGCAGATGCGCGCGCTGTCGCAGCAGACCGGTTCGGCCAGCGCAATGTCGTCGCGGAGGTCGCGCTCCGGCGAAGCCTGGCGCATTTCGGCGACGATGTCTTCGAGGTTTTTTTGGAGCGTGTTGTCAGCCGTCTGGTTCAGCACGAAACCGCCGCCCAGGCGCACCCGTGAAAAATCGAGCATGTCATCGACCAGGCCCGAGATGCGGTTGGCGCTGCGCTCGATCTGGGCCACGGTCTTCTGCGCCGGTTCCGATGCCTGCCCGCGCAACAGCCTGGCGCCGAGCAGGATCGCCGACAAGGGATTGCGCAGGTCATGGCCGAGGATGGCGATGAACTGTTCGCGCAGGTCGGCGGCTTCCTGCGAACTGAGCAGAGCCGCTTCGCTGACGGCGGCGCGCTCAAGGTTGTCAAGATGGTTGCCGATCAGCTGGCAAACAGTTTGAACATGTCGATGATTTCGGTCGTCTGCACTGTGGCGGGGCGCGGATCGATGGCGCACAGCGTGCCGAAGAATTCCCGGTTGCGCCAGTAGATGGGCACCGAGATATAGCTCTGCAAGCCGTACATTTTTGGCGTGTGGTGGTCGCAGTAGCGCGCGTCTGCGGCGACGTTGTCGATCGCCACCAGCTCGCCGCTGTCGCGGATCTCGTCGCAGATGGTGGTGTCGACCTGGAGTTCGCCGCCGACCCCGAGGCCGAAGGCGATCTTGTCGAGCACGCCGGCAGCGATCCAGCGATCACGAGTGACGCGCGCGACGGCGGCATAGCCCATGCCGGTGGTGCGGCAAATGACGTCGAGGATCATTGGTACCGCATCGATTTTTGCGACAGTGGCGATGTCGGCGAGCAATTCTTTGTCTTCTATGGCGGACAACGCGCACTCCTTCTTCCCGGATTCAGCGCGGCAGGCGGATCACTGCGCGCGTGCGCCAGCTTAACCGAATCGGGAAACGAATGCAGATCCGGCGCCGGCGGTAATGCAAAAAAAACTGCGCTGCGGCACAGATCACCGATTCAGGCGCCCCCTGCATAGGCCGCGATGGCGCGCCGGGCGATCGTCAGGGCAGCGTCCAGTTCGGCCGCTTTGACGGTGCAGTCGGAGGCGGAGGCGGCGCCCGACAGCAAGCCTTCCAGCTCGCCGGCCAGGCGATGCACGTCGATCAACGCCAGCGTGCCGGCGCTGCCGCGCAGCTTGTGCGCCAGGGTTTTGGCTTGCGCCAGATCCTCGGCCTGAAGGTGAGCCAGGATGTCGCTGCCGGTCTTGCCGTATTGCTCGGCGAACTTGCCGAGAAACTTGCGGTAGACGTCTTCGCTGCCCCAGGCTTCCAGGCCGACGGCGACGTCGATGCCGGACAGATCCTGCGCCGTCGCGGCGGCCGACCCGGTGGCGGCAATGCCGACGGCGGCGCTCGGAAACACAGTGGAGACCGTCGCCGAGGGATAGGCGGCCGGCGCAGCGCGGCGTCGTTCCAGTTCATCTGCTGACAAGTGCGCGATGTGCTGGCGCACCACCGAGATGATCTGTTCGACGTTGTAAGGCTTGGACAGGAAACCGTTCATGCCCGCGGCCATCGCCGCTTCCTGCTGCGCCTTGAAGGCGCCGGCGGTCAGCGCGATCACCGGCAGCTCGCGCAGTTGCAGCGTGTCGCGGATCTCGTGCGTGGCGGTGTAGCCGTCCATGACCGGCATCTGGATGTCCATCAACACCAGGTCGACGCTTTGCGGACGTCCGCGCAGCCAGTCGACTGCCTCCTTGCCGTCGGCGACGGCGAACACTTCGGCGCCGTCGGCTTCGAGGATGCGCTTGGCGACTTCGCGGTTGATTTCGCTGTCGTCGACCACCAGCACGCGCACGCCGGTGACACGATCGTCGCGCGAGGCGGATGTCTGCGCCGCTGCGTCGTCACTGCCTCCGCCCCTGGCTTCGCTGCGGTGCTGGCGCACGTGGATGATGGTGTTGTACAAGGTCGACGGCGTCACCGGTTTGGTGATGACGGCGTCGACCAGTTCGGCGTTGGGTGCATTGAGCACCTCGTCGCGTGCATGCGCGGTGACCATGATCACGATGGGCGGCTGGCCTTGCGGCGAGGAGGCTTCTCGAATCGCCTTGGCGGCCTCCAGCCCGTCCATGCCGGGCATCTTCCAGTCGAGCAGGTAGATGTCGTAGTAAAGATTGTGGCGCAGCCGCGTCATGGTTTTGGAGACGGCATCCTGGCCCGACTCCACCACATCGACCTGCCAGCCCATCGACTTGATGGTGTCCGACAGCATGGCGCGCGCAGTGGCGTTATCGTCGGCCACCAGCACGCACAGCGGTCCGTCCGCCGGCAACTGGACGGCGGCGGGCTGCATCGTCTGGAACGGCAGCATGAACCAGAACTGGCTGCCCTTGCCCGGTTCGCTGGTGAGCCCGATCTCGCCGTTCATCAATTGCACCAGATGGCGACAGATGGTCAGTCCCAGACCGGTGCCGCCATAGCGGCGCGTGGTCGAGGTGTCTTCCTGCGTGAACGCCTGAAAGATGTCCTGCTGGCGTTCCGGCGGAATGCCGATGCCGCTGTCGGTGACGGCGAAACGCAGCATCACTTTGTCGCCGATTTCACTGACGACGGAAACATGGATGCTGATCTCGCCGCGCGCGGTGAACTTGATGGCGTTGCTGGTCAGGTTGGTGAGGATCTGTTCCAGCCGCAGCGCGTCGCCGTATAAATGCTCGACGCCGACGTCGTTGAAGCCGACCACCAGCTCGACGTCCTTGTCGCCGATGGCGGGCGCGGTGACGTTGACGACGTTTTCCAGCACGGCGCTGAGGCGGAACGGCACGTGCTCGACCTCCAGCCGGCCGGCCTCGATCTTGGAGACGTCGAGGATGTCGTTGATGATGCCCAGCAGCGAATGGCCGGCCACGATGATCTTGCGCACCAGGTCGCGCTGGTCGGATTGCAGCGACGTCTTCTCGAGGAGGTAGGTGAGCCCCAGCACGGCGTTCATCGGCGTGCGGATCTCGTGGCTCATGTTGGACAGGAAACTGCTCTTGGCGCGGGTGGCCGACTCCGACTTGGTCAGGGCCAGTTCGAGGTTCTTGTTGGTGTCGCGCAACGTGCGGGTCTGCTGCTCGACCAGGCCTTCGAGATGCTGGCGGTACTGGCTCAGTTCTTTCTCCAGGCGCTTGTGACTGGTGATGTCGCGCGCGATGTAGGAGATGCCCGCGATCTTCTTGTCGCCGTCGAGGATGGGCGAGACCGTCACCGAGATATCGAGCAGGCGGCCGTCTTTGTGCCAGCGCACGGTTTCGAAGTTGGCGACGGTCTTGCCTTCCATGATCTGGTCGGTGATGTGGCGCGCCTCGCCGTTGCGCTCCGGCGGCACCAGGATGTAGGCCGATTGATTGAGCACTTCGCGCGACAGGTAGCCGAACAGTTTTTCGGCTGCCGGGTTCCAGCTGTTGATGACGTCGTCGAGCCCGGTGCCGATGATGGCGTCTTCCGATGACGCCACGATCGAGGCCAGGACCGAGCGGGTTTCCTGGTGTCGCAGCAAATCGGCCACGCGCTCTTGACTTGCGCTCAGCTCGGCCTCGGTCCTGAGGCGGTCGTGCACGGCTGCCTCGCGGCGGCGGCGGTTGATCGCCAGTTGCCAGCTCAGCATGGCCAGCGCCAGCAGGATCAGACCGACGAACAGGCACAGGCGCAGCAGGATGCTGTAGTTGTCGACCAGCACGCGCTTTTCGGGCAGGTACAGCACGACAGTCCAGGGCGATTGCTGATGCAGTCCGTAACGGCCGGTGCTGGCATCGAGGTCGACGCGCTGCCACGACCAGATGCCGTCTTCGGTCATGGTGCCGGCGGGCTGCGCGGTGATGGCTTTCCAGACGTTGGGATTGCGCTTGGCGAGGGTGTCTTCGCGCTTGAACATGAAGCCCCACTCATCGGCCGAATTGGTGCTGTACAGCCAGTAACCATCGCCGTTGAGCAACATGGCGCGATTGGCGCCGCGCTCCACCTGGTTGGAAAAGCGATCCAGCAGCGGCGCCATCAGCACGTTGATGATCACGATGCCGCGCGGCGTGCCGTCGGCGGCGGCGACCGACACCGACATCCGTACGGTTGGCTTGTGCGGCACTTCGATGCGCTGGTTTTCGACGTTGAGGTCCATCGGCGACACCAGCATCTGGCCGCGCTGCAGCGCCACGGTGTCATTGAAGTACGGCCTGTCCTTCTTGCTTTGCAGCACCGCGGCGGGCGCCGTCGCCGGCCCCATGCTGGTCATGTTGATGCGCACTTTTTCCATGCCGTCCTGGTCGATCCAGCGCACCTGGTCGTAATAGGGATTGCGCAGCATCAGCGTGGAAAAATTCTCCGCCATGTGCGCCAGGTTCTCAGGCGTGGGATTGTTGATGGCGCGTGCGATCGGTGCTTCGCTGGTGAGGATGCTGAGATGGCGCAGCGGCGCGTCGAGGTCGTTGGCCAGCGAGGCGGCGCCCAGCGACACGCGTTCGCGCTGCTCCAGCTGCAGGCGGCGCATTTCGGCGTCGATGCGGTTGTGATAGAGAAAACCGGCGGCCACCAGAACCAACGCCGCGAGGGGCAGGAACTGCGCCAGAAAGTAATGCGGATTTCCCTTCGCCCTGCGCATGCATTCTCCTGTCGGCAATTCTGTGGCGGGGTGCGGCTGCGGCGGCAGATGCCTTGAATTCCTTGCAACGCGGTTGTGCTCAGTGCGCCGAAACGACGCCGACACTGATCCGTCCCATTATGCCCATGAACTTTCGGCGTGGCAATTTGATGTGGGTGTCAGATGTTCAGATGCGCAAGTGCTGGCTCAGGTGGTCGATGAAGACCCTCAGCTTGGGCGACGCGTAACGGCTGGCGGGCCACAGCATCCAGAACGTCACGGTGCGCTCGAGGTAATCGTCCAGCACCGTGCGCAGTTGTCCCGTGCCGAGCGCCTCGCGCACCAGGAAGGTCGGCAGGAAGGCGATGCCGCGCCCCTGCAGCACCGAGTAGGCGAGCGGTTCGATGGTGTTGACGGTGATGGTCTCGGGCAGCACCAGTTCCGGCTCGGATTCTTCGCGCCGCAAGGGCCAGCGCTCCAGCTTGCCGCTGGCGGGAAAACGATGCTGCAGGCAGGCGTGACGCGTGAGCTCGCTCGGATGCGCCGGCTCGCCGTGGCGCGCCAGGTAGCCGGGCGTGGCCACCAGCACGTGCGGACAGGCGCCGATGCGGCGTGCGACCAGGCGTGAATCGTGCTGCTCGCCGGTACGGATGACGATGTCGAAACCTTCTTCGATCACGTCCACCATGCGGTCCGACATGTCGATGTCGAGGTCGATGTCGGGATAGCGCTGCATGAAGCTGTCGAACACCGGCATCAGCAGGCCGGTCAGTTGCGGCGCGCCGACCTTGAGGCGTCCGCGCGGGCTGCCGGCGGCGTCGGACAATTCGGCCTCGGCAGCGTCGACTTCGCTGAGTATCCGGCGGCAGCGCTCGAGGAACAGCGAACCCTCCGCCGTCAGCGTGATGCTGCGCGTGCTGCGATGGAACAGCCGCACGTGCAGACGTTCTTCCATGCGGGCAATACTTTTGCCGACCGCCGAGGACGACACCCCGAGCTGGCGCGCCGCCTCGGTGAAACTGCGCGTTTCTGCAACCTGCACGAACATCGCGATGCCACTGAGGCTATCCATGATTCCCCGTCGTTTTAAATGATTTGCCTGCGTTGAGCGCACCTTAGCCGATTTCGTGCCCGCTCACAATTTCGCTACGCATTCCGATCGCCCATGCCGATTGCGGAATGCTTGTCCGATATGTTGCGAACTGCGGGCTATTTTTCTTGCAGGGACGAGGACCTATATTGACTGCACCGGCGACGCACATTTGCGCGCCTCCTTCAACCTGACTACGGAAAACATCATGTCCACCTTGCATACCCCGCTCACCATCGGTGCGCTGCAGCTGTCCCATCGCGTCGTCATGGCGCCGCTCACCCGCATGCGCGCCGAAGCCGGCGCCATCCCCGGTCCGCTGATGGCCGAATACTATGCGCAACGCGCCTCGGCCGGCGGCCTGATCATCGGCGAAGCCACCATCGCCGCCGCCAACGGCAACGGCTACCTGGGTGCACCCGGCCTGTATGACGACAGCCAGATCGCCGGCTGGAAGCTGGTCACCGATGCCGTGCACGCCAAGGGCGGCCGTATCTTCCTGCAGCTCTACCACGCCGGACGCCAGTCCAACAGTCAACTGCAGCCGGACGGCGGACAACCGGTCGCACCGTCGGCGGTGGAACACGGCGGCGTCGCCTACACCGAATCCGGATGGGTGCCGAACACGCCGCCGCGCGCATTGCGCATCGAGGAAATCGGCGGCTTGGTGGAAAGCTTCCGCGCCGCCGCCGTGCGCGGTCTCGCCGCCGGCTTCGACGGCATTGAAATCCACGCCGCCAATGGTTATCTGTTCGACCAGTTCCTGCAGGACGGCAGCAACAAGCGCACCGATCAATATGGCGGCTCGTACGAAAACCGTAGCCGCTTCCTGCTCGAAGTCACGCGCGCACTAGTCGGTGTCTGGGGCAACAAGCGCGTTGCGGTGCGGCTCGGACCGAGCGGCGCCTGGGGCGACATGTCCGACAGCAATCCGCAGGAACTGTTTTCGTATGTAG
>Ga0105240_10012069_pt1 | contig 11971 bp, 7 predicted proteins | sample KBSC54metaG_FD_80426 | JGI IMG/M metagenome (GOLD analysis project Ga0105240, IMG submission 80426) | Corn rhizosphere microbial communities from Kellogg Biological Station, Michigan, USA - KBS C5-4 metaG | ecosystem: Host-associated > Plants > Roots > Rhizosphere > Soil | place: Michigan, USA...
GTTCCGTGGGCGAGCAGGAGGACAGCAGTCTTGGGCGAAGAGGTCACGCAACTTCAATTATCGCCGCATTGAGCGCCATGCGGGCTGGTTCCTACTTCGGAGCCCAGAAAGGCTCGTTGGAGGGCACCAGCTGAACCGGAACCTCGGGCGTAAAGGATTTGATCCACTGCGCCATCTCCAGCATGCCCTGCTGTTCCGAGACACAGTGGCCGAGCATGATCCATCCCTTCGGGACGCCCAGGGTGGTGGCGTCCAGCACGTACGCCGGACTGTCCAGTGTGCCGTCGCTCTCCTGCTGCTCGCCGCTGACGACGACATCCACATCCGGACTGTTGATGTCGGGAGTTGCATATCCGACGCCGAGCTGCAGCCGGCTGACCTTGCACTTGGGATCTCCGACGACTCGGATGGCTTTGTCATTCAGGCGCTTCTGGAAGTTGGCTGCCAACTCGCCGAGGGTGGTCTCCGGCAAGGTGAAGTGGTGCGACTGCGGAGCGGTCTCGTACCGGCTCTCCAGCCCCAGCGCTCGCGCCAGACCCACATAGGTGAAGTCCGGCCTCTGCGCGTGCATGTGGTCATGGATGCGGAAGATGACCATGTCATGCTGGCGCAGGAAGTCCACCTTAGGCTGGTAGCTGGGGTCTGCGCTGACGACGCTGATATCGTCCGGGTCGTTCCAGAAGGTGTCCTCGTGGGGGATGATCATGTTGCAGCCCGCTTCGACCGCGCGGCGCAGCGCGTCGTAGGAGCAGAACATCGTGGTCGCGATGCCTTTGACTACGGTGTCCGGGCCGCCGAATTTGAAGGTGTCGCGCCTGCTCGATTCGCGCCAGGGGAAGCCGAGGTTCTTCTTAATCCGCGCAACCACCTCGCCTGCGGTCAATGGGTCTGTCATAGAGTGGGCCTCCAATAGGGATCGGGCACGGCGACCCAGGTGGTCTTTACTTCGGGGACGATGGTCTTGAGCCACGTTGCGCAAAGCTGCATCCCGGGCTCTTCGGAGACGATGCGGCCGACCAGCACCAGCGACTTCTTGCCGCCAAGGTCCACGGTGTCGCGCACGTACTCGACCGACTCCCACTCGCGGACCTCGCCTGCCAAGATCGTGTCGACGCCGGGGAGCGCCTTCAGCGATGCCTGAATCGGAGTCGAGCCGGGAAGGATCGCAACCTTGCCCACGCGGAGCTTCGGGTCGCCGACGACCCGGATGCCACCCCGGCTCTTCAAAGACTGCTTGACGTGCGAGACCAGGGCCTCGAGTGAGGTCTGGGGGATCGTGAGTTGGCGGGGATCGCCACCTGCGGACTTGGACCAGCCGAGGACATTGGCGAGCCCCTGCGCGAACGGGTCGGGGGTTCGCTGGCGCCAGTGATCACTGAAGCGCCAGACGATGAGATTGTGCTTGCGGATGAATTCATCTTTGCCGGAGAAGACCGGGTCCGGCGAACGTGCCGTGGGCGGGGCTGCATCCGGCGCAGCGCCCGCGGTACGGGGAAAGCGGCGCGGCGCCGGCGTAGGCGTGTCGGCACGCGCAAAGAAGGTGGGCTCGGAAGTGACGATCATATTGGCTCCCACCTTCACTGCTTGTGCCAGCACGTCCAGCGATGCGAGCGCCGTGGTCACAATTCCCGTGACCGCAGCGGAAGGGTCGCCCGCCTTGAAGGTGTCCACCGAATCGGCTTTCCATTCCACGCCGAGGTTTTTCTTGATGCGGTCGACGACATCCTGCGCGGTGAGGGAGCCCGCCGGCAGCGCCTTCAGCGCGGTGGGCGCGGTGACAACACCGGCCGCAGCCAGCGAGACGAACCTGCGTCGTGAGATGGAATGCATACGGGTGGGTCAACCTCCTGGGCCGCGGTGAATTGCGACTATTTTTTCGCAAACTCTTTGGTGGCGAATTCGATGAAGTAGGGCCAGTTGGGTGCAGGCGTGTGCCCCCACTGATGCTGGCGGAAGGCTACGTCTCCCGAGTCGATCAGCGTGTTCATCGGCGGGAAGGTCGTCGTCCCCAAGCCCTTGGCTCCGAGCAGCTCCCAGGCGGGGCTGGCGGCAGCGGCCGCGATAAACATGCCCTGCGCATCCTGCCAGGCGTCGCCGGGCGCGTACTTGGGATCCGTGATCAGCGCACCACCGCCGATGAAGATCGCGCGGGGGGCGACCAGTGCGATCAGCTCGTGACTGTCGACGGGCAGCTCATTGGCTGTGTGCCCTTGGGCTCCATAGCGCATGAAATTGCCGGCGAACCAGTGAAACTCCGACGTGCCGCAGAGGTTCCCCATGGTCTCGCCGTAGTTGCGGCGGTAGAGGTCCGCTCCTCCTGCGCCCGAGGAAGAGATGTAGCCGATCGCGAAGCGAGTGTCGTCGGCGAGCGCAAGCAGAGCTTCTTTGCCGCCGCGGGAGTGACCGGTCACGCCGATCTTTGCGGCATCGACATCCGGGTCGGTGAGCAGGTAGTCGAGGATGCGGCTGTCTGCCCAGGCCCAGGCCCGGAGGACTCCCCAGTCATCCAGGCTGCGCGGCTGGCCATGGTTTACCAAACCGATGATTCCCTTATTCAGCCCGGCACCGTTGTCTGCCTGAACCTCGTTGGAATTGCGGCTGACGAAGCCCCAGCCCTTCTCGAGCAGCAGCTTGGAGGAATCGGGCGGATTCTCCGGCATGGCCAGCATGTGAACCGGCTGCGCGCCGCCCTGCGCCGGAGGCATCCGGAACGCAACCGTCCGCAGCGAGCCTCCTCCGATGATGATCGGAACCCGCTTCCCTGCTGCGCTGGCCGGCGTCACCACGTCTGCGTGGATGTCCACCGTGAGTTCGGGATAGGCGGAGTTGTCGGTGTGGCCGACGATGTGTTTCACAATGACTGGAACACCGGCGACATCCATTTTCTCGGTGCTGTCCACCTTCCAGGTGACCGAAGGAAGGTGTGCGGGATATTTTCCGTAGACGTCCTCGGCGAACATGGCCTTGATCTCGGCCCGGCGCTTCTGCCACTGTGCGGCTGTCTTGACCCGGGTTCCGTCCTTCATCACCAGCAGCGGCGGCAGATTGGGATAAGGGTTCGCTTTCGACTCATCGTAGTTCGCATTGCCGGGCTTGCCGACATCGTAGGCGGTGGCGGCTGGCTGCATGGCAGTGATGCCGAGCAGCTTCAGCTCGCGATCGCGCTCCGTGGCGGAAGCTGCCGTAATCGCTGCGCGGTCCTGCGCCCCCGGCCTAGTTGCCGCAGGTGGTGCGGGGGCGGGAGCGGGCGGAGCTTGCGCGGCAGCAGCATGGCAGATCGCAAGACCCACCAGGGCCACAAGAGGACGGGAAGATTTGAGGAGGTAAGCTCGTGATTCGTTTCTTGTGCGGGGCATTCGCGAGGATCGCATGTCGCGACCAAAGTAAACCCTGCGTTATACGAGTGTCCAGATTGGGATGCCTCGGCTGGAATGGTTAACAGCTTACGAAACGAATGTAATTTCGGCTTGTCTCAGGTTGGTAGAATTCGCTTGCAGGATGAAGGACTTGTTTTCCGGTGCGCTCGGCGAGAGATCCAGCTGTTGTTACCGGCTTGAGGTGTAAGGAGATTTCCCAGTGAACGGATTGGCAGGACGGATTGCGCTGGTTACCGGCGCATCGCAGGGCATCGGGCGCGCGGTCGCGCTCCGGCTGGCCGCGGAAGGTGTCACGGTCGCGTTGGCCGCGCGCAATCAGGACCGGCTTGGGGAAGTCGCTGCCGAGATCGTGGCGGCGGGTGGTAAGGCCGAGGTGTTTGCGCTTGATCTCGCGAGCGAGGAATCGATCAAGGAGTGCGCGAAGGCCGTCATTGCCACGCTGGGCAAGATCGAGATCCTGGTCAACAACGGCGGCATCACCCGCGACATTCTCGCGCTGCGCATGAAGAAGCAGGACTGGGATGACGTGCTCGCGACCAATCTGACCGGCGCCTTCCTGATGACTCAGGCCTGCATGAACTCCATGCTGAAAGCGCGCTGGGGACGCGTGATTAATATCTCCTCGGTGGTCGGCGAGACGGGGCAGGCCGGACAGGTCAACTACGCGGCGTCCAAAGCCGGGCTGATCGGCATGACGAAATCGCTGGCGCGTGAGCTCGCCAGCCGGACCATTACCGTGAATGCAGTTGCGCCCGGCTACATTGAAACCGCGATGACTGCCGTGCTCACCGAGGATCAGAAGTCCGCGATGACCTCGCAGGTGCCGCTGGGCCGCGGGGGTACGGATGCCGATGTCGCCGCAGCCGTGGCATTCCTCGCCTCGGACGACGCCGCTTACGTCACCGGCCACGTGCTGGACGTGAACGGCGGCATGTACATGGGCTAGGCGGCCGGCTTATCGCTTCAGAAGGTCTACGGGCTGGTTGACGTCTTCAATGCGGAAGTATCCTGCCAGCGCGGGATGACGCTGCGCGACCGCCTGGTACATCTCCCAGGCCACGCGGCGATAGCTGAAGTGGCCGGCGACGCCGGACCTCAGCTCGGAGATATAGAGCGCCTCGGCGAAGTCCATCTTGAACATGGCGCGGATGCGGGTTCCGAGCGGCAGCAGGTAGGCCGCATTCTGCGGCCCGGCCGCGGCAGAGAGTGAGCGATAGGCCGCGTGCGCGGCGTCCATGGCCGCTTTGTAGGTCCCGTCGAGCCGTGCCTGCTCCAGCGTCGGCTGGCCGGGGCAGACCGGTTCCTCGTAGCCGTGCAGGTCGGTATAGTCCTGCACCAGCTGCACGCAGCGCCGGTGACGGTGCATGTCGCGGAAGCCGCCGATGTCCATGAGGATGTCGAACTTGAAGCTCTGCCCTGCGGAGAAGGCGCGCAACAGCTCGTCGTGGCGTCCGCGATGCTTGGTTCCGAGGCTGACAATTTCGGCTACCCGCGCGGCGTTCATCGATTCGACGGTGCGCTGAATCTGCCGCCACGAGTAATGTGACTCCGAGTAAAGCAGCGACGTGGCAAGCTCGATTTCGAGTGATCCGGCGTCCTCGACGAGATCGACCACCGGCGCGGCCTCGATCGGCTGCCCGGCCATGACCTCGGAGGCTGCAGCCCGAAGCTCAGCGCGAGTATCGATGGCGTACTGGTTGGGTGACGCGTATTTCACGAGTGTCGGCGCGGTCTTTACCTCGCGCAGCAGGATGCCTTCCAGCCGCTCACCATAGAGCTCGTTGACCGAGAGCGCCTCCGAGCAGAGCACCCGGGCCTCTGCGTGCCCGGAATTCCAGGCGGGCGACGCCGCGGCTTCACGCAGCCGCTCGCCGAGGGTGCGAATCTCGGCGAACTCGCTTGAGAGCAGGCGCGAGATCTGGGTCTCCAGCGTGCGCGCACTGACGATCTGGCCGAGCGAGGTGTTGGTGGCAAGCGGAAGCACGTAGCGGGCGACATCGAACGCGCGGGCCTTGAGGGTGCGCACATAGGCGTCTTCCTTCATCTCCGCCGGGCGTGGGATGGAGCCCTGAAGGGCCTGCAACATGCCCGCGCCGATCTGGTCATACGCGGCGAACAGGGCGTCGATGGAGCGAGTGTAAGAGACGCGCGGCTCTCCGGAGAGCTCGGGCGTGAACCAGCCGGACTTGCGGAAGTTCTGATATCGGGTGGAGCGCTCCTGCCCGTCCCAGCGCTGCTCGTCGACCAACGCGATGGCGGCCAGCAACGAGAGCCGCTCGATGGCGAAGGGGATGTGGGCCAGGTCGGCGATGGAGCGATGCCCGTACTGGAAGTAGAAGGTGTTCAGGAACTGCTCGGCGCGCTGCGAGCTGATCTCCGAAAGCGACTCCTTCATGGAGAGCGCCGACCTCGAGTACTTCGCCATGGCGTAGGCCAGCACCTCGGGGTCCGCGCCTTGGATGGCGTAGACATCGGTCTGGGCAGCGGAAGTGGACGCTGGTTCGGCGGAGGGCGCTGCAGCGGGAGCGGCGGAGGGCTGGGACATGTCGATGACAGGATATGCCATCCGGCAGCCGGTGCAGCAGAACCTAGGACTCGCCGAGGGTGAGTTTCGAAATGGCGGCGAGCTGCATGAAGGAGGTGCCCTCGTAGATCTTGCCGATCTTGGCATCGCGGTAGAGTTTTTCGACCGGGTAGTCTTTGACGAAGCCGGCTCCGCCGAAGACCTCGACGGAGAGGCTTGCGACCTGCTCGGCGACCTGGGAGGAGAAGTACTTGGCCATGGCCGCTTCCTTCTGGAAGGCGGCCCCGGCATCCTTGAGGCGGGCGGCGTTGTAGACCATCAGGCGGGCCGCTTCGATCTGGGTGGCCATCTCAGCGAGCTGAAACTGCATGGCCTGGAAGTCGGCGAGCGGTTTGCCAAACTGGCGACGTTCCCGCGCCCAGGCGGCGGCGTGCTGCCAGGCTCCGGAGGCCAGCCCGAGCATCTGCGCCCCGATGCCGATGCGGCCCTCATTCAGGGTCTGGATGGCGACTTGGTAGCCCTTGCCGGGCTGGCCCAAGATGCTCTCCCCGGAGACGACGCAGTCGCGCAGAACGAGCTCGCAAGTGCTGGAGGCGCGGATGCCGAGCTTGTCCTCTTTGCGCCCCACCTCAAAGCCCGGAGTGCCTCGCTCGATGAGAAAGCCGGTGATGCCCTTATATCCGGCGGAGGGATCGATGGTGGCGAAGACGAGGAACAGACCTGCCTCGGCTGCATTGGTGATCCAGAGCTTCTGGCCGTTGAGCACGTAATCACTGCCGCGCGGGACGGCGCGGGTGGTGAGGGCGAACGCATCGGAGCCGGAGGCGGCCTCGCTGAGCGCGTAGGCGCCGACGGTGTCGGTGGCGAGGCGGGGCAGCCACTGCTGCTTTTGTGCGGTACTTCCCCATCGCAGCAGAGCGCTTTCGACCAGCGTGTTCTGGACATCCACCAGGACGCCCACGGCCGGATCGACGGCTGAGATGGCCTCGACGGCGAGGATGGAATCGAAGAAGCTGCCTGCAGCTCCGCCGTAGTCTTCGGGAATTGGAATGCCCATCAGGCCGAGCTGAAAGAGCTCGCGGATCAGGCTGGCGTCCATCTGCTGGGCTGCGTCCATCGCCGCGACGAGCGGGCGAATCCGCTCGGAGGCGAACCTGTCGACGGACTCGCGGAAGAGGACTTCCTCTTGTGTGAGCTGAGTGAGCGCGCGAGGCGCTGTGGAGTTCGGCACGGGTCACCTCGCTATGCGAACGCGAGTGTAGCACTCGCGGAGCGAGGGGCGGATAAGTGCACAGCTGCTCTAGTACGATGGAGAGTGAGGGCGGCCGCCCAAATTCCGATCACCGAGACTGCCATTTCCCCGATGAGATTTGCCCCTTCCCTGCTCTCGATTGCCCTGCTGTGCGCTCTGCCTGCAGCGGCTCAACAGACATCCTCCCCAGCGGCACCAGCCGGTGAGACGGGTGCGGCTCCTGCGAAGCTGGACCTGCAGGAGAGCATCGAGGTGAGGACCACGGCGGAGCCGCTGCCGCTGGCGGAGAGCAACCGTTCCGTCGAAACCATTGCTCCGCGCGAGGTGCCGGCGTTCGTGGACTCGCCGGTGGACCTGCTGCGCTCGGATCCTGCGCTGAATCTGCAGGCACGAGGGCCGGAAGGGGTACAGGCCGACCTTTCCATTCGCGGCACCACGTTTGAGCAGTCGCTGGTGCTGATCAATGGAATGCGGGTGAACGATCCCGAGGCCGGACACCTGAACCTGGATGTCGCCGTGCCTCTGGATGCGATCACCCGGATCGATGTGCTGCATGGGTCGGGCTCGACTTTTTATGGTTCCGATGCCATTGGCGGCGCGGTGAACCTGCTGACCGGACGGTCGGGTTCCGGTGGAAGCCTGACGGTTCGCTCGGGAGCTGGCACCTATGGGTCGCTTGAGAACCATCTTCGCGCATCGTTTGGGGCGGGTCGGTTTGCGGAGCAGATCACGGGCTCGCGCGACCAGTCGGACGGGTTCATCGCCGACCGGGACTATGCGTCGAATGCCGCGGCGAGCGAGAGCTGGGTCAAATCCCGGCTGGGCACAACGGACATTCTGCTGGCGGGCAGCGACCGTCCGTACGGCGCAAACCAGTTTTACGGCAACTACAACTCGTGGGAGCGGACCAAAGGCTGGCTGGCGATTGCGCAGCAGCAACTGGGGACACACACTGCCGCGAGCTTTGGATATCGGCGGCATACCGACGAGTTCGTGCTGTTTCGCGACCGACCGGCCGTGTACGAAAACAATCACGTCACCAGCAGCTTCCAGGCGGACCTGCGTCGCGCCGATGAGTTGGGCAGCAACACAACATTTTCCTATGGGCTGGAAGAGAACGGCGACACCATTCAGTCGAACTCGCTGGGAAGGCATGCGCGGAACCAGGGCGCCGGGTACGCGAACGTCAGCTTGAGATCGCTGAAGCGGTTCTCGCTGGCGGCGGGCGCGCGCGAAGAGATTTTTTCCGGCGGCGACTCGGTGTTCTCGCCGTCCGTGGCTGGGGCGTTCACGGTGCGAGGCGGGCTGCGGCTGCGAGCGTCGGCCGGGCATGGGTTCCGGCTACCGACTTACGTGGACCTCTATTACCGAGACCCGGCGACGATCGGCAATCCGGCGCTGAAGCCGGAGTCGTCGTGGAGCTATGAGGGCGGGGTGGACTGGATTCCGGCTGCGGGGCGGGTGACGTTTACGGCGGTGGGTTTTCGGCTGAACCAGAAGAATGTCATCGACTACTCGAAGCCGGTGCTGGGTACGCCTGCGCTGACGAATGCGCAGAAGTGGCAGGCGATCAATATTCCCAGCCTCGATATCAGTGGAGCGGAGGCCTCGGCCCACATCCGCCTTGGGAGGGCGCAGCAGCTGCAACTGAGCTATGCGGCGGCGCACTCCGGCAGCTTCCCTACCGCATACGTCTCGGAGTATGCGTACAACTACGCGGCGCAGAACGCGATCGTGGGTTGGACGGGAGTCTTCGGTCAGATGACGGCGTTTACGCAACTGGACGTGGTGCAGAAGACCGGGCGGACGGCGTATCCGCTGTGGGACCTAGCGCTCTCGCGCAATATGGGTCGGGTACGGCCGTATCTTCGGTTCGCCAATCTTGCCAATACTGGATACCTGGAGATCGTGAATGTACGCATGCCGGGGCGTACGGTCATGGGCGGTATGGAGTTCATCTGGGCGAAGCGCTAGCAGATCGGCCGGATTTGGGTACATTCGTCACGATTCGCTAACTGCGGCCGAGGCATTTAAAATGGGATTCTGGGGTCCCGCCTGTGTCTCGCCTACTTGAAAATATGAACCCTCAGCAGCAGGAGGGCATTCGCGCCGTCGATGGCCCGGTGCTGCTGCTGGCCGGCGCCGGATCGGGCAAGACGCGGGTGATCACGCATCGTATCGCCTACCTGATTGAAGAGCGCGGGGTGCAGCCGGACTCGATTCTGGCGGTGACGTTCACGAACAAGGCCGCCGCCGAGATGGCGGAGCGGGTAGACAAAATTCTGGGGCACAGCACCCTGGCCAAGCCTTTTCTGTCGACCTTTCACAGCTTCTGCGTGCGGGTGCTGCGGCGGGATATCGAAGCACTGCGCACGGGCAACAGCGGGCTGACAAAGAGCTTTGCCATCTACGACGAGACCGATCAGCAGGCGGTGGTGAAGTCCGCGTTGAAACGGCTGGGAATTGACGACAAGCAACTGAAGCCGCGCGTGGCGCTGGGTCGGATCTCCTGGGCGAAGAACCACATGATCGATCCGCAGGAGTACTTTCTTGCCTCCACCAATCCGATGGAGGAGAAGATCGCGCATATCTTCGAGATCTATCGCAAGGAGTTGCAGAAGGCGAATGCGCTGGACTTCGACGATCTGCTGCTGGAGACCGTGCGGCTGCTGAAGGTCGTGCCTGAGGTGCGGGAGCGCTACAACCGCCGTTATCGCTATCTGCTGATTGACGAGTACCAGGACACCAACCGTCCGCAGTACGAGTTGATGAAGCTGATGGCCGGGACGGAGGGGAATGTCTGCGTGGTGGGCGACGAGGACCAGTCGATCTATAGCTGGCGGGGCGCGGATATCCGCAACATTCTGGAGTTCGAGAAAGATTTCCCAGCAGTGCGGACGATTCGGCTGGAGCAGAACTACCGCTCAACCCAGGTGATCCTGGAGGGTGCCTCGGCGGTAGTGGCGAACAACACCCAGCGCAAGGGCAAGAACCTCTTCACCACGCGCGAGGGTGGAAGCCTGATCGGGTACTACGAAGCTCCGGACGGTGAGAACGAGGCGCTGTTTATTGCGGACCGGATCCACCGGTATCTCCGCGAAGCGGGTCAGAGCGAAGATCAGCCGAGGTGCGCGGTGCTCTACCGGACGAACTCTCAGTCCCGGCTGGTGGAAGAAGCGCTGCGACGCTACCAGATTCAGTACCACATGGTGGGCGGATTTTCCTTCTACGACCGCGCCGAGGTGAAGGACCTGCTGAGCTATATGAAGCTGGCGGTGAATCCACATGACTCGATTGCGCTGCAGCGGGTGATCAACTCTCCGGCACGCGGAATCGGCAAAACCACGCTGGAGACGCTGGAGCGGATTGCGCTGACGACGGGCCTGAGCACCTGGGATGCGATTGCGCGCGCCTCGGAAGAAAAGCTGTTGCCGGCGCGGGCGCTTGCAGCTCTCGACAATTTCCGGCGCCTGATTGAGGATGCGCGCGCGATGCTGGGGCCTGATTTCGCAGGCAAGCTCACCGCGGATGTAGCGGTGGATGCGGGCGAGGGTGCGGATACGACCGACGATGTCGCGTTCGATCCGGCGTCGTTTGCGGGCAGCAATGAACCGGCGGGGGCGGAGCCGGAGCAGGCGAGCTTCGACACGAGCTTTAACTTTGGCTTTGATTTCGGACCGAGTGAGGAGATCTCAACGATCGCCGCCGAGAATACGACTGACTCCGATGCGGCGCACGCGATCGATTCAGCCGCCTACAACCCGTTCGCGCCGGTGGTGGCCAAAGATGCCGGCACGCAGCGCGACCCCGCGGACCGCGCTGCCGAACGGCTGATGGAGGATGACCGGCCGGCGTTCCGCAAGCCGGGCGAGGCGGCGACCCTGCCGGAGGTGATCAAGTTCCTGAACGATCGCTCGGGGTACATTCGTGCACTGGAAGAAGAGGCCACGCCGGAGGCCTTCTCCCGGATTGAAAACCTGAAGGAACTGGCGAACGCGGCACAAGACGCGCAGGAGCGCGGCGAGACGCTGGCGGAATTTCTGGACCATGCGGCGCTGGTATCGGATGCCGACTCCTATTCGGCGGAGGCGCGAGTGACGCTGATGACGCTGCACGCCGCCAAGGGACTGGAGTTTCCACTGGTGTTCCTGGCAGGAATGGAGGAAGGACTGTTCCCCAGCTCGCGGACGCTGACCGATCCCGGAGGACTGGAGGAGGAGCGGAGACTGTGCTACGTGGGCATGACGCGGGCGATGGATACGCTGATCGTGACGCGGGCGCGTTACCGCCGACGCTACGGCTCGGATATGCCGGACTCGACGATCGCTTCACGATTTCTGGAGGAGATTCCTTCTCGGCTGGTGGAGGATCTGGGCAGCCCAATGGCACGGCCGCAGTTCTCTGGAGCACCGTATGCCACGCCTTATCCGCAGCGGAGCAGGACAGGGCGCGAGGAGCAATCGGAGGGTGGCCATTACAACTATGAGGATGAGGACCAGAGCGCCCGGCCTGCCGTCAGGTACGTGAATTCGCGATTCGGGCAGCGCTCGAACACAGTTTCCGCCTCGAGTTCGATGGACAATATCGCGAGCTTCTTCGCCGCGCGAGGACAGAAGGCTCCAGCGGGCAGGCCGAAGCTCGAGGTCGCCGCGCCCCAAGGGAAGACAGGGCTGAGGCAGGGCTCGCGGGTGCGACACCCGAAATACGGCATCGGGACGGTATTTCGTCGTGAGGGCGAAGGGGATGACGCGAAGATTACAGTACAATTTCAACAGCACGGCGTGAAGAAGCTGGTGGAGAAGTTTGCCCAGCTTGAAA
>Ga0105240_10012072_pt1 | contig 11969 bp, 6 predicted proteins | sample KBSC54metaG_FD_80426 | JGI IMG/M metagenome (GOLD analysis project Ga0105240, IMG submission 80426) | Corn rhizosphere microbial communities from Kellogg Biological Station, Michigan, USA - KBS C5-4 metaG | ecosystem: Host-associated > Plants > Roots > Rhizosphere > Soil | place: Michigan, USA...
AACCGCGAACTTTGGCCCTGATCCAGAGAACTGCGAAGAGTGGCAGTGCAATCAGCAGCGTAACCAGTGCTACGGGAAGGCCAACGTACAGATAACTGTTCGCGTAGTTCACGCTGTGATGCCCGAACAGATTCCATGCGAGCAAGGCAAAGATGGCCAGGGTGGTCGTGAGGAAGAATGCAAAAAATGCAGATGCAAAACAGAGCAGCAAGCTCTGGAACAGACTGAAGCCCTGTAAAGGGAAGCCCAGAAAAGTCCCGCCGGGGTGGCGCTGGGTGTGTGCGGAATGCATCGTGGAACGGACCTCTCTCGTCTAGAATACAGTCTTATGCCGAGCAGCGCTCAAATCGAACTATGGCCGGCAGAGAGAGTGGCGGCGAAGGTGCTCATGCTCCGCGCTACCAACGGGCTGAGCTATGCACCGTGGGGCGAGACTCGTATGGGCGATAGCGACCTCGAGCGGTTGGTGGCGGCCGTACCAGCGGCTATGGCTCCGGCACTTAAGACTCGCGCATACTATTTCGTCCCGTTAGCCATTGCCGACACCGGCGAGACGCTGGTTGCTCCTTCCTACACAGTCGAACTCGGCGACAGGGCGGTCTGCCATCGCAATGCTTCGCTTGGAACAACAGAGGCTGTCTTCTTATCCACGCGGCTCGTCGAAGATCGATTCGGGCTCGCGTTCGAATTCTTCATTAACGTTGCGCACAATTTCGTGGATGCAGCCGGAGTTCCGGAGAGCTTCTCGCAGCTGGTATGGTCCCAGGCCGACGCGCAGGTACGCGGAGAAACCAGCCAGGATGCATGGGAATCGAGGCGCCGCGCGCAGGATACGAATGGCAAGAAGACCATTGATGAGCGGGCACGAGGCACGTTTTACGATGCTTCGTTCTCCGATGCTCTAGCGATCTACATGCTCTCCCTTGCGGTCGATTTTGACTATCATGACCTGAGAGAACGCGAGTACCCCTTGCTGGCTGCGCCAGCGCTGGCCGAGCGTCTGAGGCATGTGGCCAGCCTCTTCCCGCCAAATTCAGGCTACGAGTTCCAGATCCTTTACCGGCGCAAGGGTTAAAACCGCTCCATGCGGACTTGCTCTCTTTTGAGCGAAGACGACCGAGCTGCTGCTCATCGCGATTAGCGGAAGCTATTCCAGCCAATATCGGAGAGCATTGCGCGGCCTACAACCAAAGCCGTAACAATCAGCGCTGCCAGGACACACGTCCAGAAACCCATCCGGCTGAAGGGGATGAATAGGATGTTGTCTTTACCCGTGAGATTGATCCCTGCCTGATCCGGCAGAAGGGCCTGCACAGCCACTGCAATCAGAAAACCGGCGGCCCACACCAGGGCGATTCTGAAAGATAGCTGAAGGGTGATGTTCATCATTGAGTCGATGGCTCCTCTCTAGTGCAGCGGATCTGCTCCGGGACCTACCCTTGAAATGACGCGGAAGCAATGAGATTGGCTGCCTCCGTTCACCCCGCTTTACCGAACAACAGCGCGACGATACAATCAAATTGAGACGCTGCTTGCCGTGCACTACGTGTGCTTGTTCGCAGCGGCCCTCACTGGCCGACGTAGCTCAGTTGGTAGAGCAGCTGATTCGTAATCAGCAGGTCATCGGTTCAAGTCCGATCGTCGGCTCCATTCAGCTTCTCATCCCCTACAGATGTCCTCGAAGGTTTAGACACCGCAGAGCCCCGACCCGGGTAATCTTGTCCGTTGCGCATCGCCAAGGTGAAAAGCCCGCTGAACTAAACAGCCGACGTTCGTTTTTTCGGCTGCGCATACAAGGTTTCGGAACGGCGAGATTCAGATCGAATGCGCAGGAAATGTGGTTGAGAGCGATCTGCTAGTACCACCCACGAAGGTCGCGGTGCCGGCCACGTTTAGTTTGGAAACGATGGGGTATCAAGAATACGGCCGCTAGCCAGGGCTGCCGTAAGTAAGCAATCCCGACCGTGCGGCCTCGGTCTTACTGCAACAGTACCCGCAGTTCACTGAAGAGCCGGTCGCGAAGGCGGTGAAGTTCCGGCAGCCGATTGAGTGCCTCCCCGATGCGATCTCGATTCTTGCATGCGATGATTTCGGTCCCGCAGATATGAAGCTCTGTGTGCACCGCAGCGACCTCTCGAAATAGTGCCTTCCGGTCGGCAGTTCCCGGGTTGTCGGTATTTATCCATGAGCCAAGACGGCAATGTGTGGCTTCAAGAGACGGGGGCACACGGCGGGTCCCGTGCAGGAAAGCCTCAATGGCACTGACCCAGGCAGTGTGTTCGGCACCGGCATACAGAAGGGGGCGGTCCGCCGGGTCAAGAGCGGAGATCTTCAGCCATTGGGGATCGGGCTTCCAGGATGCAAGCCACCCCGGCAGATCCCCTGCAGGCATCGGAGCGGCGATTCCGAATCCTTGCGCGATTTTGCATCCGAGCCGGAGAAGCAGAATGCCCTGTTCAACCGTCTCTACCCCTTCGGCAATCGCCTCGCGATGAAACGCGGATGCTAGACCCAACATGCCCTCAACAATAGTCAGATCCTCTGGATCATCCAGCATGTCATGCACAAAGGTCTGATCTATCTTGAGCACGTCCACAGGAAGGCGTTTCAGATAAGCGAGAGAAGAATAACCGGTGCCAAAATCGTCGAGAGCAAAGGAGACTCCCAGTTTGCCGCAGGTGTGAATGACCTGCGAAACCCGCGCCATGTCCGGCAGAGCCGTGCTCTCGAGTACCTCGATCTCAAGCCTTGAAGGATCTACTTCTCTATGCGCGTAAAGTACGGCATGAAGTCGAGCCGAGAAATCGGGGTGTTGCAACTGCTGAGCAGAAATGTTGACGCTCACTGCAATGTCCAGGCCCGCTGCATTCCAGATTTCGATTTGTTGAAGAACGTTCGTGATTACCCACTCGCCTATCTCGAGCGCAATGGGATGACCCTCCACGACTGGCAGGAACTGAGAAGGAAGAAGGAGACCCCTTTCAGGATGGTTCCATCGAATGAGAGCTTCGGCTCCATGGATCGCGCCGCTCGCCAGATTCATCTTCGGCTGGTAGAACAGAACAAATTCGTTTCGAGCGAGAGCCCTTCGAACACGCTCGAGGTCTTCATGGTGGCTGCGAACGGAAAGATCGAGACCCGAATCGAAGATGTGGTAACGGTTCTTTCCTTGCAGCTTTGACTGATAGAGTGCCTGGCCCGCCTGTCGCTGGAGTTGATCCGGATCGACATCTTCCGACTGGGGATAAAAAGCCACGCCGGCGCTGGCAGACAGCCTTATATATTCGCCGTCAAAGCTGACTGGCTGAGAAGCGACGTCCAGGAGATGCCTGACCATTGGAAGGCTCTCGTCGGGGTTATCAAGATCGAGAAGAACAGCGACGAACTCATCGCCACCAAGCCGTGAAAGCGTATCCTGCTTGCGCATCGTAAGCTTCATGCGGTGAGCGATGGTGGTGAGAATCCCGTCGCCGGCAGCATGGCCTCGATCGTCGTTGACCGCCTTAAAATTATCCAGATCGAGACAGACAACCGCGAGAACGTTGCCGCGGCGCCTAGCCTGGACCATCGCATGATGGAGGCGATCGCGAAGAAGCGACCGATTTGGCAGGCCAGTAAGGATGTCGTACTCCGCCATCCGTCTCAGCGTCTGTTCTTGGTCCTTCTTCGCCGTGATGTCAGAAAAAAGTGCCACATAGCGTTCGGTATTGCCTGACTTGTCACGAACGGCAGTAACGGTAAGGAATTCGGCGAAAACTCGGCCATCTTTGGCACGGTTCCAGATCTCGCCAGACCAGTGGCCGGTCTCGATGAGATCGCGCCACATGTTGTCGTAGAACTCTCTCCCATGGCGGCCAGATCGAAGAAGGCTCGTGGGGCGCCCAATCGCCTCTTCCCGGGCATACCCCGTGATGCGGGTGAAAGCGTCATTCACATCGAGAATCCTGCCCTTGGGATCGGCGATCACGATTCCTTCTGAAGCGTGGGTAAAGACGCTAGCGGCAAGTTTGAGGCGGTCTTCCCAGTCTCGGCGAGCTGTGACGTCCTCGGTGAAAATGACAATTCCCCCGATTGCGCCAGCTCCCGTGAGCCAGGGGCGGATCTCCCATCGAAGCCATTGAACAGAACCGTCGACGCGTTCGAAGCGGTCTTCGTCGTCCTTCAGTGTCTCGCCGCCAAGTGCCCGCCGATGCGCTATCACCCACCGCGCCGGGATCTCGGGAAAGATGTCGTAATGGGATTGCCCGGTGATCTGCCGGCCTCTCAATCCATAGACGTCGAGCCAACGACGGCTGACTGCGATATAGCGCATCTCTCGATCGAACATCGCGAGGGCCGCCGGTGCATGCTGAACGAAGAGGTTAAGGAGTTCTTCGTTCTGGCGAAGGTCAGCTTCCACACGTTTTCTTTGGGTGATGTCCTGAATGGTGCCGCGCATCATGATCGGGCGACCGTGCTCATCCAGCTCGAAGCGGCCGCGGCCATGGACCCAGCACTTCTCCCGGTCTCTCGGACGGAGAATGCGGTACTCTCTGTCGAATTCCGAATGAAAGTGGACGGCTTCGTCGAGGTGCGACGACATCATCTCCCTGTCCTCTGGATGAATGATCGCTAACCAGCCCGCAACCGTGCGGGGGTGCTCCGGCCCGATCCCAAAGATCTCATCGAGCACGTCGGAAGAAGACCACTCCATCGTCTTAAGGTCGAGAATGTAGGTTCCGATGCCGGCAATGCGCTGCGATTCCTGCAGCGAACGCGCGAGGTCACGAAGATTCTGCTCGACGTCTCTGGGCGAGTTCCCGTCGTTCATGGCCTTGGCCACCGTTCAATACCGCAGAGTCTCTGCTTGTGGAGTGACGCTAAAAATAGCACACAGAATCAACACAAACACTCATTGTTTACCTCAAACGAAAATTCAGCGCGCCGGTGGATAGCGCATTCCGAATTGGAATTGCCTCGGGACGGACTGCGAAAAGGCTCCTCTGAGTCGGTTACTCCAGATGCGTTTGCACCGGAAGTGATGCGTAGACAACAGCATGGAACCAAATCAGGTACCACTTATCCACTCACTTTTAACGCAAGGGTGTTTCGTCCCACCTTATCCACGCATATCCTTGGCATAATCCAAGCTGCTAAGTGACTTCCATGAAACGCAAGCAAGACGTTAAAGGGAAGACCTCTAGGGTTCTCGCCCGAGAGATCAGCGAGTGAGACGGGAAGTAAAAGGAGAGCGGTCCTTCGCAGCTGATCAGAGTGGCAAGAGCAGGAATCGGGAGTAGCGCACCGACTTCGCAGTTTCAATCCGATTAGGAACCAAAACGCCGGAGCATTGAAGAGTGACCAGCTTTAGCCGCCAGGATGTACAGAGAATCTTGCAGATCAGTTCCCGCCAGTTGCAGGGTTGGGAAAAAGCAGGGTTGATCTCACCTCGCGAAAACTATACGTTCCAGGATCTCGGGCAGTTGAGAACGCTTCGGTCGTTGCGCGAAGAGGACGTTTCGGCAGCTTCGATCCGCCACTCGGTCGCTGCCATGCAGGCCGTCGCTGGGCTCTCTAACCCCTTGCAGCAGGCCTGTCTTGTTCGGTCCGGTAGCAGGCTGGCTTTCCGGGTAGACGGCGCCATGATGGACCCGATCCGGCGGCAGCTCATGTTCGACTTCGAGCGGATGGAGGGGGATGCGGCCGTAAACGCTACGGTGCGACCTCTACGCCGAGTCGATCACGCTTCCCGCGGTGTACAGGAGCTATTTGTCGCCGCCGTTCAGGCTGAAGAAACCGGAGAGAAGCACCAGGCGATCTCCCTCTACGAAGAGATGCTCAGGCTCGACCCGGATTACGCCCCTGGATACATCAACCTGGGCACAATCCACTTTCATCTCAAACAGTTCACCTGCGCCGAAGAGCTTTACCGGACAGCGACACGCAAGGATCCCAGCTATGTCCTGGCATTCTTCGATCTTGGCAACGTGCTGGATGAGCTGGAACGGCCCGACGAGTCTATTGCCGCCTATCAGCGAGCGGTGGAACTTGCGCCGCGCTACGCCGATGCGCACTATAATCTCGCCTTGGCATTTGAGCGCAAGGGAGAGAGACGGGCAGCACTCCGGCATTGGCAGACTTACGCTCGACTTGATAAACGAGGCCCCTGGGCCGAGCACGCCCTGGGACAGATCCGCAAACTTCTCGAAACCGAGAAGCTCAGCATCGCCTCGCGTGCAACAAAATACGTAGCTCCGGGCACGGGTAAGGCCGCTCTGCAACTAGTCTCGCGACTCGGTTAAGAGCACTGTAGCAAGAGAATTACGCCCATTCCAGAGCCCTCTTAAGCCCCGGACTCTCGTGAAAACTGAAGGCTTAACGCCTCACACAACTTTGCCGCGGCATCCGAGTCTAAGGAGAGAAGCAGAATCTCTCTTGAGCGATGCCGGAGAGTGCTCTTTTCCAATTGCACCCGGGCGCGATACTCCCCTCCCTGCGAGAAGTTGTCTCCCGGCGGCTTGACACTGGCGTGACGCAAGCATGGGCCCGCACGGACGGCTCAAGTCTGGTCTCAACAAACCATTAAGGATCAATATGTTTTTGGAGCAGTTCTCAGGCCGAGGCCGACTTCATGTACTCGGATTGCTGGGTGCGTGTGTCTTGGCAACAACTTACGTTGCAGCACAAAAACCGGCTGCCAGAATTCAAAGCCAGATCAACAACTCTGAAATGGTCCCGCTCAGGGGAGGCCAGGTGCAGCCCGGGTCGGCAGAAATCGATGCCGGCCCTATGCCGTCCGACACGAAGCTGCAAGGTGTAAGCATCGTCTTCAATCGATCTGCGGAGCAGCAGGCCGCACTCGAAAAGCTGCTTGCCGCGCAACAGGATCCGTCATCGCCCCAGTATCATCAGTGGCTGACTCCCGAGCAGTTCGGCGCAAGGTTCGGAATGGCCCAGACTGACATCGACAAGGTGCAGACCTGGCTTGAGCAGCAGGGGCTTTCGGTTGAGCGGGTCGCGCGCAGCCGCAACCTGATTCGCTTTACGGGGACAGTAGCGCAAATCCAGCAGGCGTTCCAGACGGAGATGCACTACTACAAAGCTGGGGCCGAGACTCACTTCGCGCCATCGACGGCTTTGTCCATCCCCGCTGCAATTGCTCCTACGGTGCAGGCTGTCGCAAACCTCCGCAACTTCAGGCCAAGGTCAATGCATGTTAGAACCAGGGGAGCGTTCACATCCAGTCAATCCGGGAATAACTTCTTCGCGCCCGGCGACATTGCCGTCACGTACGACGTGAGCCCCCTTTACGCCTCGGGCATCGACGGGACGGGCCAGTCGATCACAGTCGTCGGACAGTCGGCGATTGACCCGAAAGACATTGAGAACTTTCAAAGCGCGGCAGGGCTGCCGAAAAAAGACCCCGTCATGGTCCTGGTGCCAGGGTCTGGCAGTTCCGCGGTTGTGGCCGGCGACGAAGGCGAATCTGACCTGGATGTGGAGTGGTCCGGCGCGATCGCCAAAGGAGCGACCATTAACTTCGTCTATACAGGCAGCAGCACAAATTTCAACGCGTTCGACTCTATCCAGTACGCCATCCTGGAGGACATCGGCAACATCATCAGCATCAGCTATGGCGCGTGCGAAACCGCCCTGCAGAAGAATAGCTTTTCCCTTGAAACTATCTTCCAGCAAGCGGCGGCTCAGGGGCAGACAGTCCTGGCCTCATCTGGTGACCAGGGCTCCACGGCTTGCTCAGGAGACACAAACGGCCTGACGCAAACCGAGCAGGATGCGATTGCCGTGAACTATCCGGCAAGCAGCCCCTATGTCACCGCCGTGGGTGGAACCGAGATCTCGAGCTCCGATGCATCATCATCAACCTATTGGTCCGGAACATCGGGATCCGATTTACTGACCTCGGCAAAGCGGTACATTCCGGAGGTCTCCTGGAATGACAATTCTGCCCAGTCCGGATTGAGCTCTTCGGGTGGCGGGGCAAGCGCTTTATTCTCCAAACCCAGCTGGCAAAAAGGAGTGGTCGGAATCCCAAACGATGGGAAACGGGATTTGCCCGACGTGTCGCTCTACTCATCGCCGAATCTGCCCGGCTACCTTTTCTGCACCGGCGACAAATCGGACTGGATCGGAGCGAGTTCGTCCGGGCCCGCTCAGGCCGCGAGCTGCAACAGCGGCTTCAGGGATTCCACCTCTGGCGGCAACTATCTCACCGTCGCCGGCGGCACCAGCTTTGCAGCTCCGATCTTCGCCGGCATGATTGCCTTGATCAACCAGAAACAGGGTTGGACAGGCGGACAAGGGCTCGCCAATACAGCCCTCTACGCGCTCGCCTCCAATGCATCGACGTACAGTTCCGGATTCCACGACGTCACCAGCGGAAATAACAACTGCAACATCGGCAGCACCTATTGCGGAACGACAACGGGCGGCTTCGCGGCCGGAGCTGGATATGACGAGGTCACCGGCCTGGGATCAGTCGATCTCGCAAATCTGGTTGCCACATGGCCCGTCAGCACAAAGTCGCTGCTCGCCACAACAACAACCCTGGCCGCAGCTACCACATCGCCGGATGCAAACGCCAACGACACCATCACGGTTACAGTAGCTGAGGCAGGAGGATCGGGCACCCCAACCGGCAAGGTGAACCTGTCCATCGACGGCGGCGGGACCTCTTACAGCAACTCCGGCTCGACAACCTCTGTAACCTTGGGTGCGAACGGAACGGGAACATACACCGCCAAGTTTGCGTCAGCCGGAGTGCACACGATCATCGCCCAGTATGCCGGCGACGCGACACATGCCGCTTCAACCGGCAGCGCGGTTCTGACGGTCGGCGGAACCAGTGCTGGAAAAGGAACCTTCAAGGTTGCGCTCTCGCCTTCCAGCCTGACCATTAAGCGAGGTTCGCAACAAGGCGAAACCCTGACAGTGACGCCGGCCGGCGGTTACACCGGAACTGTGAATTTCACCTACGCCACATCAAACGACACGGCCCTCGCAAACCTATGCGTGCTCGTCGGTACGGGTTTGAATAACGACGGATCGGCTTCAGTGAGCGGCGCATCTCCCGTCACAGGGCAAATCACAATCGACACCAAAGCCGTGGACTGCGCCAGCAGCGCAACCACCGGCGGCGTTGTGAATGGGCGAGGTCTCAAGGTCATCCCACGCACCAAAGGATCTGCAGTCGCAACCAGCAACCCTTCGCGGAAGGACAGTCCCTTTCCAGCCGAAATTGCTTTTGCCGGCCTTCTGCTCGCTGGGTTCGTCGGACGCTCATCACGCAAGCTGCGGCAATTGGCGTGTCTGATCGCCCTCGCGTCTATCGGCCTTGTGCTATCAGCCTGCGGAGGCACCAGCGGAAACACCTTGTCTGATCCGCCAAAGGGTACGTACACCATCACGTTTACCGGCACGGATTCGGCGAATACGGCAGTGTCCTCAGGTGCTTCTTTCACGCTGGTGATCAACTGTTACCAGTAGAGACATCTCATTAAGGGCGGACTTAAGGAGTCCGCCCTTTTTGCTGCTATACCGTCTGGCACATCGGCCCTATGCAAGCGCGTGCGCTCGTCTGTTAAACTCCGATGCCGGAGGTACCAACTTTCTTGTCAACGCAAAGCCATTTGCCTGCTCCTCTTACGCGGCTAAGCGAAGAAGAACAGTTCTTCTTTAACACTGTGCGGCGGTTCGCAGAGGAGACGATTAGGCCTTTAGTGCGGGCAATGGATGACGAACAACAATTAGCGCCCGGGCTTCTACAGAAACTCAATGAACTCGGGTTGATGGGGATCGAAGTGCCGGAGGCTCTGGGCGGCTCAGGGGGAACCTTCTTCGATGCAGTCCTGGCCATCGAAGCCATCTCTCACGTCGATCCCGGGGTCGCCGTACTGGTCGACGTACATAACACCCTCGTAGTAAACGCGATCAGACGTTGGGCTACAGAAGATCAGCGCGTGCGCTGGCTGACCAAGCTGGCCGAAGGCACAGTGGGCGCCTATGCGTTGAGCGAAGCCGGATCGGGATCGGATGCCTTTGCATTGCAGACGCGCGCTGAGAAGGTTGAAGGCGGATACAGGCTGAGCGGACGAAAGCTGTGGATCTCAAATGCCAAAGAGGCCGGAGTCTTTCTTGTCTTCGCAACGCTTGATGCGGCGGCCGGATATAAAGGGATCACCGCGTTTTTCGTCGAGAAGGGAACACCTGGCCTGACGGTCGGCCGAAAAGAAGACAAGATGGGTATCCGCGCCAGTAGCACATGCGAACTTCTGCTCGAGGGATGCGTAGTTCCCGCGGCGAATCTGCTGGGCGAAGAGGGAAAGGGATACAAGATCGCCATTGAAACTCTCAACGAGGGACGCATCGGGATCGGAGCGCAGATGCTCGGACTAGCGGAAGGCGCGTGGACACATGCCGCCAGCTACGCGAAGGAAAGAAAACAATTTGGCAAGGCTATCGCCGAATTTCAGGCTGTTCAATTTACGCTCGCTGAGATGGCGACAGAGATCGAAGCGGCAAAGCTGCTGGTCTACAACGCAGCGCGCCTGAAGGATGCTGGACATTCATATGTGCGCGAGGCGGCCATGTGCAAGCTGTTCGCTTCGCAGGTTGCAGAGAGCGTCGCCAGCAAGTGCGTCGAAATCTTCGGGGGCAACGGCTTTGTCCGCGATTACCCGGCCGAGAAGTTCTACCGTGACGCGAAAATCGGGAAGATATACGAAGGCACTTCAAATATGCAATTGATGACGATCGCCAAACAGGTGCTATAGATCCACTAAAGTCGATCAGGGCTGGCCGTCCGCACCTTTTGGGACGTGCGAGGTCAGGCCCTTCAGCAGAAATTCCCGAATCAAGTTTGATATTGCATTTGCGCCAACGCCGGTTGCCCCGTTCAGCATAACCAGCGAGAAGCCTCGGTCAGATTGCGGGTAGTAAAGATTCGATATGGCACCTGCGGAGAAGTCACCGAGCACTTCGGAATAATTTGGCCGAAGGCGCCCATCATCGCTGCGGGTGAGGATCGCACGAGACATTGCGTACAAAGCGCGGGAGCGAATGCTTCCCTTCCCTTTGTAGAAGTACCTCGGGTCCTGATGAAAAATTGAGGGAAATACAGCTCGTGAGAGCATGTCGCCCGCAAAACGATTTGCATACGCCGCGCCGAACCGTTTGCCGTATCCTTCGATGCCGCTGCCGTAGCCCGGAAATAATTCCTTGTACTGCTCCGCACCTGCAATCCCAGCAACCGTGACGAGGGAAACCGGATCGATCAGCGACCGGAACGAGAGCTTGAATTTCTGCTTCGCCAACATCGGAGGAGCGTTCCACTCGTAGGCACTGTAGAAATTGGGAATCACGCCACCGACGCGCTGCTGCTCGGCAATGCGCACCTGCTCTTCGGCAAGTTGCTCCTTATCTCCACTAACGACAATGCTGGTGGTTCCACCGGAGACGTTGAGCTTGATCACGGGCAATATAAGAAACTGGCCGGATTTCAGCTCAACCGGCTGGGAAGTGTAGGTGCTCATTCCCGTCCCTGCCGCCGTAACTGTGTAGGTGCCCGCGGGCAAGCTGGCAAAATCGAATTGCCCTTCGGCACCGGACTGGACCGACCGCTTGAGGGTTGCTCCAGAAATCGTGACGGTTGCACCCTGAACCACTGCATCACTCGTGTCGAGAATGGTGCCCGAAACGTCCGCAGTACCCACCGTTTGCAAGACGCTGGCCGCAGCCGGGGCGGGCAACTGCTGGGATTGCGGCGCCTCAGGAATAAGACTGGCCTGCTCTGGAGATTCGCCTGCGCTTTGCGCTTTCAGCTCAAACGGAAGAACGATGAAGGTGACGATAACGACCAAACGCGCGAACGGCGCGAGCTTCCATTTAGCAACGGATCGAACAGGCAAACCAACCTCATATGTACTCCCAACACGCGGAGGCACTCTCTGGGGAGATGCCTTTATCTCTTCTTG
>Ga0105240_10012074_pt1 | contig 11969 bp, 10 predicted proteins | sample KBSC54metaG_FD_80426 | JGI IMG/M metagenome (GOLD analysis project Ga0105240, IMG submission 80426) | Corn rhizosphere microbial communities from Kellogg Biological Station, Michigan, USA - KBS C5-4 metaG | ecosystem: Host-associated > Plants > Roots > Rhizosphere > Soil | place: Michigan, USA...
CGGCACGTATCTCTTCAGTCCGACTATGCTGAATGAGTTCCGCGTCGGTTTTTTCAGGGCTCGCAACGACCTGTTTATTCCTTCATTCAATCAGAACTGGGCGGGTACCCTGGGAATTCCCAACGACAGCCCCGCTCTTTTCCCATCGTTTACTGCTAGTCCCCTCGGTGCCGGCACTTACACCACCGCTCCCGGTTACGCACAAATGTACGGCCTCAGCACCGGCGGCCCGTCGCGAAACATTCGCCAGACCTATTCGTTCCGTGATGACTTCAGTAAAATATCCGGCACCCACGCCTTCAAGATGGGCTACGAAATCCTGTACTTCACCGCGAATTATTTCCAGCTGGGGACGCCCAGCGGTATCTTTCAATTCGACAATATGACCGCTGGACTGCAGCCGACCAACGGCCAGCCCGTCCCGAACACCGGCAACACTTTCGCCGGACTTGAACTCGGTTACGTTCGGCAGGCGAATTTCAACACCTACACAACTACCTGGCTCCCCCGGGATTCGATCAACAGCCTGTACCTCCAGGACGACTGGAAGGTCACCAGAAGATTAACCTTGAACCTCGGACTTCGCTGGTCCACCGAAAGCCCCTACCACACAGCGCACGGGTTAATAAGCGAGTTTGATCCGAATACTGTCGATCCACTGACGGGAAAAATGGGCGCCATCACCCACCCAACAGGCGGGTTGAACAACCGGGATCTCAAGAACTTCCAACCGCGTTTGGGTGCGGCGTGGCATCCTCTCGATAAGTGGGTGTTCCGCACCGGCTTCGCCATTAACACGGTCGATATCCGGTTCCCGAATCCCCTTCAGCAGTTTGACGAATACCAGGCGCAGGTTGTCCAGCAGCGCGCGTCCAACGATCCGCGACCCCTGTTCCGGCTTAGCGATGGTCCCGCACCCGTTGTGTATAACATCCTGCCCAACCAATCGGCTTCTTACGTCGGAACTAACTACGGATCCAGAAGCGCCTACTGGCTCGACAAAACGCTCCATCCCGGTTATGTGATGAACTGGAATACCACTATCGAATACCAGATCAGTACGAATAATCTAGTTAAGGTATTCTATTCCGGATCGGCCGGCGTCCACTTGATTGAATCCTGGAATATCAACGCCTTCCCAACAGATTTCGGGGCCGGTAATCCGGCCCTGCAAAATGCCGCCTTCGCGAATCCCCAGGCCTACCTGCCCTATACACAGTTCGGCACCATCAACCATATGGCGAACACCGGCCACTCCACTTATCACGCCGGCACCGTTCAGTTCCAGAAGCGCTATTCCCAGGGTTTGATCTTCGATTCCTTCTATACCTTCTCCAAGGCAATCGACGACTGCGACAACGACTACGGAACTTGCACCGGCGTAGCGCCGATCGCCAACCGGAACCTCAATAAAGGGCGCGCGGGCTTCGATCAGAATCACCGTTTTGTTGCCAGCGCTTCCTACGACCTCCCGGTAGGCAAGGGCCGGCACTTCATGAATCGCGGGGGCGTCTTGAACATGATACTGGGCGGTTATGGTATCTCCTGGATTCAGACAGTCGAGACCGGCAATCCCTTCGGCTTCAGCTTCACCAACAGCCCCAACAACTACTACCCGACGAGTATCGGAAACTATGTTCCCAATCTCGTTGGCACGCCGACCATGCCTGGCTTCGGCCTCGGTAAACTCATTGGCGGAAACCGCTTCAACCAGGCGTTGTCGAACCCGCTTGTCGATGTTAACGACTTCGCCGCTCCCGCCGCATTCACACGAGGAAATGCGGGCCGCAACATCCTGACCGGTCCGGCATCCTACTACTCGCAATTCTCGGTCAAGAAGAACTTCAGACTGACGGAACGGTTCAACCTGGAGCTTCGTTACGACTTCCAGAATCCGTTCCACAACTACGGATTCTCCGCGCCGAGCAACCAGGTGGACTTCAAGAATCCAAACCTGTTCGGAAAGATCACCTCGGACGTGGCCACCGCCAGCCTGAACGGCGAACCGTTGATGAACCTCACGCTCAAGTTGAGCTGGTAACCCTCCACTGACAACAGGCGCCGCTCTCCCGACCGGCGCCTGGTTCTACTAAACTAAGTCGGTATGATTGCAGACAAGCTCCGAGCCTGGTGGTCGCATCGCCAGGCACTAGACGGCCAACTCTCGGGAGCCGCGCCCGCCAAAGTTCTCCAGCAAACTGGATGGGCAAGGTCGGTAGGTGGCGTAGGCCCGTACTTTACGCTATTCGCACGAGCCGGCACGTCCCGCGAAAGCGCCGACCAGGCAGTGACAAACCTCGAGATCCACGAACTCCCGTCAGCGCGTGGCTGCACCTACGTCGTACCGGCCGCCGATTTTCCCTTGGCCCTGAAAGCCGGCCAAAGTTTCACGGCAAACGACATGAAGGTGGCCTACAAACTCGGAGTCACCGACAAAGAAATCGAGAAGCTCTCGGCCGCGGTACTCAAAGCGCTAGCATCCGGTCCACTGGAGCCCGATGAAATCCGCACCGCCACCGGCAACGCCGCGCGAAATCTCGGCGAAGAAGGAAAGAAGAAAGGGGTCACCACCACGCTGCCGCTCGCACTAGGCAATCTCCAATCATCCGGCGACATCCGGCGTGTGCCCATAAACGGCCGTCTCGACCAGCAGCGTTATCGCTACGCGCTCTGGCAACCGAATCCGCTATCGAAATTCAAACCCTCGGCGGACGAAGTGCAAACCGAACTAGCCCGTCGTTATTTCTCCTGGATCGGACCAGCCACCCTGGCGGAATTTCAATGGTTCTCAGCCCTAACGGCTAAAGCGGCCAAAACCGCCATCGAGCCTCTCAAGCTGGAATCAATCGAAGGCGACCGCCTGATGTTCCCCGGCGACCGCGAAACGTTCGGAGCCTTCCAGATTCCCAAACAACCTCAGTACGTGTTGGTAAGCAGCATCGACGGCATCAGCCTCTTGCGCCGCGACCTGAAGAGTCTGGTGGACGCAGCCGACCGCACCAAAGGATTCCTCACTCGTGAAGGCGCAGGCGCCGGAGTACTCGATCTGCCAAGCCACGGCATCTTCGATCGCGGCCGCCTCGTCGGTTTGTGGGAATACGATCCCTCAACGCAATCGATCGCCTGGACCGCCTTCGTCCCAAAGAATAAGGATCTCGAAAAGGCAGTCCAGCGAACCGAAGAATATGTGCGAACCCAACTGGGAGACGCCCGGTCCTTCAGTCTCGACAGTCCTAAGAGCCGCGTCCCGCGAATCGAGGCGCTCCGCAAAGCCGCCTTGGCCTGACTACCCCTGGCGCAACGCCACATTCGGATCGACGCGAGTCGCTCGCAGCGCCGGCACATACGCCGCCAGCAGCGCGATACTCGCAAGGAACATCGAAACGCCGGCAAACACCGCCGGATCAAGCGGGCTGACACCAAAAAGCAAACTCGAGAGCAATCGCGAAACGAGGGCCGTACCGGCGACGCCCACAGCGACGCCAACCGCCACAGGACGCATCGCCTGAGCCAGGATCAGTTCCAAAACATCCCGCCGCTGAGCGCCCAAGGTCATCCGGATTCCGATTTCTCGAGTGCGCTGCGTCACCGCAAAAGCGATCACGCCGTAAATTCCCAGCGAAGCCAACAGAAGACCCGCCATCCCAAGAGCGAAAGCAAGAGTCGAAGTAATCCGCGCCGGAAGCTGCCACAACGAAAGATTATCTTCCAGTCTGCCCGGCCGAACCAGCACACTAGAGTCAAGAGCCCGGGTTTCATTCCGGATCGCCTTCGCCATTGCCGCGAACCCGCCATTGCCACGTACCAAAATCGAAAGCTCGAGCCGGGATCTCGGAACAACCGGCAGGTAGAAGAGAGCGCCATCCACTTCCGAAAGGCTGGCAGTGTGCGTGTCCTTCACCACGCCAACCACCTCCGAATAAACTTTCTCATCGCCGTACCGAATGTGCTTTCCCACGGGATTCTCACCCGGCCAGAATCGCCGCGCCGCCGACTCGTTCACAACAACCACGTGTTCCTCTGCGTGCGATTCGAACGCGCGTCCCCGCAAAATTGGAACGCCGAGAAGCTGAAAATAGTTGGCCGAAATTCGCGAGGTGGTCACCTGTTGACTCCCGTCCCGGCCCTCGATCGATACGGAAGTTCCACGTCGTGTGCCGCTCAAGGGCACCGAATCCACAAAGCCAACTTCCTCCACGCCGGGTTGAGAGGCCAGCCGCTCGGCTAATTGACGATGAAAGACGGTAGCTCGCGTTTCATCGTAACCCTCGCGCCTCAGATCGAAACTCGCAAACGCGACGCCTTTCAACTCAAAGCCGGGATCAATAGTCTGCGCCGCACGAAGACCGCGTGCGAGCAAACCGGCGACGATCAACAGCACAAGGCAGACTGCGACCTGCATCGTGACCAGCGAACCGCGCAGCAACCCGCCAGAGCGCGCTCGAAACATAATGCCGCCCTCCTTCAACGCCGAATTCAAGTCGACCTTCGACGACTGCAGCGCTGGAATTAACCCGAAACCAACGCCTGTGACTAAGGCAAGCAGCATCGAATACAACACGATCCGGAAATCCGGATTCAGATTGACGGCGATTGAGTGAACTTCCTCCGGAAGCCTCGCAACAATCGCGGGGATCACGCTTCGAAGCGTCCACCACGCCATTAGTAGGCCCAGAACGCCGCCGCTCAGCGCGATCACCAGACTCTCCGTCAGCAATTGGCCAATCAATCGCGCGCGGGTTGCACCCACGGCCAGACGCACCGCAATCTCTTTCTGCCTCGCCACGGCCCGCGCCAGCAGAAGGTTGGCGAGATTGGCGCAAGCAATCAGCAATACCAGGCTGACCGCCGCCAATACCACTGCCCCAACGCTCAACACCGGACCTCGGCCCTCCGGATTATTCATCAATGTCGCCCGATCGACAAAGAGCGTAGTCTTCCTACCCGCAGTCTGTCCATCCACGCGCCCCGCAATCACCGCCAGATCCGCGCGTGCATCAGCCACGGTCATCCCAGGTTTTAGGCGCCCCGCCACCTCGAGCCAGCTCAAATTAGCGTCCGTGAGAAACGTGCGGTCCTGAATCCACTGCTCCTGCATCGAAATCGGCGTCCAAACGTCGGCGGCAATCACGCTGCCGCCGCTGAATCCTTCAGGTCCAACGCCAACCACCGTAAAAGTGCCGCGATTCAGAACAATGGTCTTACCCAGAACCTGAGTGTCTCCGCCGAACTGGCGCTGCCAAAATGCGCGGCTCAACACCACCACAGGACTACCACCCGGCGAGCCACATTCTTCCGGAAGAAATCCGCGCCCCATAGTCAGTGAGCCCGTCAGAGCCGGAAAGTAATTACACGAAACCAGTTGACCCTGGACCGTCCGCGCCTCAGGTCCGCCGAGCGTCACCTGTGCCAGTGCATAAGCCGCCAGATCGGAAAAGACGTGGTTTTGATCGCGGTAAGCCTTGTATTCAGGATAGGAGAAATAAGAGCGGGAACCGTGAGTGTACCGGCTCTTGAGACCGCGAATCGTCTGATAGACCGTCACCACTTCGCTCGGGTTCTTCACCGGCAGCGGCCGCAGTGCCAGCCCATTGAGAAGAGTGAATATGGCGGAATTCACCCCGATGCCGAAAGCTACCGCCAATACTGCAACCACCGCGAATCCCGGCGCTTTCCGAAACGTCCGAATGCTGTAGCGAAGGTTCTGCAGAAAAGCATCCATCCGAGGCCTCCTTTGGATGCAGTACGTTGCTTTCGAACCAATGTTCCAAATTTCTTACGAGTTACTCTGATCCCGAGCCGCCGCGGTCGCCAGCTCATCGCACCGGTTATTATCTGCATGACTCGCGTGGCCTTTAGTCCAAGTCCACCTCGTCGCATGCCGCCCGTTCAATTCATCCAACTTTTCCCAAAGGTCCTTATTCATCACCGGAGTTTTATCACTCTTCCGCCAATTGTTGCGCTTCCATCCGGTGATCCACTTCGTAATCCCGTTCTTCACATATTCGGAATCCGTAATGACCTCCACCTCGCACCGCTCCTTCAACGCCGCCAAGCCACGTACCGCGGCCGTCAACTCCATTCGGTTGTTCGTCGTCTGCTGCTCCGAACCCCAAGATTCTCGCTTATGTTCTCCAAAACGGAGAATGTACGCCCACCCTCCAGGGCCAGGGTTGCCGATGCAAGCCCCATCTGTGATCAACTGGACAGATTTCATGCGGCCGAGGTAAGCTCCCGCACGAAGAAGTTCTCCACACAATCAAGAATCGCCGCGACTTCCTTCAGGTGATAAATCTCCACGCGAAGTTTCGACCCGTCTCGCACCCCGTGCGTAAAGTACGTGGCGAACTGCTTCATCTTCCCCACAGCATCGTCTTCGCCGCGCTCAGCCAGCATGTTGTAATACGTCCGCATCATTTGATAACGGTCGAATTCAGTCGGCCGATAATAATCACCGGTCGCCAGATACTCGGAAATCTGCCGGAAAATCCAGGGATTCGATGCCGCGGTGCGCCCCACCATCACCGCATCGCACGCCGTCTCTTTCACCATCCGAAGTGCGTCCTCGGGCGTCAGAACATCCCCATTTCCCACCACGGGAATCTTCACCGCAGCCTTCGTCTCAGCGATGCGCGTCCAATCCGACTTGCCGCTATAGCCCTGTTCCCGAGTCCGTGGATGCAGCGCAACCGCCTGCAGCCCGCAGTCCTCGGCCAACTTCGCCATATCGACAAACACCAGTTCGTGATCGTTCCAACCAGCACGGAATTTGCACGTCAACGGAATGGAAATCGCCGCGCGAACCTTCCGCAGCAGCGTCTCCACCAGTGGAAGATCGCGCAGCAATCCCGACCCGCCGTTGCACTTCACCACCTTATTTACAGGACACCCGAAATTGATATCGACGATATCGAAACCCACGTCTTCGCAAATGCGCGCCGCCTCCGCCATCACTTCCGGATCGGATCCAAAAAGTTGCGCCGAAATCGGATGCTCCTCGGGCTCGAATTCCAGGTATCGCATCGTGCGTCCCGGCTTGCGCCCGCCAACCGACTTCACCACTCCATGCGAGCTGGTGAATTCCGTCATAATCAAGCCGCATCCGCCCTGATTCCGAATCAGACGCCGAAACACCGTGTCCGTGACCCCCGCCATGGGCGCCAGCACGGTCGCAGGTGCGATCTCGATGGCTCCTACACGGAAACGCGCGGGAAACTGCTGCATAATGCCATTTTAACGTGGTGTTATGCGAAGCTTGAGAGGAAGGAATGAAACCAGTGTCGTTGCGCACACGTTTCAATCACAGGAGGGCAATATGAAACCGATTTTGGTTTTTGTCCTGGGAGCCGTAGCGTCAGCCGGAGTCGTCTATGTAGTGATGAATAAACAACCGGCCGGAGCCCCGGCGCCGGTCGCGACCGCATCTGTACCCGCAGTCAATTCGACGCCACCGCCGGAAGCAGCTTCCGCGCGAACTCCGGATGCTACTCCGCCGGCAGCCGCAGTGGATACGCCGCCACCGCCCGCCGCGCAACCGGAACCAGTGCAGGGAAACCGCCGGCCGTCGCCAATGATGCGGCCCAAGCGCGATCCCGTGCCCCTCCCACGTCAGAATCAAGCATCGGACAATCCACCGCCGCAGCAAACGGCCCAGAACGGACCGCCACCCGCCGCAGCGCCGCCGGAACCCGCGCCACAACCCGCACCCGCCCCGGTCGTCGAGCAACCGAAGCCAGTCGAGCAAGCGCCGCCACCCCCACCCGCACCGCGCCAACCCGCGACAGTCACCATCCCCGCAGGCACCTCGCTTTCCGTTCGCTTGGATGAAGCGATCTCGACAGATAATCGGCAATCCGGCGATCAGTTCCGAGCAGTCCTCGACCAGCCGCTCGTAGTCGACGGTTTCGTAATAGCGGAAAGAGGAGCGCGCTGCCTGGGCCGCCTCGTCGAAGTCGAAAAGGCAGGCCGCGTAAAAGGTTTGGCCAAACTCACACTCGAACTCACCAGCGTGACTTCATCCGACGGACAGCGAGTCACCCTGCGGACCTCCCCATTCACCAAGGAAGGCCCAACATCGAAAGGACGCGACGCAGGTGAAATCGGCGGTGGAGCTGCGTTAGGCGCAATCATCGGAGCAATCGCCGGAGGAGGACGAGGAGCGGCCATCGGAGCCGGAGCCGGCGGAGCCGCGGGCGCCGGAGGAGTAGCGATGCAGCGAGGCAAGGCCGCCACACTGCCCATCGAAACCCGTCTCACCTTCCGCACACAGGAACCCGTAACGGTAACCGAGCGCCTGCGCAACTGATTTTGCACAGCCAAACAATCGATGCCGAGATAGAGAAGCGATTCACCGAGCCGGACCGTGAGATGGTCCGCGCCCTGCTCTCAGATTGCGAGGGTGATCGCTTAGCGCTCGCCATTCTCCGATTGTCCCGAGGCAAGGTGGCGCGAGTCGAAGAATTGGTGGAAGCCGCCAGGCGCGACTACCGGGATGTACTAGCCTGGGCATCAAAGCCCACGCGCAGGTACGTTGTTGGCCTCGTCCGCAAGGGACCTAACTGGGAGCCAAGAGACGAGAACGGCAGGACTCATCTCAACGGGAAGCTATTGCGGAGTTGGAAAGAGCAGGGTGCAATTTTGGTGGGCGGCTGGTTCATGGATTTCGGCGACCATCGCGGGCTCTACATTTTCAACGTAGACTCCATAGAAGAGGCCCAAACCCTGGTTCAATCCGACGAAGCCATCCGATCAGGCAAGTTGATTTTCGAATTTCATCCGTGGCTCGCCCCGGCTGGCCTAAAGATCGCTTCCCCAGACGAACTCTGACAGTTTTAGCTGCGTTGCAGTTGCAGTTGTGGAATGCACTCGAAATGCCGATCACGCGTGATCAGCAATAAATCATGCTCCAATGCAAGCGCGGCGATCCAGAGATCATTATCGGGAACCGGAGTACCAGCACGCTTGAGTTGAACAAATAATCGCGCGTACTGCTCCGCTGTCTCCCGGGTAGGATGTAAAACCGCAACTGTTGTCCTGGAGAGGAACTCTTTCAGCAGAATCGCATTCCGGTTTTGTTGCGTTCCACCATAGAATCCGGCCTTGATCTCCCCCAGCACGAACAGCGGGACCCAAACTTCCTCACAACTTCCCAGCCACTCTGCCAGAGCACCGTCGCCGCGAAAAACATCCGTCAGCCGGTTGGTATCCAGCGCGACTCTCACTTCCATTTATCCGGATCGATTTGACGTTGCGAAGCGACGATCTCGTCAAAACCGGGATCAGGAGTCCACCGGCCCACTAAGTCTGAGAAGTCCGCTTTGCGGTGTTGTCCGACCGTCGCGACAGTCAGTTCATCAATGATCACCTGATTCAGGCTCTGACTCCGCTGAGCAGCTTTCTTACGGAGGACTTGGTCGACCTCTCGGGGAACGCCCCGTATAGTGTACTGAACCGATCGTGCCTGCTTCTTCATGCCTACATGATAGCGCTACATGCAGGCACGCTGGCGTTTAAGCTCAGACTTCACAAGATTTTCCCTTTGGCTGCCGCGTTTGCCAGACCACCAACCATCTCTTTACGTGCTCATCGATACTGGTCATCGCGTCGGACTTGGACGGTTTCCAATCGCGTAAATCGCCCGGAATACACAGATTCTGGTCGGTAGCAAGATAAACCAAAGTGGATTGGACCCGTGCACGTGCATCTGGATTTTCCGTGCGCAACGCCTGGGTCAGTTCAGCTTCCCACGAGACGGTCAACGATCGGCTTTGAACAAGAATCGCAAGCAGGCGCTCGACCGTCTCTACCGGTACATCGTCGTATTGCAGTCTTGCTGCGATTATCCGCAGGTTAGGCTCGGGTTCCCCCTTGATACAGTCCATCAGGTGGACTTTCGCGCGCGCACGGTCTGCATTCGTCGCGTTAGATTTTTCCAGGCGCCAGAGGTAGTACCTGGCCGCGTTATCGCCATTGAAGAGTCGCGGCCCCCACAGAGCACACGTGATAACAACTACCAGCCACACGCCGATTGCCCGGACCGTTGTCCGGCCCTCCTTCGCATACCACAAGTATTGAGGTCTTGAGATAATTTCATGCCGGTACAACAGATAATCGGAATCAGGCACACCTATGAATCTGCGGTACAGCAACGTGATTTGTTTCTCACGGACGCCGTCCGGTCCAAACAATGCCTGATTCTCAGGCGTGCTGAGTGCATTGAACTGGGCATCCAGCGCCTGCGCCTGCGCTTCGGTGCCCTGCATCAACGCCAACTTGCGTAACCGCTCAAGTTTCTGATTGTCCGCTCTTATCCCGTCGATCACCGTCTGGGCGAATCGATCGCCGTTCACTTTGACGCGATCAAGAATACGTTCGGCAGTCCGGTTCGCCCACTTCTGAAATGGTTGCCACCACTTCGTTACGTCGACCGGCGCGCTGATTGTGGAAGATGAAGCTGTCAACACCTGCTGGTAACCGAATCCCACCAGTAAAGCGGCAAACAGCGAGGTATCGTGAATCGCATCGGTACGGTCGAGGAGCCAAAATAGCGCGACAGGTATTAGCGCATATCCTCCGAACAGTCCCCAAATGCTGAGCGTGCCCCAAGCGCCTGGCTTACCTTCGAAGAATCGCCGAACCTGCACGTAAGCGACGATGAGCCCGGCGAACAAGACGACTCCGTAACAGTACAGCGCCTCCAGGTCGGGCGAGACGGCTATCGTATCGGCCATCGCTCGCTACATAGATAAATAAAGGGATGTCAAGCTTCGCGCCGACGGAAGCAGCGTGAACCACGTATCCAAAAACCCGTTCGGGCTCAGGTCTCCTTTATAAGACACGAGGCCGTTCTTGATAAGTGTTTCGATCGCTCCAATCAATACCTTTTCATCCATCGAGGTGGCGTATAAAAGACGAGATCCGCTCAACACGTCCCCGCCACTCAAGACTCGCAGGACCTGCTTGCTGGCATCATCTAGCTTTTCGACAATCACTGACGAACTCCATTTCCAATTATACGGGGAACGTAGTGCCCCCCACTACACCACATAAACTCGGCCCCGATGAGCCCCAATCAAAATCTGAAACAACCGATGCGACACCAACTCATGCAGAGTCAATAGTTCCCGATTCGCCGCCACAATCGAATCCGCATCCCGAGTTCCACCACCCTCGCCCCCAGCCTTCAAAGCATCCGTAGCCTGCTTGATCACCGGATCGGAAATCGCATCGCCCGCCATCTCCCACAAAGTAATAAACCGGTCCACCGCCGTAGGGAAACTCACCTCAAACACACCAACATTGCTAGTCGTCCGTGGAGGCTTGAAGTCCAAATTAAAGGGCCCACTGTAATCATGACTACGCAACATCACGAGCACATTCAGCCAATCCAGCGGATTCACCAACCCCACGCCGAGATCCACATCATGCTTCAGCCGGTACCCATCATTAATATCGAAATGCCACAACTTGCCCGCCACCAAAGCCCGTGCAACAGCAGCGCGCGGCGCACCACCCCACATCAATTCATGCAGATATTCCGGATTCAAACCCACCATCTCCGGATGCGTCAATAAACCCGACGCGATAAACGCCAGCATCGCATCGCTGGTAGGCAGCAAAATCTCCGCCGCCGGCTCAAACGGCTTCGCCTCCAGGCAATGCTTCAGTGTCGGGCGGCCCTTCTTCGCCGCAATCTCAATGTCCGCCTCGCAGGCCGCATTCAACCCATCGGCATACCACTTCAGCGTCTCGGTCTCCTCCATCGCCCCCTGCACCTGATAACCCAGCGACCCAGGCCAGTACACCGCAAACTGCGCACCCAACTCATGTCCGATCGCCACCGTATTGCGCAAACGAAACGCCGCATACTCCCGCACATTCGGCGATTCCGCCGCCGGACTCGCCGCCCACACCGCATGATGAAACGTCTCCGTCGTCACCATTGAGCACTTCAGTCCGTTCTTTTTCAG
>Ga0105240_10012075_pt1 | contig 11968 bp, 8 predicted proteins | sample KBSC54metaG_FD_80426 | JGI IMG/M metagenome (GOLD analysis project Ga0105240, IMG submission 80426) | Corn rhizosphere microbial communities from Kellogg Biological Station, Michigan, USA - KBS C5-4 metaG | ecosystem: Host-associated > Plants > Roots > Rhizosphere > Soil | place: Michigan, USA...
TCCCGATTATCAGGATCGACCTGACAGCCGTCCATTTAGCGAGAGACATCCGGTGCTGCTGTGGGTGGCTCTTGCGATTGTCATATTGCTGCTGGCTGCGATAGCGCTGCGCTCTGCAAAGCTGCCCACGCAAGCGTCGTCTTAGAACGCGCCAGATTACAATCTATTGCGAAGGACTACTCTACCGCCGCCTTCCCCGCCAAAAACTGCTGACGCCAAAATAGACAAATGATGATGACTGCGGATCGAATGGAGTCTTCTTGGGCTTGGCACATTCCTGTTCGCGCTGTGTAGGTTAGCGCAGCTTCCGCCTCGCCGGCCTTATTGAAAGTAAGCGCGATTCTTTTCGGCGAAGTGAGTCTTGTCGGCGGGGAGGTCGGCTTCAGGATAGATCGCGTTCTGAGCGCAGATACTCGCGCAATTGCCGCAGTCGATGCACTCGTCGGGATTGATGAACAGTTGTGAAACCGTTGCAGCAGCCGCATCGGTCGATTGAGGCGCGATGGCGGCAGTTGCGCATTCGGCAACGCAGACGAAATCCTTGGTGCAAGCATCGGTTATAACGTAAGCCATTAAAAAGTGCTCCTTTGATAGCGGTGCGCCGTAAGGTGATGGCGCTCTTTCGAGCTTAGCCAGCGCGTGCCGCGGTGTTCCGTGATTCGAATCACAAAGACCGATGATGAAACGCACCCCGGATTGGGTTGTTGAATCAGGTTGACGCGAAATCAGCAGGAGTGGCCATTTATGCTGGAGGCATGTTGCGGTTCCTGATGATGCGATCTTTGCCAGCCCTCCTTGCTTTTGCGACCGTTTCTGTCTTTGCCCAGACCACTGACCCGACATGGAGTTTTGCGGTGTCGGGCGACAGCCGGAACTGTGGTGATTTTGTGATGCCCGCAATCGCAGCTGCTACGCGGGCTGAGAGCGACGTGTTCTATTGGCATCTCGGCGATTTTCGCTGGATGTCGCAGCCAGACGAAGACCTGGTATCAATGCTGCCGGTAGGCAAGCCTCTCTCGATCGATGAATATCACCGCATTGCCTGGGATGATTTTCTCAAGCACCAGATTCCGGCTTTCGGAAAGATGCCAGTTTTTGTGGGACGCGGTAACCACGAGAACGTTCCTCCGATGACCCGGGAGAGCTACGTGGCCAAGTTCGCAACCCTGCTTGATCGCCCGGAAATCGCTGCGCAGCGGAAAGCTGACGGAGCTGCCGCCGGTCCCGTCGGTCCCTGGTACCACTGGACGCGCGAAGGTGTTGATTTCATCACTCTCGACAACGCCAGCAGAGAAGAATTCTCCGACGCGCAATTGCGTTGGCTGCGCGGCGTGCTGGACCATGATCTGGCCCCCGGCTCGGGCATTAGCGCTATTGTGGCGGGCATGCATGAGGCGCTGCCGCACTCGACGGGCGCAGAGCACGCGATGGACGATTGGGATCTGGGCGAACGCACCGGAGACAAAGTCTACACGTGGTTCTATGACGCACAGGCTGCGGGCAAACATGTGTATCTGATCGCGAGTCATTCGCACTACTACTCTCCGAACATTTTCGACACTTATTACTGGAAGCAGTATTCAAATCGGGTCGTTCCAGGCTTGATCATCGGATCGGCTGGGGCGCGCCGGTATGCATTACCCAAGACCGCCAAGACTGGCGCGAAGACGCACATTTACGGATATGTGCAAGGGCAGGTGCACGCAGACGGACGAATCGACTTCAAGCTGCGTGAACTTTCAGAGCATGATCTGGTGAAGAATCGGTGGCCCAATGCGCGATTGGATGCCATTCACGAATGCTATGTGAATAACGCGGATTAGCTGGATTGGCGACTCCAGTAACAACAGGCCCTGATCGGTTGCGACGGAATTCATTTTGTCGTTGACCTGCCGTCGCCATCCTTGTTCCGATTGCGAAGAGATTGCCAATGCCTTGATGGGATACAATCCTTTCACTTCTCCTTCGGTTCAGTATGCTCAAGCAATTTGCCCGTCAGACGTTGCCAGCGGTGCTTGTCGTTCGACTCCTCCTTTGCCCGTTCGCGGCAGGCCAGCAAACTCCTGACTCCGCTATAAAATTCGGGTTGAAAGATTTCCCATTTCATCTCGAAAGCGACGTGAGCAAAGCCTTCAACCCGCCAGAGTCCATGGCCGGAGGTGTAGCTGTCTTCGACTACAACGGCGATGGCAAGCCGGATATCTTTTTTACCAACGGCGCTGACCTGGCCACCTTGAAAAAAACTTCAACCAAGTATTCCAATCGACTCTTCCGGAACGATGGCAAAGGTACTTTCACTGACGTGACGGAGAAGGCCGGACTAACCGGAAGTGGATTTGACGTTGGGGTTGCTGCGGGCGACTACGACAACGACGGACATCCCGATCTCTTTATTGCTGGTGTTCATCGCAACACTCTCTATCGCAACAACGGCGACGGCACTTTCACTGACGTGACAATCAAAGCCGGTTTGGATCATTCGAATGATCCCGATTTCGGTCCTCTATGGGCAGTGGCGGCGGCATGGGTCGATGTAAACAATGATGGTTTTCTCGATCTATTTGTCGTCAACTACCTGCGCTGGCAGTACACCGACATCCCCTTGTGCAGTGATTATTGCCATCCGCGTCGTTATAAGGGATCACCGAACCAGCTTTTTCTGAACCGGGGAGACGGAACATTCATCGACGCTTCCAAGGAGTGGGGAATTCGCGACCACGTGGGCAAGGGGATGGCCGTCGGCGTTGCGGACTACGATCACGATGGCAGGCAGGACCTGTTTGTAACAAACGATGCCAATTCGAATTTCTTATTCCATAACATGGGGAACAGATTCGAAGAAGTAGGATTCGAAACCAATACCATGTTGCCTCAGGATGGCAACGCGATCTCAGGAATGGGCTTGGATTTTCGCGACTTTCGCAATAACGGTTATGCGGACATCGTCTACGTTGCGCTCAACGGCGAAACCTTTCCCGTTCTCAAAAATACAGGTAAAGGCGACTTTGAGGAGGTGACCATCTCCAGCGGGATGGGACCGCAAAGCATAAGGATGGCTGGCTTTGGAGCCGCAGTGTATGACTTCGACAATGATGGTTGGAAGGACATCTTTGTAGCGCGTGGACACTCCTCCTGGGAATCACTGCCTGCAGGAATGGTGGCGAAGCAGCCTAACACGGTGTTTCGAAATTTGAGCAACGGCGGAAAAGTGCAGGCTCTCACAGCCGAAGCAGGCTTTGTCGACGCTACGGCTGCTCACCATCGAGGTTGCGCGTTTGGCGACTTCGACGGCGACGGCCGGGTCGACGCCGTGGTCACCTCGCTTGATCGAAATGCCGAGCTCTGGATGAATCGGAGCGTCAATTCAAACCATTGGCTAGAAATTGCGCTCCACGGAATCAAAAGCAATCGCGACGGTATTGGCGCTCGCATCAAGATCGTGACAAAGACTGCCAGCCTGCACAACCACCAGACTTCAAGTGTCTGCTATGCGTCGTCTAGCCTGGGCCCCGTTCATTTCGGATTAGGCGCTGAAGCGAAGGCGATCTCTGTCGAAATAGTGTGGCCAAGCGGTATCTTGCAACAGCTAAAGGATGTCGATGCGGATCGAATCGTCTACGTCACGGAAGCGGCAAGCATAAGCCGCACTCCCAGGTAGATCAGCGAATGCGGGGCAAGGGAAGTTGGAATTTGTCCGGCGTGTCTTTGAGGACTTCTATCCAGGCGCGGAGAGACTGACGTAGCTCCTCGACCGCAACTCCCTGGAACTCCGCGGGGAAATTCTCCAATCGCCACAGCGCAGCCCGAAGCAGGGATGCGGTACCCGCGAAATTGCGGCGCTCAAGATGATGGAAAGCCGCAGTGATCTGGATCAGGGCTTGCAAGAAAGTCTTATCCGGCTCGCTGCACTTCAGCCATTCGGCTTCCCAGTGTTCATGAGCTTCGAAGAATTCCCGGTTGAGATAGCAATGAAGCCCGTCTGCCAGGGGACCGCTTGTCCATTCAAACAGCATCGTTTTCATTATTACTGCGGCACAATGCGCGGGTGGATCTCAACGTGTGATCTTTACGAAAGCATCAGGTTAAAGTGCCGATCCTAAGCCATCTTGCCGTCGGATTGTAGGCACGTTTATAAAAATGCGTGGTTGGCGAACCTGACAGGGGCAAACGTGAAATTCCCACTAATCTCCATCTCCCTCTTGTTTAGCAGGGTTGTGAGAGCTGGAGAGGGCAGCTGCTGCGAGAGCGCTTCGAATTAAGCCGATCTGCCGCGTCTGCGTCAAACAATCCGCGACATGTTTGACGCTTGCAAGTCCTGCATTTGCAGTAGAGTAGCGCATTCATGCAAGACGGCCGCTAAATGAAAACAAGAGGTCGCGAAACATCGACACGAAGTCGGGGTTTTCAACAAGAATGCCGAAATGTCCTATTCTTGTATGAACTGTTTGGATAAACGCATTGACGCTGCCACCTAACCCAGCCCAAGAGGCAATAGGTAAGTTGGTCACAATGCAGTAGGGCTAGATAACTTTTAGGTGGGATTTTGCGTCTTTACCTTTGTAACCGGTTTTTCCGCACCTTCAAGATGAAGATTTTTATGGAGGGGCAACCCGGTTCGAGTGTGGTCCTATTTCATAGCCCAATAGTAGAAAACAGACAACTTCGGTCGTCTGAAGTTTGAATTGCAAGTCCCTGCAGTACTTGTTGCCCGCAAAAATACTTGAGCAATCAGGCCGATGAGCGTGGGGAGCGCCCGTTAAGGCATTCGTGTCTGGACGAGCTAAACCCTCTCAATCGAATTGTTTGGGACTAGTTTGGAAAATACCCCCCAAGTGAGGATAGCGAAGCTATGCGCAAAATCGCCGACGAACTTGGATTCTGCGGGGATAAGCGGTGGTTTGCGGTATATACAACGTGCCGGCACGAGAAGCGGGTTGCACAGCACCTTCAGCAGAGGGATATCGACTATTTTTTGCCCATCTATCGCACCCAGCACAGGTGGAAAGATGGATCGAAGGTCATGCTAGACCTGCCATTGTTTCCCGGGTACGTTTTTGTACGGATTAATGCGAGCAAGCGTGTGGGCGTTCTGGAAGTGCCTGGAGTAGTTTCATTGATTGGCTCGGGATCCCGGCCGGCGGAGTTGCCCGATTTTGAAGTGGAGGCTTTGCGGGCGGGTTTGGATCCAACAAAGGCCGAGCCGCATCCACTAGTTATGGTTGGTCAGCGGGTCCGCATAAGAAGCGGCGCGCTGGCGGGAGTCGAAGGAATTGTAGTTCGTAAGAAGAGCGGATTCAGATTGGTACTTACATTGAGTCTACTTATGCAGAGTATCGCGATCGAAGTTGACGGCGATGATGTTGAATTCGTGGAGGCATCAGCGTCACAGATGGAACCTACAAGATATCAAGATCACTACACACAAAAATCTAAACCTATTGCAGTCAACAATGCTGTACAGATTTAATGCCTTGATCCCTTAACCCAAACTTCTCAGATGCCCTTCCCTTGCCTCGTCAGTCGGCGACGGTAGCGGCGTCAGAGGAAAACTATAAAGCAAGGCCACGCTGCGGCGAACCTATATCGGAATCGCCAGGGCATGGAAACACAAAAAGCGAGGGTATCGCGAATGCAAGGAAGTTCTGCCATAAATATATTGGAAGCCGAGGGCCCTGGAGTTGGAACGATATCACCTATCGGCATATTGCATGAAACTCTCCTGGCCTCGGCCTGGAGACGACCCACCCCCTACCTTTCTTCCGCGGTGCAACGAGCCCTGTCGTGGCGCTATGCGGTGGTAAAGCGCACGCTTGATATTGTGCTCTCAAGCATACTCATTGTGCTGTTCTTCCCGGTCATGCTGGCCGTGGCAATCGCCGTGGCGGTCACATCACCCGGTCCAATTTTCTTCTACCAGGAGAGGCTGGGTCGGTTTGGGGCCTCGTTCCGCATCATCAAGTTTCGATCGATGTTCACGCGGAAACATAAAGACAACGTGCTCGAAATAAATGTGCCTCATCATCGGCGCTCAGAAATCGACCGCCGCAATGAAGCTGCGTACCCGTTGAACAAAGACACGCCTGATCCGCGGATCACACCCGTGGGCCGGATCATTCGCAAGCTGAGCCTCGACGAGTTGCCACAGCTTTTCAACGTCCTCAAAGGAGACATGTCCCTGGTAGGGCCGCGTCCAATCGTTCAGGCAGAGGTTCCGTTATATGGGCAGAATTTCGCCTACTACGATCTCTTCCGTCCCGGCATCACTGGACTGTGGCAGGTTTCGGGTCGCAGTGACGTGGGCTTTGAACGCCGCGTGCTGTTCGATCGCGAGTACGCCAGCGATTGGAGCTGCTCGCTTGATCTGAAGATCCTGACGAGAACGATCCCCGCAGTGCTCACGATGCGCGGAGCGTATTAAGAGAGAGCGAATTCTTCAACGCAAGACCGCTTGGACCCGGTTTCATCTACGGGTCCAACAGGCGGTTTTTTGGTGCACCACCAGGATACGGATTCCAGACGTAGAACGATCCATAGGTTGATTGGCCGCACCTCTTCGCCCGTGTTCATGGGGATGTGCGGCACTTGAATTTTAAGACCGGAAGACAGAAAACATGAGAACGAGCATAAGCAAGTGCTTGCGCGTATTGATTCTTTTTTCAGTTGCCCTAGATATAACCGCAGCGAGAGCACAGACGCAATCTCCGTCCCAGAGCACCAGTGGCTCTCAACAGGACTCAACGACCTCTAATTGCCAGAATGGGGATATATCTGCATGCCAGTCGCTGAGTCCGTCCACATCCACCACCGGGATTGGGGATGGAGGAGCAGGGGCCTCATCGTGGAGCTTTCCCAACATGTACCCCGGTTCTCCAAATACGCCGACGTCGGTTTATCGCGATGACGCAGATGGGACGGATAGAACGGCAGGACTGCGCCAGCAGCGCAACCAGCCGGCCAAGCCGCATTCACTAACTGAATTTCAGATGATGGTGGCCGGCTCGATAGGAAGAATTGTGCCGGTCTACGGAGCGGAGCTATTTGCCAACGTACCCGATACGTTTGCTCCGGTGCAACGGCTTCCTGTGCTGCCAGACTATGTAATCGGGCCGGGCGACGAGCTGTTGATTCGCACCTGGGGACAGGTGACGCAGAATCTGCATCTGACGGTGGATCGATCCGGCTCGGTGTACATACCGCAGGTGGGCGAGTTTCGCGTGGCGGGCATGCAGTTTCGACAACTGCAGGAGTTCTTGAAGGCGCGATTCAATCGCGTTTATCGCAATTACGACTTGAATGTGAACTTGGGGCAGTTGCGTTCTATCCAGGTGTTTGTCACAGGTGCGGCACGGCGACCGGGAAGCTACACTGTCAGCTCGCTGAGCTCGCTGGTAAATGCCGTGTTCGCGTGCGGCGGCCCGGGACCAGAAGGATCTCTGCGGCACATTCTGCTCAAGAGAAATGGCGCCACAATCGCGGATTTCGACTTGTATGGGCTCCTGCTGAAGGGCGACAAGTCAAAAGATGTCAATCTGGAAACCGGCGACATAATCTTCTTCTCTCCCATTGGTCCGCAGATCGCCGTTGTGGGTAGCGTCCACGTTCCGGCCATATATGAATTGCGGGGAAACGAGAGCGTGGCTGAAGCCCTCTCGCTTGCGGGGGGTGTTTCAGCGGCAGCCTCGACCTCCTCACTCGAGATCGAACGCACAGATACGCAGGATGGCGGCAGGAGTTCGCGCGTTGCTGTAGATGTGGCAATGAATCCATCTTCACTAGCCACACCGCTGAAAAACGCCGACATTATTCGTGTTCGCGCGGAGGCGCCCAAATTTGATAAGACGGTGACTTTGCGCGGAAACGTGGCGACGCCAGGACGATTTGCGTGGCACGAAGGAATGCGTGTTCGCGATTTGATACCGAATAAGGAATCCCTGCTGACTACTGATTATTGGCTGCGGCGCGAGCAGTTAGGTCTGCCGGTCGCGGATTTTCAGCCGATGATGCCGCCGGTAAGAGTCGAGGCGCCTCAAAGTCAGCCCGGCCAAGCGATCAATAAGCCCGTGACGCCGCAGGACGCGCAAACTGGGAGCAGCGGGCTGTTTCCTCAGTTGACCGCGGGAGTCCCCACCGACACGACTACTGCACAGAGCGGAAACGCGGCACAGTTCCAATCGCTGGCAGCCTCAAGCGAACTCGATAATGGATCGAAAGGCGATCAGGCCGGCAGGGTCGCGCAGATCACGGGATCAGAGCACGAGATGCTCGGGTCGGGACCGCACCTGGTAACCGCGCCGCACTTTCCAATCGAGACGCAGGTAGTAAGGATGTCGCCGGATATCGACTGGAGTTACGCGGTAGTCGAGCGCGTTGATCAGAAAAATTTGACCACGCGTCTATTCCCCTTTGACTTGGGCGCTGCGATCCTCAACGGCGATGAAGGTGCAAACATCGCGCTCGAGCCGGGCGACGTCATCACCATCTTCTCTGATGCTGACATACGGGTTCCACGCGCGCAGCAGACAAAGTATGTTCGGCTTGAAGGAGAGTTTGCGCACTCCGGCGTTTACAGCGTTCTCCCGGGTGAGACGCTTCGCCAACTTGTGCTGCGCGCCGGTGGTTTGACCCAGCAGGCGTACCTATATGGATCGCAGTTCAGCCGCGAAAGCACACGGCGCGAGCAGCAACAGCGACTCGATGAGTATGTTTCCTCGTTGTCATATCAGATTGAAATTGGAGCTTCAAACAAAGCTTCGTCCGTGGTGAGCGCGCAAGAAGCCGCCACAGTGGGCGCCTCCGTTGCCAGCCAGCGAGAACTTGTGAATCGGCTGCGGGAAATCAGAGCTACAGGCCGCATCGTCCTGCACATTGAGCCCTTCAAGTCAGACGTGGCATCTCTTCCGGATTTGCCTCTGGAAGATGGGGATCGATTTGTGGTCCCCCCCGTTCCTTCCACGGTCGGAATTGTCGGCGCGGTATACGACTCCAATTCATTTGTGTACCAGGAACACAAGCACGCAGGTGATTATCTACGCAACGCCGGCGGACCTAACCGCAATGCAGACAAAAAGCAGATCTTCATCATTCGCGCGGACGGCTCGGTCGTAAGCCGCCAGTACCTTGACCACACTTTGTGGAGCAACGATAAATTCAACGAGCAAGCTATTTATCCGGGCGACACGATAATCGTTCCGGAGCAATTGAATAAGACGACAGTGTTGCGAGGACTCACCGACTGGTCGGCTGTGTTCTCGCAGTTTGCCCTTGGAGCGGCCGCGATCAATATTCTTCGCTAAAGATGATCTGAAAGACTCGGCGGAGTGAGCAAACGACCATAAAACATTCCAGTGTTGCGATAGCACCAATCGGAGTACATCAGCCATGGTGAAAATGCGAACCGAGGGAACGATAAAGGAAATGCCGGAAGATTTCGATTTCCCGCCTATTCTTCCAATGGAGCAGGAAGACCTGACGTTCCTGGATGTGCTGCTTATCATTACGCAGCGCAAGAAGCTGGTGGGACTAATAACGGCAGTTTGCACCGCGCTTGGATTGATCCTCGCATTCGCGCTGCCGCAGGAATATACCGCGACTGTGATTATTCTTCCGCCGCAGGGAAACTCATCGATGAGTTCGATGCTAGCCGGTCAGTTATCGGGCATGAACAGCGCCATGGGTGGCGTAGCCGGCAGCATGCTGGGCATGAAAAACATCAACGACATGTATGTCTCCATGTTAAAAAGCCGCTCAGTTGAAGACGCGGTCATTCAACGCTACGAACTGCAGTCGGAGTACAAGAAGAAATATCTGGCAGATACGCGCAAGGCTCTTGAAAAGCACACGAAGATCGATGGGTCCACGAAGGATGGCCTTATCCGCCTGAACTTTGATGACCGCAATCCTAACCGCGCCGCAGAAATTGCAAACGGATACGTGGATCAATTCAGAAATCTATCGCAGCATTTGGCGATTACCGAAGCATCGCAGCGACGCGTGGTTTTCGAGAGTCAACTGGAAAAAACCAAGACAGATTTGGAAAACGCCGACGAAGCATTAAAACGCACCCAGCTTTCAACCGGCATGGTGCAGGTGGACGGGCAAGCGCGGGCGATGATTGACTCTGCAGCACGTCTGAGAGCCCAGATCGTGGCGAAGGAAGTTCAGATTCAGGCGATGCGCTCCTATGCTGGCGACGAAAACCCGGCGCTCACGCAGGCGCAGACTGAACTCGACGGTCTCCGCGCGCAATTCAATAAAATGGTAGGCGCAAAAGGCGGCTCTGCCGACGACGTCTTTCTTCCCAAGGGGCAGGTGCCGCAAGCTGGGCTGGAATACGTGCGTAGGCTTCGTGATGTGAAGTACTACGAAGCGATCTTCGATATATTGGCAAAACAACTTGAACTTGCGAAGCTGGACGAGGCAAGGGAAGGTGCCTTCATCCAGATCGTCGATCCCGCCGTGCCGCCGGAGCAGAAGTCATTTCCAAAACGTGGGATGTTCGTCATTGCCGGTTTCGCTGGCGGCTTTACTTTCGGCATTATGCTCGCCCTGTTCCAAGGCGGGATGGTACGGATGCGCAACAACCCGGCTACAAAAGACAAGCTAGACCTGCTCAGACGTTCCATCTGGGAAGGGCGCAAAGGCACCAAGGCCAAGCCGGTGCCCGAGGAAGTAAGCAGCGGTGAGCGCGCAACAAGACCACGAACCGCCTAAGAACTCTTTTAGGCGCACGCGAGATTATTTAGTCAACTTTGCAAGATTCTTCAGCCGCATAGTACCCCAGGACACATGCTGACCGAGACAACGACATCTCCACGGCCGTCAGGAAGCAGTCTCTGGCTAGCGGTTCGCGATTTCATTCGCTACAAGCTTGCTCACTCAATCGGCTTGGATCGGGCGATTGCTTTTACGGTGCTGGGCAGAATTGTTCAGGGACTGGGAAGTGTAGGAAGCGTACTGCTGATTGTGCATTTTCTGTCGGCAGCCGAACAAGGGTATTACTACGCGCTGTGGAGTCTGGTCGCCCTGCAGGCGGTATTCGAACTTGGCTTCTCCTTCGTCATTCTCCAAGTGGCCGCGCACGAGAGAGCGCACCTTGAGTTCCATCCGGATGGCAGCATCACCGGCAGCGAGAAAGCGCATTTCAGACTGGCATCCTTGCTCCAGCGCGCAGTACGCTGGTACTCGATTGCAGCCGTGCTGATGGGAATTGTCCTCATGATTGGGGGCACGCGTTTTTTCTCGCTGCATCAGCAAGCCCAAGCCCCTAACATCTGGATCGTTCCGCTGCGGGTAACGGTGCTGGCGTGCGCCATCACTTTTTCGATAGGCCCGATCCTTTCTTTTCTTGAAGGATGCGGGCAGGTCGCACAGGTAGCGCGCATGCGCTTCTTCCAGTCGACCGTTAGCGTTGCTCTCTCGTGGACGGCGATGCTCACCCACCACGGACTGTTTTCCCCGGCGATGGTGCTGCTCGGCCAGGGATTGGTCGCGAGCGTTCTACTGTGGTCGCGGAGAAAGCTGCTGCTTCCGTTGCTGCGTATGCAGGTGGCGAAAATGGGCATCAGCTGGCGTCGCGAAGTTTGGCCGTTCCAATGGAAGATCGCTATCAGCTGGCTTTGCGACTACTTCATCTTTCAGTTGTTTACCCCCGTGCTCTTTGCATTTCGTGGGCCAGAAGAAGCGGGAAAGATGGGCCTTTCCATGAGCGTGGTCCTGCAGCTAAGCGCCATGATGCTGGCTTGGATGACGACAAAGGCCGCTCCATTCGGAAGTCTAATCGCCAAGAAAGATACTCCGGAATTGGATCGACTGTTTTTCCGCTCGCTGCGTCAATCCATTTCGCTGTTTATCGGAGCGGCAACTCTTGTTATGGTGGGAGTGCTGACAGCGCCTTACATTCTGCCTAAGATCAGTCGGCGAATCGAAGACTGGCCCATTTTCCTGCTGCTGCTCCTTACGGCGCTGAGCA
>Ga0105240_10012079_pt1 | contig 11966 bp, 10 predicted proteins | sample KBSC54metaG_FD_80426 | JGI IMG/M metagenome (GOLD analysis project Ga0105240, IMG submission 80426) | Corn rhizosphere microbial communities from Kellogg Biological Station, Michigan, USA - KBS C5-4 metaG | ecosystem: Host-associated > Plants > Roots > Rhizosphere > Soil | place: Michigan, USA...
ATCGCTCCAATGGGGCGCCTGAAACAGACGGGCGTGTCGATCGTTATGGATGATTTCGGCACCGGCTACTCGAGCTTGAGTTACCTTTTGAAATTCCCGTTCGACAAGATCAAGATCGATCGCCGTTTCATGGAGAGCTTCGAAACATCGGGTCGCGACGTTGAAACGGTGGTCAGAACCATTATCGCGCTTGGCCGCGAAATGAAGATGCGCGTGACCGTGGAAGGCGTCGAAACGGCGGAGCAGGTCGATTTCCTGTACGACGCGCACGCCGATCAGGTGCAGGGGTTCTATTTCGGACGGCCGGTGCCGGCGAAGTCGGTGACCGCCGATCTGCTGGCCGAATTCCTCAACTCGGCGCCCGTTTCGAAGCCTCAAGAGGCGGCCGGAGATACGGCGCGTTAGTGCGCCACAAAGGGCGTTCGGGACGCAAAACGAGCGACGCGGCTTGAATTCGCCGCGATTTGGCCCGAAAAGAGCGGCCATGCGCCTGTTCCCCGTCACCGCCGCCGTGGTCGGCCGGCTCTGGCCGATCCTGGCGCTCATGCTCACCTGCGTGTTCGCCGATGCCGCCGCCGCGCAGGGCGCCGGTAGCGGCGGTCTCATGTCCGGTACGCCCGCTGCCGGGATGATCGCGCCCAATGCCGATGTGTTCGGTCCCGGCGGCGCGCTCGGCTCGCCCGGCGAATCCCTGATCATGCCGGGCTCGCCGGCGACGGCGACGGCGATGCCGATGGTGCCGGCGGGGCAGGTGGCGCTCGCGCTCGGCGCCCGCTTCGGCAAGGAGGCGGCGCCGATCGGCGGCGGGCTGGATTGGCGCATCTACGCCGCCAAGCCGGACGCCTCCGGCACTTTCCGCCTCGTGCGCGAGGAAAAGTCGGCGGCGCCGACCATGGTGCTGCCGGCGGGCAACTACATCGTGCATGTCGACTTCGGCCTGGCGACGGCGGTGAAGCCGGTGGCGCTGCGCGGGCCGACCGTGCACGAGATGTTCGACCTGCCGGCTGGCGGCCTGCGCATGGAAGGCCGCGTCGGCAATGCGCGCATTCCGCCGGCGCAGATCTCCTTCGAAGTCTACAAGGGCAGCCAGTTCGAGCCGGGCGATCGCCGGCCGATCGCCGAGCACGTGCTCACCGGCGCCGTCGTGGTCGTGCCCGAGGGCACCTATTACATCATCTCGAATTACGGCGATGCCAATTCGGTGGTGCGCTCCGACATCCGCGTCCAGGCCGGCAAGCTCACCGACGTCACGGTCAATCATCGCGCCGCCGCCATCACGCTCAAGCTGGTGACCGAGAAGGGCGGCGAAGCGCTCGCCAACACAGCCTGGTCGGTGCTCACGCCCGGCGGCGACACCATCAAGGAATCGATCGGCGCCTTCCCGCGCGTCATCCTCGCCGAAGGCGAATACCGGGCCATCGCCCGTAACGAAGGCAGGGTCTACGAGCGCGAATTCAAGGTCGTCGCCGGCGTCGACGGCGATGTCGAAGTGCTCGCGCAGTGACGCAGCCTGACGACAATGGTCGGGCGATCGACAGCTTCCTGCGCCTCGATCCGGCCGAAGCCGCGTTCCTGTTAGACGTCGACGGCACGCTGATCGATATCGGCCCGTCGCCGTTCGAGGTCGACGTTCCCGAGACCTTGCTTGCGGCCCTGGCGCGGCTCCTGGACTTGAGCGGCGGCGCGCTGGCGCTGGTGAGCGGCCGGCCGATCCGCGATCTCGACACCTTGTTCGAGCCGTTGAAGCTGCCGGCCGTGGGCGGCCACGGCGCCGAGACGCGGCTGCATGCGGGCGAAGCGGCCCGCCGCATCGCCGATCTGCCGCAGAGCCTGCGTCAGTTTCTCGTGTCCGCCGCGGAGCCCGACCCGCGGCTCGAGGTCGAGGACAAGGGTTATTCGGTGGCGTTGCATTTCCGCAAGGCGCCCGAGCACGAGCGACACCTGCGCGCGCACGTCGAGAAGGGCCTGGCGATCTATCCGAACGAGGCGCTCGAGATGCTGTCCGGCAAGGCGATGATCGAGGTGAAACGCCCCGGCGTCAGCAAAGGCGAGGCGGTGCGGGCGCTGATGACCAAGGCGCCGTTCGCCGGACGGCGGCCGGTCTTCATCGGCGACGACGTCACCGACGAAACGGTGTTCGCGGTGATGCCGGCGCTCGGCGGCGAAAGCTTCTCGGTGAGCCGGGCCTTCGACGGCGTGCCGTACGTCTTCGCCGCGCCGGCCGACGTGCGGCGCGCGCTGGCGCGGCTGGCCGGTACCGCGGCAGCGTGACGCTCAGCGTGCGGACATCGCCAGCATCCGGTTGTCCTCGCCGTCGACCGGTCCGGCGATCCAGTCGTCGCCGGGTAGCGGCGTGACCACGACGTCGCGCACCAGGCCGAGCGCGAGCGTCGGGTCGAAATAGCGCATGGTTCGCGTGTTGAGATCGATGATGCGCCCGGGCGCCAGCGGGCCGACATCGTTGATCTTGACGATCGCGCGCTTGGCGCCGCATTCGACGAGGGCGAAGCTCGGCCGGTAATTGCGGCCGTAGCGGACGCCGCCGAACGCGCCGCGCAGATCGGTCTGGATCGCCGCGCTCCAGGTCTCGGGATCGTAAGATTCGCCCGACGCGGTCTCGATGCCCTCCGGCTCGTTCGGCATGGTCAGCGGGTCGTAGGTCGATGCGATGCCGGCGATGCCCGCTTCGATCAGCAGCATGTCGAGGCTTGCAAGTCGGCGAAGCTGCGGCGTGAGCGGGTCGGCGCGCGACGGCCGGACCGGCAGGATCAGCAGGACCGTGATGGCGAAGCACGAAAGCAGCCGCCAGACATTTTGGTGTTGCACGTTGCCCCCGGACGCGACCGTGGTGTCCGAGGCCAATTCAAACCGTCACGCATAAAGCTCCCGTAAAACGCCGCAGGTCAAAACCTGTCCGACTTTTACGCAAATAGCGGGCGCTTCGGCGACTACTTCGCAATTTCAGGACGGTCGTTGCAGCGAACCTGCCGCAATCGTCGTTCAAGTCAATTGCAAGGGGGTGCGGTGCGAAGTCTGTCGGCGTCAGGCCGCGCGCTTGTCGTGGTCGGGGCAGGCGTGCACCTCGACCGTGACATGGCTGAGGCCGCGCAGCCGCGCGATGCGGCGCTTGTAGGCGGCGGGATCCTGCGGCCGGTCGGAGACGACCGAGACGATCGCGGCGTGATGGCCGGGGCCGAGACGCCAGACGTGCAGGTCGGCGACGCGGTCGCCGTCGATCTCGATCTGGCTGCGAATGCGCGCGTCGAGGCCGTCGAGCGGCACGCGGTCGAGCAGCACCGCTGCCGCGTCGCGGATCAAGGTCAGCGACCAGCTCAGGATGACCGCGGCGCCGACCATGCCGACCAGCGGGTCGACCGCCGACCAGCCGAAGGTCCAGCCGAGGCCGAGGCTGCCGATCGCCAGCACAGAAGTTGCCGCATCGGCCATCACATGCAGATAGGCGGCGCGCAGGTTGAGATCGCGGTGACGATGGTGATCGTCATGATCGTGATGGTGATGATCGTGATCGTCGTGGTCATGGCCATCGTGGTCATGACCGTGGTCATGCGCATGGCCATGGTGATGGTCGTCGCTCAGGAGCCAGGCCGACACGACATTGACGACCAGGCCGACTGCGGCGACCGCCATCGCCTCGCCATAGGCGATCGGCACCGGGTGGATGAGCCGCAGCACGCTTTCATAGGCGATGATGACCGCGACGATCGCCAGCACCACGGCGCTGGTGAAGGCGGCAAGCTCGCCGACCTTGCCGGTGCCGAAGGCATAGCGCGGGTCGCGGGCGTGGCGCCGGGCGTACAGATAGGCCCAGCCGGCGACGCCGAGCGCGGCCGCATGCGTCGACATGTGCCAGCCGTCGGCCAGCAGCGCCATCGAGCCATAGATCGAACCGCCGGCGATCTCGGCGACCATCATCGCTGCGGTAATCGCCACCACGGCCCAGGTGCGCGCCTCATTGCGGGCATGGTGCTGGCCGAGAAAGACGTGCTCGTGAGTCCAGGAGCCGAGATTATGGCTGTGCATGGCGGTGCCTCGATGCAATTATCAACCAATGTAGGCGAACGGTGCCGCGCTGCAAAGCATGAACAAAGCGCACATCATTGAACTTAAATGCGTTTCGCGCGTTGTTCCGTGCGGGTTCATTGACTGCGGGCCGGCATATCCATCAAATTGGCATTCAAGCCGTTCGGTCTGACCACAGGGGAGGGGTACCGCTTTGCCGAGACTTGTGGTCGTGTCCAACCGCGTCGGCATCCCGGATGGGGGCGCCCGCGCCGGCGGCCTGGAAGTCGCGATCCGTCCGGCGCTCAAGCGCCGCGGCGGTGTCTGGTTCGGCTGGAACGGCAAGATCAGCGATGGCGACCCCGGCCCGCCGAAAACGACGGTGCAGGACAATGTCTCCTACGTCACCATCGGCATGCGCCGCGACGATTACGACGAGTTCTACAACGGCTTCGCCAACCGCGTACTGTGGCCGATCCTGCATTATCGGCTCGACCTCGCCGAATTCACCCGCCGCGATCTCGGCGGCTATTTCCGCGTCAATGAATACTTCGCCAGGAGCCTGGAGAGCTTCCTGCGCCCCGACGACGTCGTCTGGGTGCACGACTATCATCTGATCCCGCTCGCCAAGGCGCTGCGCGAGCGCGGCCACAAGAACAAGATCGGCTTCTTCATTCACATTCCGTGCCCGCCGCCGGAGATCCTCACCGCGCTGCCCAACCACGAGCGGCTGATACCGGCGCTCGGGCATTACGACGTCATCGGCCTTCAGACCGAGACGGACGCCGGCAATATCTGTCGCTATTTCGAAAGCGAGTGCCACGTGCGCAAGCTCGCCGACAACACCTTCAATTTCGACGGCCGCACCGTGCGCGTCGGCGTGTTTCCGGTCGGCGTCGAGACCGAGTCGTTCGCGCGGCTGGCGCGGCGGGCGGTCGAAACGGCGTTTGTGCGCGAGGTGCTGGACAGCCTGTCCGGCCGGGCGATGATCATCGGCGTCGACCGGCTCGATTATTCGAAGGGCATCCCGGAGCGCCTGAACGCCTTCGAGCGCTTCCTGTCCAATTTCCCCGACTGGCGCGGCAAGGTGACCTATCTGCAGATCACGCCGCGCAGCCGCACCGGCATTCCCGAATATGCCGATATCGGCCGCGTGGTCGGCGAGACCGTCGGCCGTATCAACGGCACCTTCGGCGAGGCGTCGTGGACGCCGCTGCGCTACATCAACAAGGCGCACAGCCGCACGGCGCTGGCCGGGCTCTATCGCGCCGCCCGTGCCGCGCTGGTGACGCCGCTTCGCGACGGCATGAATCTCGTCGCCAAGGAATATGTCGCGGCGCAGAACCCGGACGATCCCGGCGTGCTGATCCTGTCGCGTTTCGCCGGTGCGGCGCACGAATGCACGGCGGCGATCCTGGTCAATCCGTACGATTCGGAAGGCGTCGGTTCCGCCATCAACCGCGCGCTGTCGATGCCGCTGGCGGAGCGGCGCGAACGCCAGGCGCACAATTTCCGCGTCCTGGCGCAGAACGACCTGGCGCAATGGGCCGAGCGTTTCCTGTCGACGCTGGAGCAGGGGCCGGACGAGGCCGCAGTCCGTCACCTGCCGCGCACCGCCACGCGACATTGAGGCCGGCGTCTTGATATAAATCAGGGCCGATGGCCTTCGCCTGCGGCATTCAGGAGCCTTCCGTCACCATCGGACGAGCCCCATGCATCGATATCGCGCCGCGCTGCTGTCCCTCACCGCCGTCGTGGCCGCGGCCACCGGCGCCACATCCGCATTCGCCGTCGACGCCGACCAAGGCGGCGTGCTGGCCCGGCGCTGGTGCGCCACCTGCCATGTCGTCGCCCCCGGGCAGCAGCAGGCCAGTACGCAAGCGCCGCCGTTTTCGGCGATCGCCAACAAGCCCGGCTTCGATGCCGGTCAACTCGCACTCTATTTGCTGCTGCCGCATCCGCGCATGCCGGACATGAACATGTCGCGCGCCGAGGCGGCCGATCTGGCGGCCTACATCGACAGTCAGCGCTAGCGGCAAAAGGCTTCAGGTTCCGGCGCAGGCATTCTGTGCGACAAATGCTCATCATGCCCGGCACAAGGCCGGGCATGACGTGAGCTACTGCCTCGCCCGCTTCAGGTCCGGCGGCAGCGCTTCCTCGGCCAGCATCGTCAGCGCTTCGTCGAGGCCGATCACCTGCTGCTTGTCCGAGCCAAGCCGGCGGATCGACACCTGGCGGGACTCGGCTTCCTTTTTGCCGACCACCAGCATCACCGGGACCTTGGCGAGCGAGTGCTCGCGCACCTTGTAATTGATCTTCTCGTTGCGCAGGTCGCCGTCGACGCGCAGACCCTTGCGCCGCGCCGCCGCGACCACGTCGGCGGCGTAGGCGTCGCCGTCCTGGGTGATGGTGGCGACGATCGCCTGCTTCGGCGCCAGCCACAGCGGCAGGTGCCCGGCATAATGCTCGAGCACGACGCCGAGGAAGCGCTCCATCGAGCCGCAAATGGCGCGATGGATCATGACCGGCGTCTTCTTCGAGCCGTCGGCGGCGATGTAGAAGGCGCCGAACCGATCCGGCAAATTGAAGTCGACCTGCGTCGTGCCGCACTGCCAGTCGCGGCCGATGGCGTCGCGCAGCACGTATTCGAATTTCGGCCCGTAGAACGCGCCTTCGCCGGGGTTGATCGCGGTCTTGATCGTCTGGTTATGGCTGCGCGTCTCGATCTGCTTGAGCACATCCATCATGATGGTCTCGGCGTGATCCCAGGCCTCGTCCGAGCCGACGCGCTGCTCGGGCCGCGTCGACAGCTTGACGGTCAACTCACCGGTGAAGCCGAAGTCCTGATAGGTCGACAGGATCAAATCGTTGATCTTGAGACACTCCTCGGCCATCTGCTCCTCGGTGCAGAAGACGTGCGCATCGTCCTGCGTGAAGGCCCGTACGCGCAGCAGCCCGTGCAGCGCGCCGGACGGCTCGTAGCGGTGCACGATGCCGAACTCGGCGAGCCGCAGCGGCAGCTCGCGATACGAGCGCAGGCCGTGCTTGAAGATCTGGATGTGGCCCGGGCAATTCATCGGCTTGATGGCGAAGACGCGCTCGTCCTCGGTGTGCTCGCCGGCCGAGGTCGCCTGGAACATGTTCTCGCGGAACCAGCCCCAATGTCCCGAGGTCTCCCACAGCGACTTGTCGAGCAGTTGCGGCGCGTTCACTTCCTGATAGTCGCCGCGCAGCCGCCGCCGCATATAGGCGACGATCTCCTGGAAAATGGTCCAGCCATTGGCGTGCCAGAAGACCGTGCCGGGGCCTTCCTCCTGGAAGTGGAAGAGGTCCATCTCGCGGCCGAGCTTGCGGTGGTCGCGTTTCTCGGCCTCCTCCATCTGCGTGAGATAGAGGTCGAGCTCGTCCTGCTTGGCGAAGGCGGTGCCGTAGATGCGGGTCAGCATCGGGTTGTTGCTGTCGCCGCGCCAGTAGGCGCCCGCGACCTTCATCAATTTCAAGGCGGTGCCGATCTTGCCGGTCGAGGTCATGTGCGGGCCGCGGCACAGATCGAACCAGTCGCCCTGCTTGTAGATCTTGATCGTCTGGTCTTCGGGAATGGCGTCGACCAGCTCGACCTTGAACTGCTCGCCCATGTCGCGGAAGGTCGCCTTCGCCTTGTCGCGCGACCACACTTCCTTGGTGAATGGTTTGTCGCGGGCGATGATCTCCTTCATCTTCTTCTCGATGACGGGGAGGTCTTCCGGCGTGAACGGCTGGTTGCGATAGAAATCGTAATAGAAACCGTTCTCGATCACCGGGCCGATGGTCACCTGCGTGCCGGGCCAGAGCTCCTGCACCGCCTCGGCGAGCACGTGCGCGGCGTCGTGCCGGATCAATTCCAGCGCGCGCGGGTCGTCGCGATTGATGAATTCGATCTTGGCGTCGCGCGCGATCGGGTCGGCAAGGTCGGCGACGGTGCCGTCCAGCGCCATGGCGACGGTGCGCTTGGCCAGCGAGGGCGAGATGCCCTTGGCGATGTCGAGTCCGGTGGTGCCTTCAGGAAATTCGCGGCGCGCGCCGTCGGGGAAGGTCAGCGTGACCATTCGGGCCAGTCTCCTTTGCTCACTCGCTGCCTACGAATGCAGGTAAGCGTCAGGCGCAGGAGATATCCAAGCGGGCCGGCGATTGCAACTGCCGGAACCGCCGCGCCGTCAGGCCCTTTTCGGGCTGCGGCCGCGACGGAGCAGGGCCAAGGCGCGACCGTCGATGACGATCAGCGCGCTGGCGATGACGAGGGCGCCCGCGGTTTCGCGGACCGTCAGCGTCTCGGCGAGTACGAAGTGTCCGAGCAGGATCGTCGTGACCGGAATGAGCAGCGTGACCAGCACGACGTTGACCGCGCCGGAGCGGTTGAGGATGCGAAAGAACAGGATGTAGGCGAGCGCCGTCGACAGCGTCGCGAGGCCGGCGAGCGCGGCCCAGGTCGCCGCGCCAGGCATCGGCAGGGTCCAGGGCCGCTCGGCAATCGCCGCGGCGACGGCCATCATCGGTGTCGAGCAGATGAGCTGGCCGGCGGCCGAGGTCAGCGGCGGCACGCCGGCAAGCGCGCGGCGGCCCCAGAAGCCGGCGAAGCCGTAGCTCAAGGCCGCGGCGAGGCAGAGCGTGACACCGAGGATCTGATCGGCGGTGCTCAGGCCCGGCGCGCGCAGCAGCGCCACGCCGCCGATGCCGATCGCCACGCCGGCGACGCGCTGTCCGGTCAGGCGTTCTTCGCCGGCGGCCGCCATCACCAGCACGGCGAACAGCGGTGTCGTCGCATTGAGCACCGCGGCGAGCCCGCTCGAGACGATCGTCTGCGCGATCAGAAACAGCGAGAACGGGATGACGTTGTTGACGAGCCCCATGACGGCGAAGGGCAGCCAGTCGGCCGCGCGCTTCGGCAGCGTTCCGCCGAGCGCGGCGATGACCGCGAGCAGACACAGCGCGCCGCCGGCGACGCGCACGAAGGCGACGGTCAGCGGCGGCACTTCGCGCAGCGCCACGCCGTTGAAGAAGAAGGAGCCGCCCCACAGCACCGAGAGCAGGACCAGCAGCACCCAGTCGTGCCGATGCATCGGGAGGGGATCATTGCCGGATCGCATGCAGCCTGTCCTTGCCCCGCTCACCGCCGGTGTGCGCGGCGGCGCGGCGTCGGCGCCACCCGGTTCCTGTCGCGGCCATTCACGGCTCTGCCTGCGTGCCGTGCCACCGGCCGGAGTTCCGGCGCGCATTCCGACTCGCAAACATATCGTAGTACAGCCATTTCGCGGGATATTGGTCGGCGGAAAGAAGCAGATTTCCTTATTTCACCTGAAAGGGCAGCGAGATGCACAAGGACGATCCAAAGCCCGTTATCATCAAAATGAATCCAGACCCCGAAGAATACGATGAGGCCGAGACGGCATTCTTGCGTGCCGTCGGATTGTGCATCACTCAGTGGGCGTTCGTAGACAGGATGTTGTTTCGCCTCTTCAAGCAGGGTGTTGGGGCTCCAACGCATCGTGCTGCGATCGTCTTCTACGATCAGCACTCGATCAATTCGCATTTCCGGGTTGTCGACGCGCTCTTAAAGGGCCTCCTCGCAGAGGCTGAATACAAGGACCTGCGAGAGCTATGGAAGGATGTTCGGGAGGAAATAACGGGCCTCCTTCCGACCCGCAACGTCATCGCCCATCAGCCGATCCGACGGCTCGGCACTTCCGACGGCGCGAAGGCGGTGTATATTTACGGTATCCATATGGAGCCGTATCAGCGGTTCCTTGCAAAGCCGCTCAAGGGAATGAAGGGAAAAGATGCCCTTGTAACCGAGGATCTGAATGCCCACGCGCAAGCGGTGGAGGAGCTCACACTTCACCTGGTCTCATTTTCGAAAATGGTTATTCGGCGCTTTACTCGACAACAAAGCCGTTCCAGTTCAGATGTGAAGGAGGCGTAGGGGAGGAGCGGCGCCGGTTGCATTTGGCTGGCCGGTTCACGGTTCTGCCTGCGTGCCGTGCCACCGGCCATAGCGCCAGGGCGTGTACCAGCGCGCACGCTCCGGCAGCCGCCGCGGCACGAAGTCGAGGCCGTGGGTGCCGAACGGCTGGCAGCGCAGGATGCGCGCCAGCGCCATCCAGCCGCCCGCCCACAGGCCGAACCGCGTGATCGCCTGGTCGGCATAATCGGAGCAGCTTGGCAGGTGGCGGCAGCGCGGCCCGATCAGCGGCGACAATGTGTAACGATAAACGGTCACCAGCGCGTGGGCGGCGATTCGCGGCAAACGGGCCAGCGGACGAAAGTTCCGGTTCGGTTCAGTGCTCACGAAAATTCCAGCCTATGGTCCGCAGAAGTTCCAAGGTGCGTTGCGAACAATCCAAGAGCTGAAAGCGTACAATACTTTGCAGGTAAAGTTCCAATGCAATGGAACTGCTTGTTTCTCTATCAGAACGTCTTGGGACGGCCGTTATTTTTAACTAGACCCCTCTGCACTCGCCGTTTTAAATTTGACACCGAGCAAAGCGGGGGCCTGTGCGCTGCGATATGGCTGACTGCGCTGAGACGCAGGAGGTCACGCGCGCAATGCGCCGGCAAGCACTGCTTGCGGCGCTCAGTTCGGAAAGGGGAAAAATGATCCGTTCCCTCTCGGTTACAGCCGCACTTGGTTGTGCGGCCGCACTCCTCCTGTTCCCGGCGGCGAGCGGCGCGTCGGGCCCCGGCGATCCAATGCATTTCGCCCTGCGGCAGCAAGGGCCGGCGCAGGTGTGCGGCACGACGTGCAAGACGTACGTCGTGGCATCCGGGGCCATAACGGCGGACACACCGGCCGAGTTCCTGCACTTCGCAAAAAATTTGAATCTGAAGGGCGCCCTGGTCGTCCTGGAATCCGAAGGCGGTTCCGTGCACGGCGCCATCGCGCTTGGCCGCGAGATCCGGCGCCTCGGCCTCGACACCACGATCGGCCACATCACCGACACCAAAACGGTGGCCGGCGAGCAACCGCAAGGCATCTACGATCCGCATGCCGACTGCGAGTCGATGTGCTCCTTCGTGCTGCTCGCGGGCGTGCACCGCTCGGTCCCGTCCGAGGCGCGGCTGATGGTGCATCAAATCTGGCTCGGTGACCGCCGCGAGGACCCGACCGCGGCGACTTATTCGGCCGAGGACCTCGTGCTGGTGCAGCGCGACATCGGCAAGCTCGCGATCTACACCGCCGAGATGGGCGGCTCGATGGAGATGCTCGATCTGTCGCTGCGCATTCCGCCGTGGGAGCCGATGCACACGATGACGCGCGCCGAGATCGCGCGCATGGGCGTCGAAACGACGCCGGCCGAACCGCAGGCCAACGCCACGATGGCCGCGGCGCAGTCGCCGGGGGAGGGGTCGGCGCAGCCCGTGAAGCTGATGACGGCGCCGGACGGCGTCACCCGGATCAGCGAGCGCCGCTGGGGCGTCGTCGATCAGTCGGGAGTCGCGTCGCTGGCCCGTCGTCATCCGCTCACCGTCCAGGGCGAAGACATCGGGAGTTTCGACCTGCGCGTCTCCTGCAGCGCCGATGGCGGCGGCTACAACGCCGTCTATGTCGAGCACCGCCACGAAGGCGACGAGGATACGCCGCTGCCGCGCGCCGTGCGCGCCGTGACCTTGCGCGCCGCCGGCCGCGAAGCCGTGCTCAAGGTGGTCGCCTCCGATCACCACGACGACGACGAGCTCGTCACCTACGCCACCGGCGTGGTTCCGGCCGATCTGATCGACGGCTTCGGCGCCCAGGGCGATCATTCGCTGTTCGTCGAAACCAAGAGCGGCAAGGGGATGACCACCATCCGGATCGGCAACACCGGCGTCTCCGCCAGTCTGCCCCGGCTCGCGGCGGCCTGCGCGCTGCCGTCGGCGCAGCAGAAGCGGGCCGATCTGGCGCAGCCCAAGACGGGGGCGCTGGCCTCGGCGAA
>Ga0105240_10012080_pt1 | contig 11966 bp, 6 predicted proteins | sample KBSC54metaG_FD_80426 | JGI IMG/M metagenome (GOLD analysis project Ga0105240, IMG submission 80426) | Corn rhizosphere microbial communities from Kellogg Biological Station, Michigan, USA - KBS C5-4 metaG | ecosystem: Host-associated > Plants > Roots > Rhizosphere > Soil | place: Michigan, USA...
GCGGCGCTGGCGAGCGTTGCGGCGAGTTTGGATTTGAATGAATGCATTGTTTTCTCCCTGAATCAAAGCTTGGATGTCGTATTTGGCAAAGTCTTGGACCATATGACCGTCAGAAGCGACCAGTGTTCTCTCCCTTATAATCAAATCACATTAATTTCAAGATCGCCAGAACGGCGCCCCCTCAAGATTATCGTAATCTGATAGAGGACGATTCTTCTCTTCAATGAACTGAAGCATATCCGTTATGCAGCAGCGTAGAGGAAAATAGTAGTCGACCTCTCCGTAAAGTTTAACCAATTCGATACAGCCGAATAACGCCTCAAAATACCTACTGAAGACCTGACCCAAGGTTTTTCTCGTCGGATCAAGATTTGTCGCCGAGCCCGGCGCATAAATATTCCGCCAGTCAACGATATCAACTGAGAGAGTTTTCAACTCAGCTTGGACAAGTTGCAGCAGATGCTCAGTTGCATCCAAGTCATGCCACCTCACGTATCGCCTGTAGAGTCGATCCGATATCAAATCCCAATCATTTCGATGGATTTTCGAAACGACAAATTCGTTCACGCAATCAAAAAATAGCTGCATGTCAGCGGGCTTCCCCAATTGGTAGACCGAGGATGCACCACAAAACCCTACATTTCTAATGTTCATCATCTCAATATATTGATTGAGCCACGACTCAACGAACCACCTGCCGCTCTGACTATTTCTCCGATCAATTTGATCTCCTCGGCAGCCGAAAGAGATTGGCCGCGCACGTCGATCCAGATTTCCTGTTTATACCCTTGCGGCAGATTCTTTGCTCGCACGATCGCTTGCTCCGAAATGACTTTGATCAGCCTATCGCGATTAGTGAGCAGATTGTAATTCTTCACCTCCGCGCAGGTCATTTTGGTGGCATTGCAGAAATCTGGTCGAACACTACCCTTCGTCCCTCTTGGCACTTCTTCTGCCCTGCCCGTCACCGAGTTGAGCTTGTACGACACTTGCTCCAACCAGCCGGTGCCAAGCATTTGGCCCACGTCCTTTTCCGACTGCTGCCAACTCACCCTTTTGGGCGTAGGCGGCGGCGCGGGGGTCGGGATCGGATAGGGCGCTGGCGCCGGCGTGGGATGAACGGCGGCCGCTGCTGCTTCCTCAGCCGCGATAGTCGCATCCATCGCCTCCAATTCGTCAATGGCAGCGTCCACTACGGCGACTTTGCGGACGTCCGGCTCCTGCAGTTTCGGCTTTGCGCCCTCGTAGTCCGCCAGAGCTCCTTCGGCCTTGCGTGCGCCGATCACTTCCTTCCAAAGAGAGCTGACGCGCTTCGCCGCATTCGCCGTCGCTACCGTCGAGCCGTACCCGAAGGCAGCCGTCTTGAGCAGACTTTCGACCGTGGTAACGAGTTGAACCGCGCCACGCCTGAGGTCGTTCTCGCACTGGGCTGAATTCAGCGTGTCGACGAGCTGCAGCAAGCCCTTGATCAGGTCAATGGCTGAGGACCCGAACTGGTACCAAGCCGCGCCAGCGATCAAGACGTCCACCGCTTCGCCGACGAAAGGGACCGCCTGCAAGACCATCCACGCCGCCATCACGCCGGCGATCGTGGGGAGGTTGTTGACGGCCGCGAGTAACGCCTCGCCGATCTCGCCTGGGACAAGAGGGATGGCCGACTGAAACACCACACCGAGCTTTTGAGCCATGCTCAGGTCGGCGATCCGTCCTGCTGCAGGCAGGCCGGTCAGCTTCACATCGGCGACGGCAGGCGCCAACCCCAACGGATCGACGAACCGATGCGGCTGCCCCAGCGCAAACCGATACAAATCCGGCCCAGCCGCCAGCCCCATCGGGTCCGGACTGATGTACCGCCCGGCCTGCGCATCCAGATAGCGATGCGTGTTGTAGTGCAGCCCCGTCTCGGCATCGAAGTACTGGTTCGAGCCTCGCAGCGGCATGTCGATGACCGAGCCCGGCGCAACTGCCGCATCGCCGTTGTTGCCGAGCCGGGCCTGCCAGACGACGCGCCGGTCCTTGTCGGTCACCGCCAGCGGCGCGAGCCGGTCGTCGGTGTGGATCGCCAGCACCGCCCGGCCTTCGAGCATCGCCACCGGACGGCTGTCGATGTGCACGTACTCGCGCGTGACCTGGCCGCTCGCGTCGGCTTCGGCAGTGAGTTCACTGCCGTCGTAGAAGAAGTAGCTGACCTTGCCTTGTGCGTTCCCGCCGGCGTAGACCACCTTGGCGATGCGCTCGCCGAAGACGTTGTAGCGATAGCGCGCGACGAGGCTGTCGCTGCCGTCGCCCTGCTTGGCGCGGACTTCGACGAGCCGATCCATGCCGTCCCAGACGTAGCGGCGTTGCGCGTCTTCGACGAGGCGTCCGCGGCTGTCGAAGCGCTGGTCGGCGACGGTTTCGGGAATGAGCACGCTGAGTGCCTGCGCCTTGGCTGTCGGGCCAGTCCCGAGCTGGCCTAGCGTGAAGCTCCATTTCGCCTGCCAGCGGCGAGCGCTCTCGGCCGGCAGCACGGCGCCAGACTCCGCGCCGCCGTAAGTCACCTGCGGATCGGCCTGGCCGCTGCGCCCTGCCCCGTCGTCCCAGCGCAGCCGGCTCTGCCCCGCCTGCGCACTGCCGACTTCGATCGGCCGCCCCTGGCTGTCGAGCACCCGGTGATGGCTCAGTCCATTGCCGAAGCTGAAGCCCCGATCGGCGAAGCGCTCTTCGGGCCGGTTCAGGTCGCTGACGATCGGCACGTCAATCAGCCCTTCGCGCACGATGCCTGCCAGCACGCCGGGCTTGGCGTGCATCGCGCCGTTGTAGCGATAGCCGAGCACCTGCCCATCGGGCAAGGTCTTGCTGGCCATGCGGCCGAGCGCGTCGTAGGCGTAGCGGGTGACGAAGCGATGTCCGTCGATCAGGCGGGTGTGTTCGGTCAGGCGCGCGTTCGCGTCGTAGGCGAAGCGTTCTTCACCTTCCTTGTAGCTGATGCGCAGCGGCCGGTTCTGCGGACCCCATTCGATGCGCGCATCTTCGCCTTCGGCCTGCACGCGCGTGGCGCGGCCGAGCGCATCGCGGACGATCAGCGTGCGGCCTCCATCACTCGCGGTCTTTTCGATCAATCGATCCGCCGCGTCGTAGCGCAGCGTCATGCGCCCGGTGACCGGGCTGGTCTCGACCACGCGGCGGCCGAAGTCGTCGTACTCATAGAGGGTGCGACGGCCTTGTGCGTCGTAGGCGCTTTCGTCGGCCGGCAACGGCTTGCCGATCTCAGCCGCCAGCGTCGCGGCTAGATCGGTCATGCCGGCATCGAGCGGGGTGTCGGCCATCTTGCGCTGGCTCAACGTGCCGTCCGGGTCCAACAGCTGCAACTCCCGCAGACTGCCCTGCGGGGTGTAGACCCAGGCGATACGGTTGCCCTGCATGTCGCGCAGCTCGACCAGCCGGCCGGCCGCGTCGTAGCGCAGTGCCAGGTGCTGGCCGAGCGCGTCCTGCACCTCGCTGACCTGGCCGCTCGCGTCGTAGCCAAGCCGCATCATCGTGCCCGCCCGCGCTACGCGAGTGAGCCGGCCCTGTGGGTCGTAGCCGAGTGCTTCGACGATGCCGTCCGGCCCGGTGCGTTCGATCACGCGGCCTGCGCTGTCGTACTGCAGCACCGTCTTGCTGCCCAGCGGGCCGTCGATCTCGATGACCCGGTTGCCCGGCGCGTCGTAGCGGTAGCGCGTGAGATCACCCGGCAGCGGCCCTTCGGCCTCGCTCAGCAGGCTGCGGCCATTGATCGTCTCGTAGCGATAGCGGCTGGTGCGGCTGATCGGGGTGGTGTCGAGCGGGCTGTAGCCGGATTCGCTCACGCTCATCGGCTGGCCGGCAGCGTTGTACTCGATGCGGCTCAGGTGCTCGCGTCCGTCGATGACGCTCGGTCGCGCGATCAGGCTGGGCTGGATCGCGCTCGGGCTCGGGTACTCGTAGCGCAGCTGCCATTGCGGTGCCTGCGCCTGCCCCGCCACGTAGGCGATGCGGCTCGTGCGGCTCACGCGGCCCTGCGTGTCCCGCTCCGTCGTGGTCGTCTCCAGCGGCGTGCCGGCCGCATCGAGCCGGGTCACCGCGATCAGCCGGCCCGTCGCGTCGTAGCTGAAGCGCTGGTTCGGCGCAGTGCAGCGGGCGCAGCCGGCGCCCATCACTTCGAGCAAACGGTCCTGGCCGTCGATGGTCGCGTGGCGGTAGGTGGTCTTCTCGCCAAGGTGATTGATGACGACGCTGCGGCCGGCGCCACGTTCCAGCACGACCTGGTCGGCGCCCGTGCCTTCGGCCAGCCGCGCCGGCTGCAGCGGCTTGCCGTCGGCGCCGAGTTTCAGCCGCGCCGGCTCGCCGCGCACCGCCATGTTGGCGCGGCCATCGGCGGCGTAGGTCCAGGTCGCGATGCGGCGGTTCACCGGTTGGCCGTCGCTGCCCTGCCCGCTCACGCTGATGCCGGTGAGCAGGGTCGGGAAGCGCGGGTCTTCGTAGTGGTAGCTGCGGCTCAGGCTGCTGGTGCTGGTGCCGCGGTCGGCGTAGGCATGGGCCTTGCGATCGGCGTCGTAGTGCGTCGGCAACTGCACCTGCACGAGGTTGGCCAGGGTCGACTTGTCTTTGCCCGGCGCGCTGCCATAGACGTAGACGAAGCGCCCGACCGGGCTGTCGATGCTCTGCACGCCGCGGTATCGGTCGCCCGCCGCTGCGGCCTGCCGGTCCAGGTAGTTCAGGTGCAGGCTGCGCCCCTGCGGGTCGGTGACCTTGACCAGCAAGCCCTTGGCATCGCGCTGCAGGCTCAGGAACTCCCCGGTGGGCACGCTGATCTGCACCAGCCGGCCGGCCAGGTCGAACAGCCACTCGCGGCCATCGGCCTGACGCCAGAGGAACTCGGCGCCGCGCCCGGTCTCGCGCCGGCTCACGCTGCCGTCGAGCGGGTTGTCGCTCTGCCAGCGCTGCGGCTCGAGCATGCCCCTGACGAAGACGGTGGTGCTGCCGTCGGGCTGCGTCACGGTCAGGCGGCTCCCTTCGACCTGCAGGCTGGCGTCGTAGCTCAAACGCCAGCCGCGGCCGAGGATGCCGCGTTCGGCCTCCCGCCCGCTGCTCGCGCTGTTGTAGTGGCGCACGATCTCCAGCCCCAGCACGCCGGGCAAGGCGACGAGATCGACTTCGCGCTGGTAGTTGTTGCCGGTGATCGCGTTGATCGGGTCGCCCAGACCCTTGTTGACGCCGTCGGCGCCGCAGGGGCTGCCGTTCGGGTTGGTCGGGCCGCCGGTGCAGTTCGGCGTGCTGTAGTTGTTGGCGGGCAGGCCCGGCACCGCGGCACGAGCCGGCAGCGGGCCGAGCAGCGCGAAGCTGCAGATCGCGGCGGTGCAGCTCAGCGTCGCGGCCAGTCGTCGATGCCATCTCATGTCGGGTTCCCTTGCACCTCGATCACCACGCGCCGGTTCGGGGCCAGGCAGTCGAGCTGGGCCTGGCCGCTGGCGGGGCACTGGGCCAGCGTCTTCAAGGGATCGCTCGAACCCTTGCCTTGCACCTGGATCGCCTTGTCGGGCGGGAAGCCATGGCTTCGCAGGTAGTCGCGCACGGCCGTGGCGCGGGCGAGCGAGAGCTTGTCGTTCGCGGCGGCATTGCCGAGCGGGTCGGTGTAGCCGGTGAGCGTGATGCCGCTGAATTCGTTGGCGCGCTGCTTGGCGCTGTCGATATAGCCGTCGAGCTGCTTGCGGCCTTCGGCGGTCAGGGTCGACTTGCCGAAGTCGAAGAGCGTGTCGGTCGGCAGGGTTTCCTTGTACCCGGAAGGCGTACAGCTGCCGTAGGGGTCGCCGCTGCCGGTGGCGCTGCCATCGCCGGTGCTGCCGCCCGGGCCTGGATCGGCGGGCGTGCTGCCGCAGCCGATCGTCAAGCAATCCGGCGGCGCCCCGCCGCCGCGCGGCGTCGTGTCTCCAGGCTCTCCACCCGTCGCCACCAGCACCGTGCTGTCCTGCTCGATCGCATCGGTCTGCATCTGCATCGTCACGTCGGTGACCACGGGGATGCGCCCGGCGTTGACCAGCTGGGTGTGAAAGCTGTCGCCGCCCTTGTCCATCCACTGCAGCCACTTCGAATAGATCCCCGCCATCAGCGGCACCTTCGGCTGGTAGCCCTGGGTGATGCGCAGCTTGATCAGGTTGGCGTCCTGGATGTCCTGCTTGGATTCGCCGCGCACTTCCATCGTCTTGTAGGCCTGGTTGGCGAAGGGGACCACGCGCTTGCCACCGCCGAGGGTCTTCTGCAGCGCCGGGTCGTTCCAGTCGGCGAAGCTCTTGGGCGTCGGGTTGAGCAGCTCGATGCGCACATGGCCCGCCATGTCCACCGTGGCCTTGGCATAGGACTCGGCCAGCTCCGCGGCATTGCGCCCGCCGCCGTACAGCGGGATCAGCGCCCGCGTGTATGCGCTCAGCACCTTCTCCAGGTTGGCATTGCCAACGCTGCCCGCCCGCGCAGCCATGAAGCTCGCCTGGTTGATCTGGTTCTTCGCGAAGAAGAGCATCCCGTACTGCGTCAACGCCAGCCCGAGCAAGGTGATCACCGGCCCGGCGAACGCGAACTCGAGCATCGTCGCGCCGCGTTGCCGATGCGGCACGCCTTGCAAGCCACGCAGTGCGAAGACCGGGTGCTCCAGCCGCTCCCTGGGACGGATGCCGAAGCGCTCGACGCTGCCCGCCCTCAGCTCCAGCGCATGGCGCGCACCGCGGCCGCCGAAGCTCGCACGCCAGGGCCGCAGATGCTCGGCGCAGCGCAGCACGTAGCCGTTCTCGTCGAGGTAGACCACGTCAATCGCGCAGCGCATGAAGGCGCTGTGCACGCTGTTGCAACGGGTGATCAGCAGCGCCTCCTGTTCGGGCAGCGCCGAGCGCAGCATCAGCCCCTTGAAGCGGCTGAAGAAACCATCGGCGACGCGCAGCCGCAACTGAACTCGGCCCAGGCGGGCCTCCACGGCATCGGGTGACAAGCTCATCTCGACCTCACAGCCCCGAGTTCAAGAACTTCATGACGATGGGGAAGAACAGCACGATGAACGTGCACGGAAAAATGAAGGCGATGAGCGGCAGAAGCATCTTCACCGGCGCTTCCATCGCCAGCTTCTCGGCGCGCAGGAAGCGCTCGGCACGCCGCTGGTCGGCCTGCGCACGCAGCACCGGCCCGAGGTTCATGCCCATGCTTTCGGCCTGGATCACCGCGATGACGAAGTTGCCCACCGCCGGCTCGTTCAGCCGAGCCGCCATCGCCCGCAAGCTCTCGGCGCGCGGCTTGCCCGCCCGGATGTCGCGCAGCACGCGCTGGAACTCGTCGCGCAGCACCCCCGCCGGACCCTTGGCCACGCTTTGCGTGATCGCGCCCTGGAGGTTCAGGCCGGCTTCGACGCACAAGGTGATGATGTCCAAATAGAACGGCAGCATCTTCAGCAACTGCTTGCGCCGCGCCGCGATGCGGTCCTTCAGCCAGATCGCCGGATAGACGAAGCCCAGCAGGCCGGCCAGCACCATCAGCTGCGCGTAGCTGCCCCAGCTCGGGGCCCGGCCCTGCACGAACGAATCCACCACCCACCAAGCGACGCCGGCCAGCACCGACGCGCCGACGAGGCGGCTCGCCTGGTATTGAGCCGGGCTCAGGCAGTAGTCGAGGCCGGCCTGGCGCAGACGGGCCATCAGCCGCGCCTGCGCCTTCGCGGAGATCATCGCCCGCGTGTAGTAGGTGACCCATTGGATCGGCCACCAGACGATGCGAAAGGCGAGCGGCGGCGGATCCTTGTAGGCGCGGTCCTCCTCCGGCACCGCGGCCAGCGCCTTGCTGATGACCCAGGCGACCAGCGCGACCGCCGAGCCCACCGCCAGCGCGAACGCGATCAGCACGAACGTGAAGGTATCCATGCGGCTTAGACGTCGATGGCGACGATGCGCCGGATCAGGTAGACACCCATCACCTCGAAGAAGGCGATCACCGCCAAGGTGGCCCAGCCGATGCGGCTGTGCCAGAGCAGGCTCATCGCCTCGGGCTCCATCTTGTCGAGCACGGCCATCAGCACCAGCGGCAACGCGCCCACCACCCAGGCCTGCAGCTTGCCCTGCGCCGTCAGCGCCCGGATCTTGCCCTCCATCTGCAGGCGGCTGCGCACGGTGTGCGACGTGCGCTCCATCGTCTCGGCCAGGCCGCCGCCGGTCTCGCTGGCAATGCGCATCGCGCTCACCACGAGGATCGTCGTCTGCGTCGGCACGCGCCGTCCGAGATTGGCGAGGATTTGTTCGAGCGTGACGCCGAGGCGCTGCTCGCGCAGCATCAGGCTGAATTCCTGCACCAGCGGCGGCTTGCCTTCAGCCACCAGCTGCGCGATCGCCGAGCTCAGGCCCACACCGGCGCGCAGCCCGCCGGCCAGCATCATCAAGGCATCGGGCAGCTGCTCCTCGAACCGGCACAGCCGGCGCTGGCGCAGCCACGCGTACAGCATGCGCGGCAGCAGCGCGAGTGCGAAGAAGATCGGGATCGCGAGCAGCGCGCTGCCGGTCATCCCCCAGATCGCCAGGCCGCCGAGCGCCATCACCGCGATGTTCGCGACGAAGAGCTTGCGCGGGTCGATGAAGAGGAAGAACTCCTTCGCCCGGAAGCCCGCGCGCTCGGTGAAGCTGGCGCGATAGCGCGTCATCGTGCCGGTGCCGACGTCGATCGCGAACCAGGCCAGCAGGCCGGCGCTCAACGCCACGACGAGCGTGATCGCGATCATCATGCGCGGCTCCCTTCGGCACGATCAGCATCCAGCCCGTGAAGCCCCGGAGCGGGCTTGAAGATCGCCAGGTCCGGCGCTTCGCCCATCGCGCGCAGCTCTTCGTAGAAGCTCGGCACCATGTCGCAGGCGCTGAAGAAACCCTGCACCTTGCTCTGGCCCTGCGCATTCGGCTTGCCGTAACCCCGGTTGACGAAGCGGAAGAGCTCGGCGAGCTGGATCTTTCCGCTCTCGATGCCGGTGATTTCGACGATGCTGGTGACCAGCCGCGTGCCGCAGGCGAAGCGCGTCTGCTGCACGATCACGTCGACCGCGCTCGCCACCTGTTCGCGAATCGCGTTCAGCGGCAGGTCCATGCCCGCCATCAGCACCATCGTCTCCAGCCGCGCCAGACCGTCGCGCGGCGTATTGGCATGCAAGGTCGTCAGCGAGCCCTCGTGGCCGGTGTTCATCGCCTGCAGCATGTCCAGCGCCTCGGCGCCGCGGCATTCGCCGACGACGATGCGGTCCGGCCGCATGCGCAAGGTGTTCTTCACCAGGTCGCGGATCGGCACCGCGCCCTTGCCTTCGACGTTCGCCGGCCGCGCTTCGAGGCTGATCAGGTGCTCGTGGTGCAGCTTCAGCTCGGCCGCGTCCTCGACCGTGATCACGCGTTCGCCGGGCGGGATGAAGTTCGACAGGATGTTGAGCAGGGTCGTCTTGCCCGAGCCGGTGCCGCCGGAGACGACGATGTTCTTGCGGCTCTTCACGCAGATCTCGAGGAACTGCGCCATCGCCAGCGAGATCGAGCCATAGCCGACCAGGTCCTGCGCGCTGAGCTTCTTCTTCGCGAACTTGCGGATCGTGATCGTCGGCCCCTTCAAGGCCAGCGGCGGGATGATCGCGTTGACGCGCGAGCCGTCTTTCAGCCGCGCATCGACCATCGGCGAGGATTCGTCGATGCGCCGGCCGAGCGGCGTGACGATGCGCTCGATCACGCCGAGCACCGCGCGATCGCCGGTGAAGGTCAAGGGGTGGCGCAGCAGGCGGCCGGCGCGCTCGACGTAGATCTCGTCGAAGCGGTTGACCATGATCTCGCTGACGCTGTCGTCTTCGAGCAGGTCTTCCAGCGGACCGAGGCCGATGGCTTCGTTCAGCACCTGCTTGAGCAGCAGCGCGTGGTCCAGCTCGGCCGGGATCTCGGCCTTCTCGGCTTCGATGATCTGGCGGATCAGCGTCGTCGTCGTCTCGCGCAGCTGCTCATCGGTCATGCCGTGCACATCCTGGCGGCGCAGGTCCATGGTCTCGAGCAGCTGGCCGTGCAGGCGCCGGCGCCACTCGAATTCGAGCTGCCGCCGCTGCGCGCCAGGGACGACGACAAGCTGGAACGGCTTCGTTTCGTCCTCGCCGGCCTCGCCCGGCGCACGCTGGTAGACGGCCTGTTGCGCCGCCTCGGCCGCGCGGTGCGACCTGGCCAGCTCCTCGGTCGCCAAACGATTGCGATAGCCGGCGGTATCGGAGCGGGAGTTCGGGTGCGCCGCCTGCACCAGGTTCTCGATGCCATCGCTGCCGATCGCCTGCACGCGCAGCTTGAACGGGCCGATCTCGATCACGTCGCTCGGCCTCAGCGGGCCGTGCTGCACCTCGACGCGGCGGCCGTTGACCTGAACCCCGCTGTAGGCGCCCATATCTTCGATCAGCACGCCGCTCGGCGTCTTGAAGAGCCGGGCATGCTCCTTCGCGACGCGCCAGCTGTCCAGCCGCACTTCACTGCGCGCGGCCTTGCCGATGACGCAATCGTCCGGCACCTGCATCAGGCGCTCGCTGCCGTCGGGGGACGTGAGTCGAAGCTGCAGCATCGCAGTCGGCCCTACTGGCGAACCAGTTGCACGTGGAACTGGCCGGAGGCGTTGCCGCCCTGGACATAGATGGTCTTCGCCGCCTTTTGATAGACCGTGCCGGCGATCTCACTCACGTCGAAGTTGAGCGACAGAGCCTGCCCGTTGGCATCGGGCGCGAAGGTCGTGGCCACCGGCGCCCGGCCACTCATCGTGATCGTGGCCGAGGTCCCGGTCGACACATCGACGCGCGAGCTGAGGATCTTCAAGTCGGTGATCGAAAAGCTGAGGTTCACCGGCAGCAAACCGCCCGGCGCATAGGTGCAACTCACAGCGGCGATCTTCAACAGGCCCGTTGCCGGACTGAATGTCGCCGTCAGCGGGCACCGGCCGAGCAGGCTGTTGTTGTTGTAGGTCCCGACGGGCGAGCCGTCGCCGCCCACGATGACGACACCGCCGCTGTACTGGATCTCGCTGTCGGTGGGCGCGTCGGCCTGGTCGGTGAGCAATCCGAACTGCGTGTTCCAGGCGTTCTGTCCGCCGCTGATCGTCACGGTGTCGGCACCGGCGCTGCTGCTGGCGTTGTAGCCGTAGACGCTGGTGACATTGAGATCGCCGACGACGGTGACACCCCAGGACGCGACGTCGTGATCGTCGATCTTGTACTTGGCCCCGGCCGTCGAGTCCTCCGAGTACGCATAGGACGTCCCGTCCAGGTCGATCGAAGCGCGGCCGATGTCGACCGCCTTGTCGACCAGCCTGGCCGACTTGACTGACGCGGTCAGCGTCGTCATGCCGCCGCCGGTCACCGTGGTGTACTGCCCGTGCGCCTCGACATCGGCCGATTCGAATCGAATCGCCGGACCGGCCGGATTGCGCAGCGCCGCGACCAGCGCATCCATCGTCGTCGACGACGAAGTCGGCTGCGCGCAGATGCCGCCGTCGACCTTCGCACTGCACAACGGGCCGGCCGGCACGGCGAACACCGGATTGGCCGCCACCGGGGTCGTCCCACCGCCCGGCGTGCCGTTGCCGCCGCCATCACCGCCACCACCGCCGCACGCGGACAGCAAGGCGGCCAGGCCGAGAACGAGCGGCGCACCGCGTGCGGATTGGAATGCTGTCTTCATCGAATACTCCTTGTTCGTGTTCAAAACGACGGCACGCCGCGTCAGTCCCGGTCCAGTTGTGCCGGATTGCGCCCCGGCTGCAATGGCTCGCCGATATGCGGCGGCGGCCCTCCGACGCGCTCCAGCCGCTCCATCGTTCGTTGCACCCGATCGGCCAATCCCGGCGAGTTGCTGTCGACCAGGCTCGGCGTCACGAATACCACCAACTCGGTCTCGTCGTTCTGGAATCGCTTCGAACGGAACAACGCACCGAGCACCGGGATGTCGCCGAGC
>Ga0105240_10012082_pt1 | contig 11965 bp, 11 predicted proteins | sample KBSC54metaG_FD_80426 | JGI IMG/M metagenome (GOLD analysis project Ga0105240, IMG submission 80426) | Corn rhizosphere microbial communities from Kellogg Biological Station, Michigan, USA - KBS C5-4 metaG | ecosystem: Host-associated > Plants > Roots > Rhizosphere > Soil | place: Michigan, USA...
CTTTCTGCAGCCCGAAGATCGCCGTCGCGCCCCGCGCGCCCGCGAGCGGATTGTTGACGTCCGACATGATCGTGATCCTGCACTCGCCGATGCGGGGATCGAAGCGACCGAGATCGATCCGATGTATCCGACCCAGCTCCTCCGGTGACGGGCGCACGGCCCCCCCGGCATCGTCGTACAAATTCGCGCCGAGCCCTGCGAGCATCCCCGCGCCGGCGTCGTTGGTCGAGCTGCCGCCCAGGCCGATCAGGAAATCGCGGACACCCAGATCGAGGATGTGCGCGATCAGTGTCCCGACTCCACGCGTGGTCCGCGCGCCGATGCGTGCGGACATGCCTGTGGAATCGGTGATGCCTACGACTTGCGCGATTTCGACGATGGCGACTTCGCGGCCGTCGCGCTCGACGATCCCGAATTCAGCCGAAAGCGGGACTCCTCCTGCGCCTTCGACCGTCGCCCGCATCCGCTTCCCGCCGGCGGACAGGCAGGCGTCGAGCGTGCCCTCGCCGCCATCGGCCATCGGGACCGTGACGCATTCGACCTCCGGCCACACGCGCCGCAAGCCGGTAGCGATCGCCGCAGCGACCTCCGCCGCAGAAAGCGATCCCTTGAACGAATCCGGCGCGATCACGATTTTCTTCATCGGCGGCTCTCCACTGCGGCTGTCATCCACGCCGGGTCCGCGTCGCGCCCGCGGCAGTCCCGGCTTCGCCTTTGCCCGAATGCGTCGCGCGGTGCAGCCGGTCGTTGATCGCCTGCCAGTCGACGGCGGCCGGCGGTTCCTCGACCAGGATCAGGTCGACACCGGCCGCATCGAGCAGCCGCAGCTCGGCATACAGCGCCCGCGCATAGAGCGCCCATTCGGGGCCGGCCTGGCGCCAGACGCCGACGAAGTCCGCCGGCTTCGCGGCGATCCGCGCGAGCACGCCGACGCTGCGACCCGACAAAATCGTGCTGCGGATCGCGGCAGGCAGCTCGAACGGCTTGACCAGGCGCGATTGCGTTTTCGGCGCGTAATGCGAATCGAGGCTGCCCGACACCCGTGGCGATTTTCGCGTGCCTGGCAGCGGCGCGTAGCCCAGCGCCTCCGCGAGATCCTGCGGAGTGATCGAGCCGGGGCGCAACAGCACCGCTGCGCCGCGCGTGAAATCGACGATCGTCGATTCGATGCCGATCGGACAGGGACCGCCGTCGAGGATCATCAGCTCCGCGTCGCCGAATTCATCGGCAACATGCTGTGCGGTTGTCGGGCTGACATGACCGAACCGGTTGGCCGACGGCGCGGCAACGCCGCCGTCGAAATCGCGAAGCAGGCGCTGCGCGACCGGATGGCTGGGAAAGCGCAGTCCGACGTTGTTCTGCCCACCGGTCACGATGTCGGGTACCGAAGCGGCTTTCGGCAGGATCAACGTCAGCGGTCCGGGCGCGAACTTCTCGATCAGCGTTCGCGCCGCAGGCGGCACCTTGCGCGCCCAGCGTTCGAGGTCGGCATCGGGCGCCAGATGAACGATGACCGGATGATTGGCCGGCCGTCCCTTCATCGTGAAGATCCTGACGACCGCGCGCTCGTTGGACGCGTCGGCGCCGAGCCCGTACACGGTCTCCGTCGGAAAGCCGACCAGCTCGCCGTTGCGCAAGCGGCTCAGGGCAAGCGCCATGCCATCGGTCGACGGGGCCCAGATCGTAGTCACCGCTGATCCATCTCAATAGAGCCGCGCCTGGCCCGGCGGCCGGGTCTTGAACCGCTTGTGAACCCAGTAGTATTGCTCGGGCATTTCGCGAACGCGCGCCTCGATGAATTCGTTCATCCGGCGGGTGTCGGCGTCGACGTCTCCGGTCGGGAAACCTTCCCACACCGGATAGAATTTCGCCGCATAACCTTCCCCGTCCGGAAGCTGGCGCGTGATCACCGGCATCACCTTCGCGCGGCTCACCTGCGCGAGCCGCGACAAGGCGGGAACCGTCGCGGCCTGCACGCCGAAGAACGGAGCGAAGATCGATTCGCGCGGGCCGAGGTCCATGTCCGGGAGATAGTAGAACGGAATCCCGTCGCGCAGCGCGCGGATCACCGGCCGGATCCCGTCCTGCCGCGAAATCACCGTCGGCTCGCCAAAGCGGACGCGTCCGCGGCGGATCGCCTCGTCGAGCGCCGCGTCCTTTTGCTTGCCGTACATCGTGGCGAGCTTGCCGTCGATGACGATCCGGACGCCGCCCATGTCCATCCCGACGAAATGCGGCGCAAGCAACAGCAGCGGCGCGCCTTTCGCCGCCTCGTAGAGCTCGACGTCTTCGAGGCGGACGAATTCCTTGACGCGCGATTCGGGCGCGTACCAGAGAATGCTGCGGTCGAGGAACGCGCGGCCGAGTGCTGCGAAGTGCCTGCGCGCGAGGGCGATGAGTTGCGCCTCGGTCTTCTCCGGAAAGCACAACCGCAGATTCGTCAGCACGACTTTCCGGCGCGGGACGGCGAGCCAGTAGCCGAGCCAGCCCACCGCCCGCCCGACGCGCGCGATGCCGCGGAACGACAGTTTGTGCACCAGCCAGATCAGGCCGAGGGCAAGACGGGTGAGCATGGAACTCGAAGCGGCCGCGCGTGTTTCGCTCAATGTTCGATGACCGGCGAGCGTATCAGACCGGGACGCCGCGCCGACCTCAGGCCGGATCCTTGTATCGGTTGTACGTCCACAGATACTGCTCCGGACAGCGGCGAATGACCATCTCGAGCGCCAGGTTGAGCGCGCGCGCCGCGGCGGCATCGTCTTCCGGCAGCGAATCGAGCCGATGAAATGTCAGCGCATAGCCGGTCGCGCGCGGCAGCCGCTCCGCGCAGACCAGCACGATCGCGGCGCCGGTCGCCTTCTGCAGCTTGCCGACCAGCGTCGTCGTGTACGCTGGCTTGCCGAAGAAGTCGGCCATCACCCCGCCCCCTTTCACCGGGACCTGGTCGGGAAGCAGGCCGATCGGCTCGCCGTTCTTCAATGCTCTAAGCGATGCGCGGACGCCGCGCGAGTCGGCCGTGGTGATCCGCGCCTGTCCCTGCGCGCGGCCTGACTTGAGCAGCGGGTCGAGCCATTGCAGGCGGGGCGGCCGATACATCACGGTGATCGGCAACTGCTGCGCGAGGAACTGGCCGGCTGCCTCGAAGCAGCCGAGATGCGGCGTCAGGAAGATCACGCCACGCCCGCCCGCGGTCATTGCCCGGGCCTCTTCCCAACTGGCATCGGTGCGGATTTTCGCGAGCATCTCTGTCTCACGTCCGCACCAGAACGGCAGCACTTCGAGCAGGCCCTTTCCCAGCTCGCGGGCGGTTTTCCTGGCGAAGCGATCGACATCGGCTGCATCGGCGCCGGCGACGCCTGCGGTCTCGATGTTGGCAAGCATCCGCTGACGCACGTCCGGCGCGAACCGGTAGACGACGCTGCCGGCGGCGCCTCCGATCGCGTGCAGACTGCGCAACGGCAGCCGCGCCAGAGCGCGCAGGACGACCAGCGCCAGGCTATGACGAAGCACCGGGGACCTCACGCGTGCCGACGGCGGCGAAGGTCGATGTCAGCCGCTTCCTGCGCCGCGCAGCGCAGCATCCGCACGGCTGCCGCAACAGGGATCGGTGCGTTTGTTTGATAGAATCCCATGCTTGACCACAGCTCCGCCAGGCAGCCCATCGATGAGCGAATTTCTTTTTACGTCGGAATCGGTTTCAGAAGGTCACCCGGACAAGGTGGCTGACCAGATTTCGGATGCGGTACTCGACATGATTCTAGCGCAGGACAAGAATGCTCGTGTCGCTGCCGAGACTCTCGTCAATACCGGCCTCGTCGTGCTCGCCGGCGAGATCACCACCACCGCGACTGAGCTCGATTACCAGAAGGCCGCGCGCGAAACGATCAAGCGGATCGGCTACGACAACACCGACTTCGGCATCGACTATCGCGGCTGCGCGGTGCTGGTCGCCTACGACAGGCAATCGCCCGATATCGCGCGGGGCGTCAACGAAGGCAGCGGGCTCGACCTCGAGCAGGGCGCCGGCGACCAGGGCCTTATGTTCGGCTACGCCTGCGACGAGACGCCGCAGCTGATGCCGTTCCCGATCTATTACGCGCACCGGTTGATGCAGCGCCAGTCCGAAGTGCGCAAGGACGGCCGCCTGCCGTGGCTGCGTCCGGACGCGAAATCGCAGTTGACGGTGCGCTACGACGGGTCGACCGGCCGGCCGATCAACATCGACACCGTCGTGATCTCGACGCAGCATGCACCCGACGTCGAGCACAAGCAGATCGAGGAAGCGGTGATCGAGGAAATCATCAAGCCGGTGCTGCCGGCCGAGATGATGACCGGCAAGGTCCGTTACCTGGTCAACCCGACCGGACGCTTCGTCGTCGGCGGCCCGCAGGGCGACTGCGGGCTCACCGGCCGCAAGATCATCGTCGACACGTACGGCGGCGCGGCCCCGCACGGCGGTGGGGCATTCTCCGGCAAGGATCCGTCGAAAGTCGACCGTTCGGCCGCGTACGCGGGCCGTTATGTCGCGAAGAACATCGTCGCGGCGGGGCTCGCTCGCCAGTGCCTGATCCAGGTCAGCTACGCGATCGGCATCGCGCGCCCGACGTCGATCATGGTCGACACGTTCGGAACCGGCGTGATCAGCGACGAGCGGCTCGCCGAAATCGTCCAGCTCGCCTTCGACCTGCGCCCGAAAGCGATCATCCAGTCGCTCGACCTGCTGCGCCCGATCTACCAGAAGACGGCTGCCTATGGACATTTCGGTCGCGACGAGCCCGAGTTCACCTGGGAGTCGACCGACAAAGTCGAGGCGCTGCGCGCCGCCGCGGGAATCGGCACGCTCTCGCAGCGCGCATAAAAAAACAGGGACAGACCACGTTTTTCCGGAAAACGTGGTCTGTCCCTCATTTCCGGAAAAACGTGGTCTGTCCCTGTTTTTCGGGGTGATGTTGCAAAAATCGTCGGGGTTTGCGACGGCTTTGCAGTCAATCGCGCGGCCTGCGGCAACCGCGGGTCTATTGCGGTATCCTAGCCTTATGCGAATTGCATAGAGGTTTTTATGCTACACCGAGCGTTCCCGGGGCGAGTCGCTGCGCTCATCTCGCTTCTTGCGCCGATTCTTGCGGTTCTGGTCGCCGGGTCGAGCGTTGCGCAGTCATCGTTTCCGACGTCGCTGCCCGGAATTTCCGACACGGTGATCCTGCTGCCCGACGGCACGCTGCTGTTCAACGACAACTTTCACGGGACCCTGTCGCAGCTGGATCCGCAAACCGGCGCGATCGTCGAGATCGACCTGTCCGTTCCGCAGACGCGCAACATCACTCTCGGCGCGGACGGCCGCGTCTGGTTCACGATCGACAGCATGCGGCAAATCGGCCGCTATCCGCCGGTGTCGGACCTGTTAACGATCTTCCCGATGCCCGACAACATTTCCGGCTCGATCGGTCAGATGGCGCTCAACATCGACGGCAGCCTGTGGGCGACCGCAACGGATTCGAACCGGATCCTGCGCATCTCGCCGACCGGAGACATGAGCACATACGACATCCAGAGCTACGATCCGCAGCCGGTCGGCATCGCGCAGGGACCCGACGGAAACATGTGGTTTGCCGAACGCGGCGCGAAGAAGATCGCGCGCATCACGCCGGGCGGCAACGTCACCGAGTTCGCGGTCCAGTATCCGATGACGACGGGCCCGTCGCAGATCACCCGCGGCTCCGATAACGCGATGTGGTTCGCCAGCGACGACGGCTTCGGCCGCGTCGCGCTCAACGGCGAAATGACACTGTTCGTGACCGGTCCGCAAGCCGCGCTCGGCCGGCTCGTGCAAGGCTCCGATGGCGCATTCTGGCTGACCACCGGCGACGGCTACGTGACGCGCTTCGTTCCGCCCGCCGACGTCAAGCGGATATTCCTGTGGGACCAGCCAGCGCACAGCGCCGGATTGGTGTTCGACCGGCACGGCTCGTTGTTCATTGTCGATTCGCAGTTGCGCCAGTTCAGCCGGCTCGCGCGCATCCTCAATGCAGCGACGGGCCCCGGCGACGCGCGCGTGATCGAATTCTTCAACAGCCAGTTGAAGCACTACTTCATCACCGCGAGCGCCGAGGAAGCGGCAGGCATCGACGCCGGCACGGCGGGCCCGGGCTGGTCGCGCACCGGGGAGACGTGGCCCGCTTGGTTGAACGGCCCGCTGCCGGGCGCGAAACTGGTGTGCCGGTTCTATGGCAATCCGGCGCTCAATCCGGCGACCGGGAAACGCATCGGGCCCAATTCGCATTTCTACACGTTCGAAGGTCCCGAGTGCGACCAGGTGAGGGCCGATCCCGGCTGGATAATCGAATCGCTGAATGCGTTCTTCCTCGTCGAGCCGGTGCAGGGACAGTGCGCGCAGGGGCTTGCTCCCGTCTACCGCGCCTACAACAACGGCTTCGCGGCCAACGATTCGAATCACCGGTACGCGGTCAAGCAGTCGATCTACAGCGCGATGATCGCGCAAGGCTGGAAAGGCGAGGGCGTAGTCATGTGCGCGGCGCCGGAGCCCTGACGCCTGACCACGCGACTGCAAGGGCGGAATGAAAAAGCCGGTCAGCGCTGACCGGCTTTTTCATTCCGGCACGGCATTCATTTCAAAGACAGGATCCACGCCACCAGGGTCTTGATGTCGGCATCGGACACCTGGGCGTTCGGCGGCATCATCACCGGGCCCCATACGCCTTGTCCGCCCGCCTTGACCTTCGTCGCCAGCTTCGTTGCCGCATCCTTGTCGCCCTTGTACTTCGCGGCAACATCCTTGTACGCGGGCCCGATCACTTTCTTGTCGACAGCGTGACAGGCAATGCAACCGGATTTCTGCATCAGCGCTTCGGCGGCTTGCGGGTCGACCTTCGCCTGGCCGAATGCGCTCCCTGCGAAGACGATGGTGGCTCCGAGCACTGCAACATGCAACTTCATGGACACTCCTCGAGAATTGGAATAAAAAGCCGGGCGGATGATAGCGGAAAGGCCATCACGCTGCCATCGGCCATTGCCGATCGGCAACCGCCGGGTGCCTGCTACTCGACCGAGTATGCGACCCGCTCGAAATCGGCGCCGCGCTCGAGCGACTTGACCAGCCTGAACGAGCGCTTGCCGGGACCGGTCGTTTCGACGCGCCGCCCTGCCTGAAAATAGCGCGGAGGCAGGACGAGGCTCGATGGCTCGCGCCCGACCGCGGGCAGCGCAATCGAGGGCACGGCCGGTTCGTCGCGCATCACGCCGGTTGCCGCGCGCAGGACCAGCGCCCCCGGCTCGCCGGGCCACAGCTTGACGCCGATCCGCAGCGTGCTGCCGACTTCGCCCAGCCAGGAAACGATCCCGCAACTGACGCGCCCGGTCGGGTCACGGACCACCAGCAGTTGATTGAGCTGCAGGCGGACGCCCTGGACATGCCGCTCGAGCGAGCCGCCGAAGCCGAGCAGGTCGCCCAGCCAGTGTTCCCACGGCCAGTCCTTTTCCGCCTGGTCGCGCCCCGAATCGTGCTCGGCGACACTGGCGAACGTCGCGACCTCTTCGATCGAGCGATACGAGAGGCGATCGCGGGTGGTGTCGCCGACGAAGGTCCTTCCGGCAAGGCGGAAATACGCGGCGAACAAGCCTCCGCCGCACACGTCGAGCTCCTGTTCGGTCGACGGCGAGCCCTGCGCGACCGACAGCGTGCACCAGCGATCGTACAAGTGCGTCAACAGCCGCTCGGCGACAGGTGTCGTCACGTCGTCGCCCAGGCCCAGCTCCGCCGGCGTCGCGCCGTTCTTCAGCCGCTTCTGCCGTTGCGTGAGGCTGACCGACAGCTTGTCGGGACTGCCGTAGCGCAACGACGGCGGGGCCTTGTCGGGGGCATCCTCCCACGTCGCAAGACCGGATCCCTGCATCAGGTTGACGACGAGCAGCACATGCTCGCTCGCGCGGAATACCTTGTCCGGGAAGAATTTTCGCGCCCAGCCCTGCAACCAGCGGTCGACCAGGTCCCATTCCTTCGCGCTGAGCGCGCACGGGTCCGCGCGTGCCAGCAGCAGCGCATGCGCATAGGTGGAATACGCCGAGATGGCTTCGGCATGCGGCATCAGCTTGTCGCGCACCGCGGTCGACGTGCACTCGAGCATTTCGGCGAAGCGGTAGTACGCGTGCAGCTCTTCCCAGTGCTCCGGCGTCGGCTGCCGCCGCGCCTGGCCGTACAGCCGGACCACCTGTTTGCCGACGAACAAGCCGCGCTGCACGGTGCGCGCGACCCAGCCTTCCATTTGCGGGTCGTGCTCGAGCAGCGGGCGCAGGCATTCCGAATAGTTCTCCCACAGCGTCGTCCACAGCCGCATCGCCTGGCTCCAGGCGAGGAATTCCGACTCGTTGAGCGGCAGCGGGCGATCGGCGAAGCGCTTCGCCAGCTCGCCGTGCAGGAACATCACTGTATCGCGCAGCCGTTCGGCGATCTTCACGCGTTGCAGCGGATTGATTTCGGCGCCGGCCAGACGGCGCAGCTGCGCCTCCACCGACTCCTGCGCGAATCCGATGTTGGTCAGCGGAAGAACCGACAGCCAGGCAATGCAGCCGGCTTCATCGACGAACGCAGGAGGAGGAAGGGAATGAACCATGACGCCTCTGCAGACTACCCGCTCGCCAGAAGGCTCGCAAGGGCGCGATCCGGGCTCCCCGACCGGTTGTCATCCCCGGCCGCTCAACGGATCCTGTTCGACTGCCAGATGCGGCCCTCGCGCCGATTTTCACGCCAGCTGAAGGGGCCTCTATTGGAAACACTCCGGTCGGTTTTCAACCCGGCGGCGCTCAAGCAGGCTTCTTCTTCATCAGGCCAATAATGAATTCCCACTCGGCCGGATCGACCGGCGTGATCGACAGCCGGTTGCCCCGCTGCAGCACGCGCATGTGCGCAAGCTCCGGATGCGTGTGCAATTCATCGAGGGTCACGAGCCGCGTCTTCCTTTTCATCTTGACGTCGACGTTAAACCAGCGCGGATTTTCCGGCGTGGCTTTCGGATCGTAATACTTCCCCTTCTTTTCGAACTGCGTCGAATCGGGGTATGCCTGCTTGCTGACGGTGGCCAGCCCGGCGATGCCCGGTTGCGGACAACTGGAATGATAGAAGAAGACCTGGTCGCCGACCTTCATCTGGTCGCGCATGAAGTTGCGCGCCTGGTAGTTGCGCACGCCGAACCAGGCGACACTCTTGCCCGGGGCTGCGGCGAGGTCGTCGATCGAGAATTCGTCGGGCTCGGACTTCATCAGCCAGTAGCGCATGCAGTCTCCAGGGTAATCCGGTGTCCGCGCATCGTACCCGAGACCGACGAATCAGGGACGCCCGCAACAGATCACCTGATCGCGCAGGCAAGGTCGAGAAAGCCGTCTCCTCGAAATTCCACCGTGGCTGAATGGAAGGCTGGATGTACTGGAGGCTCTTCAAACTGTCCGATTCGACCCGCGTCCCCGTGTAGAAATGCGAGTCGGGACCGGGTGTCACCGAACCGAAGAAGCGTCGGGCGTGACCGCCGTGGTGTAAATCGTGGCGGCCTTGAATGCGCGAAGGTCCGGCTGGAAGAGAAGATCTTCCGCGGAAGCTGGCGCCGGAATCGCTGTCATGAGCGTCAGGCCGCCCACGAATCTCCACCAGCACGAATGAATCGAACGTATGCACAACTACGCGCGTGCCACATCGCCGCCTCCCCGCTCCAGATGCAGGAGCGGAAAATAATACGCGCGCGACTTTCAGCCTGCTATATCGGCGTTCGTGGCGGAAAGCTTCGGGAAAGCAGGCAGCTGCACGACATTGTTGCCGGAATTGCTGTCCCATGACCGCCTTGACCGGCAATGTCCGGAAAAGCCCGCCGGGAACCCGATCAAATGGCGGCAGCCGGCGCGCTTCCATTGGACGGCGCTCCGACCGGTTTTTCTTCATCGGCCCGAGAATGAATTCCTCTCCGCCGGCTCGACCGGCGTGATCGGCAGGACGCCGGCACAACATGTTTCCTCCGGACAAAAATACTATTGCCCAATAGTATATTTCAGAGTCGTTGTTTACCGGATCCTGGTTCGCAGCGTTATACATGGAACAGCTGTCTCGGCCGGGCGATATGCCGCCGCTGGCGCGCGCGGCTGCTTCGGCTGACGCTGAAAAGCGCCTGCGCGACCCCTGCATGCACGGCATCACGCGGGCTTTGTGCAATGTCTTGCGATTGAGGAGTTACGATGAAACCGAAGAACCAAGTCCGCATCCTGGGTCTGCTGGCCATCGCGCCGTTTTCCGCGGCGCTGTGCTGGGCATCGATGAGCGCCGGCCTTCCGCCGGTAAAGACCGCCGGGCCTGTGACTTTCCTGAGCGGGGGTGGGAATCGCGCGCAGGACGCAAGCACCAGCATAGTCCCGGCTTCGATAAACATCGAGGAGGACAAGGCGCAATTGGCCTCGGATCGCGGGTCGCTGCGGCGCGACGAAAGCCAACTGAAGGCCGACATACAGACGCTGAAGGCAGATACTGCGGAGGGCAGGATGGTGGCCGTGTCTCCGGACGCCGCGCAGGTGAATCAGGACAGGATGGCTGTCGCCGGCGAAAGGACGGCAATAGCCAGCGATAAACCCGGCTCGCTGCAATGGAAGGCCGATGAGTCCGGGCTGAAGCGTGACAGGAACGCGTTGCTCGCTGACGAGGCGAAGCTCGAGTCCGACAAGGCGTCGGGAAGACTGTCGGCCGAATCCGGAGACTCCGAAAGTGTCTATCTGGATCGGCAGGCGATCGCAGACGAGCAGCAGGATATATCCGCCGACATCGCCCGGCTCGCGTCCGACCGTAACAAATAGCGCGGACCGATCTGGAACACGGCGCCCATTGCGCCGTGTCCGATAGAGATCCCCCGCCTGTGCCGTGTGGCCCTGGAGATCCTGAACCGAGGTTCAAGGAGGCCGCCTGCCGGGCGCTTCAGGCGCTTCCGCGTGGGACGCGCACACCGCACCGCAAAGGCTCGGCAGCCATAGCACAAGTGCATTGGTTCAAAGATACTGCTGACCAAGCACGAGCACTGCAGGGGAAACTTTGCGCCCGGCCGCGCTTGCACTGCGCGGCGGGCTGATTCATGTCAACGAACGCTAAAAGAGCCTTTCCTGCTCCGCCAGCGCCGCATCGATCGTCGACTGCATGTCCTGGATTCTACGCTTCAAGCCCCCCAAGTCAACGCTGCCGCTCACGCGTACCTTGAGCAAGTCGTGGGCGATGTTCAACGCGGTCATGACTGCGACACGCTCTGCGTTGTTTTGTTTCCCTGTGTCGCGGATCATCCGCATCTGCTTGTCGACATAAGCCACCGCATCGAGCAGCTCCTGCTTTTCCTCGGGCTTGCATGCGACCCGGTATTCGCGGCCCATGATGCTCACGTCGAGGCTCACCGAATCGCCATTGCGGCCCGGCGCGCTCATTGGACTACCCTCCGCGCTGGGCGCTTCGGACCCTCACTTGGCAAGATCGGCGCTTGGGAGCGGCCCGGCGCACTCATGCTGCATCCTCGGGCAGGCGATCGAGCAGCCGCTGCAGGCGCACCGACGCGGTGTCGACTTTCTCGCGCAACAGGCGCGCCTCGTTCTGCGAAGTCAGCAGCGCCTGGCGCAACTCCGCGTTTTCGGCGCGCAACTGCCGGGCCATCGCCGCCAACTGGCCGACCCGTTCTTCGAGAGCGCGGAGTTCATTTTCCATCGGTCGATAGTAGGGTGAATGCCGCGAACGCGTCAACCGTCGCGGCAGCGCGAGCGCTGCTTTTCGCGCGCGGCATCAGGCCGCGTTGCCGGTTGCCAACGTTTCGTAGCGGACGTCGAGCACTTCGATTTCATCGAGCCCGCCTGGCGTCACCAGCGTCACGATGTCGCCGGCGCGCGCCTTCAGCAACGCGCGCGCCATCGGCGAGATCCAGCTGATGTAGCCACGCGCGGTGTC
>Ga0105240_10012083_pt1 | contig 11965 bp, 7 predicted proteins | sample KBSC54metaG_FD_80426 | JGI IMG/M metagenome (GOLD analysis project Ga0105240, IMG submission 80426) | Corn rhizosphere microbial communities from Kellogg Biological Station, Michigan, USA - KBS C5-4 metaG | ecosystem: Host-associated > Plants > Roots > Rhizosphere > Soil | place: Michigan, USA...
CTTGGCTTTCAGGCGCTCTACTTCTTCATCATTATGCACAATATCACCAAGACAATACAGGTACCCATCCTCGGCCAGTATTTCTTCGGCCATATCAATGGCGTATACCACGCCAAAGCAAAAGCCCGAATCCTGGTCAATAGTAACTTGTAAGCGATAATCTCCCATGCTGCTGCAAAATTAACGAAAAATGTTTGTTCGTGTATCATAACAATACCAGTGCGTAAAAATTAACCACAGAGGTCACAGAGAACGCACAAAGTACACAGAGAAGAAAAAAGCGATAACTCGATCTGCGTTATTTAAATTAAAAGACTCAGTGCTCTCTGCGCCTCCTCCGCATCTCTGTGGTTAAAAAAACTCTTCCTCCAAAACTAAGCACCAGCTTTATACACCACCAGCATATCAACCTTACGCTGCTGTTTTTCGAGGCTAAGCCCCATATTGGTTAATATTTGCGTAAGACTTGCTGGGTTTTCGGGCTGAAAGGAAAATTTGATATCAAACTTACCGTTGCTTTTAGTTTCGTCAATAACCGGTATCAACTTCGCAATGCCATAGCTTTCCAGGTATTCGGCAAAATCGGCCATGGTCATATCCTGCTGGTCTATTTCGCCGTGCCGGCTGTAGTAAGTTCGATTACCCGAGGTATTTACAGGGATGCTTTTAAATTTCTCCGGGTCCTTTATTTTCAGCACATACACCTCTTTATTTTGCTGTTCAACGCGCGCCTGCAAATCAAAGCGTTTGGCAAGTTCGTTTCGCAGCATTGGCAAAAGGTCGGCTTTGCTTGCCGCAATTATATCCAGGCAGAATACCGGCTCGTTTTTAGCCTTATCGGTTTTGTCTATCATCCTCGAATATGGAAAATCACCATTCGCCAGCCTGTAAAGGGTAGTTAATCCTAAATTTAAACAGGTAAGCCTGCGGCCCTTAAAAGTGCTGTCCTGCATCCACGTTGTGCTTAGTCCCGGCGCACCTTTTACTTCCGGCAACATGCTGAACCGGGTCTTCACAGTATCGGCCGCAAAGAAGTATTTTTTTATAATTTCCTCATAGTCCATCGTATTGTCTTTCTTTTCAGCGAGGTGTACCTCCTGGTTGTTCAGCAGGCTGTCAATCACTTTGTCCGTTACTAATTCAGGACTGGTGTTGGCAATAAGTTTGCCGTCCGCCGAAATGAGCGCATCGTGGGGAATCAACTGGTGCGGGAAGACTTGTGCTATTGCGCGGCCAGTATCCACAGCAAACCAAAGGTTGGATGGCCGGCTGGTTAAAAACTGCCCGGTACGCTTAGCAGATTCGTCGGTTACGGTAATGATTTGCAGCTTGCCGGGATATTTTTTCTGTAGCTGTTGCAAATGGGGCATGGCCACTATGCATGATCCGCACCAGGTTGCCCAAAAATCAATTAAAACTATTTTTCCTTTAAGGTTAGTTAGGTTAGCGGTTTTAACCGGCGCGTTTAAAATGGGTTTGAAATTAATATCAGGAACGGCTTCGCCATTTTTTACCTGGGCAAGGGCAAGGTTGGTTACTATGGTTAGCAGCAGGATAAGCTTCTTCATGTTATTTTTTCTTTCAAAAAACGGTATAATAAGCTGGCAGAAAAGTTAACGCGAGTTAAGCACAGTTAATTAGTGTTAACGTTTTCGTTAATAAAACAAACAGGTAGTACTTTTATACCGGTGAAAAAGCGCATAAAGTTGATTTTGATACTGATGTCGGTATGTGTTACCGGCATTACCGGGCTGCAGCTGTACTGGAATTATCAGAACTATAACCGTACCGTTAAAGCTTTTAAGCATGATATTAACGAGGCTTTGAATGTTGCTATTGATAGGGAAATGGATGCCCGGGAGCAAAAGATAGTAACCCGATTTAAAGGCTGGCTTGCTGATACCTCATTTATCACGATTACCTGTAACGTTCAAAACAGGGACAGCGCAACTGTTTTTCGCATGAAGGATACACATCCATACCCCGGCGGAGATAAAGAAGTAAATTTTGGGATAACTGATTTTAAAGAGAAATTACACCAGATAACCCCGGAAGCAAAAACCCTGTTTATCAATCACATGAGCGATACTACGCTCCGGCATCATCTAAAAGATGGGGTGGTATATTTTTACACGCAAAGGCTTGGCGATAGCCTGCAAAATGTAGTTGATAAAAGCCGCCTCAACAGGGGCACGCTGGATAAATTTTATAAAGAAGAGCTTCTGTTAAGAGGGATTGATGCCCCTTTTGTTATCGCCCCTGCCAAATTAACTAACACGAATTCATTTCTAACCCGTACGATAAATGCCGGGCTGCAAAGGCCTCATCAAAAAGATCTCGTTTTTGCAGGTTTTGAAAGCCCGGATTTGTTTTTTTTACGCCAGATGAAATGGCTTCTTATTTCCTCTTTCCTGCTAATAGGCATTACCATTTTTTGCTATGCCTACACAGTAAAAACCCTGCTATCGCAGCAAAAACTGGCTGAGCTTAAAAACGACTTTGTAAACAATATGACGCATGAGCTTAAAACACCCATAGCTACCATTAATATAGCTGCCGAGGCGATACAAGGTTTTAATTTAAGCAAGGTTTCGACCGATGAATACCTGGGCATTATACGTCAACAAGCTGGTAACCTGGCTAACCTTGTTGACCAGATTTTAAAAAATGTGATCTCCGAACAGGAAAACATCAGTCTCAATTTGGCTGCGGTAAATACCGGGCAACTAATAAATAAAATAATAACGGATTATAAACCACAGTCGGAAGCGGCCGTCATCGGCATAAATTATCACTCAGATGGCGAAGAGTTAACCACTATGGCGGATGAAGGGCTGCTGAAAAACGCAATTGCTAACTTGCTCGATAATGCCATAAAATATTGCAGCCCTGGTTCGGTAATCAATATCCATCAAAGCGCTGAAAATGGCAATATCATTATTTCGGTTGCAGATAATGGCCCGGGCATCCCGCAGCAATACCAGGACAAAGTGTTCGACCGCTTTTTTCGTGTACCATCGGGCGATATTCATAATGTTAAAGGCTATGGTCTGGGCCTAAGCTATGCCAAAAGCATCATTGAGCGGCATAACGGCACGCTTACCCTAATTAGCAATCCCGGCAGCGGAACCGAATTTATTATCAGCACACCACTAATTTATCATGAAGCAAGCACGGGTACTGTTGTTGGAGGATGAATTGCAGCTTGCAAAAATTGTAAGCGAAACGTTGCGAACGCGTGGCTTTAATGTTACCCACCAGGCTAACGGCGTTTTGGGTATCGAAGCCATCCGTAAAAATGAATATGATGTTTGCATTGTGGATGTGATGATGCCTTTTATGGATGGCTTTAGCTTTGTTGAGCATTTGCGTAAAACGGATAAGCATTTGCCCGTTTTGTTCTTAACAGCAAAATCGCAAACTGAGGATGTAATAAAGGGCTACGCAAGCGGCGGTAACGATTATCTTAAAAAACCCTTCAGCCTGGAAGAATTAATATTACGCCTGAACGAATTATTGCGCCGCTCAACGTCAAGCCCTGCCCCGGCTAGCCTAGCCATAGGGCAGTACACTTTTTATACCGCCAAACAGGAGCTCTGGTTTAACGGGCAATTATCCGCCAAATTATCCCACCGCGAAAACGAACTGCTGGCCATTCTTATTCAACACAAAAATGAGGTGCTGGATCGTAAGGCTGTGTTGTTAAAGCTTTGGGGCGATGACAACTTTTTTAATACCCGCACCATGGACGTTTTTATCACCAAGCTACGCAAGCACTTGCAACACGACCCCGCGGTTGCAATTATCAATATGCGGGGTGTCGGCTACAAGCTGATTTTTTGAATTGTCCTTTTCCCAAAGGAGGAACATTAGCCTGCCTCTACGCCGGACGCTTCATTTTTCCTTGCTGAAAAACTACCCTGGATTTTTTTGAGGCCATCTAAAACTATTTGGTTTAATCGCAGTTGTAATTGATTGAAATCACGATTTACAATTTAAGCCGAAACTTTATAAATGAGCGAAGTAGTTGAGCTTACTGCGGAAGATTATCACTCTATATTTAATAAAAGTGAGGCTACCAAGCTTTTGCTCGCTGTCGACGCGCCGTCATATACCATCATTGATGTAAATTGCGCTTACCTTAATGCAACCAATTCAACCCGCGAAACCCTGGTAGGCAATTCGGTTTTTGGTGCGTTCCCGGCTAATCCTACCGATGAAGAATCGAAAAATATAGAACGGACCATATATTCGTTCGAGGAGGCTGTCCGCACAAAAAAGCCACATACCATGTTTAATTACAGGTATGACATCCCTATACGCGGAACAAACGAATTTGAAGAGCGTTACTGGACAACCACCAACACCCCTGTGCTCGACGAATCAGGTAATGTTAAATTTCTGATCCATTCGCCAACCAATGTAACCGAAATTTTCAAACTTGCCGAACGCGAAAAACAGGCAATGGAGGCCCTGATTATGCAACGGAAGCAATTGTATTCCATTTTTATGCAGGCCCCTGTTGGCATCGGGATTTTTTTAGGCGCAGATTATATTATCGACCTGATTAACCCGCCGCTGGAAAAAATTTACGGCTGTTTATTTTCAAACGTTAAGGGCATTCCCGTTTTTGATGCCTTGCCTTCGGTACGCGGACACGGTTTTGAAGAATTGCTTGATAATGTCAGATTAACCGGCAATCCGTATTATGGCAGTGGTGTGGTTATTCCACTGGTAAGGAACGGCGTCTTGGAAAACGTATACGTCGATTTTGTTTATGAACCATTCAGAAACGATGATGGCTTTATTGTTGGCGTAATTGTAGTAGCTACCGACATAACCGATAAAGTTAAAGGACAGCTAAAACTTCAGGAAAGTGAAGCACAATTTAGGTTTATGGCCGAGGCGATGCCGCAGCAGGTTTGGACGGCAGATGTAAATGGCAGGCTTGATTACGTTAACGAACGCACGCAAAGCTATTTTGGCCAAAATGCCGCAGCTATTATTGGTGCCGGCTGGCAGGAGTTTATTCATCCCGACGATCTGCAGGATTGTTTAAGCAAATGGCTTAAGGCGCTCGAAACAACCGAGCTTTACCAGGTTGAGTTTCGCCTGCGCAGGCACGACGGCCAATACCGCTGGTACCTGGCCAGGGCCTTACCCTTTAAAATTGACGATACAGTTGTAAAGTGGCTGGGGACCAATACCGACATTGAGGAGCATAAAAAGCTTGAGCAGCAAAAAGACGAATTTATAAGTATAGCCAGCCACGAGTTAAAAACGCCGCTTACCAGCTTAAAGGCATACCTGCAGTTGATGGAAAGGAGTGTAAACAATACTGATTTCAATGGTAAATTCGTTTCAAACAGCCTGCAACAGCTTAAACGCCTCGAAAAACTGATTGCTGATTTGTTGGATGTATCAAAAATATCGGCAGGCAAAATGACATATAACATCGGCAGGTTTGATATGAAGGACCTGGTTGACGAGGTTACACAAAGCGTGCAGCTTTCAAACGATACCCATCAGCTTAAAATTAAAAGCAACCCCAGCGCGACGCTAAGTGGCGACCGTTATCGACTTGAACAAGTGCTCACTAACTTTTTAAGCAATGCCATAAAATATTCCCCGGACGCTAACGAGGTGATCATCCATTCGGCTATTCAAAATGATGGCCTGGTAGTATCCGTCCGGGATTTTGGTATCGGGATAGAAAAGGACAACGCGGCTAAATTATTTGAACGGTTTTACCGGGTTGATAATACCGCGATGAAATATGAGGGCCTGGGATTGGGCCTGTATGTATCCGCCGAAATATTAACCCGCCATAACGGAACTTGCTGGATTGAAAGCGAGTTGGGCAAAGGCTCTACTTTTTACTTCAAGCTGCCGTTGAACGCGGACATTAAATAGAATATTCTCCCAATCTCATCGCCGCATGTACCCACAGGCACGACGTATTCGGTCGCAAATAGCACCCCCTGTTATTTATTTTCAGGCTTAATGTCCTGTCTTACAACGCCGGTGGTACATTTCAAACTCCACTAGTTTTCTTTGGTGCTTGTTTTTTCCTCAAATCTTCTATCTTTATTTCACCAACCTAACACCATGGATGTTTTAAACGCAATATTACTTATAGTAATACTTATCATTATTGTAAGCCACAAGTCCGGTTTCAATCAAAAATTTAACGAGTTGGAGTACCGGCTTATGGAGCTGCAAAATTTGCTTAAACACAAAGAGCAGGCGCCAAAAGATGCCGAAAAAATTAAAGAGGTGATCGCACCACCGCCCCCTCCTGTAACAAAGCCCCCTGAGCCGGTAAGGGTGCCCGAGCCACCAAAACCGGTTGAAACTGTGCCGCCACCCGTTGTTGAAAAGCAAAAAGAAGTTATTGCCGATTATCGTTCAACCATAAACCAGCCCGTAAAAGCCTGGGAGCCGCCTGTAAAAAAACAGGAAGAACCCAGCCTTTCGTTCTTTGAGCGTTACCCCGACCTCGAAAAATTCATCGGCGAAAACCTGGTGAACAAAATTGGTATCGCTATCCTCGTGCTGGCGATTGGCTTTTTTGTAAAATACGCCATCGACAACGATTGGGTTGGCCCGGTTGGCCGTGTAGGTATAGGCATTGTTTGTGGTGGCATATTGATAGCCTTCGCCCATCGCATGCGTAACAGTTATAAAGCATTCAGCTCGGTGCTGGTAGGCGGCGGGTTGGCCATATTTTATTTCACTATAACACTGGCCTTCCAGGAGTTTCATTTGTTTAGCCAACTAACCGCGCTTATCATACTTATTGTGATTACCGTTTTTGCGGTAACGCTCTCGCTATTGTACGATAAGGAGGAACTTGCTGTAATTGCCTTGATTGGTGGTTTCGCCAGTCCGTTTATGGTAAGCAATGGCACTGCCAATTATAATGGGTTGTTTACTTATTTATTGATCCTAAATGTGGGTTTGCTGATTATAGCGTATTATAAAGCCTGGCGTATACTTAATATTTCGTCGTTTGGGCTTTCGGTATTGGTTTTTGCTACCGTACTTTACACGCTAAATATATCTAACTACTACATCGGCTTCAGGTTTGCCACCATTTTTTACCTGTTGTTTTTTACCATCAACATTATCAATAATGTACGCGAAAACAAGAAATTCCTGGCGGCCGATTTTAGCATATTGCTGATAAACACGGCGCTGTATTTTTCTGCAGGCCTTTACCTGTTAACCGAAATGCACCTGGAACAATACCGCGGCGTGTTCAGCGCCGGACTTGCCGCTTTAAACCTGGTATTGTCTTATATCCTGTTCCGCAACCGTAAGGTGGACCCCAATATTTTGTATTTGCTTATCGGCATCACGCTTACATTTATTTCGCTAACCGCACCAATACAATTGCACGGCAATAACATTACGTTGTTCTGGGCGTCGGAAACGGTATTGCTGTACTGGCTGTACCAAAAGTCGTCTATCAAATTAATGAAGCTGACATCGCTGTTGATTTGGGTAGCTATGTTACTCAGCCTGTTTATGGATTTGTTCCAGGTTTATGTCGACTCCAATGTGCAGCTTGCTATAATTACCAACAAGGCGTTTATCACGATAATAGTTGCAGCGATAAGCTCGTACCTGTTGTATCTCCTGGTAAAAAAAGACACAGAAACGCAAATTTATGGAGTCGCCATTTTCAAAAACCCTTTCAGGGTGATGGCATTCTTGCTGCTGTTCGCCAGCGGTATGTTCGAAATAAACTACCAGTTTTTATATTACTACCCTGCTACCAGCCTTAACATTTTGTACCTCGCTTTATATGTGCCTGTGTTTGTCTATGTTTTCAACCTTATATCTGCCAAAGTAAACGCGGTTGAATATAACGGCAAATTAGGCATGGTACTTGGCGCTGCTATCATTACGGTTTACCTGGCACTAAATCCTCAATTTTTTGGTGTATTAAGCGATATCCTGGTTAATAAACACATAAAATCATCGCATTTTATGGCACACTGGGTAAGCGCTGCATTTATTGCGCTTATATTTTATCCTTTGATCCGTTTATGCCAGGTGCACATTGACGATAGCATGAAAAGCACTGCCGCCTGGGTTATATCCGGCGCTATTGTACTGTTTTTAAGCCTGGAGTTTTGTTTATTAAGCGAGGTGATTTTTTACTCAAAAGCTAACACCATTGATACTATACAAACCGTTTATATAAAAACAGCTTTGCCTGTATTATGGGGCGTATCGTCGTTTATTTTAATGTGGATGGGCATGCGCAACAAGCAAAAAACCCTGCGCATAATTTCGTTAAGCCTGTTTTTGCTTACGCTGCTTAAACTGTTTTTGTTCGATATTAATAACATCCCGGTTGCCGGAAAAATTGCGGCGTTTTTCTGTCTCGGTATTTTGTTGCTGATCGTATCGTTTATGTACCAAAAGGTTAAAAAAATAATTGTTGATGATGAAGCTAAGCCAAAAGAATAAAACGCTTTTTTTATGGGCGATGCTGAGCGTTGTTACGTTCGCGGCATCGGCACAAAAAAACTTTAAATACGAGGCGGCGTTGCCTAAAATAGATTCGGGAGGGTTTTATAAGATAGCCTTACAGCCTGCTTTTATTGCCAAAAGCAACGCACAACTAACCGATATAAGGATTGTAAACGGCAAGAGCAACTTTGTGCCCTATATAACTGCCGGCAATTTGCCACACCCGGATAACGAGAAGTTTATTGTTTTCCCCGAGGTAGTTTCAAAAAAGGATACGGGCACCACATTTATTGTTGAAAGCGGGGAGAAGGCTCCGGTAAACAGGCTTTGGCTAAAGCTTAAAAGCACCGCCGTACAACGTACCATAAACCTTTCGGGCAGTGACGATTTGCAACGCTGGTTTGCAATCGAGGAAAATATCCCATTGCAACAGGCTGTTTTGGATAATGATGGAAGCTACCTTCAATCCATTGCCTTCCCGGCAAGCAATTACCGTTATCTTAAATTGCTGGTGAACGATAAGAATAAAGCCCCCGTTAAGTTTTTGCAAGCGGGTGTGTTTACCAGACAAGGGATAGCCGAACTTTACTTTCCAATTCCTGTTGCAAAGTTTTCAAAAACCGACAGTAATAAAACCACGACGGTTACCATTCAGTTAAATGACAACTACCTGGTTAACCGGCTCGATTTAAACGTTGCAGGTATTAAGTATTATAAACGCGATGTCGCCATATATCAAATTGATAAGCGGGGACGACAATTGGTTAGCGTTGCCGAACTAAATTCTGGCAAAAGGGCTGAGATTTTTGTAAACACAAAGACAAGCAGGCTGGAACTGGAAATTAATAACGGAGATAATGCGCCATTGGATATTGCGGAGGTCTTCGCTTCACAAGCTGATCAGTCTATTACCGCCTACCTTGAGGCCGGACAATCATACAAACTTTTAACAGGCGACGCGAATGCCGCTGCACCTGTTTACGATTTAAAGTTTTTTGTTGATAGCATCCAAAATAAGGTACCCGAAATTAACCATAGCGAGGTAAAACCCAACGCCGCTTTCGGATCACCTACCCCCAAAGCGCCTCGGCACGACTACACAATGATTATTTGGATAGTTATAATAGCGGCATTGCTGCTGCTTACATTGCTTACCATAAAAATGGCTAAGGAGGTAAATGTAAAAAACAAAGTGGAGTAGTATTTTCGTTTAGTACGATTAAAAAGAGGTGTATGCTATTCCCCTTTATAACACTGGATTTATCATTTACATACATTTAGTTAACCACTGCTGAAAAATAAAACACCTGATTATCAGCGTGTTTCACAGCGTTCCGGGTGTTCCGCGTGTAAAAATGGAACGCTTGCAGTTTATTTTGTACCAGGAATGTGTTGCACATTATTTAGTTTTTTATAGAAATGATTTTAAACAAAAAATGCGTTCCGTATCTCACCCCGGAACGCACCACATAGTGTTTCAACTAAACCTCAGATCTCACGTTTGTTTTGACCTAAGCTCTTTTCGGGCAGGTTGCCCAAATTATTCGGTTTTCTGCTTTAATTGCCAACTAACTACTCGCTCCGAAGGCTCTTCACCGGGTTTGCCATGGCTGCTTTTATTGCCTGGAAACTTATGGTGGTAAGTGCAATAATTATGGCAACAAGTCCGCCGGCGGCAATTAACCACCAACTGATGTCGATGCGATAGGCATAAGCTTGCAACCATTGGTGCATGTAATACCATGCTATAGGGGTAGCAATGGCAAAGGCAATTGCAATGAGTATGATAAATTCTTTCGAAAACAAATAAACGATGCTGCCTGCAGAAGCGCCAAGTACTTTTCGGATACCGACTTCTTTTATCCGCTGCACCGCCATAAAGGAGGCTAAACCATACAGCCCAAGGCAGCTAAGAAATATGGCGATCGCTGCAAAAATTTTATACAAGGCTGATAACTGATTTTCCTGTTTGTAAAAACCGGCAATTTTATCATCCAAAAATTTGTATTCGTAAACAAAATCGGGAAATGTTTTATCAAATATTTGCTTAACAGCCGACATTGTAGAAGAAATATTTTTAGTTGCCAATTTTATCCCAACCTGGTTGTACATGGCGACGTCCTGGGTAATAGCCAGTGGCGCAAGATTATTTCGAAAAGATCGATCGTTAAAATCTTTCACCACACCAACAACCGGGCATTTTATCAGGTCGTTCCAAATACTTATTTCTTTGTTCAGTATATCTTCCGGTTTTTTAAGTCCCAGGCTTTTCACGAGTGATTCATTCACCAAAAATTCTGTTGTCATTTTCGATGGTTGCAAATTTCTACCGGCTACCAGTTGTAATTTGTAAGCCGGCACATAACCCTCATCGGCGAATTTGGTAATAGCTTTAAAATCTGTTTCTTTTATCGCATGGTTAAATCTTACAGCGCTCCAGGTATCATTGGCGTCTTCAACCGGCGTGTTTGAACTGTAGCTTACCGCCTGCACACCGTTTATCGACAATAATTGGTTTTTTAGATATTCCAGCCGGGCGATGCGAAGACTATCTACCCGGAACGGAACGTTTACAATTGCATCTTTATCAAAGCCTAAGGGTTGATCCATGAAATAATCCATTTGCTTTACAATGATGAGCGTACCGATGATGAGCGCCTGCGCAATGATGAATTGAAAAACCACGAGCCCTCTTCTTAATGAAATTCCCTTTGCGGAACCAGATGTGAGTTTACGCTGTAAAGCATTAATCGGATTAAAACGTGATAAAACAATAGCAGGATAAAAACCGGCAAGTGCTGTCACTCCAATTGTTACTGTTAAAAGGAATAAAACAATTGCAGGATTATTGAATATGTCGAATGAAAGCGAAAGTTCTAATAGTTTACTCACGTAAGGTAATGCCAAAACTGTAATAACAGCTGCAAGCATTACAGCGCCTGTAACTATCAAGAATGCTTCAACAATGAATTGAATTTGTAGCTGAGATTTGTTACTTCCTAAAACTTTCCTTACACCAACTTCCTTTGCGCGATTAATGGCTTGTGCCGTGGAGAGGTTGACAAAGTTTACGCAGGCAATTAACAGGATGAATGCCGCGATCAGCCACAATACATTGAGCAGTTGATGACTTATTGTTTTGTTACTGTAATTACCTGCTCCTGCATCATAATGCACGGCATTTAGTGGTTGTATAATATAACTATTCTTATTGCCGGGAGATTCGGCTTTGCGTGCGTACGCTCTTAATTGTTCATTAAAATTGTCGACAGCGACATTCGGCGGCAGCAAAACATAGCAACCAAAGTCGGGTATGGTTTGAGCCCAGTCGGCAGACTTTGTGAGGTAATCCCCGGTAAAGCCTGTTCCATAGGCCACAACAAGTTTTAGCTGAAAATCTGTATTTGAAGGTATAGGGGCAAGGATACCCGAAACTTTCAATACGTCGGTACCGTGCTCAAAAATAAAGCCGCCTGCTTGC
>Ga0105240_10012084_pt1 | contig 11965 bp, 10 predicted proteins | sample KBSC54metaG_FD_80426 | JGI IMG/M metagenome (GOLD analysis project Ga0105240, IMG submission 80426) | Corn rhizosphere microbial communities from Kellogg Biological Station, Michigan, USA - KBS C5-4 metaG | ecosystem: Host-associated > Plants > Roots > Rhizosphere > Soil | place: Michigan, USA...
CCAGCTCCACGGCCCGCGACCCCGCCAACGCCCCGGCAGCTACGCCTGGCCGGAGCTCCGTCGCCGACTCGAAGCCGATACGCGCAGGGCGCGCGCCTGCCACACCTGCACCGCCCACACCCCCAGCCGCCGCACCCTCCAACGCTGGCACGCCGAACGGCGCTGGCTCAGCCGGCCGACCTAAGGCTCGATGATCCAGCCACGAAAGCCCGCCAGGCCGCGTACTCCTCATCGCGCAAACCCTCGGAGTCAGGGGCGGGCTCGACCGTTCGGCCGCCCTCCTGCAGCGACGCGAGGTCGGCGAGCGTCCAGCAGCCGGCCCCGACGCCCGCCGCGGCCGCAGCGCCGAGCGCGGTCGCCTCGGCGGTCGCGGCGATCCGCACCGGGATCCCGAGCACATCGGCCTGGCGCTGCATCAGCCACGGGTTCGCGGTCATCCCGCCGTCGACGCCGAGGGCGGGCGGATCGAGCCCGCCGGCGCGCAGCGCCTCGACGATGTCGCGGACGCGGAGGCACAGCGACTCGAGCGCCGCCCGGACGAGATGCGCCGGCGTGGTGTGGGCGGTCATGCCGGCCCACGTGGCGCGGGCGTCCGGCTTCCACCAGGGCGCCCCCAGCCCCGTCAGGGCGGGCAGGAACCGCACGCCGCCCGAATCCGCGACCGATGCGGCGAGCTCGCCGGAGCGCTCCGGCGTGTCGAGCAGGCCGAGCGTCACCAGCCAGTCGATGGCCGATCCCGCCGAGAAGACGCCGCCGTCCAGCGCGTAGTCGCTCCGCCCGCCGGCCTCCCAGGCGACGGTCGGGAGCAGCCCGGAGGCGTCGGTCGGCGGCTCGTCGCCCGCGTGCGCGAGCAGGAAGATCCCGGTGCCGTACGTCGCCTTGGCCGCACCCGGCACCACGGCGCCGTGGCCGGCGAGCGCCGCCGTCTGGTCGACGAGCAGCGCCCGCAGCGGCAGGGGCCGCTCGACGCCCTCGGCGCGCAGGCTGCCGGCGTCGCCGACCGACGGGCCGATCGGGGGCAGCGTCGCCGGGTCGACGCCGAACACCGCGCACAGCTCCCCGCTCCAGCTGCCGGGCCGGGCCAGCTCCTGGAGCTGGGTGCGGGCGGCGGTCGACGGCTCCGTGCGGGGGCCGTCCCCCAGCCGGGCGCAGACGTAGGCGTCGAATGTCCCGAACCGGGCCCGGCCGGCAGCGGCAGCCTCGCGCACGGCCTCGCTCTCGCGCAGCAGCCACGTGATCTTGGTCGAGGAGAAGTACGGGTCGAGCCGCGTGCCCGCCAGGTCGTGCACGCGGTCGCCGGCGCCGGCGGCGGCGAGCTCCTCGACGATCCCCTCCGAGCGCCGGCACGACCATACGATCGCCGGCGCCAGCGGCCGCAGCGTCTCGGCGTCCCAGGCGACGACGCTCTCCCCCTCGTTGTCGAGGCCGACCGCGGTGATCCGCTCCGGCCCGACGGCGACGGCCACCTCGGCGAGCGTCTCGGCCACGGACGTGACCACCGCCTCGGCGTCCTTCTCCACCCACCCCGGCCGCGGGTGCTGCACCGGCACCCGCCGGTACGCCTGCGAGAGCTCCTGGAAGCGCTCGTCGAAGGCGACCGTGCGGGTGCCGGTGGTGCCCTGGTCGATGCCGACGACGACCGTCAGACGGCGGTCTCCGCGCGGGCGGGATCGTCGGGCAGCTCCGGCATGCGCTCGAGCGCCCGGCGGTGGAAGATCCACAGGAGGCCGATCCAGACGATGCCTGCAAGGGTCATGCCGATCGTGTACTTGGCCGCCTTGTGGAACTCGCTCGGGCCGAACACGACCAGCAGCTCGTAGACGAGCCACACCAGCGCGACCCCGACCACGAGCGGCTCCCACTTGCCGAGCGTGAAGAAGCCCTCCTCGGCCTTCAGGCGGTTGCGGGTGTAGATGTAGAGGAGCACCGTCGCCAGGTAGTACATCGCCGGCAGCTGGGTCGACGCGGTGAAGAGGTCGAACACGCGGTCGGAGAACCAGATCAGGAGGATCGCCGCGACGATCCAGCCCAGCACGACGGCGTTCACCGGCGTGCGCGTCGTCTGGTTCACGCGCCGGAAGACCTGGTAGCCGGGGAAGCGCTCATCGCGCGACATCGACCAGATCAGCCGGCCCTGCGACACGTAGATGATCAGGCCGCAGGCGAAGATCGAGATGCAGACGAAGATCAGGAACAGCTTCTCGATGACGTTGCCGAGCTGGATCTTGATGATGTCGGCGACCACGGTCGACGACGCGGACAGCTCGGCGATCTTGCCGGTCGGCATCGCGACCACGACGGCGATCAGGAACAGCATGCCGATGATCCCCGAGTAGAGCACGGCGGTCCACATCGCCCGCGGTACGATCCGGCGCGGCTCGTGCGTCTCCTCGGCCAGGTTCGCGGCGGTCTCGAAGCCGACGATGGTGTAGGCGCCGAGCAGGGTCGAGAGCATCACGGGGCCGAGCCACTTGAACCACGGGCCGGTGACGATGCCGGTCGAGGACAGGTTCGAGAACGAGCCGTCGGAGCCGACGAGCACGGCGATGATGAGAGCGATCGTGAGGCCGACGATGCCGATGATCTCCGTCGCCACGGCTGCGTTGTTGACGAGCTCGACGAGCTTCGTCGAGAAGATGATCATGAGCGCCTGAACCACGAGCACGGCGAGGGTGACGAGCACGTCCTGGGACACGTCGGCGCCCGGCAGCGAGAACACCGTGTGGGCGCCGTTCGTGATGTTGAACAGCGGATCGAACGCGGTCAGCACGAACCCGCCGTAGTCAACCGAGATGACCACGATCGCGAGGAACGAGTACGAGAGCCACCCGATGAAGAGGCCGACGACCGGGTTCGTGAGCCGGGACGCCCACTGATACGAGAACCCCGACAAGGGGATCTTGGCGGCGAGCGCGCCGAAGACCAGCGCCACGCAGAGCTGGCCGACGATGACGACCGGCCACGTCCAGATCGACGCGGGGCCGCCGCTTTGGAGCGCGAAGGCCATCGTCGTGAAGATGCCGGTCGTGATCGAGATGAACGAGAACGCGACGGCGAACGAGGTGAACGAGCGGATCGTCCGCTCGAACTCCTGCCGGTAGCCGAACAGGCTGACGTCGTGGTCTTGGCTCATGTGCTCTCCCCTCTCCGTCGTTTGCGACTCACGGGACGAATGCCTCCGAGTGGAACCGCGACCGCCCGGCCAGGAACCGGTCCTCGGCGTACTCGACCGGCTTGCCGGTCTCGTCGAACGCCCGCCGGCGCACCAGCATGAGCGGCTCGCCGATGCGGCAGCCGAGCAGCCGGACGGCGTCCGCCTCGGCGCGGACGGGCTCGAGCTCCTGCTCGGCCCGGCGCAGCCGGATGCCGTAGTCCTCGGCCAGGATGGCATAGATCGAGCGCGTCTCGAGATCCTTGTGGTCGAGCGCGGGCGCGACGATGTCGGGGAACCACGAGCGCTCGAGCGCGACCGGCATGCCGTTGGCCGTTCGCAGGCGCTCGAGGTGGTAGACCGACTCGCCCGTGCGCAGCTCGAACAGCCGGGCCAGGTCACGGTCGGCCGGCACGTGCTCTGAGACGAGGATCTTCGCGCCCGGCCGCAGGCCGGCCGACAGCATCCCGCGCGAGAACGACATCAGGACGCGCATGTCCATCGACACGCGCGGCTGGGCGACGTAGGTGCCCGAGCCCTGGCGGCGCTCGACGACGCCGGCCGACTCGAGCAGCTGCATGGAGCGCCGCAGCGTCGGCCGGGCGACGCCGAGCTGCCCCGCCAGCTCGCGCTCCGTCGGGAGCCGGTCGCCCGCCTTGAGGCCGGCTTCCTCGATCCGGCGCTCGATGCTGTCGCGCACCTGCAGGTAGCGGGCCGGGCGGCTCATCCGCGCCTCCCGACGACGTACGCGGCCAGGCCCGCCGCGGCGACGGCCGTGAGCGGCACGCGGAGCGCACGGACGAGCATGGGCACGTCCGCCGCGTCGATGTGGATCCGGGACTTCCACGCGCCCAGACGGCCGTCGACGACGAGCGCACGACCTTCGATGCGCACCGCCTCGACCTCGAACGGGAGGTCGCCGATCGGCGAGGTCACCCTCACGCCGCCGCCGCCGATCCGAGCAGGGCGCGCACCTCGGCCGCCGCGCGAAGGCCGGCCTCGCGGGCGCCGGCGACCGTCGCCGGGTCGTCCAGGGCTCCCGCGTGCACGACGTCCGGGGCGTCCCAGACCGCGCCCTCGACGTTGCGAAGCGGGGCGAGCCCGTGGGCGAGCACGACCGCGTCGCAGGCGATCCGCTCCTCACCGGCGACGAGCCCGGTCACGCGCGGCCCGCCCTCGACGGCCGTCGGCGACCGGCCCTCCATGACGTCCACGCCCTCCGGCATGGCGCGGCGGAGGCCGCCGGGCGCGAGGACGGTCACGGCGTCTGCGCCGGCGGCGAGCAGCTCGCGGCAGGCGCGGTGGGCCCAGTCGCCGCCGCCGACGACGCAGGGGCGGCGGCCCGCGAGGAGGCCGTTCTCGGCCAGGTGGCACGCGACCGGGGCGGGGACGACGCCGGCCGGGCGGCCGCCCGCGAGCCCGAGCTCGGCCCGGGTCAGCGGCCGCGCGCCGGCAGCCACGACCAGGACGGATGCCGCGACCCGGTGCACGCCCTCCGGCCCGACCGCGAGCAGCTGTCCCTCGGCCCAGCGGATCGCGGTCACGCCGAGCCGGAAAGTGGCGCCGGCCCGCCGGGCGCCCCGCCCGAGCGCGACCGTCTCCGAAGCGCGCCAGCCGTGGACGCCGCCGGCAACCGGGATGCGGTCGAAGACCTGGACCCGCTCCGCCGGCGCGAGCTCGGCGGCGCACGCGAGCCCGGTGATGCCGGCGCCGACGATCGCGACCGTCATGACGCCACCCCGAGGGTCGCCTCGGGCTCGCCCACCGGGATCTCCCAGGGCTGCATGCCCATGTGCAGGCTGAGCAGGAACGAGACGCCGGCGAGGCAGACCGTGCCCTGGCAGCGACCGCCGGCGGCGCGGGTGCGCTTGCGCAGCGCGTCGAGCGAGCGGGGCGGCACGCACATGGCGCAGGCGGCGGCGATCTCTGCCGCCGTGACCTGCTCGCAGGCGCAGACGACCTGGCCGTAACGCGGATCGAGGTCGAGCAGCCGCTCGGGATCGGGGTTCCCGAGCAGGCGCGGGAGCGGCGGCAGCGAGCGCTCGGCCGGCGCGTCCTCACGCTCCACCGGCGCCCCCGCCTCGGCGAGCAGCGTGTGGACGAGGTCGGCCGTCGCCGGCGACGACGAGACGCCGGTCGAGCGGATGCCGGTCGCGTGCACGAGGTTTGAGACGCGCGAGTCGCGGCCGACCCGGTAGACCGGATCGGACGCCGGCCGGTTGGCGGCGAAGAGCTTGATCGCCTGGTCGCGGCGCACGGCCGGCACCAGCCGGTGAGCCGCCGCGAACACGGCCCCGAGGGTGTCGGCGTCGACGGCCCTCGAGCCCGGGTATTCGGAGTCGACCGCCGTCGGCCCCAGGAGCAACGAGCCGTTCGTGGTCGGGACGCAGTAGATGCCGCGCGTCACCTCGGTCGGGACGCCACCGACGATCTTCTGGAAGCGGCCGCCCAGCTCCCGGTCGAGCAGCCAGTACTGGCCCTGGCGCGGCCACATCTCGAACTCGTCGCCGCCCGCCAGCGCCGAGATCCGCCCCGCCTCCAGCCCGGCCGCGTTCACGACGAAGCGCGCCGTCAGGCGGCCGCGGGGCGTCTGGAGGGCGGCGATGCGGCCGTCCTCGACCTCGACGCCCGTGACGGGCGATCCGGTCAGCACGGCGACGCCGTTTCGGGCGGCGAGCTCGGCGTAGCCGATCGTCAGCCGCAGCGAGTCGACGATGCCGTCGTCGGGGATGTGGACGGCGGCCCGCGCGCCCGGCGCGACCATCGGCTCGAGAGCTCGGGCCTCGTCGCCCGAGACGACGTCCGCGCGGCAGCCGTTCTCGCGGGCCTGGTCGCGCAGGTGGCCGAGGGCCCGCTCCTCCTTGGCCGTCATCGCCACGGCCAGGGTGCCCATGCGCCGCCACGGTGTGTCGAGCGAGGCGCACAGCTCCTCCCAGCGCGGGCTCGATCGGGTGACGAGGTCGGCCTCGAGCGTGCCCGGCGCGCAGTCCGCGCCGCACGTGGCGATCCCGGTATTGCCCTTGGACGCGCCCTCGCCGACGTCGTGCGCCGCCTCGACGAGCGCGACCCGCGCCGTCGTGAACCCCAGCCTCCAGGCGATCGCGCACCCGACCACGCCGCCGCCGACGACGACGACGTCGTAGTCCCGCCGGCCGTGTCCGTCGTCGGGCGGCATGTGCGAGAAGAGGAATAGACCTTTCTGGCCCTGAAGTCAAGAAACCCCGGAGCCCTCACCAGGATTGGTCTATACCGCCGACGACCGGGGCCAGGCCCCGGCACGGCCGGGGCCCGACGACCGGGGCCAGGCCCCGGCACGGTCGGGGCCTGGCCCGGGTACAACTCCTTCAGGCGTGATCGAGCTCGCCACAGGAGCGGAGACGCAGCACTATCTGCTGGAGGCACGGCAGATGCAGGCGCTCTCGTTCGCCGTGCACATCCCGCTCGTCTGCTTCGGGATCGCCTTCCCGGTCATGGTGCTGCTGGCGGAGTGGCTCCACCACCGCACCGGCAAGCCGGTCTACCGCACGCTGGCGCGGCGCTGGAGCCGGGTCATGCTCGCGCTCTTCGCGGCGGGCGTCGTCACCGGCACCGTGCTCTCGTTCGAGATGGGGCTCCTGTGGCCGCAGTTCACGGCGGTGTTCGGGAGCGTCTTCGGCCTCGGCTTCGCGGTCGAGGGCTTCTCGTTCTTCATGGAGGCGATCTTCATCGGGATCTACGCCTACGGCTGGGACCGGCTGCCGCCGCGGCTCCACCTGGCGAGCGGCATCCCGATCGTGATCGCCGGCTTCACCGGGTCGCTCACGGTGATCTCGGTGAACGGCTGGATGAACCACCCCGAGGGCTTCCGGCTCGTGCATGGCCGCGCCGTCGACGTCCACCCCGTGCGGGCGCTCTTCCTGAACTCGAACTTCTGGCATGAGCTCGTGCACATGTACGTCGCCGGGTACATGGTCACGGGCTTCCTCGTCGCCGCCGCCTACGCCGTGCGGCGGCTACGGGGCAGCTTCGGCACGTACGAGCGGACGGCGCTTGCGATCTCGCTCTCGATCGCCGTGATCGCCTCGATCGTGCAGGCGCCGGTGGGCGACTGGGCCGGCCGCGTCGTCGCGCAGAACCAGCCGGTCAAGCTGGCGGCGTTCGAGGGTGTCGGGCCGACGACGAAGGGCGCCGACGAGCATCTCCTCGGCTACTACGAGAACGGCGAGGTGAAATGGGGGATCCCCATCCCCGACCTGCTGTCGCTGCTCGCGTTCCACAATCCGCACGCGATCGTGCGGGGCCTGAACACGGTGCCGCCGGGCGACCGGCCGCCCGTGAACGTGGTGCGGTTCGCGTTCCAGACGATGGTGGGGATCGGGACGCTGCTCTTCGCGCTCGCGATCGTCGTCGTCTACGTCCGCATCCGCCGGCGGCGGCTGCCGGAGTCGCCGTGGTTCTACCGGGCGCTCGTGCTGGCCGGGCCGCTCTCGGTGGTGGCGCTGATCGCCGGCTGGGTGACGACCGAGGTGGGCCGCCAGCCATGGGTCGTCTACCACGTCATGCGAACGACCCAGGCGGTGACCGGCGCCGGCGGGATCCCGGTCGGCTACGCCACGCTCGCCGCCGTCTACCTGGCGCTGGCGATCGCGGTCGCCTGGGTGCTCCTGCGCCTCTCGCGGATCCCGATGGAGGACGTCTGACGGTGCTCGACACGCTCCCCATCGTCTTCGTGCTGGCCGGGCTCGTCTTCTACGTCGTGCTCGGTGGCGCCGACTTCGGCGCCGGGCTGTGGCAGCTGCTGGCGGGACGGGGCGCGCCGGCGAAGCGCATCCGCGACCACGCCCACCACGCCATGGGGCCGGTGTGGGAGGCGAACCACGTCTGGCTGATCTTCGTGATCACCGTGCTCTGGACGGCCTATCCGACCGTGTTTGCCTCGATCGCCTCGACGCTCTCGATCCCGTTCTTCGTCGCCGCGATCGGGATCATCCTGCGCGGCGGCGCGTACGCCCTGCGATCGGGGACGAAGACGGCGCGGGAGCAGCGGTCGGTCGAGACCGTGCTCTCGGTCTCCTCGATCCTGACGCCGTTCGCGCTCGGGCTGATCGTGGGGGCGATCGCGGGCGAGCGGGTGCCGGAGGGGAACGCGGCCGGCGACCTGGTGACGAGCTGGTGGAACCCGCTCTCGATCACCGTCGGGCTGATCTCGGTGGCGTTCAGCGCCTACCTGGCCGCGGTGTTCCTGAGCGGCGACGCCGTCCGCCGCGGCGAGGCCGGCCTGGCCGAGCGCTTCCGGGCGCGCGCGCTCGTCTCCGGGGCGGTCGCGGGCGTGGCCGCGGTCGCGGGGCTCGTCGCGCTGCGAAGCGACGCGCACCGCCTCTACCACGAGCTCGTCTTCGGCCGCGGCCTGCCGGCGCTGGTCGTGTCCGTGGTGGCCGGCCTGGCCACGCTCGGCCTGGTGCGCCGGCGCCGGTACGAGCCGGCCCGCTATACGGCGGCGCTGGCGGTCGCGGCGGTCATCGCCGGCTGGGCGCTGGCGCAGGAGCCCTACCTGCTCGAAGGGGTCACGATCAGCCAGGCCGCGGCCCCGCGCGACACGATGATCGCGGTGATCGTCGCCGTGATCGCGGGCGGCATCATCCTCTTCCCCGCGCTCACGGTGCTCTTCCGGCTGACGCTCGCGGGCAACCTCTCGCCCGGGGAGGCGGCCGCCGACGCGCCAGGCGAGGGCCGGCCGGCGCCCGCGGGAGGGACACTGGTGGCGCGCCTCGCCGTCGCCTGCCTGGTGGCCGGCCTGGGATTCCTCACGGCCGCCGACGCCGCCTGGGCGCACGCGATCGGCGTCACGGCCCTGTTCGCGTTCGCGATCCTGGGGGCGGCCGCGCTGATCGCGCCGGAGGTGCGCGACGCACGCGAGCGTGAATAAAAAAGGGTCTGACCCGTTTACATTCAGCGGCCGAGCTCGACGAGGACGGTGCCGTCCTCGACGCGGGCCGGATACGTCCGCACCCGCAACCGCGAGCCCGGCGCGAGCGCGCGCCCGTCGCGGGCGTCGAACTCCCAGCCATGCCACGCGCACGTCACCGCCGGGCACGCGTCGTCGACCTCGAGGCGAAGGGGATCGGCGGCCGGCGCAACGATGCGCGGGCCGAGGCGGCCCTCGCACACCGGGCCGCCGGCGTGCGGACACACGTTTCGCAGGGCGTAGACCTGGTCGCCGTCCCAGCGGACGATGCCGAGCTCGACCCGGCCCGCCCGCACCACCGTCATGCTCCGCTGCGGGAAGCCCTCGAGCTCGCCGACCGGTGTCAGCCGTCGTTCCAGCCGAAGAGCTCCATCGCGTTGTCGTGGAAGATTTTGCGGTGCCAGGCCTCGGGGATGTTGCGGCCGATGTCGGCAACCTCGTCGGTGTCCCAGTGCGGGTAGTCGGACGAGAAGCAGAGGATGTCCTCGGCGCCGATGAGCTCGAGCAGCCGGTGCATGTGGCGGCGGCTGGGAGCGATCTCGAGCGGCTGCGTCGTCACCCGGACGTGCTCGTAGAAGTACTCGCTCGGCGCCCGGCGCAGCCACGGCGCCTCGCGCCGCAGGCCGCGGAAGTCCATGTCGAACCGCCACAGCACGGCGGGTATCCAGGCGACCCCGCCCTCCATCAGCAGCACCCGGAGGCCGGGGAACTTCTCGAAGACGTCGTGGACGATCATGCTGACGACGTGGGTCATGATCCCCTGGGGGATCAGCGTGTGGTGCTCGAGGTAGAGGCTCGGCACGCCGCTCCCCACCGGCGAGACGCGCATCGACGCGAACGACTCGCCGGCCGCGTGGATGGCGATCGGGAGCCCGAGCTCCTCGGCCGCCGCGTAGATCGGGTGGAAGAGTGGATGCCCGAACGGCTTCCCGATGCCGTTCGTCGCCAGCAGCCCGGCCGCGATCCTGGGATGGCCGCCGATCCGGCGGAGCTCGCGCGCCGCCTCCTCGGGCAGCTGGTTCGCGAGCAGCGCCGTCCCGTAGAGGCGCTCGTCGCTGCCGTCGAGCCAGTGGTCGATCGACCAGTCATTGGCGGCGCGGGCCAGCTCCGCCGCCCAGTACGGGTTGGCGTTCGCGGCGACGTACGTTCCCGCCCCGAACGTGAGCAGGCCGCGCTCGACCCGGTAGGGGCCGAGCAGCTGCTCCTCCATCAGGGCGTGGCTCGAGCCGGGCGGCCCGCCCTCCTGCGGCCACGCGTCGTCGCGGAACACGCCGCCGGGGTTGGGATGGATCTCGCTCGGGATCACGGGCATCGGCTGCCGCCCGCCCGAGCGGGTGGCGTACTCGCGCCAGCCGGCTGAGAGGTACGGAAGCAACGCGTCCTGCGACGGCCAGTCGTGGTGGATGTCGCAGTCGACGATCGGCCCGCTGTACACCGGTCGCAGCCTACCGGGCGCCGGCCCGGACCAGGCGCGTTGTGGGGCGCAGGCGGATTCCTGCGCCCCACCCTCCCCTCACACGTCGATCGCGCCAAGGGTCCGCTAGTCCTTGAACGGATCGACGATGTTCGCTCCCGCCATCACGACGACGACGGGCAGCAGGCGATGCGCCACCTTGATCGTGCCCGTCTCCTCGTGGGCACGGACGACGTCCTCGAGCTTGCGGTAGACGAACGGCGACTCGTCGACGTCGCCGCCCCGCACCTCGAGCGGGAACCCCGTCTCTGCGCGGAACTCATTCAGGCGCTCGGCCATCATCTGGCGCGTGATCAGGCCCTTGCGAGTGCCCTTGCGGTTGCCCTTGGCCTTTGAGCGGCTCATCACCCGGCCGGCGCCGTGCACCGTCGAGCGCAGCGACCGCCGGGCGAGCTCGGAGTCGACGCCCTCGACCACGACCGCCCAGTCGCCCATCGAGCCGCCGATGAACCCGGTCTGACCGGGGAACGCCGGCGTCGCCCCCTTGCGCACCACCCGCACCGGCTCGTCGCCGTGGGTCTCGGTGAACGAGTAGTTGTGGTGGTTGTGGACCGTCTCGAGGGCCGTGGTGCCGAGCAGCGAGAGCACCTCGCCGATCACGTGCTCGCGGCCGGCGTAGGCGTACTCGCCGGCCAGCTCCATCGCCCGCTCGTAGCGGCGGCCGATCTCGGCCCGGGCCTCGGCGTCCTGCGGCCGGGCGCCCAGCTCCTTCGCGGCGTCCGCGGTCAGCGGGAGCAGCGATGGGGCGGCGTGCATCGACTCGCCGCCGGGCATCTGCGAGAAGAAAACCCGGTGCGCGGCCAGGTTCAGGAACCCCGTCGCGATCCCGTGGCCGAAGCCCCGGCTGCCGAAGTGGCAGGCCGCCCAGACGGACCCGTCGGCGGGCTCGACCAGCAGGTCGACGTAGTGGTTGCCGCTCCCGACCGTGCCGAGCTGCGCCTCAGCCCGGGCGCGCAGCGACCAGCTGTGCCTGCGGCCCGCGACCTTCTCGGTCAGCTCGGGGATCTCGCCCCAGATCGGCGACTCGAAAAGCTCGTGGTCGACCGGCGTCTCGTTCTTGCGGCCGAGACCGAAGCTGATGCGGGTGCCGATCGCATCCGCCAGCCGGCCCAGGTCGGGTCGGATGTCGTCCAGGGAGAGCGGCGTGCGCACCGCCATGACCCCGCAGCCGATGTCGTAGCCGACGCCGCTCGGCGAGACCATGTCGCGGTAGGCGGCAACGCCGCCGATCGGCATCGAATAGCCGACGTGGTTGTCGGCCATGAGCGCCGCGTCGCTGACCCAGCCGTGGCCCGCCACCGTCTTGATCTGGGAGACGGCCATGACGTCGTAGCTGTATCCGAAGACGCGGATCCGGCCGTCGTCGAACTCGCGGTAGGGCTCGCTCTCGCGAACC
>Ga0105240_10012090_pt1 | contig 11962 bp, 11 predicted proteins | sample KBSC54metaG_FD_80426 | JGI IMG/M metagenome (GOLD analysis project Ga0105240, IMG submission 80426) | Corn rhizosphere microbial communities from Kellogg Biological Station, Michigan, USA - KBS C5-4 metaG | ecosystem: Host-associated > Plants > Roots > Rhizosphere > Soil | place: Michigan, USA...
GTTTTCCGACGCGAGCTTCGACGTCGTCATCTCGAACGGGGTGATCGACCTGGTCCCGGACAAGGACGCCGTCTTCGCCGAGCTTTATCGCGTTCTCGCGCCGGGCGGGCGGATGCAGATCGCCGACGTCACGATCCAGAGCCCGGTCAGTGAGGAAGGCAGGCGCAAGATCGATCTGTGGACCGGTTGAATTGCCGGGGCGCTGCTGGAAGCAGCGTACGCGAAGCTCCTAGAGCGTCACGGGTTCGAACGAATCGAGACCGGCCAGCTCGTCGAGACCTACTCACGGTCCGCCTTCGAAGACACACGGCGCAAAGCGCAGAAGTACGGCGCCCGCGGCACCACGCTCAAGGCCTACAAGCCGACCTAGTGGAGAGGCGCGACGAAGTCGGCGTCGAGGCGACCGCGATCGCCGAGCTCCTGGTCTCTTCGATCAGAGAGACGAGCGAACGCTTGTCATCAGGGACACGTTTGAAGATGGGCCGAACTCCCTCGAGATCATCGGCACCTGGCGGGGAACACACGTGCCGCAGCCGCTCGCGGATCGACTCGCAGCCATGCGCGATCAGATAACCGTCGATCAGCAGGTACGTCTTCGCGTGCTTCGCCGCGGGCCAGCGTCCGCGTAACCGCGCCAAGGCGCAGGAGCGCCGGTCGAGGCGACAGCGCGTCGCGGTACGGCCTGGCCAATCGGGAGGTTCACGCCGTATGGCCCGATCGATTGACAAATCGACACATCGAAACGACCGAAGGGGGGTCACCGCGAGTGGACGCGCGTGCCCGGGCTGGTGTTCCCTCAGTGTTCCGTCGATGCCCCATCGCTTTGTAGCCCTCGGCGGCCTGGTTCAGGGCATTCGGCGACGAGGCGGGGAGCGCGGGCAAGGGCGGGAAGCCGCGGGCACGAAAGCCGCGCAAGAAACAGGAATCAGGCGAAGAGGAGTAGCCGCGCGAGGAAGGGAACGCCCGCGCTGGTGTTCCCTCAGTGTTCCCTCACCGCTGTGCCAAGTCTGGTAACTGGATGCTCGGATGCTGGCCCACGCCCGAACGGGGGTCGGCCGCGTCCTCGCGGGATTCGCGATATGTGGACGGACTCAGACATGCAGGGTGGGCCGGTAGGTGAGCTCTTGGATGTTGCCGTCGAGCGTACGACTCTCGAGCAGCTCGAGGTCGAAGTCGGCCGCACCCTGGAAGATCGCATCCGACCCGTTCTGGCCGGTGATCACAGGGAAGACGGTCACCTGGAGGCGGTCGACCAGGCCGGCGGCCATCAGCGCCCGATTCATCGAAAGGCTGCCGTGCGAGCGCAGCGGCACCTCGGACTCCTCCTTGAGCCCGGCTACGACATCGACGGCGTCACCGCTCACCACAGTCCCGTCCGGCCAGTCGAGGGGTCCTTCCAGCGTGTTCGACACGATGATCGCGGGCTGGGCGACCATCCGGGTGACCCACGGGTCCCTCACCTCTGACTCCTCGGTGCTCGCGGCCAGCATCGATGCGAATAGCCGATAGGTGTTGGCGCCGAAGACCATCCGCTGCTCCTCGCTGTACAGGGCGAGGCGGTGGTCGAGTAGCTGAGGGCCTTGCTTGCCCCAGTAGCCGCCCCAGTCACCGCCGCTGGCGGAGCCGAAGCCATCGAGGCTGGAAAAGACGTCGAAGGTGTAGGTGGCGGTCATGATGCTCTCCTCGGGTGTGTTGATCGGTCGTGGGTACAGACTGGAACCCGCGGCAAGACTTATCGCGGTTTGACGCCGTGACTCGCCCCGGATGTCATCAAGGCCGGTTGGCCGCAAACGATCGGTTCCGGTCGCCGGCCTCGTCGGCGAGATCCTTGACCTGGCGGCTGGGCCTTGCTCGGATCCGTTCGCCGGCGCTGCTACCGTGGATCACACGGACGGCAGAGGGTCGTCCCGTGAGATTCAGGTTCTCGTTCCTCCCGGATTCGAGCTCTTGCTTCTCGAATCCGAAAAGGAGTCGAACACCGTATGTCCCAGAGTTTTGCCTTGCTCGGCGTGAGCGCGGAGGTCGAGCACGCGCTCACCGCCCGCGGCATTGTCGAGCCTTTCCGCATCCAGACGCTCGTCGTTCCCGACGCGCTCGCCGGCCGCGACGTGCTCGGCCAGGCGCCGACGGGGTCCGGCAAGACGCTCGCCTTCGGGTTGCCGCTCGTCGAGTGCGTCTCGGCGGGCGAGCGGGCTCCGGCGGCGCTCGTGCTCGTCCCCACCCGCGAGCTGGCGTTGCAGGTGACGCAGGAACTGTCGCTGCTCGGTGCTCCGCGCGGGCTCCGCGCCGGCGCCGCCTACGGGGGCGGCCCTGTCGCCGCGCAGGCGAAGCGGCTGCGCGGCGCGCACATCGTTGTCGCCACGCCGGGTCGGTTGAACGACCTTGTCCGGCGACGTCTGATCTCGCTCGATGCGATCCGGATCCTGGTGCTCGACGAGGCCGACCGGATGCTCGACATGGGCTTCCGGCCTCAGGTCGAGCGGATTATCCAGTTGCTGCCGAAGCGGCGCCAGACGATGCTCTTCTCGGCGACGCTGGACGGCGAAGTCGGCGCGCTCGCTCACGCCTATACGACGAACCCGTCGCGCTTCGAGGCCGAGCTGCCATCCCAGCACTCCGACGGCGAGGTCGAGCACCGCTTTGTCGCGGTCACGGCCGCCGACAAGATCGACCGCCTCGTTGCGCTGCTCGAGGCCGACCGTGGGCTCGCGCTGGTCTTCGTGCGGACGAAGCGCGGCGCCGACCGCCTCGCGCACAAGCTGCGCGGACACGGCGTCGAAGCCGCCGCGATGCACGGCGACATGACACAGGGCGCGCGCGAGCGAGCGCTCCAGCGCTTCCGCTCAGGGCGTGTGACGACACTCGTGGCGACCGACGTAGCCGCCCGCGGGCTCGACCTCGAGGCGATCAGCCACGTGATCAACTACGACCCGCCCGAGGACAGCAAGGGCTACGTGCATCGCGTCGGCCGCACCGGCCGCGCCGGTCGCTCCGGCCAGGGGATCACTCTCGTGCTGCCCGACCAACAGGCCGACGTCAGCCGCGTCGCGAACCTGCTCGGCCACCGTGACCAGTTCGAAAGCGGCGGAATGACGACGGCTCGCCCACGTCTCCTTTACACCAGCCGACGTGGCCGCCGCTCGCGTTGGTAGCGAACACCCTCAATCGCCGGGCTAGCGGGAATCGAGGCCGAGCGCGCAATCTCAGCGGTCTATGCGGCCGACGCGGAGCAGTTGCGGCAGAAGACCGCGCCGAAGAACGACGAGACGACCGGGCACGAACAGAAAGACGCACCCGGTCTCGAGTCCTAGCGGGGATCCGAAGCCTCCCCAACGAGGTCGCGAGCGACCGTTCGGGTGCAGAGCTGGTGCCGGGCTAGGCTCACGGCGGGATGGCGTCGCGGGTTTCGCCGGACAGGACGTTGCGGGTCGCGATTCTCGCGCCGATCTCTTGGCGGGTACCGCCGCGCCGCTACGGGCCATGGGAACAGTTCGCCTCCTTGTTGACGGAGGGGTTGGTCAGAAGAGGCGTCGACGTCACCTTGTTCGCGACTGCGGACTCCGTCACGACGGCTCGCCTCCTCGCCACAGCACCGACCGGCTACTCGGAGGATCCCACGCTGGATGCGAAGGTCTGGGAGGCCCTGCACATCTCGGCGGTGTTCGAACGCGCGAGCGAGTTCGACGTGATCCACAACGGCTTCGACTTCCTGCCGCTGACGTACAGCGGCCTGGTCGAGACACCGGTCGTGACGACGATCCACGGCTTTTCGTCCGAGCGGATTGTTCCCGTGTTCGAGAAGTACAACGCGCACGGCTACTACGTCGCGATTAGCGATGCCGACCGCCATGAGCGTCTCGACTACATCGCCACGATTCATCACGGCATCGATTTCGGCGAGTTCACGCTGCAGCAGGAGCCGGGTGACTACCTGCTGTTCTTCGGACGGATCCATCCGGACAAGGGGACGGTGGAGGCAATCGACCTCGCTGAGCGCGTCGGGATGCCACTCATGATCGCCGGGATCGTCCAGGACCGCGACTACTTCGAGCGGCTGGTGGTGCCGCGACTCGACGGGGAGCGGGTGAGCTACATCGGCCCGGTTGGGCCCGACCAGCGCGGACCCCTGCTCGGCGGCGCCAGGGCGCTGCTGCACCTCGTCAACTTCGACGAGCCGTTCGGCTTCAGCGTCGTCGAGGCGATGGCCTGCGGAACACCGGTGATCGCTCGACGGCGCGGCTCGATGGGCGAGATCGTCCGTCAGGCCGAGAACGGCTTCCTCGTCGAAGCGCTCGATGAGGCCGTCGCAGCCGTCCATGCTGCGACGACGCTTGACCGGGCAGCAGTGCGCGCGTCGGTCGAAGGGCGCTTCCACGTCGACCGGATGGTGGACGACTACCTGGCTCTCTACCGGCGAGTCCTCGAACTGCACCACGACTCACGGGTCGGCGGAGGAGGTGACCGCTGAACGCGCGCTTGCCCGGCGAGCGGTTCCGGGTCGGCGTCAATTACTGGCCGGCGCGCACGGCGATGAGCTGGTGGTCGCAGTTCGACCAAGCCGAGGTTGCCGCCGACTTCGCACGGATCGCGGCGGCCGGTCTCGACTCCGTGCGCGTGTTCCTGACCTGGGAAGACTTCCAACCGGCCCCGAACAAGGTCGACCCCAAGATGCTCGAGCGCCTTGTCGTGGTCGCGGACCTCGCAGGCGCGCTCGGGCTCGCGCTCGTCCCGACGCTCTTCACCGGTCACATGAGCGGCGTGAACTGGATTCCGGCTTGGGCGCTCGGAGGTTCGGACGGTGATGATCGCTTCCGGGTCGTCTCGCGCGGCACTGTCGCGAGAGGCGGGCTTCGCAACTGGTACGGCGACTCGTCGGTCCTCGATGCGCAGGCCCTCCTGGCGGCGGAGGCTGCCACGGCACTGTCCGGTCATGACGCCGTCTGGGCGTGGGACCTCGGCAACGAGAACTCCAACTGTGTGATTCCTCCCACCAGGGCCTCGGCGCGTGCATGGCTCGCGCGACTCAGGTCGGCGATCCGTGGCGCCGACGAGGCGGCGCTCGTCACCGTCGGCCTGCACATGGAAGACCTCGAAGAGGATCGGCAGCTCGGGCCGCGCGAAGTCTCTGAGTCGTGCGATCTCCTCTCGATGCACGGCTATCCGATCTATGCCCGCTGGGCCGACGGTCCCACCGACGAGCAGCTGCTGCCGTTTCTCGCCCGTATGACCTGCTGGCTCGGTGAGGGGAAGGAGGTCCTGTTCAGCGAGTTCGGTCTCCCGACCTACCGGCGCGGCGATCCGAGCGAGCGCAGAGCGAAGGGTGACACGACGCCGCTCGTCGAGGAGGATGCGGCGGCGGCGTACACGACGAGAGCACTGGAGGCACTTCGCCGCGCCGGCTGTCTGGGCGCAATGCTCTGGTGCTATTCCGACTACGAGCCAGCGCTCTGGCAGGACCCGCCGCTTGATCTCGCCCGGCACGAGCGCACGTTCGGACTCTGGCGAAGCGACGGCTCACCGAAGCCCTCAGTCGCCGCCGTGGCGGCGGGCGCGGGGGCCGAACGTTGCGCTGCCGAACACTCCGACGCATGGATCGACATCGAGCGGGATGCGTTCTGGTCAGACCCGGGCGGGCAGCTGCCTCGCCTCTACCGCCGGTACCAGGGCGCGGTTCAGCAGACGGGAATCCGCGCCATCGCTCAATTCGAGCAAGAGGAATAGCGTGCAGGTGACTGGCCCTGCACACAGGTTCCGGCCGGAGCCCGCAACCCACCAACGCGCGCTGCGCGCGAGGCGAGGAGCTTCAGCGAACGGACTTCTCTGCAGGGTCAGTTTTCTTCGCCCTCGCGCGGTGCGGCGAGAACGGCCTCGAGAAGATCGTGGAGTCGTGCAGTGGCGAGGCAGATTGAGCTGTCGGCGGCGCCGTAGTAGAGGCGAACCTCGTCGCTGCCCGAATCGTGAACAAGCCCGCAGGGAAAGACGACATTTGGCACGTCGCCTGTTCGCTCGTATGGAGCGAGGGGTGCGAAGATCCAGTTGGGGAGGCGTCGCAGGACGCGCGTCGGCTCGTTGAGGTCGAGCAGAGCGAGCCCGACCCGATAGATGTCACCCCCGACGGTGTCCTTGACGCCGTGGTAGAGGAGCAGCCAGCCGTGCTCGGTCCGAAGCGGGGGCGGCCCGATGCCGATGCGCAACGAGTCCCACCAGGCGCCGGCGCGCGGTTGTAGCACCTGCTCGGGGGCGCTCCAGCTGAGGAGGTCGTCGGAGCGGGAGAGGAGGATCTCGCCGCGGGCGCCGCCATATTGTGTCTTCGGGCGGTGGAGGAGTACCCACCGTCCGGCGACTCGGTGCGCTAGCAGCGCGGCGTTTTTGTCTTCGGGCTGCCGAACGATCCCGTAGCGCTCGACCGTGTCGAAGTGCTCCGTTGTGGCGAGAAAGACGGCAGGCCCGGCGGGGCCGTAGGCGGTGCAGGTGATCACCCAGCGGCCAAGCTCGTCGACCCAGACGAGGCGTGGGTCTTCGAAGCCCCACTGCTCGCTCGTCTCGTCGTTGGGTGCAAGCAGCGGCTCGGGCTCGATCGCCCAGCCGTCGAGGCCGTTCGCGGAGCGCGCGACCGTGAGGTGAGAGATTCCTCTGCGGTCTTCGACCCGAGCGAGCAGCACGGTCTCGCCGTTGGCGGCTCCGGCGGCCGGGTTGAAGACGGCGTTGACGGGATACGGCCAGTCGGCGGCGGTCAGAATCGGGTTGCCGGGATGACGCTCGAACAGCTCGCGCGCGCTCATGCCAGCGCCGGCTCGGATGTGCGCTCGCGGACGCCGCCGCGGACGCCCGCAGCATCAAGGAGGAGCGCGGCGTGGTGGAAGGCGAGCGTCGATTCCGCTCCTTGATTGTCGTTCAGTGCGTCGCTGCCGAGCCCGTCGCTGCAGCCACCGGTCGCGAAGTCATAGAGCGGCCGCTGCAAGCGGTTGCGGCCGAGGAACCATTCGAATGCCCGAATCGCGCGTGCGCCGTGCTCGGTGTTGCGCGTGACGGCGAAGGCGCTCAGCTCGGCCTCCACGAGCGCGGCCGCATCGAGCGGCTGCTCGTCGCCGGAGCCTGGCGCGGGCTCGCCTCTGCGGCGGCCGTGGTGGCCTGGAAGCCGGAGTGCGTCCTGATCGAGGCCGCATTCGTCGCCCAGCCAGCGCAGCGAATCGAGTCCAAGCTCGGCCAGGTCGGGCCGGTCGAGCGCGTTGGCGCCGCTCAGGAGTGCCTGCGGCAGGCGCGCGTTGTCGTACGTGAGCTCGTCTTCGAACCAGCGCCAGTCCTCAGAGGCGGTGTGCTCGTAGGCGTCGGTGAGCTGGGCGACGAGCCGTTCGAGCAGCCTGCGGGCCGCCGGCTGGAGCCGGTCCGCGTCCAGACGGGAGAGACCGAGCACGGTGTAGGCGGCGGTCCGGAGGGAGACCTCGCAGCTGAAGGTGGCGACGAGTCGGTCGAGGAGGTCGCCTGCAGGGCGCACGACCGCCGGGATCCAGGCCGTGGCGAGAATGTCCCCGAGCGCCCAGATCGATCGGCCGACGTGGTCGCCGGTGTGGGGCTCGTCGAGCCATTGGCGGTCGTAGCTCATGAAGTTGCGCATACCGTCGTCGCCGGTGGCGCTGTGCATGAAGGCGAGCGCGCGATAGAGATGTGACGTCCAGATCTGTTCGTCGCCGCGGGGGGCGAGCGCGAGCGAGACGACCGCGAGCCGGGCGACGTCGTCGACGCAGTAGCCGCTCTCGCGGTTGGGGATGATTCCGTGCGCGTGCTGCACGATGCCGACGTCGTCGGCGAGTGTGAGCAGATGGTCGCTGCGCAGGCTCGTCAGGTGCAGGTCGGCGACTCCGGTCGGCCGTCGTCGCGGTGCGAGTTTGTCGGCCTCTTGCAGGACCGACGCGGTGGCTTCTGCGACGGCAGGCCAGGCGAGCGATGAGCCGATCCGCTGTGCCTCGGCTCGTGCCGCCGCGAGCGTGTCTGGCCGCTCGAGATAGCTGCAGACTGCTTGGGCGAGCGCCTCCGGGTCCCGAAACGGCACGAGCAGTCCGGCGCCCGAGGCGAGCATGTCTTGTGCGTACCAGTAGGGGGTTGAGACGACGGCGCAGCCGGCAGCGATTGCGTAGGTGAGTGCGCCGGAGGCGATCTGCTCGCGGTTGCCGTATGGGGTCAGGAAGACGTCGGTCGTGGCGAGCAGGTCGGAGAGCTCGTTGACCGTCAGGAAGCGATCGTCGAACTCGACACGATCCTCGAGCCCCAGTTCGAACACGCGCCGCTCGAGCATGAGGCGGTACCGCTCGCCTTCGCGCTGTGCGATGTCGGGATGGGTGCGGCCGGCGATCGTGTAGGTGATTCCCGGGTGCCGCTCGAGCATCGCCGGCAGCGCTTCGATCACCGTCTCCAATCCTTTGCCGGGGGAGATCAGACCGAAGGTGGAAAGCCTGAACGTCTCGTCGTCGGAGGCTCTGCTCCTGGGCTGTTCGCACTCCCGCGCGGCCCGGGCGGTAATCCGTGCCGGCGCTCCATGAGGGACGATCCGCACCTTCTCCTCCGCGCAGGTGCCGGAATCAACGAGCAGCCGGCGCGCCGTGTCGGTCATCACGATCACGAGCTCTGCTTCGGCGCACAACTCCGTCAACACTTCGGCCTGGTGCAGCGTCGGCTCGGAGAGCACCGTATGCAGGGTCACCACGAGCGGTTGCGCCAGTTCGCGCGCAAACGACAGCACGTACTCGCCGTCCAGGCCGCCGAAGATCCCGTACTCGTGCTGGAGCAACACCACGTCGACATCGAGCCGCCCCAGCATGCGGGCGGTACGGACGTAGTCGCCGCGGACGGCCTGCGCGATCGTCGCGAGCACGCCGCGGCGCTGCGGACTCGACGGCTCATGAACGACGGCGACAAGATCCGCGACGCTGACCGCATCCGTGAAGGCCAGCGTCGTCCGCAGGTCAGCGGCGAAGGCGCCGATCCCGCAGGCACGCGGCGGGAACGTCGAGACGATCGCCGTCCGCACGACTAGCCGCGCGGGTGCGCTTGCGTGAGCGTCTGGGGCGCGGTTTGCATTCGCTGCGGCAGCTGGAGGCCGCCGCGAATCGAGCTGGGCCTGCCGAATCTGCCCCTAGTTGCCTTGCGCAGCCGCTCGAGGACGCGCTGCAGAGACTTCTTCACGGTGTCGCTCCCTTTCGTGACTCCCCCGAAACAGCAAGCGGCGGGCTCGTGCGGAAGTCAGGACACGGGGACGCTGAGCACACGGTAGCGGACGCGGCGCTATGCTCTGGCTGGCGCGTGGTTGAGCGCGAAGCCGCCTGGGCTCCGAGGTCCTTCCGACTTGCTTGCGACCTCGAGATGCATGGAGCGGATCAAATTTGCGAGGGCTCGCTGCGGGAGCTGCCTGGATGCGAACACGCCGTCGGCTCGTGACCGGTGTTTGCTTCACGCTCGTCACGGTCACGGCCTGCGTCTTGGTCGGTCAGCGTCTGACACATTCGAGCTGGCCGCTGGCGCACGCGCGGATGCTGCTCGTCGGCTTCGCCGCGGTCTGCTATTTCGCGAGCTTCATCCTGCGCGCACGCGGGTGGCATCGGTTGTTTCCGCCCGAGCAGCAGCCTGACCAGGCGCGCTGTCTCGCCTCGGTCGGCGCGGCTGCAGCGAGCGGTGTGGTGCTGCCGTTCCGGCTCGACTATCTCGTCAAGGTCGGCACGCTGCGTAGGCTCGGCGGGGTCCGGATCGGGCTGCAGGCAGTCACGCTCTCGATCGTCTCGCTCGGCATGGTCGATGCGGTGGCGATGTTGCCGTTGTCGGTCTCAGCGACAGCGACGAGCGCTGCGAGCTTCCGCGGGCCGCTGCTCGTCGTCGTCGTTTTCGGCCTCTCCTGCTGCGCGCTGCTCCTCGGAAGCGCCCGCCTGGTGCGCCTTCCCGTGTTACGCAGAAGTCGCCGCCTCAGCACGGTTTCCGATTACGTTTCTGCGCATCGGACGCGGCGCGGGCGTCGCAGTGCGATCGTCGCGGGCTTCTACCTGTTCGCCTGCTGGACGACGCGGGCCCTGGGCAGCACCCTGCTCCTGAGCGCGCTCGGCTTCGCCTTCTCACCAACGACGGCGCTCTGCGTCATCTGCCTCAGCGCTGCCGCGGGCGTCATCCCGATCACGGCCGGCGGGGCGATCGCGAACGCCGGCGCCACAGCCGGCATCCTGCTCGCCCTCGGGGTTGGCAGGAACGTCGCGATCAACTTCTCGCTGGCCTCCGGCCTGCTTCTAGTGACCGGCGCGAGCGCGGCTGCACTCTGCGGCCTCGTCCTCTCGGTTGCAACCCGCGCGCTGGCAAAACGACGCCTAGTGATCCGGCCCGCCTGAGGCGAGGATGCAGGTCTCAGGTCAGAGCGCGAACGAGCTCGGCCGGCTTCTTGCCGGCGCGCAGGGATACAGCGTCTTCACTCATGAAGGCGTGGTGTTGGGCGCGCTCGAGCGGGTCCGATACCAGACGCAGGTCTCTCGCCCGGACGACATCGTCGTGTGCGGTGGCGGTCTGTTTCGACGCCGCCGGTGCACCTTCCCATTTGCGTTCGTCGACGCCGTTAGCGCGCGCGAAGGCAGAGTCGTGTTGCGCCCCGACGTCGCCTAGGCGCTGGTTACTGCTGCGCCGGCGGCCAGCGTCAGCCTCTCCCAGCTGCGGACCTTGCCGCCCGCTCGCGCTTCATCCGGTGCGATCCAGCGGGAACGCGTCGCTGTTGCGGCGATCGCGTGGGGCTCAAAGGCATAGGTTCCTCCCGGGTTATGTCTGGTCAGCGGGGCAAGCCGTTGAGCGGTTCTCGCGGGTGCGCTTCAGCAACCGCGGCCAACAGGCGTCGGGTTCCTGCCTCTTCCGCCTCCAGTTCCGCCGCGACCGAGACGTGCTCTGTTGGGACGAGGCTCAGCCGCGCGGGCGTCGTCCGCCATTCACGTCCCTGCTTGTACGCCGCGTACGCGGACCGCGCTTCCGAGTCGTGCCGCCGCCGGTCGCGAAAGTAGCGGTTGGAAAAGGCGTCCCAGCCAAGTGCTTCTGCTGCCTCTGCGGCGCGAAGAAGCGGAGCTTTTGCCGCTCCATCCGGGCTCTCTTTGCCTGCATAGGGCCAACGCGTGTCGAACGGGCCATGCTTTCGTGAAGCTTCCACCGCTGTCTCGCCTCCCGCACGAAAGCGGGAGGACGCGGGAGCGTCACCGGGTTCGTTTAGCTAACACTCACGATAGCACTCGCATTTGCAACGCCAGTCGTACTGCCGGGGACCGCGCTGTAGACGACCCGGAACACGAAGTCGCCGTAGTCGTAAATCCACACTGGAGCCGCTGTGACGCTGTTCCCCGTCCTAAAGCGGCAGAGCGAGAGCATGTCACTCTGACCCCGGTCGAGCGCTATCGCGTGCGCTGGTCTGCGCCGTCGACCTGGTCGGCGAGCGCGCAACGCAGCCGCCAGATGCCTGGTGGCAGCGCTTCGACGGTGACACTGTCAGCCCAGATCTCGATCGCGCTGAAGAGCGTTGTCTGCTCGGCGCGACTCAGCTCCACTGGTCGGGACCGGCCGACGGCCTCGAACGCGGCCCGGATCGGCTTCGCGTTCTCGCCGAGGTTGCGGATCTCGTGGAGGAGACTGTCGCGGCTCGCCCATGACAGCTCAATGACGTCGCGGGACGTGGCGATCGCTACCCGGTCGAGGCGTTCAGGCACGGATTGGAGTCTACGGACGGGGTGAGCGACCGCTTCTCCGTCGACGCCTTCCCCTGTAGCGGGCTCGCCCGGCAGGTAGTAAGAATCCCATCGCAACGCCAAGCCGTGAAACTCCCGCACGCATTCCTAACGTCGGAGCCTGCGATCGGCTGGCCCGCGTGCGCAAGTTCGATTCTGCGGGGGCTTCGCGGGTCCGATCAGAGGAATCCTCCCGCCGCGCGACCCGGGTTGAGATCGTCGAACCAGCTCGA
>Ga0105240_10012091_pt1 | contig 11962 bp, 10 predicted proteins | sample KBSC54metaG_FD_80426 | JGI IMG/M metagenome (GOLD analysis project Ga0105240, IMG submission 80426) | Corn rhizosphere microbial communities from Kellogg Biological Station, Michigan, USA - KBS C5-4 metaG | ecosystem: Host-associated > Plants > Roots > Rhizosphere > Soil | place: Michigan, USA...
AACAACTAAAACAACGACGGTCAAAATATGGTACGATCAACAACTTGGACAACTAGAACCTTAACAACGGACAGTGGGTGGAGTTCCTCCAGCGGCTGGCGCTGTTTCCGCCGAGGCGGATACCGAGCTTGAACTGGGCCGAGAAGTAGGCGTCGTTCTGGGAGGGGTCACCTCTTTTATTGCCCGGGCGGTAACCTTGCGGCTGCAGGGCGACCGGCGTCTTGTTAGCCATCGCTGCTGCTATCGGAGCCAGCGAAGGAGAAAGGTATTTGTAAAAGAGACTCGGGTCTACGTATTTCGTGCTTACGTCATCGATATAGTCCGTAAAGGTCTTGCGGTGAATGATCTCGAATGCTACGTTTACGTTCTCGCTGATAAAATATTTGATACCAACGCCAATCGGAATGTTCAACTGGGTCAGCTTGTAGTTCTTTCTGTCGGGGTATTCGGGGAAGCCTTCGCCTTCCGTGTGGAGGGACTGCAGGTCTACCCAGTAGGTATCGCCGTTGGGAGATTTATAGCTGCCCTGCGGCTTGAAGTGAAACATGCCCAGACCGATCAAACCATAAGGACGGAGGCGGGCCGTAATATCTTCCGGGTCTTCTTCGAGGAAGACGGTCGGATAAAATTCCGCCATCACTGTACCTTCAATTATTTTGCTACGGAAATCCAGATTACGGTTGAGGCGAGACACTTCATCGCCCCCTTTCGGCTTGATCTCATTGTCGGCGCCTTCCAGGCTGCCATAGTTCAATGACAAACGGAAACCCAACCATTGCATGGGATAAGCTGCGACGTAGGCACCCACCGCGATCTTGGTGGTTGTCATATTATAGTCTTTGATAAAGGTTGTTCCTTTGCCTGCGTGACCGCCCAGGTCACCCAGAAACACCATGGGTCCGAGGGTTAGGCCCATTTCCGTGTTATTCCTAGCCTCATCCTGGCTGTATGACGTAGAACTCAGACATAGGGTAGCGGCTAACACGAACAAACACTTCCATGACAAGGAGTGTAGACTCTGTTTCATTTGATATTAGATTTAGTTTTCCGATGGTTTGGATTCCGTTTTTCAACCAAATTGAAAAAGGGGACTCTGTTGTAAGAAACGAAAAAGGGACGTTTAATTGTGTATCAAACCTCAACAATTTTATCCACAGCAGGACAGACTAAGGCGTTTACCTTAATATTCAATAGGTAATAGCATTTCAATATGCTCGATTCCATCTTCGAGATATATGTCTCCTTTTTGGACAAAGCCGAAGGATTCGTAGAATTTTTTCAGGTAGTATTGTGCGCCTATACGTATATCCCTTTTACCATGCAGTGAATATAAGGTGTTGATGCTTTGGATCAGGAGGTCGCGACCGATGCCCCGGCCTCTTGCGGAGGGTGAAGTTACGATACGTCCTATCGAAGATTCCTCATAGGAAATTCCCGCATTTAAGACTCGTGAATATCCCAGGAGCTGGTTATTCTCCCATCCCATCAGGTGGTGGCAATAGAGGTCTTTGTTATCCATGTCGAGGAAGACACAATTCTGCTCAACCACAAATACTTCGCTGCGCAGACGCAGGATCGCATAGAGCTCTTTTGTGGTTAGTTCGTCGAAGCTTTTGCAGGTCCAGGTTGTCATAGTTTAGTAACCGTATTTTTCTCCCCAGAGTCCCTTTAAAAATTTTCGGAGTTCTTCTTCGCGTGAATTTTTTCCGGGGTCATAAAATTTTGTTCCGGCGATCTCTTTTGGCAGGAATTCCTGCAGAGAAAAATTGCCTTCATAGCTGTGGCTGTACTGGTAGCCTTTTCCGTAGTCGAGGTTTTTCATCAGCCGGGTCGGAGCGTTGCGGATGTGTAACGGTACCGGCAGGTCGCCAAAATTTCTTACGGCGGCCTGTGCCGCGCCTATGGCTGTTGTCGCGGAGTTGCTTTTGGGTGAGGTGGCGAGATATATCGCGCACTGTGAGAGGATCAGGTTTGATTCCGGGTAGCCGATCTTATTCACCGCCTCGAAACAGGCGTTGGCGAGAAGCAGCGCATTGGGGTTGGCGTTGCCGATGTCTTCGCTTGCGAGGATCAGCAGTCTCCGCGCGATGAATTTTACGTCTTCTCCGCCTTCGATCATTCTTGCCAGCCAATACACTGCTGCGTTGGGGTCGCTGCCGCGTATGCATTTGATGAATGCGGAGATGATGTCGTAGTGCTGTTCGCCTTTTTTGTCGTAAAGCGCGATGCGCTGCTGTGCGATCTCCATCACTTTTTCATCGGTGATCTCCGCGTCTTTTCCGATGGCGTCGCATACTACTTCCAGCAGGTTGAGCAGTTTGCGGGCGTCTCCGCCGGAGATATTGATCAGGGCGGCGGTTTCTTTCAGCCGGATGCCGGATGTCCGGAGTCCTTCGTCGTCCCTGAAGGCGTTGTGGAGCAGACGGGTCAGGTCTTCTTCCGTGAGTGGTTTCAGGACGTACACCTGGCATCTGCTGAGGAGGGCGCTGTTGACCTCGAATGAAGGGTTTTCGGTGGTTGCCCCGATAAGGGTCACGATCCCTTTTTCGACGGCCCCGAGGAGGGCGTCCTGCTGACCTTTGTTGAACCGGTGTATCTCGTCGATGAACAGGATGGCTTTTTCGTGGTCTTTTGCTTCGGCTATCACTTCCCGGACCTCCTTAACTCCCGCGGAGATGGCGCTGAGGGTATAGAAGGGCACCTGCAGGGCATTGGCAATGATGCCGGCGATGGTCGTTTTACCTGTCCCGGGAGGCCCCCAGAGGATCATGGAGGGAGGTTTCCCGTGTTCTATGGCCGTTCTGAGTACGCTCCCCCTGCCGGTCAGGTGCTGCTGACCGACCAGCTGGTCCAGGGTTTGCGGCCTTAGCCGCTCTGCGAGAGGGGCTTGCGAAGATGCCATAACAAAATTTTAAGTGACAATAGTACAACAAGTTACCCGTTTTCATGTTTAAATTGAGAGACAAAAGCCGGAAGGGGTCCGGTTCTGTCGGAATTTTAAAATGATCCAGAATGAGGGGAGGGTATATTTTTTTAGGGGTTCTTATTTTTCTGGGATCGAGGGCCCCTGCTCAGGCTATCGTTTCCGACGAACCCGCCTCTTCCGAAAATCCCATCACATCGCACCGGCCTGGTAAGGGCAGCGCTGCCCCGGGTACGGATGCCCACCGCAAAAGCAGTCTTTACTCCAATCAGTCGGGCAAACTTTCCGGTGTAGAAAATTATGCACTCAACCGTCCGGGTATCGTGATGATCCGAACGGAATATTCAGCGAACGTATACGTGAACAGTATGAAGATGGATGCGAAGGCCTTTAACGCCCTTCTGGATTCAATTCAAAATCTGGACCATGGCGGCGGGGTCACGGCCGAGCAGAAGCTGGATATCGTGCTGAAGGAGATGAATGGCCGGCCGGCCCGATTCTTTCAGACGACGTTCGATTATATCAAGCAGCCCGAGCAGATCACGGCCACCGGTACCGGCTTTTTTCTTACGGGCAACGGGTATGTGGCCACCAATTGTCATTTGATAGAGCGGGAAGAGTCTTTTATCCGCAGGCAGTTCATTCTTTCCGCTTTTCATCAGATAACCGATGCGAGCATCGCGGCGCTGGAGACTTCGTGGGCTACGCATTTTACCGAGCAGCAGCGCAGCCTGCTCTATAACACCTATGCTTCCGTGTATTCCCGTCTGTTCTCTATGATCCTGTATGACCTGAAGAAGGATATCTATGTGGTATACCGCAGCGATAAAAGCAGTCTGCATAGTGACACGGTGAAGAAACCCGCGACTGTCATCGCGAAGGGCGAGCCGATGCCGGGAAAGGACATTGCCATCCTGAAGATAGCGGCCGACGAAGACATGCCTGTGCTGCGGCTTACCCAGTCGGGTCTGCCGCAGGTAGGTGAGCAGCTGTTCGTCTATGGCTATCCCGGTCCTGTCACGAATAATGATTTTGTGTCTTCCGCCTCGGCGATCGAGCCCACGATGACCACCGGTATTGTCAGTGCGATCAAAAAGTCCATCGGCGGCTGGCCCCTGGTCCAGATGGACGCTAATATCAATCATGGCAGCAGCGGTGGTCCGGTTTGTAATGAAAGGGGGGAAGTTATCGGGCTGACTACGTTCGGCAGTCTTGAGAACACCGGCGGTCTGGCGGCGGGGCTGAATTTTGCGGTGCCAGTCACCATCCTCTACGAATTTCTCGATACGATCAATCCGGGGATCAGCCGGTCGACCCGTCTTTTCTCCCAGGGACTATCGGCCTGGCAGCAGCATCATTACCGGTCTGCCCTGGGCAAATTCGAGGAAACGGAGAAATACAACAGGCACTATCCCGGGCTATACACGTATATCGCCAATTGCCAGGAGAATATCCGGAATGGAAGGGGCGCGGTCGAGCCTGTGACGCGAATTTTGATAATCAGTGCTGTTCTTTTGGCGCTGACGGGCTTTGTGATGGTGGTCAGGGCTCGTCGTTCTGGCTGACCTCGTCGTTCTGTCTGATGTCGCTCTGGTTTACAAGGAAGTACCAGCGCAGGAGGCGGAAATTCAATAACACATTGACCCCGACACAAATTCCCAGGAATGCGATGGTGTAGCCGATATTGCGGAAGACGGAAGTCGTCGCAAATTGCAGATATCTCGGGTCTGCGTCCTTCATCTGTGCGATCCCATCCTTGAACATCTTCACTGCTTCGGAAGCCTTGCCGGCAAAAGTAAGACCGTTGACGACGAACATGATCGCGAAGAACATCGCGACAAAGCCGACGAAGCGGATGCCGGTGGGCGTCTGGCTGCTGAGCTTACTTCCGGGTCTCCGGATGCTCCTGTGCAGGAGCAATGCGGCGTAGCAGTTCAGCGGGATGCAGCTAAACAGAACGACCCCGATGAGAATGGGCATCTGCTGCGAGGCAACGGCGGACAGGGCCAGCAGCAGGAGAAATCCGCTCCAGAACAGGAGGTTGAACCAGGTCAGAATGGTTGCTATTTTCAGGGCTGTCTTCATGCATTCTCTCCTTTCACGTTCAGCTGGATCGACAGTTCTGTCAGCTGTTTGTCATCAATAGTGCTGGGTGCGTCGAGCATAACGTCGCGGCCGCTGTTGTTCTTCGGGAAGGCGATGAAGTCACGAATGCTTTCGCTGCCGCCGAGGATAGAGCAGAGACGGTCGAATCCAAAAGCGATACCGCCGTGCGGGGGAGCGCCGTATTCGAAGGCGCCGAGCAGGAAGCCAAACTTGTGCAGGGACTCTTCCGGGCTCATCCCGAGGGCCGCGAACATCTTCTCCTGCAGCTCGCGCTGGAAGATACGGATCGATCCGCCGCCGATCTCATTGCCATTCAGTACCATGTCATAGGCATTCGCCTTGATATGGTTGTAGGGGTGTTCGAGGTATTTGTCGGCGTCTTCGATGACCGGGTTGTTCCTGATCATGACTTCAATGTCCGAAGGCTTGGGAGACGTAAAGGGGTGGTGGCGTGCTACCCAGCGATTTTCCTCCTCGGCGTATTCGAAGAGGGGGAAGTCGAGCACCCAGAGCAGTTTGAACTCGTTGTCCTTGCGGAATCCCAGGCGTCTGCCCATCTCGAGGCGCAGTTCGCTGGTCGCCTTGCGGGTCCTTTCTTCTTTTCCTGCCAGCAGCAGGATCAGGTCGCCTTTTTGGGCGCCGGCGGCTTCTGCGATGGATCTCAGCCGGTCTTCGGAATAGAATTTGTCGACGCTGCTTTTCAGGCTGCCGTCGGTATTGTATTTTATATACACCAGGCCCTTCATACCTATCTGTGGGCGTTTGACCCATTCGGTGAGTTCGTCGGTCTGTTTGCGGGTATATTCGCTGCAGCCTGGCGCTGAGATGGCAAGGACCGTTTCCGCGTCGTCGAACACGCCAAAGCCGGCGCCGTTGATGAGCTCACCGTTTGCGGGCTTTTTGCCACCGATGGTAAAGGCGGATCTGAGATTGAGGATCTGCATGCCGTAACGGATATCAGGCTTGTCGTTGCCATACTGCCACATCGCCTCTTCCCAGGTCATCCGCTGGATCTTCTCCGTGTAGTCGATGTTCTTTACCGTTTTGAAGATATGTCTGACCATGCCTTCGAACATCGCGAGAATATCTTCCTGTTCGACAAAGCTCATTTCGCAGTCGATCTGTGTGAACTCGGGTTGTCTGTCGGCGCGGAGGTCTTCGTCGCGAAAGCACTTGACGATCTGGTAGTACCGGTCGTAGCCGCTGACCATGAGCAATTGCTTAAAGGTTTGCGGGGATTGCGGCAGGGCATAGAACTGTCCGGGGTTCATCCTCGAGGGAACCACAAAGTCGCGGGCGCCTTCCGGCGTCGATTTGATGAGGAAGGGCGTTTCCAGGTCCATGAAATTGTTCTCATGAAGATAGTTGCGCGCGGCCCTGTTGACGGCATAGCGCAGCTCGAGGTTCTTTTTTACGGCCTGGCGGCGAAGGTCCAGGTAGCGGTATTTCATCCGCAGGTCGTCGCCTCCGTCTGTATCGTCCTGTATCGTAAATGGCGGAGTGGCGGATTTATTGAGGATCGTGAAAGAGACCACCTTCAGTTCGATATCCCCGGTGGCCAGCTGCGGATTTTTGGCTGTACGCCCGCTAACCTCTCCTTTTACCTGCACTACGAACTCCCGTCCCAGGGGATTGTCTGCAAGTTCCTTGTTCAGTTCTTCCCCAAACAGCAGCTGTGTAAGACCATACCGGTCACGAAGGTCCACAAACGTAATACTGCCAAATTTACGCACGGTCTGCACCCATCCGGCCAATGTTACGGACTGTCCAATATTTGCAGCTCTTAATTCCCCGCAGGTATGAGTTCGATACATGCCTTTATTTTTTGTAAGAGGAGCAAAGGTATGGATGATGCGGGAAAATTCAGTATTTTTCGCGTCGATGTCCAGCGGTGCTGCCAATATGATCGGCTTTATCCTGCTTGGGGTTGGCCTTACCCGGCTGTTCCCCCATCTCTGGGTATGGGTCAAGAAGCAGAAGATCGTCCGGGTCTATGATGAAAGACACAACGATTTCGAGAGCCTGCTTTGCCGGTATAATCCTTATTTCAAAAGTCTGGACAGGTTGGGCAGGGAACGCTTCCTGCGGCGGGTATTGCTGTTCATGGAGCTAAAGAAGTTCGAATACATCGACCTCGAGCCCCAGGAGTGTATGCCTTTGCTGGTCAGCGCCACTGCGGTACAGCTGACTTTTGGTCTGGAGCATTTCCTGCTGGACTATTTTCATACCATTTATATAATAAAAGACAAATACCGGTACGGCCTTTATAATATGCCGTTCGAAGGGCATGTCAGCGAGGACGGCATTTATCTCTCCTGGGCCCATTTTATGAGGGAGTTCGACGACTATTCGGATGGGCAGAATGTGGGGCTGCACGAGATGGCCCATGCGCTCAGCTACGTGAACTTTACCGTACAAGACGGCCGTGACAATTCCTTTTACCATCATTTTAATGATTTCTCACTGATCGCCCGACCCATTTTCGAAAGGATGCAGGGCGGTGAGCCGAATCTTCTCAATTCTTACGCGGCCACCAATTACCAGGAATTCTGGGCTGTATGTATCGAGACTTTTTTCGAGCGCAGCAGCTCGTTCAGGCGTCAGCTGCCCGAGTTGTATTTTGCCCTTTGTTCGCTGCTCAATCAGGATCCCCTTACGGCCGGGAAGGTACTGGTAGCTGAGCCGTAGCCGTAAGGCTGCGGTTGTTCGCCTTTAACTAATTATTTTTCATCTTATTACATAGATAAAATAAAACATTTCAACAACGCTTCTCATTTTCAAAAATTCTTTTTATTTTGTTGCCTATCCGTACGATTCATTCCTCTTGATTAAACCCGCCACTAGGTTTTCCACTCTAATCTGAAAGCCGAGTTCCGTATCCAACAGCCAATGCAAGACCCGATTGACGTGTTCGCCGATCGTCCATTTGAAAAGTTAGAAAAATGAACCTTATGGAAATCGTTGTCATTATTTCATTGGTAATTGGAATACTTCTTCTGAATCGCCCGGTAACAGTATTATGTCAGCGTCTGTACACCAGGCATCAGTTCAAACGTTTTATTGCCCGGGAGACATTTTATCACTCCGTTATTTCCCGTCATTTCAGGTATTATAACCGGCTGGGTCTGGAAGAACAGCGAAAATTCCTTTTTCGCACCTATCTTTTTCAGCACGCCAAGAATTTCCACTATATAGAGGTCGAGCCTTCGGCTGAGATGCCGATACTGGTCAGCGCGGCGGCGGTGCAGCTGACTTTTGGGCTTGACAAGTTCAAGCTGAACTATTTCGATGATATCTTTATCCTCCGGGATGACTACCACTACGGGTATTATTCCCGGCCGTTCATGGGACATGTCGACCAGACCGGCATCTATCTCTCCTGGGATAATTTTATCAAGGGTATTTCCGGCCAGACCGCCAACTGCAATGTTGGTCTTCACGAGATGGCGCACGCACTCGCCTATGTCAATTTCGTCACTCAGACGGAAGAGGACAAGCATTTCAAGAGGGAGTTCCCGAATTTCTCCAAGGTAGCCCGTCCGATCTTCACGTCCATGCAGCAGGGCGAGGTTCGTGCAAAAAATCTGCTTGGAGATTATGCGGCGACCAATTATCATGAGTTCTGGGCCGTGGCTGTGGAAGTATTTTTCGAAAGCCCTGTCGCTTTCCGACATGAGATGCCCGAGCTATATGAGGCTATGGCCTGCGTTCTCAACCAGGACCCTCTCAATTTTATATCCGGCAGTACGACGATCATCCGTCGTCCGGAGACTGCGAAGGCGAAAATTACCGCGAAAGAAGCCTCGTAAACCGTCTTACGTCTGCGTCGGGTCTTATGGGGCTGCCCGTAGTGATATGTTCTGTCAGCTGCCGGGCGAAATAAGGGGCGAGTGAACAACCTTTTGTTCCCATTCCGTTGAGGATACCCACCTGAGGATACAGGGGGTGAAAGCCTACGAAGGGACGACGTTCGAGTGTCGCCGGTCTTACGGACGCCAGGTGGTCGATTGTTTTGAAGGGCAGTTTTACCCAATTCTTTAAGAGTAGTTCGGTCTTTTCCCTGAAGGCCGTCGTCGGCGTCTCCGTAGCGTATGACCATTCGTAGGAGGAGCCTACCCAGTACAGTCCTTCCTGCCAGGGGGCGAGGCTGATCCCTTTTTTGAAGATGGAGTTTTCGCCTCCGCCGAGGCCTTTTAAACCGGGAATATCCACGATGAGCACTTCTCCTTTGTTGGGTGCAAAGGGCAGTTTGGAGAACCAGGGGCTGGTGCAGCTGTCGATGCCGTCGCAAAAGATCACTCTGCGGGCCCTGAGGTCCCCGTATTGCACATGGTCCGGGCTTATTTGCAGTTCTTCCTTCTTAAATTGTTGTTCCAGCAGGCTCCCCTTCCTTTTTAGCCGTTGTCTGGCGGCGTTCAGCAGACCCTGCATGTCGACGAGGTAGCAGGGGCTGATCGTTCCATAGCCCAGCTCGTAGTGAAAAAAGGCGTTCCAGCGGACCTCGTCGGCGGGGAGCTGCAGCCAGAGGGCGTCCTCTGCGATCCGGTCGAGAAAGGCCAGGCGCATCTGTGCGGTCGGGAAGAAGTCGGTTACGCTGGTTTCTGTCAGGAAGGGGCTTCCCAGGGTGTCGCTCAGCCGGCCATAGGCTTCGCGGGCGGAGACCAGTAGTTCGTCGATCATCCAGGTCGTCACCAGCCGCCGGCCGGTCACGGGATTGATCAGCCCGGCGGCGATCCTCGATGCGGTAAAGGGTCGGGCCTCGTCGATCACCAGATGGGTCACGCCGGCCTTTTCCAGCTGAAAGCTCAAAAAAGTCCCGCAAATCCCTTGACCGATGATCAGTGTATCTACCTGCTGTGACATGTTGGCGTGGTTCGAAGTTTGCTATGTTATAATGATTGTCCCTGGGTAAGGGTTTTCGGGCCTTGAAAGGGTAAATGTAAATAATCCCCTAAAATCAACGTAATATGATGGGTTTGCGGTTTCAGCGCCGGGGTGGATCTGGCCGGTTGACCAACCGGCTGGCGCAGATAGGTTTCAGGCGCGTATACGAAAGTATCAATCAGTATGGCATTAAAAAAGGCGTCGACGAGATGGGCATCGACGCCTTTATCGAACACTGTGCGCGGCTGGCAGCGGGTACCGGCGCCGTAACGGGGCTTGGCGGTCCCATCACTTTTCTGATCGGTATCCCCGCCGATATGATCAACAACCTGACCCAGCAATTTCGCGTCACGCTGGGCGTCATTTATCACCGACGGGGCACCTTTAATATCGCTTTCGACGAGTTCATGTCGATTGTCGCCATCAGCGTCGGCGTCGAAGCCGGGCTGATCATGACCCGCGGCGTGCTGGAACATATCGCCGAGCGTTTGTTTGTCCGTATGGGCGCCAGGGCCGGCGGGAGGCTGATCCCGCTTGTGGGCGCCGTTGTCGGTGGTGCGACCAACTATTTTTTTATCAAGGGCATTGGCCGGTCTGTGAAGAGGCTGCCGCTCACTGAGCCGCCTCCACGCTAACGCGGATACCCTCGGTGTGATAAGAAAATTCCGGTGCGTACATGCACCCGATAGTAGTGATGCCGTTGCTGAAACTACCGGCCTGTCCTACCAGCAGCGGGTATTCGAATACGTAAGTTCCCCGGGGCAGCGAAGAGAAGAAAAAGTCCGTGCTTGCGTCCTTTGTGCTCTCATAATAGCCCAGCCCGTCCTGCCATTTGTACTGGCTGATCACGTTGACGGGTTCCATGCACGCCGCCCGCATATCCTTCATGTGAACGTATTCCATGCTCCTGTCTGCCTTTATCTGTATGCGTACGATGACTTTGTCGCCGGGCCTGAGCACGCCGTTGTCGGCTACGGGGTCGAGGACTCTGCCGGTGTTGGTCAGCCTTTCGATGAATAGCTGCTTTGTCAGGGTCAGCGGCGCTTTGGTGCTGCCGGGGGGCGTGATCTTGTCCAGCATGTCGAAGTATTGCCAATAGACTGCGCCCCAGGCGGGTGAGCCTCCGTCTGCGGATTTATCGGTTTTCAGCGTTACGGTGATGTTGCCCATGGAGGGATTGACAAAGGGGGCGTCGAATACTTTTTTGAAGTATCCCGTGCCTGCTTCACCGGCAGGCTGGCCTGCGCGGCCCCATTCCAGGGTCTTTTCTCCCAGGGTGATCCTTACGTCCCTTTCCTCGTTCGCCCAGTTGGCTCCTCCCACCAACAGTGCGTAGCAGGCGTCGGCCGTTGCCTTTGTCGTCCTCCAGCTGTGGGTTTGTTTTTGTTTTAACAGCCAGGTCTTCAGGTCCCTGTCTACGGCTTTGTCGGCGCCGATCTCGCGGAAGGTTTCGATCAGCAGGGACTGTATCTCGATGGGGGCTTCGTACCAGTAGTAGCCGCCTTCCATGCCCTTCCAGTACATGCCTTTTTCTTCATCGATGATGGCGGTCTGCTTCAACGATCTTATAATATCCTTTGCCGTCTGAACGTCGCCCGTTCTGAACAGGGCGAGTGCGATCATGCCCTGCATATATTTGCTGCGACTGACCCAGGACGTCTGTACCTGTTTGCGGAAATAGCTGACGGCGGGGAGTATATTACCGGGTATGCCGTAGTCGTTGAAGAAGCTTCGCATATAGAGATACTGTACGGGAAGTTCTCCGATCCAGGGTATTACGGGTTTTCCGGAGGCCAGGGGGCTGGGATTGCTACCAGCCAGAGGGCGAGCTTTGCCCTGGTCGTTCTTCAACGACTCGTATCTTTTTTTCATCTGTCCGTCGACATAGGCCAGGGCCTGTTTGGCAAGTGCGGTTGTCTGCGGGGCAAGTGATTCGGGTATGGCGTTCAGCCGTTGCAGGTGTCCGATGCCGGTGAGGATATACTGTGTGATATACAGGTCGTTGATCCCGCCTTTGAACCAGGAGAAGCCGCCGTCTTCGGACTGCAT
>Ga0105240_10012095_pt1 | contig 11957 bp, 11 predicted proteins | sample KBSC54metaG_FD_80426 | JGI IMG/M metagenome (GOLD analysis project Ga0105240, IMG submission 80426) | Corn rhizosphere microbial communities from Kellogg Biological Station, Michigan, USA - KBS C5-4 metaG | ecosystem: Host-associated > Plants > Roots > Rhizosphere > Soil | place: Michigan, USA...
CAAACGATAACAAGCCGGGACTCAAGATCGCGCTCGTTTTTTCCGCCGCTGCCTAGCATTCGCGGCGGCGTATTTGCGCGCTGATTTTGTTGTGGCGTAGTCGAACTATTCGCCACTGGGGCGAATTCCGACAAAGAATACGAACTTCGGCAATGTCAGCGTCTTGCCTCACCGTGTAACTGTATGTCGCCGGCGTGTGTTGGCACAGCATTTCGCGACGAGCCCGAAACGATGAGTTTATTAGTCTCGAAGGGTGCCTTGCAGACATTTGGGTCTACGGGGGCAAATACGCGATCTTCAACAACGGCACTTCAATCGCTAAACGCCACCCACGCTGTGATCGCGCTCATTGCAGTCGCCGCAATTCTGCACGTGGTCGCCGCCGGAGCAGTCGGACTTGGTAACGACGAGTCTTACACAGTTGCGAATGCCCGCATTATTTCTCTTAGTTATGTCGACTACCCGCCTTTGCACGTGTGGCTTGTGGGGGTGTGGGCCAGCATAACACACAGCGAAGCGCCGCTTGTGATGCGCTTGCCCTTCATAGCGTTCTTCGCCGGCTCGACTTGGCTGATGTATGCGCTCACAGCGCTACTGTTCGGTCAGCGTTCGGGTTTCTGGGCCGCTTTGACGTTCAACATCGCGCCGGTGTACGCGATCGCGCACAGCAGCTGGGTACTGCCCGACGGTCCTCTGACTTTTTTTATGCTCGCCGGAGCCTTCCTCATCGCCCGTCAGGTATGGAATGCAGATTCCTACCGATACGAATTCGCAAACTGGATTGGAATCGGCCTTCTGACGGGAATTGGACTCCTCACAAAGTATCATGAAGCATTCCTCGTTGCCGGAACGTTTGCCTTTCTGCTTTCGTTCCGCGCCGGTCGACGTCTGCTTTATACACCAGGGCCTTGGCTCGCCGTCGTTATCGCATTCGTCATTTTCCTGCCTGTTCTCTACTGGAACGCAACGCACGGATGGGTTGGGTTATTCTTTCAGAGCGCTCGCCTCACGAAGCACACCGGGCCGAGTGCGACGCGGGTTATAGCTAACGTTGGCGAGCAAGCAGCGTATCTTTCGCCATGGCTGTTCGTTCCCCTTGCGCTGGTTCTATATCAAGCCCTGCGCCAAGGTCCGCGATCACAAAAAACCTGGTATTTGGCGATGCTCGCTTGCGGGCCCATTCTCTTCTTCACCGGCGCCAGCTTTTTCGCCAAAGGCCTGCCGCACTGGTCCATGCCGGGTTGGCTCTTCGCATTTCCCCTACTCGGATACCGTCTAAGCAATTGGGAGCAGCTTCGTTCCCGCACCGTGCATCGATTGGTATCGGTGTCGATTATGCTCACAGTGTTCCTGCTGGCGGCATTTATCGGCGAAACGCGATACGGCTGGATCACTGGAAACGCAACGATGCGATCCGCCGAACACAATCCGACGCTCGATTTGCTGGACTGGCGAGACGTGGGCGTGGCGATCCAGGAGCGGCACTTGATCGATCCCTCGACCCCCGCGATCGCAGGTACGAGTTGGATGACAGCCGGCAAGTTGAACTATGTGCTGGGAAGGAATGTACCGGTTCTATGTCTCTGCGCGGACCCGCAGCAATTCCGCTTCCTTCACGATCCAGGAACTTTTGCTGGTCAGAACGTCATAGTAGTGCAGACACCGTGGCAGTATGCGCACGACGCCGCGGTGCTAAGAAAATCCTTCGGAAGCCTGGAGCTTCTGCCGCCTGTAATCTTGGAGCGCCACGGAAATCCGGCACTTAAGCTGATTATACTTCGGGGCAAGCGGTTCGAAACAGTTGCCCGTCAGGGGGCCCAGACATGAATAGGCCCTATCACATACGCAAAGCGGACGACGCGGCTCCAACCGTTAAGAGCGCTCTCATCTCCATTGTGGTGACTTTCTACAATGAAGAAAAGACAATCGCCTCGTTCTTCGCGGAATTGGATCGCGTCACTGAGGGGATGCCTGAAGATTTTGAGTACGTGTGCGTGAACGACGGGAGCACTGACAGAACTCTTCAGATGCTTCGCGACCGCCTTTCGACAGATCGACGGCTTCGGATTCTTGATCTAACCCGCAACTTTGGAAAAGAAGCAGCGCTGTCGGCGGGGTTCTCATACGCGAGAGGCTGCGCTGTCATCGTCATCGACGCTGACCTTCAGGATCCTCCAAATCTGATTCCAGTATTCCTGCACAAATGGCGCGAGGGCTATGAGATCGTTTATGGCATTCGTTCGTCGCGTCGCGCCGACACGTTCCTGAAACGCACGACTGCCGCCCTATTCTACAAATTGTTCAACCGAATATCGAAGATAAAACTCCCTGACGGCGCGGGCGATTTTCGGCTCCTGGATCGCAAAGCCGTGGACGCCATGCTCGCTCTGCCGGAGCGCAACCGATTCAGCAAGGGCCTGTTCGCATGGATAGGCTTTCGGCATACGGGCGTGGAGTTCGAGCGCAGGGCGCGTGTCGATGGCCAGACAAGCTGGAACTATCTGCGACTATTCAATTTCGCGATCGATGCCGTAACCAGCTTCTCGATCGTGCCGCTGCGCGCAGCAAGCTTGATTGGCGTCGCGATATCCATATCTGGCTTCACCTACGCCGGATTTCTTGTCATCCGCACGCTTCTGCAGGGCATTGACGTGCCCGGATACGCATCGATTATGGTTGTCACAATGGTGCTCGGCGGAGTCCAGCTTATCTGTCTCGGTCTTATCGGAGAATACCTCGGCCGTCTCTACATTGAAGCCAAAGCGAGGCCTTTGTTTATTATATCCGAAGTGGTGGAGTCGGTTGAACCTGAGATCACGCCGGTGACAATTCCATCGCGCGTGCAGCCTTTCACGCGTGACAGGCGAATGTGAACGACGATAGGTGAACTGAAATGTACCGATTGTTTACGAAAAGGGCCCTGATTGCGCTCGCGGCTTTGATGGTAATTCCCGTTTGTGCGGCCACGGTGCAGGTTACCGCCAAGACTTTGTTCGACTCCTGCTCAAGCGAACCGCAGTCAGCGGGCTATGCCGGTTGCCGCATATACATGACAGAATTCGTGCGTCGAGCACGGCTGGAAATTGACGCCGGGAACTGGGACCGGATATGCCTGCCTCCGGATATCACCAGCGACAAAATTGCAATGGCCTTTGTGCGTGTTGCACGCTCACGCGAAGACTTTCTTATTGGCCCATCGGACAGAGCGGTCCGAACAGCGCTGGAAGTGTCATTTCCGTGCCGACGGTAAGATAAAATTCGCCATTAGCTTAGGTCTTGCAAAGAACAGGGATTATATTCATCCCAGATACCGGCAACCATACCAACAATTTGAGCGCGGTAGATGGATGAGAAAATTCGGTCGATCGTGCGGTGAACTGCGATGAGTCTCGCCTTCTTAAGCTTCCAAATAAGCCGCGGTGGCCATTCCGCCAGCCGTGCAAACTCCAACGATAGCCTTGTGCTTGTCGCGGTGGCGCAGTTCGAGGAGCGTTGAACCTAGATAGCGAATGCCGGACATGCCGTAAGGGTGGCCCAGCGCGATTGCGCCACCCTTCACATTGGTAGTTTCCCAGGGCGTCTCAAGCTGCGCCTGATTATAGAGCGTCGTGACCGCGTAGGCCTCGTGAAGCTCCCACAGATCGACATCTCCCATGCCGAGCTTGTGATGCTTCATCAGTTTGCGGATCGCCGGCGCGATGGCGATGCTCATTTCCTCCGGCGCAACAGCCGCGAGCTGCATGCCGCGAAAGAGACCGAGGATGGGAAGGTTACGGCGCGCGGCGAGATCGGCGTCCATCATGACCACCGCAGCGGCGCCATCGGAGAGTTGCGACGCGTTGCCCGCGGTGGTCGTGCCGCCTTCATAGATCGGCTTGAGCGCCGACAGTTTCTTGAGCGTCGTATCGGGGCGCGGCCCCTCGTCATGATCGAGCGTGATATCCACCATCTGCGACTGCTGTGTCGCCTTGTCCGTGACTTTCATCTTCGTCTTGAACGGAACGATCTCCTCGGCGAACCGCCCTGCCACCCGCGCCGCTTCGACACGCTTCTGGCTCTCGACGACATAACGATCCAAAGCTTCGCGACCGAAGTTGTATTTCTTCGCAACAAAGTCGGCCGTCTGGTTCATGGTCCACCAAACGGCCGGCATGCGCTGTTGCAACGGCTCGTAGAAGAAGCCGTTGAAGTTCAGATTCATCTGCGTGAGGCTGATGCTCTCCACGCCGCCGGCGATTGCGATATCCGCTTCACCCGCCGCGATGCGGTTTGCGACCATCGAAGCCGCGGTCAGACCCGATCCGCAATAGCGGTTGATCGTAACGCCCGGCACACCCACGCCGAAATCCGCTTCGAGTGCCGCGTTGCGCGCGATGTTGTGGCCGGTCGCACCTTCCGGAAGCCCGCAACCAAGCACAACATCTTCCACTTCGGCGGCGTCGATGCCAGCCCGCTTCACCGCTTCGCGCAGCGCATGCGCCGCCATCGGGATGCCGTGCGTCTGGTTGAGCGCGCCGCGAACGGCCTTGGCAATTCCGGTGCGGCAATAGGAAACGACGGCAACATCGCGCATGAAAACTCTCCTACAGTGCCGCGATCATCGCTCGGGTCAACCGGCAGCTTTCGCGCGCACCGGCAATTTCCAGCCCGGCCGGATGAAATGACAGGTGTATCCGTCCGGAAGGCGTTCGAGATAATCCTGATGCTCCGGCTCCGCTTCCCAGAACGGTCCGGCGGGCGCGACTTCCGTGACAACCTTCCCCGGCCACAAACCGGACGCATCCACATCGGCGATCGTATCCTCGGCGACGCGCTTCTGCTCATCGCTCGTATAGAAAATCGCCGAGCGGTAGCTGGTCCCGACATCGTTGCCCTGGCGATTGCGCGTCGTCGGGTCGTGGATCTGGAAGAAAAATTCCAGGAGCTGCCGAAAGCTGATCCTGGATGGATCGTAAGTGATCTCGATCGCTTCGGCATGCGTGCCGTGATTGCGATAAGTGGCGTTGGGAACGTCACCGCCGGTGTAGCCGACACGCGTCGAGATCACGCCATCGCGACGGCGGATAAGGTCCTGCACACCCCAGAAACAGCCCCCGGCCAGCACCGCGCGTTCGTTGCTCACTTTACGTCCTCCACCTGATCGAGATAAGCACCATAGCCTTCCGCTTCCATCTTTTCCCGTGGCACAAACCGCAGGGACGCGGAATTTATGCAGTAGCGCAACCCGCCGCGATCCGGCGGGCCGTCATTGAATACATGGCCGAGATGGCTGTCGCCATGGGCCGAGCGCACTTCGGTGCGGATCATGCCGAGAGAAATGTCGCGCAGCTTGCTGACGTTGGCGGGCACGATGGGCTTGGTGAAGCTGGGCCAGCCGCAGCCGGAATCGTATTTGTCCGACGATGCGAACAACGGCTCGCCCGAGACAATATCGACATAGATGCCGGGCTTTTTGTTGTCCAAATACGCACCTGTGCCCGGGCGCTCGGTCGCGCTCTCTTGCGTGACGCGATATTGCTCTGGCGTGAGCTTGGCGATCGCTTCAGCGGACTTCGTATAGGCTGACATCTTGTGCTCCCGGACGGATTTTCTCAACGTTACACTTTGCCTCAAATATCTGCGCTTGTTCTTTAGAGCTCGGAGGCCGCCGGGTTGCCGAAATTCATGCGTACGGCCCGATCTTGAGACATCAGGCGAACAACTGGTGGTGCGCACCTGCTCGTTGGTTCAGTTCGTATTTCAGGGATGAAGCTTTGCCGGCGTGTCATTCTTCTACCCCTCTAAGCGCCGAGCCTTTGTGTATGGCGACATGGTCGGCTCAGTCGCTTGCGATTTCATATTGTGGATCGTCTTCGGTCGCATGGAGCGTGTAGCCTTTATAGTCGATGTCGCGCCCGTGTACCTTGACGATCCTCCCGGTCACATGTCCTGCCTCGGAATTCCAAGTGACCTGCTCACCGATATTGAATTTGCGCATCATGTGCCTCCCAATCGAAATCGAATCTCCGATAAAGGCCTGCTCAGATTTCAGAGCGTCGCCAGCCGGTGATCGTCAGCCCCTTGCTCGCGTCCGTTACTTCGAGCTTTGGTTTATCAAGCCCGTGCGCGGCGAGCACGGCCTCCGGTGTCTGTGAAGGCACGCCGTCAAACACCGGCAAACCGCCGGGCAGCCGGACTTTCGCAGCGCGCGACAGATAAAAGACGCCGTACCGATTCAGAAACAATTCAAACACACGCGGCCCTCCAATCACCGCCACGCGCAGGTTCGGTACAGAGAACGCCGCCAGGGCTTCGTCGAAGGATGCGCCCGCAGGATTCCAGAGGATCGCCCTGCTGTTCGACGGATCAGGGGCGATGGATGGGATACTTCGGGTCGTGATGAGGCGGCGACGCGTCGCCGAATGCGACAACTTCTCCTGCGAGTTTCGGCCGTGCACCACGATGTCGACCGCATCCAAGCCGTTCTCGAAAAAGTGCTGGTCGGCATCGAGCCTGAGCGAAGGCGGTATGTTGCCCGCGGCATCGGTCAACATTCCATCCTCCGAGACAATCGCATAAGCCTCGATATGAACGGTGTGATTCATCATCCGGCGGCAACCTCGTTTTCCATCCGGGCCTCGATTTCAAGATTCTCGAGATCGCGAGACATCGATGCGACCGCGAGCGTCCGGCCATTGCCGCGATATCTCAGCAGACAATCCCCGGTCTTTATGTTGCCCTCGAAGGTGATCTCCTCCCATTTCTCGGCATGGCCTATATATCTGATGGATATGTCGTAGTGCTGGCTCCAGAAGAACGGCACCGCATTGAATTTGCGATGCTGATTCAGCATGTTGCGCGCCACCGTCTGCCCCTGACGTTCTGCCAACGCCCAATGTTCTACGCGAATGCTTGCTTTGGAATGTGGATCCGGCCAGCGCGCAATATCTCCTGCAGCGAAAATATCCGGCACGCTGGTTTGGAGATATTCGTCCACAAGCACGCCCCGATCCATTGTGAGGCCGGACTGTTCTGCGAGCGCCAGGCGCGGCCGGACTCCAATACCGGCGACGACAAAATCGGCCTGGAGCGTGTCGCCGCTCTTGAGCGTCACACGATCGCCATCGATGGCGGTGACCGTATTCTCAAGATGGAAAATCACGCCATGTTCTTCGTGTAGAGCCCGGATAAAATCACCCATTTCGGCGCCAAGAATCCGTTCCATGGGCCGCTTCTCCAGCCCAACGACGTGCACCTCGATATTGCGCGCGCGCAACGAAGCGGCGGCTTCCAACCCAACGAAGCTGGCACCAACAATTACGGCACGGCGGGCGCCCTTCGCCGCCGCGATAATGGCTCGGCAGTCCGCCATCGTGCGCAATGCAAAGACATTTGATTGTGACCCTCCCGGAATATTGAGGCGCACAGGTTCCGCGCCTGTGGCCAGCAGCAAGCGATGGTAGGGGATTTCTGCTCCTTCGGCTGTGCGCACAAGATGCGCTCCAGTATCGATGGATGCGACTTCGGTCGCCAGCCGAAGATCGATATTCACGTCTTTGTAGAAGCTTGCCGTCTGCAGCGGCATCCAGTCTTCCTCAGCAGTGCCAGCCAGATAATCCTTGGACAGATTGGGCCGGTCGATCGGCGGATCGACATCATTACTGAGCATGACGATGCTGCCCTGAAAATCCAGCCGCCGAAGCATCTCGGCCGCCGCATAACCCGCAGCACCGCCGCCAACGATCACAATCTTCTGTGGCGCGACAGGATCGGTTATGCGCGCTCGCTTTTCCGCAGGTGCTTTTTCCCGAACGAAGACTTTCCCGTCCTTCTGTTCCACGCGCCAGATGGCAAGTGGAGCGAATGCGGGTGCGTGCATGGCCTCGCCGCTTCGCAGACTGAAACAAGCATGATGCCATGGGCAGCGAACGGTATCGCCCACCACAAGCCCCTCTGCGAGCGGTCCTTGATAATGCGAGCAGTGAGCGTCGATGGCGAAGATTTCTGAGCCGGATTTCGCCAGCAAAACGTCCTGATCGCCGACATGACCAAGCAGCCTACCGGCCGCAAGATTCGCAATCGCGACACCCAATGCTAGATCGGGCCCGCTCGCTTTGGAATCTTCCTGCATCAGAGACCTCCTGGGAGCGCAGTCACCACGGACGGAGATTAATCGCCAACTTGCCGATAAACTATAACGTTTTGCTCTCGTGCGGGCTTCGCGGATCGTTTGCCGAGTCCAGATAATCGAGGCCTAGAGGGCCGATCGCGGTAACCTGCGTGATATATTCTCCGCGTTCGGGAAGTGAGGAAAAAGTCAGTTCGCAGAGAATGGTTGGCGGTCTCCGGAGGACTCGAACTAGCTGCCCTGCAGGTAGTCAGTTCGAACCGATCTCCATATTTACGTACTTGATGGGGCAGCAGCGAACCGAACGGACACAAACTTGTATCTTCAAAAGGCGAACTGACCTCCACCGTGTCACCCCAATTTTTCGGAAAATATTTCGCCCTTGCGAGAGACAAACTCCCAGATCGAGGCGGCCGCCAGTCTCGCTTCGGGCGCTAGGCCGGAACCGCAATCGATGCGCTCATCCCGAGAACTTGAGGACTGAGCCGATTCCTTTCACAGGGCATTTGGGCCATAATGCGGACCAGCCCGTTCTTTGCTTGGTGACGCTTCACACTTCAAAAAAAATCCTGAATTATTGTACTGCAGTGAATTGTTTCGCCGCTGTCGTCGTCCCACCAATAGCGCCCATATGGGGAGTGCCTGCCATCCACGGACTTGTACCATCTGGCTACGGCGATCTCGCGGCTCGCTGTGTCATTATCGCCGCAATCGTCGCCAGTGCTTTGCTGATCGACAAGCTGATACGGCGCTTCTATTGGCACGGACATCTGAAGAAGCGGCTTGGCCACGACACGCCAACCCTGATCCAGGACATCGTCACCTGGATTCTCGTGCTGGCCGCCCTTTCTGTGGGGCTCTCTGCCGAAGCCGGATTCTCGATCGCGGCTTTTGTGACGGCGTCGGGCGCGGCGGCCGTTGTTATCGGCATAGCGCTGCAGGCCGTGATCCAGGATCTGTTCAGCGGCCTGGCCATCAATCTCGAAGGCTCCTACGCAATCGGCGACTATCTAACGATCTTCACCGATCAGTCGCCCGAACCCATCTATGGAAGGGTCGTCGGCATTTCGTGGCGCTCGACCTTGTTGCGCCAGGACGACGATTGCCTGCTGATGGTTCCCAATCATCTGGCCACCACCAATCCGGTGACGAACCACAGCCGCCCGCGCGAAGGAAAACGTCTTTCGGTCGATATTCCTGTCGATAATCGCTTCCCGCCGGCGCGGGTGATCGACCTGCTGCTCGGAGAAACCTTCAAGGTGGTGAAGGGTCCGGGCTTCCAACGTCTCAAGGCACCGTCGGTAAATCTCAAAAGCCTTTCGGCCGATGGCGCCATTTTCGAAGTGCGCTTCTATGCATTTCCCGATCAACTCGAGCCGGGATCGGCACGCTCGCTCGTATTGCGCGCGTTGTTGGATGTCATGCAGCAATATACCGTGCCGACGCCGCTGACGCAGATTGAAGTGGTCCCAGCGTTCAAGGAAGACACAGCGCCCGACGATGCGGAAACCAGCCGCGCGATTTCCCGAGCGCGGCTTTTTCGGGGCGTTCTCAATGTCGAACAGATCGACAGGCTGACAATGCTCAGCAAACCGGCAGACATTGCCGCCGGAACAGTGCTGATGAGCCAGGGCGACGCTCCGTCGTCAATGCTCATTATTCTGGAGGGCGCTGCAAGCATCACCGTGAAGGGATTCGATGGCGTCATCCGGGAAGTTGCAGTTTCCGCTACCGGCGACGTTGCTGGTGAGATGTCTTTGATGACAGGATCGCCGCGCACGGCGACCGTCGTGGCGCTAACATCCATGCGTATTCTGGAGATCACCAAGGAGGCCATGGAAGACCTCCTTCGCGCCTCGCCCGAGCTGCTGGGACGGTTCAGTCAAATTCTGGCGGAGCGTCAGCTTGAGATCGATCAACTGAACCATCGCGTCGTTCAGCGCGAAAACGTGGAACGCGACCTGCTGACCCGAATGACCGCTTTCTTCTCGCGTGCATTTGGGGTGAGCGCGAGAACTTGAATAGGAAAAGCTGCAATGAATTCCGCGATGATGTCGCTTCTGATCGCGCTGGCTCTATTTCAGGCCAAGCATTTCCTCTGTGACTTCGTGTTCCAATCGCTCTGGCAGGTGAACAACAAAGGCACCTATGGTCACGTTGCCGGCATTGTTCATGCCGGATTGCATATCATTGGATCGGTGCCTGCGCTGCTTGTTCTCACCCAATTGCCCGCTGTTATCGCTGCTTTGTGCCTGGGCGAATTCGTCGTTCATTATCATACCGACTGGGGCAGGGCGCAGATCGACACCAGATTCGGGTTGACCGAGAAGGATCATTCCTACTGGGTCATCTTTGGAGCCGATCAGCTTATCCATCAGCTCACCTATCTCGGGATGATCTACGTGCTGGAAACCGGAGTGCTCTGAGCATTCCCGAACCGAATTGAAATTGGTCGTCGCCCGCTAGTATGATGGTTCCGCGAGTATGACTGAGGGGACCTATGGCCAACGAAACAGAAAAACAGCCGTCGCCAGTAGAGCGCAAGCTGGTCACGATCTTGTCCGCCGACGTGGCCGAATTCAGCCGTCTGATGTCCGAGGATGAGGAGAGCACCCTCCTCACATTCCGGGACTACAGCCAGACCTTCAGAGCCCTGGTCGATATGCACCATGGGAGGATCTTCAACACCGCAGGCGACGCGCTCCTGGCCGAATTCACCAGCCCGATCGAAGCTGTCCGCTGCGCAACCGACATTCAGGCGGCGCTGCGCACCCGCAACGACTTGCTTCCGCCCGCAAAGCAAGTCCACTTCCGCATCGGCGTAAACCTCGGCGATGTGATGATGCAGGGATCCGATTTACTTGGCGATGGCGTCAACGTCGCGGCCCGGCTTCAGGGCGCAGCCGAACCGGGCGGAATATGCATCTCGGGCACTGTGTACGACCAGATTCGCAACAAGCTTTCTCTGAACATCGAGACGCTGGGCGAGCGCCGATTCAAAAACATCGCCCAACCGGTGCGAACGTTTACGATCGCGGCGACCGGTGACGATGATATTGCATCGTCTGTGCGCAGCAATTCCTCCGCTTCTCGCGCATCGCAGCCCAAGGCATCCGTTTCGGGTGCTGCACGCACACCCATGCCTAGAACACTATTGATCACATTGACCGTCGCCGGCATCTCGCTGTTGGCGCTCGCGGGAGGCTATTGGGCGTACACGAAGTATCCGCGAAGCCCGGTCTCGCAAGCGACAAGCAAAATAAATACTGCAAATCCCGCAAATCCAGCCAACGCGCCAATTGCGCTTACAAGCCTGGATAGGGAGGCAAACGCGCTGGTTGCGGACGCGCAACGCCTTCAGCGTCCCCAGAAGGAAATCGATAGTCTCGCCGCTTCGAATATGCAGATTGCAGCGCTGGCTTCGCAGCTGCACGGGTTAGGCAAAAAGCCCGGCGACGACGCAAAGTCTCGTGCACTTGTTGCCCAGATGAGCAGCATTGCGGCAGGGATGGCGCATGACGAGGTATCTGCGCTGGAGCACGCCATCGCGCAAATGTCGCGCGGTTTGGATAGAGCGCCAGGCAAGTCTATCGCCTCCAGCGCGCGCACCGCGATCGCAACCGCCCAACAAGCGAAGGCCACGCTCGAAAGCGCAATCGACGAAACTCAGAAAGCGTCGGACGGGAGTGCTTCGCTAAAGGCGGCGAGCAAGGCGTTGGCCGATTATAGTGCTTTCGACTCGGCTTATGATGCGGCAGCGCCGTCCTTTGTGGCAGCGCGGCGCAACGACCTTGAAGCGGTCATCACCGCGGCGCGCAATATTTCCGAAAATATCATCGCGTTTAGCAGG
>Ga0105240_10012096_pt1 | contig 11957 bp, 5 predicted proteins | sample KBSC54metaG_FD_80426 | JGI IMG/M metagenome (GOLD analysis project Ga0105240, IMG submission 80426) | Corn rhizosphere microbial communities from Kellogg Biological Station, Michigan, USA - KBS C5-4 metaG | ecosystem: Host-associated > Plants > Roots > Rhizosphere > Soil | place: Michigan, USA...
AATCCGGCGCCGAAGGGGCACGAAGCGCGAGCTTCCAAACTCTCAGGCAAAAGGACAGAGGGGCGCCCCGCGTACGGCACGTGCGCTGTTTTCGGATGCCCTAATCCTCATGAGCCAGAACTCTTCCCCCTCCCTGCGCGAGCTCGAGCACCACGGCGCGTTCGTCGAACGCCATATCGGCCCCAACGATGCCGAGATCGCGCAGATGCTGCGTACGGTCGGCTACGACTCGCTCGACGCGATGACCGATGCGATCGTCCCGGGCAAGATCAAGTCGCCCGCGCCGCTGGCTTTGCCGCAGTCGGTGACCGAAGAACAGGCGCTGGCCAAGATCCGCGCGATCGCCGACAAGAACCAGGTATTCCGCAGCTTTATCGGCCAGGGCTACTACGGCACGCTGACCCCGAACGTCATCCTGCGCAACATCCTCGAGAACCCGGCCTGGTACACCGCCTACACGCCGTACCAGGCGGAGATCTCGCAGGGCCGCATGGAAGCGCTTATCAACTTCCAGACGATGGTCGCCGACCTCACCGGCATGGACATCGCCAATGCATCCCTGCTCGATGAAGCCACCGCCGCAGCCGAGGCAATGACCCTGGCCAAGCGTTCGGCCAAGTCGAAGTCGAACGTCTTCTTCGTGTCCAGGGACGTCCATCCGCAGACGCTCGAAGTGCTGCACACGCGTGCCGACGGCATCGGCATCGAGTTGCACGTGGGCGACGACAGCGAGGCGCTCAACGTCGACAGCTTCGGCGCCCTGCTGCAGTACCCCAATACCTTCGGCCAGATCAGCGACTACAAGGCGCTGACCGATGCCGTCCACGCGCGCGGCGGCCTGGTTGCCGTTGCCACCGACCTGCTCGCCCTCACCTTGATCGCGTCGCCCGGCAGCTGGGGTGCGGATATGGTCGTGGGCAACAGCCAGCGCTTCGGCGTGCCGTTCGGTTTCGGCGGCCCTCACGCTGCCTACCTGGCCTGCCGCGATGCGTACAAGCGTTCGATGCCCGGCCGCCTGATCGGCGTCTCGGTCGATGCCGAAGGCAAGCCGGCGTATCGCCTCACCCTGCAGACGCGCGAGCAGCACATCCGCCGCGAAAAGGCGACGTCCAACATCTGTACCGCGCAGGTGCTGCTGGCCGTCATGGCCAGCATGTATGCCGTGTATCACGGCCCCGACGGCCTGCGCCGCATCGCGCATCGCGTGCATCGCATGGCCGCCATCCTCGCCGCCGCGCTGCGCAAGCAAGGCGTCACCGTGGGCCCTGATTTCTTCGACACGCTGCATGTCGTCGACATCGACGCGAGCTCGATCCATGCCAAGGCACAGGCAGCGGGCATCAACCTGCGCGCCATCGATGCACGCAGCGTGGGCATCAGCCTGGATGAAACCGCTACCCGCGCCGACCTGGTCGCGCTGGCCGGGGTCTTCGGCGCCCATCTGGACGACATCGATGCGCTCGATGCCACCACGCCGGATGCCTTCCCTGCCGCACTGCGCCGCCAGAACGCCTTCCTTGAGCATCCGGTATTCAACACGCATCACAGCGAACACGAACTGCTGCGCTACCTGCGCTCGCTGGCCGACAAGGACCTCGCGCTCGACCGCACGATGATCCCGCTGGGCTCATGCACCATGAAGCTCAACGCCACCGCCGAGATGATCCCGGTGACCTGGCCGGAGTTCGCCAATATCCATCCGCTGGCACCGGCAAACCAGGCGCAGGGTTATCAGCAGCTGATCGACGAGCTCGAGGCCATGCTGGTCGAATGCACCGGCTACGATGCGGTCAGCCTGCAGCCGAACTCCGGTGCGCAGGGCGAGTACGCCGGCCTGCTGGCGATTCGCGCCTACCATCGCTCGCGTAATGAAGGCCATCGCGACATCTGCCTGATTCCCGAGTCGGCGCACGGTACCAACCCAGCCTCCGCGCAGATGTGCGGCATGACCGTCGTGGTCACCAAGTGCGACAGTAACGGTAACGTCGATCTGGATGACATCCGCGCCAAGGCGGAGAAGTATTCCGATCGCCTCGCCGCATTGATGATCACCTACCCGTCCACGCATGGCGTTTTCGAAGAAGACGTAGTCGCGATCTGCGACATCGTTCACCAGCACGGCGGCCAGGTCTATACCGATGGCGCGAACATGAATGCGCTGGTCGGCGTGGCCAAGCCCGGCAAGTGGGGCTCGGACGTTTCGCACCTGAACCTGCACAAGACCTTCTGCATCCCGCATGGCGGCGGCGGTCCGGGCGTTGGCCCGTGCGCGGTGAAGTCGCATCTGGAGCCGTTCCTGCCGCGTACGCTCGGCGGCGAAGGTGACGTTGGCATGGTCAGCGCCGCGAGCTTCGGTAGCGCCAGCATCCTGCCCATCAGCTGGATGTACATCACGCTGATGGGTACCGAAGGCTTGCGCAAGGCGACCCAGGTGGCGCTGCTCAATGCCAACTACATCGCCAAGCGCCTGGAGGCCCATTTCGAGACGCTCTACACCGGCCGCAACGGCCTGGTCGCGCACGAGTGCATTCTCGACCTGCGCCCGATCAAGGACGCCACCGGCATCAGCGCCGAAGACGTCGCCAAGCGCCTGATCGATTTTGGTTTCCACGCACCGACACTGAGCTTCCCCGTGGCCGGCACGTTGATGGTCGAGCCGACCGAGAGCGAATCGCAGCACGAGCTCGACCGCTTCATCGACGCGATGATCCAGATCCGCGACGAAATTCGCGCGATCGAAAACGGCAACCTGGACCGCGAGGACAATCCGCTGCGCAACGCACCGCACACGGCCACGATGGTCACGGCCAGCGAATGGACGCATGCCTATCCGCGCGAACTGGCCGCCTTCCCGTTGCCCAGCCTGAAACTGCAGAAGTACTGGTCGCCTGTCGCCCGTGTAGATAATGTCTACGGCGACAAGAACATCATGTGCGCCTGCATTCCGGTGGATGCATACAAGGAAGAAGCTGAGGCTTGATGCAGGTAGTTTCTTCTTGGAAAAAGCCCCGCGTTGCGGGGCTTTTTTTGTAAGTTCGCTCGCTGCGCGAGCTGCAAATGGTAAATAGTAAATAGGGTGAAGCTTTTCGCTTTTCACCGTTTACCATTGACCATTGACCATTGACTGTTCACCATCAACGGCTCGCGTAGCAAGCGAACTCCCCCAATTTCCAATTAGACAATTTAGATTCACATTCTCGCGCACATAATCGAAATAACTCGATCAACTTATTTCGATTGAAATACCCCGTCACACTTTCACATTCGTCAACGCTTCTACATTTGGGCTTCGGCGTATATGCGTCGGCGGAACAGGGGTAACGCACTGCGCATACCGCCGGTGCGCTTCATGGACGACTTCCCTTTCGAAGGAGTCGTAGCGATGATGAAGTTCAGTTCGAGATTCAGAGCGGGTGGCTACCTGCTCGCCGCTCTGTGCATCATGGGCTCGGCCGTGCTCGGCAGCGAGCACGCGCAGGCAGCGGATGTCGCGCAATTGACGACGGTGGGCCAATTAAGCGCGACGCAAAAACCCCAAGGCGTACCCGATGATTATGTGGTAACGCCTAACGGCTATTTTTCGACAAGCTGCGTTGTTACTGTGCACAAGGGCGATCAACTCCAGGCCGATGGCATGATCAAGCGCGCCACCGGCGCGATGGAAAAGCCCGCGCAATGCACACAGCCCAACTTCACCCTGCAAGGTGATCGCATCGAAGCGAACGGCCAGCGCACACTGAGCTCGCTCAAGCACCGCACGCCGCCGCCCGAGCAAAGCGGCTGGGTACAGGCCGCCAACTACTCCAGCTCTACGCCGATCGGCCGCATCGTCGCTACGTGGACAGTGCCTTCCCAGCCAGCCAACCGCGGCAGTCAGGTGATCTACTTCTTCCCGGGCCTGGAGCAACTGCCAAACGTGCAATCGATCCTGCAACCGGTGCTGGGCTGGAACGGCTATGGCGACAAGGCCTGGACCCTGGCGAGTTGGAATTGCTGCGTGGACGGCACGACTTTCCACAGCGATCCCATTTCGGCCAGCGCAGGCGATGTCGTGGTTGGCGATACGTATTCCAATTGTGCCCCTGGCGTATCGTGCTCCAGCTGGAATATCGATTCACGCGACACCACCACCGGCCAGACCAGCACACTGACGACCAACCCATATGCCGACTTGAACTGGGTCTTCGGCGGCGTGCTGGAGGTCTACAGCGTCGCCACATGCAATCAATATCCCGGGGGACCGATCACCTTCAGCAACATCCAGGTCTATGACCGCAACAACAACCGCGTATCGAATCCGCCCTGGCAGGGTTCGGATACGTCGGGCATTACTCCGCAGTGCAACTACGGCCTGCAGACCACCGCCACTTCCGCCACGCTTTCGTACTGAGGGCAAAAAAAATCGCCCCGGCATGAACCGGGGCGATCTCATCTCAGGGCAACAACTACTGTCAGGCGCCGTGCTTCTTCAACCAGGCGTCGATCGCCGGCAGGCGTTCGTTGCGTACCTTGATGCGGTACTGGATGTTGGCGACGGTTGTGTCCGCACTGCGACGCGAGCTTGCAGCGATGTACTTGTCTGCGAAAGCCTTGACCTTGTCGATCGTGGCCGGATCCAGCGAACGGCTGGCCAGAGCGGGGTAATAGCGCGCGGTAGAAGTGGAATCCACCTTCTTGTCGACCTGGTCCTTGTGAGCCACGGCAAAATCGAAGGCCATTTCGGGGTGCGTACGCGCCACCGCGCCGATCATGCCGCTGCTGTTGGTAGCCCCAGGCTCGTCGGTCAAGGCAAGATCCAGTGCACGCTGGGCGAGCGCTTTGTCACGCGCGACCGACAGCAACGAGTACAACTGATCCTTGACCAGTGGCGTCTTCTCGGCCTGAGCCATCGCGTGCAGACGATCCCAGGTGGTGGCATCGGCATTCTCGGCAACCACCCCGAGCAGCGTCGTACGCAGCGCGGCCGGCATCACCGATGGGTCCTTGTCCATGACGCTGAAGCGGCGATTCGCTTCCTTGACCACCGCAGGATCACCCAACGAACCCAGCGTGCCGATCAGGTCGTTGCGCAGGATTTTCACCGGATCGGGCTCGCCGGCTTTCGCTTCCCAACCTACCCGCGCGAAGGCCGGTTGCAGACGTGCGATGGCGAACTTGCGGAAGGTCTGCTGCCGTGCCCTGTCGCCTTCGTAGTAGCTGTCCAGCGACGAGAGATCACCCGCAATATCCCCCCAGATCTTCGGGTCGGCGGTGACTGGCGTGGCCTTTGCCAGGTCGAGGAAATCCGATGACGACTGCAGGCCAACCATGCCGAGCGCCCAGGTATCGTCCATCACGCCGAGCTGGTCGATCGGCGCGAGCTTGGAGAAGCTGTCCTTGATCGCATCAAACTGCGCGGCACCGTACAGCGTGCGGTAGTAGCCGCTCTGCCCCGCATTGACAACCACCGGCCCGCAGCCCGGCACCTCCAGCGTTGCATGACCATCGGTGACCAGGGTGCGTGCGGGCTCGCCGTTCAATGTCTTGGCGATCACCGGCACGTGCCAGGTCAACGGCTGCTTGTCCGGGCGATCGCGGGTAAATTCGGTCTGGCTCAGTTGCAACGTGGTTTTGCCACCGCTGCATTGCACCGAATCCACCTTGATCATCGGGATACCCGGCTGCAGGGTGAAATCGTGTGCAACCTGGGTCACCGGCTTGCCCGGCGCAGCCGCCTCGACTTCGCGCCACAAATCATCCGAGACGGTATTCCCGTACGCGTGCGCCTTGATGTAGCGACGCACGCCATCGCGCCATGCATCGGCGCCGACGTAACCTTCGAGCATGCGGATCACCGACTCGCCCTTCGAGTACGTGATCGCGTCGAACGCCTGACTGGCCTGCTCGACGGTATCGATCTGCTGCACCACCGGATGCGTGGTTGCAATCGCGTCGCGACTCATCGCGGCCTCGCGTACGCCGACCGCATCGAGCGCGGTATTCCATTCCGGATGCAGCTTGGCGGTGGTGCGGCCTTCCATCCAGGAAGCGAAACCTTCGTTCAACCATAGGTTGTCCCACCAGCGCATGGTGACCAGGTCGCCGAACCACTGGTGCGCCATCTCGTGAGCCTCGACCAGGAACACGCCCTGCTTGTCCGCCTGGGTCGATACGGTCGGATCGAGCAACATCGAATATTCGAAGGTGAAGATCGCGCCCCAGTTTTCCATCGCACTGAAGAACTGGCTGCTGCCGGGCGCTGCGATATTGTCGAGCTTGGGCAGCGGATACGGCGTACCGAAGTAATCGTTGTACTCGGCGAGGATCAGCTTGGCCGAATCCAGCGCAAAACCGGCCTGCGAGGACGCACCCTTTTGGGTGATGACACCGACCTCGGTATTGCCGGCCATGGCGGTAGCGCGGTCGAACTCGCCCAGGCCGAAGAACAGCAAGTAGGTGGACATCTTGGGCGACTGCGCAAAAACGACCGTCACCAGGCCGTTGCCCGCATCGGTCTTCTTGGCGACCGGCATATTGCTTACGGCCATCTCCGTAGCCGGTACGGTTGCCTGCAGCGCAAAGGTCGCCTTGTAGTTGGGCTCATCCCACGAAGGGATAAAGCGTCGCGCATCGGAATTTTCAAACTGCGTATAGAGCGCGCGCTTCTTGCCGTCCTTGTTGACGTAATCGAGCGCGAACAGGCCGTTGGCCTGCGTGCCGATCTTGCCGGCGTAGCTCATCGCCAGTCGGTATTCGCCCTTGGCGATGGGCTTGGCAAAAGTGAATGTCGCCGTCTGGTTTTCCGCATCGATGCTGACCTTCGGGGCCGGCAAAGCCTTGCCCTTGATGGGCGTCAGCGTGACCGACGAGAACGTCATATCGATCGCATTGAGGGTGATGCTGCCCGTCGACTGCAACACATCGACCGTCACCGTCACTTTGCCATCGAAGCTCATTGCTTCGGCATGCGGCGTAATGGCGACGTCGTAATGCGTGGGACGCACATTGCGCGGCAACTGCGTGGTGGCCTGTTCGGCTGCGGCCGGCGTGGCCGACTGCGCGGCCGCAGGAAATAACGGTGCGCTTGCCAGCGCCAAGATGATTGCGGAAACCAGATAACTACGACGCATGATGACCCCTCTTATTTTTTCTCTTGATCGGACAACGGGACTGAACCAGCTGAGCATGACCGATTCGCCCTCCCCGGCCATATGCCATTCGCTTGCTAGCACTGCTTTTCCGCGTGTCATCGCCCAGGTACATTCGTTGCGTCACCGCGGAGAACCCTTTGAACTCACAGCTTTCGAACGGCAGCCTGGTCTGCGTCGGCATCGGTATCACGCTGGGCGCGCATATCAGCCCCGTGGCCCGTAGTCACATCCAAAATGCCGATGTGGTCTTTACCGGGGTGTCCGATGGCGTCGTGGAGCTATGGCTGCAAGAAATGCATACGGACGTGCGCAGCCTGCAATCGCTCTATGGCGAAGGCGTGCCGCGCATGGATACCTACCGGCAGATGGTGGAAACCCTGCTCGCCGAAGTCCGGCTCGGCAAACGCGTCTGCGGCGTGTTCTACGGGCATCCGGGGGTCTTCGCCTGGGCTCCGCACAAGGCCATCGCCCAGGCCCGGCAGGAGGGCTACCCGGCGCATATGGAGCCCGGCATATCCTCCGAGGATTGCCTGTATGCCGACGTCGGTATCGATCCTGGCAGCGTGGGCTGCCAGCACTACGAAGCCAGCCAGTTCATGGTCTACCGCAGGCGGATCGATCCCAGCGCCTGGCTGGTGCTATGGCAGATCGGGCTAGCCGGCGACCGTTCTTCCAGGCGCTTCGGCACAGGCCCTGCCTACCTGCAATTGCTGGTCGAGGTGTTGGCAAGAGACTATCCGCTCGACCATCAGGTCATCCTCTATCAGGCTGCCACCCTGCCTATCCAGACGCCGCGCATCGAGCGGCTGGCCCTGTCCGACCTACCCGGCGCGAGCACCGGGATGGGCGATACCCTGGCTATTCCGCCTGCCAGATCGATGCAGCCCGACCCGGCGATTCGCGCGCGGCTAGCCGCACTGGACCACTTACCGGTCGGCGAATAAGCAGACAATAGCGTTCAGAAAAGCTATCGGCCTATTACTTTTGAGATCGTCGATATAACCGACCATATAGCGATATGATGCCCGCTTGCCAGGCGGGGACCGTGTTTGCACACGGTTTGCTGGAAGTACACGTGGTTATTCGCCAATACCAACTATCAGGGGGATAGTTTCATGTCGAACGTCATTAAGTTTCTGGAAAAGCTGGGCCAGGACGCGCAATTGCGCGGGGCCTCGCAGGAAGATCTAGCCGAGGCTTTGGCGAAGGCACAAGTCGATGCTCCGTATTGCTCGGCCATCCTCGCCAAGGACACGTCGCAACTGCAGGACCTGCTGGGCCTGCGCCCGATGTTCTACGTGCAAATGCCGGTCGAAGAGCCGCAAGAAGAGGAAGATGATGAAGAGAACGAAGAGGAACCAGAGTCCGTCCGGACATCCGGTTCCGAACGCCTGATCGTCGCTGCTTCGACCTGATCTAAATATCCAAGGTCCCGGCAGGATGCCCAGGCGTTCATTCCGCGGAATCATCCTTGCGCTGAGCCTCATCGCAGGCTCGGCGCAGGCTTCCGTATTCACGCCAACCGACCTGGCGCAGCAGTTAGCCCAGGCCGACAGCGTCAAGACATCCCGGCACGACGAATTCCTGCAGCTGCTCAACCAGCTCGACAACCAGGCATCGAAACTCACACCGGGGCAGCAGTGGCATCTGCGCTATCTGCACGCCTGGCAAGTCGCCTTCAGCGGACAGTACCCCGAAGCCGGCGCCCTGTTGAACGATGTCATCGAGCGCTCGGACGACACGACGCTACGCTTCCGCGCCAATGCCACGATCATCAACATCCTTGGCGTCGCCCATCGCTATGAAGATGCATTCCGGCATCTGAACCAGCTGGTGGACGACCTGCCGATGGTGACCGACAAGGCCGCGCGGTATCAGGGTCTGGGCGAAGCGGCGCAGCTGCTGACCGCCGCAGAACAGTACGACCAGGCCATCGGTTATGCCGACGAAATGCTGCAGGATCTCCCTGCTGGCGAGAACGTCTGCAAAGCCATGTATTTCAAGCTGCATGCCGAGTTCCGCGGTGGCATACCGCAATCGGGCGACCCGCCGTTCCAGGAAGGCATAAACGCCTGCCTGGCGGGAAAAGAGCCGCTGTTTGCCGATGCCATGCGCATCGACATCGCCACGCTTGAAATCGCGCGCAATCATGCCGCGCAGGCGATCACCTTGCTCAAGGAGCACTATCAGGATGTGCTGGGTTATCGCTACCCCGCCCTGACCATGCAGTTCAACGCCCTGCTCGCCAAGGCGTACTGGCGAGCCGGCGATATCGAGGAAACCGAGAAATACGCCAACGCCGTTATCGCCGGCGCGATCCAGAACGAATACACCGAGCCGCTGAGTGCCGCCTACTCGCTGCTCTATCAAATCGAAGCCAGGCGCGGCAACTCGCACGCGGCACTCGACTATCATGAAAAGTACATGGCGGCCGACAAGGGCTATCTGAACGACGTTACCGCACGCACGCTCGCGTATCAGATCGTCAATCAGCAGCTCAAGGCACGCAAGCTCGAAGTCGAAGCACTGAACAAGCGCAACCAGATTCTCCAGCTTCAGCGCGCGCTCGATCATAAAGCCGTCGAGACAAGCCGGCTTTATATTCTGTTGCTGGTCACCGTGCTGGCATCGATCGCGTTGCTGCTGTACCGCATCAAGCGTTCGCAGCTGCGCTTCATGCGGCTGGCCCGACAGGATGGCCTGACCGGCATTTTCAACCGTCAGCATTTCGTCGAAGAAGCCGCCAATGTCTTGCGGCAGTCGGAACGAAGCCACCGCCCGGTCTGCCTGATCCTGATCGACCTGGACCACTTCAAGCAGATCAACGATACACACGGGCATGCCGTGGGCGATCAGGTGCTGCAAAACGCAGTCTTCGCGTGCAGGCGAAACCTGCGCCCGGGCGATGTCTTCGGTCGCCTTGGCGGAGAGGAATTCGGCATCCTGCTGCCCGACTGCGTAGCGGCCACCGCTTTCGATCTCGCCGAACATCTACGCAAGGCGATCGCGGCGATTCCCGTGGAAGCCGACGACAACCACGTCGCCATCTCGGCAAGCTTCGGCGTGTCCTCGACCGAACGTGCCGGCCATGATTTGCAACGGCTGATGGTCGATGCCGACCACGCGCTCTATCGCGCCAAGCACAGTGGCCGTAATCGCGTGGAGTCCGGTGGTGCGGGTGACTCGATCATGCCTGCCCCGGCTGCCGACAGCGGCAAGCGCAAGGCTGATGCGGACATGCCCAGCGCATCCTCGCTGGCGGAACCTGCAAGCTGAGCTTGCAGGTTCCTTGCAAAGCGATCAGAACACCACGGTCAGACTCATCCGCGCAGCCTGGTCTTTCGCATGGCTGGCAAACTGCCCCTGATAGCTCGTATCGACAGTCACGCTACGGCTGAGCGGAAAGCTCAGGCCGAAGGTCGCCGCCGCCGCATTTTGCGCCACCGGCACGCCTTCCACAGTGAAGGCATCAAGGCCACCCGCAACGAAGTGCTGGGTGCTGGTACTTTGGGTGTCACCCCATGCGTGCTGCCATCCCAGACCCGCGTACGCACGCAAACCACCAGGCGCAAGCGCGAAGTTCACACGCAAACCCAGGGTGGCTGACGTCTGTTGGCTGGTATCGCCCTGCACGGCCAGGGCCGCGCTACTGCCCGACTCGGCAAAGGCATCGGACTTGATACGGACCTGGGCCACATTGATGTACGGCTCAAGCGACGTGTTCTGCCCTATCGCGAAGCGATAGCCGCCGTCGATATATGCCTGCGCAGTATTGGCATCGTAGCGCCCGGCATTGGTGCCGACGAACTGGCCAAAGGCGACATGACGCGTGCTGTCCACTTGTTGCCAGGCGTAATCCACGCCGCCCTGCAACTGAAAGCCGCCGCTGTTCACGCTGCCGTAGAAGCCCAGGTGTGTGGAGGTGGCATGCGCCGAAGAGCCGATATCGTCTACACGAATCGAGGTCTGTCCACGCCCCGCGACGGCGCCGATGCGCGCATTGCTACCGATGCCCAGATCGGCGCCGAGCAGCAGCCCGCTACCGTTGGCCTGCAAACGCGAGGCATCGCCATCGGCATCGTGATCGCCCCAGTGCCCCCACGCCGCGGTCCAGGCGGAGACACCGTTTGCATCGCTTGCCTGCGTACCATTGGTGGCATTTTCCTGCCCGAGCAGATGATTGTTCACGGCGTCGCGAACATAACGGCTGTCGTCAAACAGTGCGGTACGTGCACTGGCGTAAAGCTCGCCGCTCAGCTGGTTGAACGCCTGAGGCGCTTGCGCAGCCTGCAGCTGGGTCAATGCGGTATAGACAGGGCTGGCGAAACCGAGCGTATCGGCCGCGGCTGCCGATGCGCGCTCGTTGGCCGTACGTGCAAGGCTGACGAACTGGATATCGTTGCGCTGCAGCGACAGGTTCACGCTGTTGGCCGAGTACGTCAGCACCGGCGTCAGGAACGCCAGGCTCGACGTCGCCCCAGCAAACTGGCCGCTGATGCCCTGGTTGGCAGTAAGGATGGTGTAGTTGGTCAGTGGAGCCCAGTTACCAGCCTGCGCCAGCACGACCGTACTGCCGTCCAGCGAGGCCTTGCCACCGATCGCCAAACGGCTTGCAGCACCCGTCGGTGTCGCGTCGATGCTCAACACGCCGTCTTTGTTCTGTGTGTAATTGCCGCCAACGGTGAGCGTGCCGATCGAACCACCCGGTGCGACCGTGCCATCGTTGATCACGCTGCCACCGATCGAGCCATGCCCGCGCAGGGTGGCGCCCTGGGCGACCTGCACGTCCCCGGCCACGGCGGCGGTGGGCGAAGCATCGTCGCCGAT
>Ga0105240_10012098_pt1 | contig 11953 bp, 13 predicted proteins | sample KBSC54metaG_FD_80426 | JGI IMG/M metagenome (GOLD analysis project Ga0105240, IMG submission 80426) | Corn rhizosphere microbial communities from Kellogg Biological Station, Michigan, USA - KBS C5-4 metaG | ecosystem: Host-associated > Plants > Roots > Rhizosphere > Soil | place: Michigan, USA...
GCGGTCGAAGGAGGCGGAAAGTAGTCAGAGCCGGGGCCAAGCGAACGAGGTTGCAATCAAACGCGGCAGGGAAGAGGGCCAGGAGAGATAGCGGTCGCCGCGCGTGGCCCCGCGGGCCGGAGCGACCGGATAGGCTGGAGCCGCCGGATGTGCCGGCGGCGCCGAAGCAATCGGAGCCGCCGAAGTTGCCAGCGCAGTCGGAACAGTCGCACGTGCCGGAGCCGCCGAGGCCCGTCTCGCGGCGCGGATCAGTTGCCGCGAGCATCGCGCGAGCCGCATTCCGCCCCTCGCTGCGGAGCGTCCCTTTCTGGTCCTGCTTTGTCTACTCGCCCAAAGGCAGTGGCTATGGGTCCGAAGCCTCGCGCCAACTCTGCGCGCGCCTGAAGTTGGTTGACCCCGCGTGGGTGCCCACCTACGCGGCGCAGGTGCGAGAGCAAGTCAGTCGGAATCCGGCATGGGCCCGCCTGTTTGAACGGCCCGCGGTTCTCGTTCCCGTTCCGAGCAGCTCTGTACCCCCGGGGCCGGTCTGGGCCGCGGAACAACTAGCTTTCGCGCTGCGCGGCATCGGGTTGGCGAGGGCAGTCTGGACCGGCATCAATCGACACTGCGCGGTCCGCAAGTCCGCAACCGCTCGCAACCTCGACCGGCCAACTGTGCAGCAACACTACGAATCGTTCGCGATCGCAGCCACGCTGCCAGAGTCAAGCCACCTGCAAAGAATCATCCTGGTCGATGACGTCATAACGAAAGGCCGTACAATCTTCGCGGCCGCCCTCCGTCTGCACGAAGCCTTCCCAAATGCCGACATCCGTGCCTTCGCTTTGGTTCGCACAATGGGATTTCTTTCCAACATCACCCATTCTCTGGACCCGTGCCACGGCGTAGTCCGCTGGGCGGGCGGCGACGTATATCGCGAGCCGTGATGGGGCTATTTGATCTCCAGGTTATACGTCACCATCGCTCCTCCGGGCAGCGGCATGACCGACCACGCCGACCGGTTCAACTCCTCATTCCGCTCGGCGTCCCGACTCAGAATGAAGTGCGCGGTAGCGCCGCCGAGCGCCGCCGCCGCCACGTCGTCAGACAACCAGTGCGCGTTGTGCTTGAGGCGCTCGAAGGCGGTAAAGCCAGCCACCGCTCCATAACCGAGGAACCGCCGCAACCAGCGATAATCGTCGTTGCCCGATTCCGCCAGTACGGCACCAACCGCGAACGCCGCACTGGTATGGAATGACGGGAAAGAGGACCCGCCAGCGCGCCATTTGTTGGGATCCGCGGTCTGGTCGGGACGCTGCCGAGCGACTGCAAACTTGAGCGCATAGCTCGTCACCGTGGCGAGGCCGCCCGCCTCGAGCATCTGCCACGCCTCGTGGTGCCCCGGGCCGCTGTCGATCAGGTTGGCATATAGCCAGGTTCCCGTGACGGCTACGACCGTCGGCACGGCATCCTGTAAGTCATGGGTACTGCCACCGATCGGCCGCGCTCCCTGTTTGATGAAGTGGGTGCGCACCTGCGTGTCGTAATGATGCGCGGCGGCGACGGCGCCCGCCGCTCCGGCAAAATAGGCCCAATCGCGGACATTCCAGCGCAACGGCGCCGTGTAGTAGTCTTTGACGTCCTCAAGCAGGCCGCCGTGCGTGCCGCCCGCCTCATCCGAATCGTCAGCGGTGGCGGCTGGTGCCACCCCCAAGTTGGTGTCCGCCGGCTTGACGTCGGCTTCCGTTGTTTGTGCCGCAACCTGGCCGGTGACCAGCAACAATCCGACCGCTCCCACCACCGGCGCCAGGAGCCGTGACTTGCTCAGCATGCTCATTCGCCAGTGGATACCAGAAGCTCGTCGACCCTGAACACCGGGTAGAGATTGCGCCGCTCGTCGCGCGAGGAATGGCGGCTCAAGAAGAAATCCAGGCGTGCGGCTGGGTCGGCGGCAAAGGCCGCATCTTGCGCCAGCCGCTGTGCGAACTCGTTTCGCAAGCTCTCACTTTCTCGTAACATCTGCTGTGCGATTTGTTCGGCAACGTACGGCTCCATGTGCTCCTTTAGCTCGAAGCAGGCGTTGAAAAATCCCCAGGCGGCGAGTGAGTCAGGAGCCTGAGGCTCGAGTAGCGCGATCAGGAGCCGCGCGAGCGGCTGCGCCACCGGAACAAACAGAGCGCCAGCTGCAATCGCGTGGGTCTCACGAGCCCAGCTTCCCTCCAGCTGTGCCTGCATCCGTCCCTCGAAAGGCGTGCTGGAGAATGTTGCGCGCGAGGCGCGAAAGACTTCGGCACGCACTCCCTCGATCTCATCGGGCACCCGCTCGAACGAGATGCCGTGCAGGGCGAGTTTGGCGCCGATCTCGTGCGCGTAGCCTGGCGGGACTACGTAACCCCCAAGGGGTGCTTTGACGGTGATCGAAGGTTGGACCTGGTTGCGATACGGGACTTTCCAGATCTGGGGTGTTGTTGGGTCATAGATCGTGACCAGGTCTCCCGAGATCGCAGAAGGCTCGCGGGTATAGGCATAGCCCCGAAACTCGATGAGCTCGGCACTGCTGGCATCGAGACCGGAGGCCGACCCGGCCTGTGTTGGCTCCCGCCAGCTGGAGGTGTAGTCGAGTGTCACCTCGGAGCCGCCGATCCGAATCGCCGCCTCGTCAGCCTGGTGCGCCTCGACCTCCCAGCGCGAGCCGTGAGCCGCGACCAATTCGGCAAGCTCCACGATGGTGTTGCGCGTCACCTCGACTCTGTGCGCGTACTTCTTCCAGGAGTGCGTTTCGACGAGCACGGTGAAGCGATTGCGTTGCGGAAAATATCCGGTCGAGAAGCGCGGTGAGTACACCGTCAGCACGAAGCCGGAAGCCGGATCGTCTGTCTTTGCAAGATCGGGATAGAAGGGCAGAGGGAGTGAGCCAAGAACTGCAAGGTTCTCGATCAGTTGGTCGCGGAGCTCGCGACCACTTGCGTACAGGAGCGGATCGCCCTGATTGATGGGCTCAGCCTGCAGCGAGATATCCGGCTCGAAGTCCGCGCCGTCGGTCACGTGAAGATCGGCACACACCAGGGGGTCCCATTCGCACAGCAGCCGGAGCATCGCCTGCATCTCGGGCGCGTCGGCTTTCATGTAGTCGCGATTGAGATTCAAATTCTGGGCAGTGGTGCGCCAACCGGTTTCCTCGGGCCCGTTCTGGTTCGGGCGATTCCAGGCCTGGAATCGCTCATGGCCGTCGACGTTGAAGGCCGGGACGAACAGGATCGCGATCCGCTGCAACACTCCCGGGGCGAGGGTGCCGCGGAGGATCTCGCGCAGAGCGATGAATCCCGCATCCTTGCCGTCACTCTCACCGGGATGAATTCCACCCTGCAACATCAGGAGTGGCACCTCCCGAGGGTTCGCATGGGAAACCAGCAGCGCAAGCATCGGCCGTCCCTCTGCGGAGCGACCGAATTCGATGCAACGGACGGCCTCCGGCCACTCGCGTGCAAATGCTGCGCACAACCGCTGAACCTCGTCGATGCGGCCGGTGGCACGAAATCCGGATTGCTCCGCCACCGTAGTCAGATGCTCACTGCTCATCGGTCGATTCTAAGGGAATTCGTGCGCTGGAGGAGCGATTACTTTGTGATGCCAAGTAACCCGGGCAGGTCCTGCTCGCAAAAGCGGCGGATCCGAGCGCAGGCCGCGTCGATGATCGCTTCCTCCGTGGCGAAGCAGATCCGGACAAAATGCGCGGTCTGGGGTCCGAAAGCTGCTCCATCCAGTACGGAAACCTTTTGCTTCTCATAAAGGGCACGCATGAAGTCGTAACCCGACAAGCCCGTCTCACTCACATCCAGCAACAAGAACATACCAGCTTGCGGAGCGAAGGCGCGGATGTTGGGAACGCCTTCCAGGCCCGCCATGAAGCGCGCACGCCGCGCGTCACAGAATTTCCGGATGCGCTCTTCCGTTATTGGAGCGACGGACAACGCGGTGAGCGCCGCTTCCTGGATGAAGCCTGGGAGGCCGAACAGCATGCACATCGCAAGGGATTGAGCATGCTGGACGAGCTCGCGCGGGCCGACGAGCCAGCCGGCGCGAAAGCCCGGCATGGCATGCGACTTGGAAAGACTGCCCAGGGTCACCACGCGATCCGGTAGCGTGCGCGCCAGGCTCGGGACCTTGCCGCCCGGAGCGAGTCCGGCGTAGACCTCGTCCGCAACGATCCATAGACCATGCTCACGGGCGAGGGCGCCGATCGCCTCGAGCTCGGACTCGCTCAGGATGACACCACTGGGGTTGTTGGGCGTCGCCAGGAAGATCGCGCGGGTACGTGGAGTCACGAGCGATTTCAGTGCATTGAGATCCGGACGCAAGCCGGGGCCCGTTGGCGCGCGTACGAGCCGTGCTCCGGAGACTTCGATAGTGGCCGGGTAAGTTGGATAGAGCGGATCGAAGGTGATGACTTCGTCGCCCGGACCAGCCAGGCAGAGCGAGGCCACAAAGAGCGCGTTCTGAGTGCCCGAGAGGCAAATGACGTTATCCGCGCCGACAACCTGCCCGGTCCGTTGGGTGTGCGCTCTTGCTATGGCTTCGCGCAGTGCCACGCGCCCCGCGGCAGGTGTGTAGTGCGTATCGCCGGATCGGAGTTGCGCGATCGCGCGCTCGAGAACTGGCTCGGGCGTGCTGATGTCTGGATCGCCAATGCTGAGGATGATCACATCTTCGCCACGCTCACGCGCGGCCGCAGCTTCATAATGGGTTAGCCAGGCGTTGGAGCCTTCGCCACTGATGCGCTCGACGAGATCCGAAAACTTCATTTGCTGTGCTCTATTTATAGGTCGAAAGCAGGAGACTGGTCTCGCTCTGGGAGATGCCTTCGATCAGCCTGATTCTACCCAACACTCGATCGAAAGCCTCCAGGCTATCGGCGCGCAGCTCGACGACGATATCCCATCGGCCGTTGGTACTGTGCAAAGTCGTGACCGCGGGGTCCCCGCGTAGCGTTTTGATCACGGCGTCGACACGATTGCCCTCGACGGCCACCGTCATGAAGGCGCGGATGCGGTGCTCTTCCACGGCCGGTTTCAGGCGAACGGTATAACCCGCGATGGTGCCATCGCTCTCCAGGCGCGCCATCCGGTTTTGCACCGTTCCGCGCGAGACACGCAGGGCCTTGGCGAGCGCCGCCACGGAAGTGCGGGCGTCGTTGCGCAGAAGCGAGATCAGCTGATGGTCGATTTCGTCCAAGTCCGAATTTCTCCCGGATGGTCCGCTCATTTTAAAGCAAAACGTCAGAATCATCTGGCGTTTTGATCATCTTTGTAGCATTTGTGAGCAGTCTTCTGGCTGCTTTTTAGCCACGCTCCATCACACCATTTGAGCTTCGCCAACGGTCCCGCCTTGCCAGCCTCGTCCCGAAGGCCAGGACCTGATGTGGGAGAACAATCATGGTCGACTTCATTGGTATTGAGCGCGTACGGCAGATCGTCGCCCGAATGGGCACGGCTCATTTTATCGAAGAGCTGGCTGGCGAGATCGAGGCGGATTATCTGCGCTGGGCGGAGTTTTCCAAGTCGCCCCGCCATGCGACGCATTCGCCGGTGGGCGTCATCGAGCTCATGCCGGCCTCGGATGGTCAGCTCTATGCTTTCAAGTACGTCAACGGCCATCCCAAGAACACCTCTGTTGGTCTGCTGACTGTCACGGCGTTCGGAGTCCTTGCGGATGTGGCGACCGGCTATCCGCTGTTGGTTTCCGAGCTGACATTGACCACGGCACTGCGGACCGCGGCAACCTCCGCTTTGGCAGCGCGCCGCATGGCACGACCGGAAAGCCGCGTCATGGCTCTGATCGGCAACGGCTCGCAAAGTGAGTTCCAGGCCATCGCCTTCCATCACATGCTGGGTATTCGCGAGCTCCGCCTGTTTGACGTCGATCCCGCCGCCACCGATAAGCTCGAGCAGAATCTTCTCGGGCTGGGATTGAATGGGTTGCGAGTCATACGCTGCTCGTCAACCGCCGCGGCCGTCAGGGGCGCCGACATTGTCACCACCGTCACGGCGGATAAGCGCAACGCCGTCATCCTCGCGCCGTACATGATCTCTCCGGGGATGCATCTGAACGCTGTGGGTGGCGATTGCCCGGGAAAGACCGAGTTGCATCCGGACATTCTGCGCCGTCGCGATGCACGCGTGGTGGTGGAGTTTGAGCCGCAGTCGCGGATCGAAGGGGAGATTCAACAGATGGAGGCGGAGTTTCCGGTTGCCGAGCTCACGGACGTCCTTGCCGGACGCCGCCCCGGGCGAACGGGGCCGCACGAAGTCACTATCTTCGACTCGGTTGGTTTCGCGCTGGAGGATTTCTCGGCGCTGCGCTATCTGCGGCGCATTCACAATGAGTTGCAAGGCTCGCAGCAGCACATCGACCTGGTACCGGACCTGGAGGATCCCAAGGACCTCTTTTCGGTCCTGGCGCGCGAGTCCGGCGGGGCGGTTGCGCGGCGCGCAGCGGTGCTCGCGTGAGCGCGAGCGCTAGCAAGCAGGCGAGTCTCATCGGAGCACCTACCGATATCGGAGCGGGTGATCGGGGCTCGTCCATGGGGCCTGAGGCGCTGCGGGTCGCAGGTCTACAGAAAGCGTTACAACAGCGCGGTCTGCAGGTCTTCGACCTGGGAAATGTGAGCGGGCCGGCCAACCCGTGGCAACCGCCGTCCGCGGGCTACCGGCATCTGCCGCAGGTGGAGCACTGGAACCGTTCGGTGCACGAAGCCGTGTTTGCGGAGTTGCGCCTGAATCGGCTGCCGATCCTGCTGGGTGGCGATCACTCGCTCAGCATCGGCTCGATCAGCGCCATCGCGCGACGGTGCCGCGAGGTCGGCAAGAAGTTGCGTGTGTTGTGGTTGGATGCGCACGCGGATTTCAACACCAGCGAGCTTTCCCCGAGCGGAAATGTGCATGGCATGCCGCTCGCCTGCCTCTGCGGGTTTGGTCCGGACGAACTGGTGAGCATCGGGAGCGCGGCCGGAGGAGGTGCGGTCATCAATCCTGCCTGCATACGCCAGATTGGCATACGCAGTGTCGATGACGGCGAGAAGCGCTTCATCCACGAGCAGGGGCTCGAGGTCTTTGACATGCGCTACATCGACGAGATGGGCATGCGGCAGACCATGGAGAGCGCGTTAGCCGATCTCGATAGCGACACGCATCTGCATGTCAGCTTCGATGTGGACTTCCTCGACCCTGACATTGCGCCAGGAGTCGGCACGACAGTGCCGGGTGGGCCTACCTATCGGGAAGCGCAACTGTGCATGGAGATGATCGCCGATACACGCCAACTGGGCTCGTTGGATATCGTTGAGCTCAACCCTGCCTTCGACGTGCGCAACAAGACAGCCGCACTCGCGGTCGATCTCGTAGAGTCGCTCTTTGGCAAGAGCACGCTCGTACGGCGACCGGTCTGGAAACCGGGGCGGGTGAGCGCCGCAGCGGAGGCCGGAACGGTGCTAGCTTGAACCAAAGCGGGCGAGCTGCAGGAGCCCCATGCGCTGGCCAGGGGCGAAGCGAACGCCAGCCCAGCGAGTTCCGTTCGCGCAACAAGCGGAACTAGCCGCAAATGCCGCCCGCCACGCCCCTGTGGCGGGCGTGGGACGGGACGTTCGCCCGCCCGATCCGCTGGAAATGAAAACCACACGTGGCCTTAGGTAAACTAGGCCTCTTCCATTGTGGTGGGACGAGTGAGATCCGGACATGAGTATGTCTTTGCGCGACCAGCTGCTTGCCGCTGGTCTCGGCACCAAGAAACAGGCCAAGGAGGCGACTCAGGCCAAAAAGGCACCTTCCCGTCATCAGGCGCCGGCACCCCTGTCGGCGCAGCAGGTTGCCGCCAACAAGGCGCTTGCGGCAAAGAGCGCGCGGGACAAGGAGCTCAATCGCCGGCAGCAGGAGAAGGCTGCCGTGAAGGCTCGGCGGGCCGAAATCAAGCAGCTCATCGAGCAATACCGGTTGCCGCCCGTTGAAAGTGATGAGTACTTCAATTTCACGGACGGTAATCGCCTGGCGCGGCTGCCCGTTACAGCTGCTCTTCGCGAGCAGATCATCAACGGCGCTGTTGTAATCGTCCGGTACGAGGGGCATTACGCTTTGGTTCCGCAGGAAACGGCGGAGCGTATTCGCGAGCGCGACGAGCATGTGGTCGTTGCGCACAACGCCGGTCCCGCGTCGTCCGCACCGCCGGCCGCTTCCGCGGACGATCCTTACAAGGACTTCGTCGTGCCGGACGATCTCGTCTGGTGAGCTTCGTTTTATGAGCACAGGTGTTATGAGCAGAGCACTTTGAGCAGGGTCGGGCTCGGGTTTGTGGCGGTGCTTGCGCTCGCACCACTTGCCATGGCACCGCACGTTACGGAGGCAGCACGGCCGCGGCCCGATCCGGCGCGGCTGTCGATCGATGTGAAATTGCTGGCCTCCGATGCTTTCGAGGGCCGCGAACCTGGCACCCGCGCGGAAAAGCGGACTGTGCTCTTCATCATCGATCGGATGAAGGAAGCCGGTTTGCAGCCGGGAGGCGCGCTGGCCGGTGGCCGGCGGGGCTGGACGCAGGACGTGCCGCTCACGAAATTCCGCTTCGCCGGGCCGCTGGAGCTTGCAGTGACGATTGGCGGGCGTGTGCAGAAGTGGGCACAGGGCCAGGAGGTTGCAGTCCGCGCGACCCAAACCAACGTGGACGCGCTGGCTGTAGTGAATGCTCCACTGGTGTTTGTCGGTTACGGCGTGAATGCGCCGGAGCGTCACTGGGACGATTTCAAAGGTGTCGATCTGCATGGCAAGGTCGCGGTTGTCCTGGTCAACGATCCTGACTTCGAGACGGGGACGGGCGATTTCGGCGGCAAGGCAATGACCTACTATGGCCGCTGGACCTACAAGTATGAGGAGGCCGCGCGTCGCGGTGCGCTTGGAGTGCTCATTGTCCATGAGTCTGCCGCGGCCGCCTACGGATGGGCGACGGTCGTGAACTCGAACACTGCTGCGGTATACGACATCGTGCGGAGCAATCCGGCAGACGTCCATGTTGTGTTGGAGGGTTGGATCCAACGCGACGTAGCGGTCGCACTGTTCAAGCAGGTGGGGTTGGATTTTGAGGCGTTGAAGAAGCTTGCGCAAACGCGCGAGTTCAAGCCGGTGACGCTGGCTGGCGCGACCTTGAATGCGTCTGGCCGCGTCACGCACGAGGCCATCGTCTCCAAAAATGTGCTTGGCCGTCTGCCGGGTACTACGAAGCCCGACGAGACACTCATCTATAGCGCTCATTGGGATCACTTCGGTATCGGTCCTCCAGGCCCGGGCGGCGATCGCATTTTGAATGGAGCTGTCGACAATGCCACCGGCGTCGCCGCGCTTCTGGAGCTGGGGCGCCTGTTTGGCTCCGCGCCGCATCCGGCCCGCTCGATTGTCTTTATGGCGACGACCGCGGAAGAGCGAGGCCTGCTGGGATCCGAGTACTACGCCGCCAACCCTGTCTATCCTCTCGAGACCACCGTAGCGGATATCAACATGGATATTCTGGGAGTGTACGGTCCTACTCGAGACGTGAGCACGTTCGGTGATGCGCAAAGCACGTTGCTCGCTGATCTCATGCAAGCAGCGCAAGCGCAGGGACGTACCTATACCCCCGATCCCTCGCCGGAGGCAGGTCACTTCTTCCGCTCGGATCATTTCTCGCTCGCGAAGCGGGGGGTGCCGTCAATGTCCTTGTCCGCCGGCGAGGATCTCGTGAATGGCGGCGTGGCGGAGGGGCGTGCTCATCGAGAGGATTATTACGCGCAGCGATACCATCAGCCTGGCGATGAATGGACGCCGGCCATGGATTTTCGCGGTGAGGCCCTGGACGTCACTCTTCTCTACAACCTAGGTAAAAAACTTGCTGCATCAGGGTGGCCGCAGTGGACTGCGGGTAGCGAGTTCAAGCAGATTCGCGATGCGTCGGCGGGTCAGCGCCACTAGAGTCAGATGTCAGTCCGATGTCGACAACCATTCTTCGTGCGGTTCAGGCAGACATCACCACGCTCCGCGTGGACGCCATCGTCAACGCAGCCAATAGATCGCTTCTGGGCGGCGGCGGTGTAGATGGGGCTATCCATCGCGCTGCCGGCCCTGATCTGCTGCGCGAATGTCGAGAGTTGGGAGGCTGTAACACCGGCGATGCGAAGCTGACCCAAGGCTACAGGCTTCCTGCCCCCTATGTCATTCATGCGGTCGGGCCCGTGTGGAACGGTGGCAATAGCGGGGAGGCGGAACTGCTGGCCGGGTGCTATCGCCGCTCGCTCGAGATTGCCGGTGAATATGGATTGTCGGGCATCGCTTTTCCAAGCATCAGTACTGGAATCTACGGTTATCCCATCGAGCTGGCGGCGCCGGTGGCTCTCGGCGCCGTGCGCGAGGCTCTCCCGAGGGCAGCGAGCGTTCAGGAAGTCATTTTCTGCTGTTTTGACTCGCGGCATCTCACGGTTTACGAGCGCTTGCTATCGCAGTCTGCGGGCTGATCCCAACCCGTCAGCCAAATCTCACAGCTCCCAAGCCGAGGCCTTGAAAAAACGCGCGGCTTGCGCGCCGTCACCTTCACGTTGCGCGCCCCGAGGCGCGAATACCCGAATGCGTGTCGTCGCACGCGCGCGGGCATTCGTCACCGCGTACTTCGCAGCGGCTCACCAATCTCATCAATGGTGGGCTCGGGCTGTCTCGCGGCTGACGAGCTTGTTGAAATTGCTCGGGCGGCCGTCCGCCATTTTGTCCTCGACAATGAGGGCGAGTTGGCGTTTGTCGAAAACGCCGAACCATTGCTCCCAGGATGTCGACTCCAACGAGTCTTCGCCGGAGTAGCCGGGGAAGTCGAGTCTCAAGAGGAAGCTGCCGTCGTCCGCTTCGGTGCCTTTGACGCAGGCGGGCTTTGCGTGACGGGCTTCGGCCCATTTACGAATCTGTTCGTGATCGGTCAAGACGCGCGAGGAAGCTTTGCTGGCCATGGCGTTACCTGTTTGGACAACTTGATACAGGGAGCATCGCAACCACCGTGCCATGGCGCGTTCCAGCTGGCGGTTCTTTTGATCGGATGCCGATCCAGCTTCTCCCAGAGTCTCTGCGAGCCGCCAAGCATCCGCTCAACCGCGGACGATTGGCTCGAGCTTCAGAAAGGTAACAGTGCTCTTGGAAGTCAACCTCACCATCTCATCTAGCTCCGTGAGCTGATGGTTGTCCACGAGTAAAAAGAAGCTGTTTGTTTTGAAGGCCTCGACCGCGTGCGCGACCTGTATCTCGACCGAGATCGGACGGCGGGAGCGCAGCCGATAGCCGTTCAAGGTCTCTTCGGCCTCCGTCGGACGGATGAGGGTGCGTAAATATTCCAGCGGGCGCGCGTTGTAGTCGCTTACTTCCTGCCGTACCCGGCGCTCGATCAGCTCGCGCGCCGAGACACGCTCAGCCCCCAGACGCAGTTGCATCACAGGCTGACGGGGGCGTGCATTGACGCCATCCAGTACGTTTACGACCAGGGTCATCTCTCTATCCCTCCCGGACTTGGTCATGCTGCAGCACGCATACCGATTCCTTACACCGTCCGTTGCGTGCTGAGTTGGGCCGTCTACAACGATAGTGAGCAAGTCTAAACAACAACAGCGGCCACCAGGCGAGTGTGCGGTGCGACCGCTGTCGAGTTGCAATGTGTTGGGTGTGAAGCCGTAGTGACGAATGGCACTATCCGGGCCGACACGTCAGGATGCCTTTGAGTGCCGATCTGGCGCTGCCGCAAACAGTCTTCGGAGCTGCACTGTCGCTCATCCTGTCTCCCGGTTGATGTCGTTCCACGACTCGCTTCGTGCGCCGATCAGCTCTAGGGGTTTGCGGCCACAGCCCCGATGACCTGGCATCGTGCACGCTGGCAGGGTTCGGCGCCCAACTTTCCGCGCCGCTCGAGATTGGTGCTAGCGCTCGCGAGTGGGGCC
>Ga0105240_10012099_pt1 | contig 11953 bp, 10 predicted proteins | sample KBSC54metaG_FD_80426 | JGI IMG/M metagenome (GOLD analysis project Ga0105240, IMG submission 80426) | Corn rhizosphere microbial communities from Kellogg Biological Station, Michigan, USA - KBS C5-4 metaG | ecosystem: Host-associated > Plants > Roots > Rhizosphere > Soil | place: Michigan, USA...
CAACACAAGGCGATATTTGAGGCGATCGTGAGTCGCGAACCTCTGCGCGCTGAGACTCTGATGCGTCAGCATGTGCTGAACGTAAGGACGGCGGTGATGCGGGCGGCGATCGGCGGAAAGAAGACAGCACAGGCAGGAATTGAAGGCACGGTTCCGTTGCACTCAGCGTAAGTGTCCGGAGGGTCGGAACTGAACCCGCGCGAATTCTCATGGCGTAGTGTTTCTCAACACGGGGACGCACTCACGAAGGACGGCGCACCGCATATGTCTGGATCGGATGACTATGCGGCTGACAAGGCAGCCGAATCGAACCCGCAAGTGGCTGTCCGAGAACATCCAACGCCCCCTCGCCTTCACGACTCCGGCCCAGGAAAGTGCCCCGAAACGTGAGGGCTGCTTTTGGCATATTGTGTTGACGAACTCGCTCGGACGGCGCTATCGGTTGGCCGCCCAGCGAAGTGGCTGCAATCGAACGAACGAATCAACTCGCTCCGAAGTCGTGCGCGGCCCTTCGCTCACTTCATACAGGTACTACGCTTCGATTTCCTGCCTTCGGACCTAGCCACTCGGCCATTCTTCGCAAGTTCTGCACCGCTGCCGCCATCAAGAAACATCCGTGCGGTGCGCCGGTGTCGCCTCGACATCAACAATGATTCCGGCATCCAGGTCGATCAGGTAGTTGGTCGAGTATGCGTAGAACGCGGGGCCACCAGGCGCTGCGGTCCAGTGAGCAGCCGGGTCGGTGAGAGAGATGTTCTTGGGCAGGCTTGACGGCCCGCTGCGAGGCGCCGGCGGCTCGTCATCATCAACGACGGGATTGCTCGCATCAACGCACTGAGATATTCACGCACAGCGCGGCTGGGCGCATCACCCTGGTTCCAGTTGTGCGTTAGGTTACGCTTAGTGTTAGTGGCGGAGTGGACGGGACTCGAACCCGCGACCCCCGGCGTGACAGGCCGGTATTCTAACCAACTGAACTACCACTCCTGGTAGGTGCGTTCGTCCTTGCGGACCAAGTGCTCCGACTTGTGCCTCGTGCACGCACTCGCTTGAACGACTGCGAAACTTGGCGACCCTACGGGGATTCGAACCCCGGTACTTACCGTGAAAGGGTAATGTCCTAGGCCTCTAGACGATAGGGTCACAATCCTCGCGAAACTTCTTCGGTGGTGGAGGTAAACGGGATCGAACCGATGACCTCTTGCATGCCATGCAAGCGCTCTCCCAGCTGAGCTATACCCCCTATTTCGAGGCCGGCCACGCGCGGCAAGCCCGTCAATTTCCGAGCCTTGGATTATAGCCAGGTTTTATATCGCGCCCAGCCGTTCAAGCACCGTGTGACGCTCGAACAGCGCCAGCACCGCATCCAGCGAGGGCGTTTGCGCCGTGCCCATGACGAGCACGCGCACCGGCATCGCCAATTGCGGCATCTTCATGCCGGTGGCGCGCAGCACTTCCTTGATCGCCTCGGCGATCGCCGCCTTTTCCCACGGCACCGCCTCCAGCATCTTGGCCAGCATGCCGATCGCAGGCCGCACGCCTTCGTGCAGATGCTTGGCGGCTTCCTCGGCCTGCGGCTGCACCGGCGCGTAGAAGCGCGCGGCCCAATCGGCCAGCACCACGGTGGTGTCGCAGCGGTCCTTGAACAGCGAGCAGATACCCGGCAGGCGCGCGTCGGCTTCGATCCCACGCTTGCTCAATTGCTGCTCGACCAGCATGGCAAGTTCGGCGTCGTCCATCGACTTCATGTGCTGCGCGTTGACCCAGCGCAGCTTCGCCTCGTCGAACTGCGCGGCACTCTTGCCCAGATGGTCCAGGCTGAACCACTGAAGGAACTGCTCACGGCTGAAGATCTCGTCATCGCCATGCGACCAGCCCAGGCGCGCGAGATAGTTGATGACTGCATCGGCAAGAAAACCATCGTCGCGAAATTGCGTGACGGGCTTGGCGCCATTGCGCTTGCTCATCTTCTCGCCCTGCTCGTTCAGCACGGTGGGCAGGTGTGCATACACCGGCGGCTCCTTGCCGAGCGCGCGGAAGATGTTGATCTGGCGAGGCGTGTTGTTCACGTGGTCGTCGCCGCGGATCACGTGGGTGATGCGCATGTCGATGTCGTCCACCACCACGCAGAAGTTGTAGGTGGGCGTGCCGTCCGGCCGCGCGATCACCAGGTCGTCGAGTTCCTCGTTGCTGATCTCGATGCGGCCTTTCACCTTGTCGTCCCACACCACCGCGCCGTGCAGCGGATTCTTGAAACGCAGCACGGGTTGCACACCTTCGGGAATGGGCGGCAAGCTCTTGCCGGGTTCGGGCCGCCAGGTGCCGTCGTATCGCGGCTTTTCCTTGTTGGCCATCTGGCGCTCGCGCAACGCGTCGAGCTCGGCCACGCTCATGTAGCACGGAAACACCAAGCCCTGCGCATTCATCTGCGCGAGCACTTCCTTGTAGCGGTCCATGCGCTGCATCTGGTAGAACGGGCCTTCGTCCGGCTCCATGCCGAGCCAGGACATGCTCTCGAGAATCACGTCGACCGCCGCCTGCGATGAACGCTCGACGTCGGTGTCTTCGATGCGCAGGATGAAGTCGCCGCCGGTGGCGCGGGCGAAAGCCCAGGGATACAACGCCGAGCGGATGTTGCCGAGGTGGATGAAGCCGGTGGGAGACGGGGCAAAGCGCGTACGTACGCGAGTGCCCGAAGAGTTGGTAGTGCTCACAAGGTGTCCAGGCCGCGCGACAAGTCGGCCTTCAAATCGTCGAGGTGTTCCAGTCCGGCCGCGACCCGCACGAGGTTCTGGCGAATGCCCGCAGCCTGGCGTTGCTGCTCGGTCAAGCGGCCGTGCGACGTGCTGGCCGGATGGGTGACGATCGTCTTGACGTCACCCAGGTTGGCTGTGACGGACATCAGCTGCGTCGAGTCGACCACGTGGAAGGCGTTCCTGCGCGCTTCGCCCGCGTCAGCGGCCTTCACGTCGAATGACAGTACCGCGCCGCCGCGGCCCGACTGCTGCGCCATCGCGAGCTCGTATTGGGGATGGCTCTTCAATCCGGGGTAGTACACGCGTTCGACCTTGGGATGCGCTTGGAGCCAGCTTGCCAGCTCGAGCGCACGCTGCGACTGCGCCTCCATGCGGATGCCCAGTGTTTCCATGCCCTTGAGCACCACCCACGCGTTGAACGGCGACAGGCTCATGCCGGAACTGCGCATGATGGGCACGAAGGTGCCCGCGATGAGTTTGTGCGTGCCGACCAAGGCGCCCGCCACGACGCGGCCTTGCCCATCGAGATACTTGGTGCCCGAATGCACCACGATGTCGGCGCCGAACTTCACCGGCTGCTGCAAGGCCGGCGAACAAAAGCAGTTGTCGACGGCGAGCAGCGCGCCGGCGTTGTGCGCCACGTCGGCGAGCGCGCGAATGTCGCAAACATCCGCCAGCGGATTGGTCGGCGTCTCGGCGAACAGCAGCCTCGTGTTCGGCTTGACCGCCGCTTTCCACTCGGCCACATTGGTTTGCGAAACGAAAGAACTTTCGACGCCGAACTTGCGAAAGTCGGTGCCGATCAACTTGATCGTCGCGCCGAACACCGACTGCGAGCACACCACGTGATCGCCCGCTTTCAGCAGTCCCAGGCACAGCAACAGCACTGCGCTCATGCCGCTGGACGTGGCGATCGCCGCTTCCATGCCCTCCAGCGCCGCGAGCCGCTGTTCCATGCTCGCGGTGGTGGGATTGGTGAAGCGCGAATAGATATAGCCGTCCTGCTCGCCCGCGAATCGGCGCGCGGCGGTTTCGCTGTCGGGCTGCGTGAAGCTGGAGGTGAGGTACAGCGCCTCGGAGTTCTCGCCGTACTGGCTCTTGTCCACGGCGCTGCGCACCGCGAGCGTCTCGCGATGCAGGCCGGCAGGCAATTTCTTGTCCGTCACACCAAGCTCTCGACGCCCAATCACGCGTCTTGCGCGTTGGGCAACGCCAGGCGCGAGCTGTCTTCTTCCAGCGGATCTTCCTGGCCGACGCGCGCTTCGTTGATGCGCTCTATGTCGTCGGCGCTGATGTCGCCGGTGACGTAGACACCATCGAAACAAGACGCATCGAAGCCGTCCAGCGGTGCGTTGCCCGGTGCCTGGGCCTTGAGCACGGCTCGCTTCATGCCGTCGACGTCCTGGTAGATCAGTGCGTCGCAGCCGATGATTTCGCGCACTTCATCGACGGTGCGGCCATGGGCCACGAGTTCGATGGAGGTGGGCATGTCGATGCCGTAGACATTGGGATAACGCACCGGCGGCGCGGCGCTGGCCAGGTACACCTTGCGCGCGCCGGCGTCGCGTGCCATCTGCACGATCTCGCGGCTGGTGGTGCCGCGGACGATGGAATCGTCCACCAGCAGCACGTTGCGCCCCTTGAATTCGCTCGCGATCACATTGAGCTTCTGGCGCACCGACTTCTTGCGCACGCCCTGTCCCGGCATGATGAAGGTGCGGCCGACGTAACGGTTCTTGACGAATCCTTCGCGGTACGGAATGCCCAGCAGGTGCGCGAGCTGCGTCGCGCTGGGCCGGCTCGATTCGGGGATCGGGATGATCACGTCGATCTCGTTGGGCGGCACGGTGGAGATGACGCGCTTTGCCAATGTTTCGCCAAGGTTCAAGCGCGCCTGGTACACGGAGATGCCGTCAAGCACCGAGTCGGGCCGCGCCAGGTAAACGTATTCGAAGATGCAGGGGAACAGCTTGGGCGCATCGGCGCATTGCTGCGCGTGGACCTTGCCGTTCAGTTCGATGAACACAGCCTCGCCGGGTGCGACATGGCGCTCGAACAAGTGGCCCGTGCCCTCCAATGCAACCGATTCGCTCGCCACCATGACGGTGCCGTCCTTGCTGCGGCCGACCGACAGCGGCCGGATGCCGTACGGATCGCGAAACGCCAGCACGCCATGCCCGGCGATCATCACCACCACCGCATACGAGCCGCGCACGCGGCGATGCACATTGCGCACGGCAGTGAACACGTCGGCGGGTTGCAACTGCACACCGCGAGTGGATTTCTCCAGCTCATGCGCGAACACGTTGAGCAACACCTCGGAGTCGCTCTCGGTATTGATGTGGCGATGGTCGGTGGTGAACAGCTCGGCCTTCAAGGCCTGGGCGTTGGTGAGGTTGCCGTTGTGCACCAGCACGATCCCGAACGGCGCGTTGACGTAGAACGGCTGGGCCTCTTCTTCACTGTACGCATTGCCGGCCGTGGGGTAGCGCACCTGCCCCAACCCCGCATTGCCTGGCAGCGCGCGCATGTTGCGGGTGCGGAACACGTCGCGCACCATGCCCTTGGCCTTGTGCATGAAGAACTTGCGTTCCTGCTGCGTCACGATGCCGGCCGCGTCCTGGCCCCGGTGCTGCAGCAGCAGCAGGGCGTCGTAGATCAGCTGGTTCACTGGGGCGTTGCTGACAACGCCGACGATTCCACACATAGTCGATGCTCTCGTTGACTGCCCGTGAGCGGGCCGGGTTCCAATACCGCGAAACTTCAGCGCGGAAGATATTGCCTGAACTGCTCGGGCAACACCGGTTTCAATGCCTTCAAGGCCGACGTCGAGGCGTCGGCGCCTTTCGAATCTGTCCACCAGTCGCCGCGTTGGAGCGGCGTCATGTTGATCACCACGGCCGCTGCCAGCAGCAGCACCGCGCCGCGCAACAGGCCGAACAAGGCGCCCAGCGTACGGTCGATGGGCCTGAGGCCCACGGCTTGCACCAGCTTCCTGGTGATCCACGCCAACAGCCCGCCTGCGAACACCACGCCCATGAAGATCAGGAGGAACCCCGATGCGTACCGAAGCGCCTCGGCGGTTCCACCCATCGGCAACCTTGCCGCGACCTGCGGCGCAAACCATTGCGCCAGCACGAAGGCCGCAATCCAGCTGATCACCGACAGCACCTCGTAAACCAATCCACGCCACGCGCCCAGCAGGAAGGAAGCCGCGAGCACGGCCACCATCACCCAATCCAGGGGCGCGATCCCTGCCATCCCTACAAGCTGAGGATGGCGGCCGGCAAATCCAGTCCCTTGATCTTGTCTGCTGCCTGCACGGCCTCGACACGGGGGCCGAACGGCCCAACCCGCACGCGAGTGCGCTTGCCCTCGCCGGTGTCAGCTACCTGCGTATACGTTTTCAGCCCGGCGCGTTCCACCTTCAGGCGGGCTTCGCGAGCCTTGGCCGCATCCGCGAAAGCGCCCACCTGCACGACGTAGCGGCCGCCGTCGTTCGCGGCAGCCACTTGCACCGGCTTGCCTTCGAGCAGCGCGCGGGCTTTCTCGCCGTCGTCGATTTTCGGCTCGGGTTTCGCGGTGGTTGCCGGCTTTGGTTCGGCCTTTGCCTCGGCCTTTGCTTCGGGCTTGCTCTCGGCCTTGCGCTCCGGCTTCGCTTCGGTTGCCGCCTCGATCCTGGAAGCGGCCGAGGGAGCGGCCGGACTTGCGACTGATGAATTTTCCATTGCGCTGGACGCGGCCGCCGCCACCTTCACGGGCGCGGACGCGCTGGTGATCGGACCGGAAACCGCCGCCGGTGTGTGGTTGTCGGCCGGCGCTGCAGCGGGCAGCGGCTTGGCCTTGTTGCGATCGGGGATCTGGATCGGGATGTCGACGGCAACGGGGCGCGGCTGAGTGTCGAACAACACCGGAAAGCCGACTACCCCGAGCAGCACCAACACGCCTGCGCCGATCAGCCGATGCCTGGCGCGCGTGCGGATGGCCTCGATGCTCTCGGGCGGGCGGTGCGTGGCTTGCGGCTCGTCGCCACCTTTGCGCGTTTTAAAAAGGGCCATGAAACCTGTCGCAGGTTGGGCTGGGCGCTACAGGTGTCTGGCCTGAAGGCGGGGCAATCCGTCCTTCAAAACGCCCCCCACCGTGTAGAACGATCCGAAGACGACAATTCTATCAGCGGGGTCCGCCGCCGCGACCGCCGCCGCGAGCGCCGCCATGGGATCGGCATGGGTGCTCGCGCCTGCGTCCGTGCGTGTTTCCTGCGCGCGCCATTGCGCGAGCAGGTTTGCCGCCGTCTGCGCGCGTGGCGTGGGCAAGTCGGTGAAATACCAACGATCGACAAGCGGGCCCATCTTGCTGAACATGCTCGCGAGGTCCTTGTCGGCCATCGCGCCGAACACGCCGTGCGTGACGGGATAAAACCCCATCGCGTCGAGGTTGGCGGCCAGCGCGGCGACCGAGTGCGGGTTGTGCGCGACATCGAGCACCAGCGCGGGCTGGCCCGGCACGATCTGGAAGCGCCCGGGCAATTCCACCATCGCCAGTCCGTTGCGGATCGCCTGCGCGGTCACGGGAATGCGATCGCGCAATGATTCCAGCGCGGCCAGCGCGCCCGCCGCGTTCATCAATTGATTGGCGCCGCGCAGCGCGGGATAAGCGAGCCCCGCGTAGCGCCTTCCTCGCCCGGCCCACGCCCACTGCTGCTTGTCGCCGGAGAAATTGAAGTCGCGTCCCAGCAGCCAAAGGTCGGCGCCGATTTCGGTGGCGCGGTCCAGCACGGTTTGCGGCGGCACGGGATCGCTCACGACGGCCGGCTTGCCGGTGCGCAGGATGCCCGCCTTCTCCCGGCCGATGCTTTCGCGGTCCGGGCCGAGATACTCCATGTGATCGAGAGCTATGCTGGTGATGACGGCGCAATCGGCGTCGACGATGTTCACGGCGTCCAGCCGGCCGCCGAGTCCGACTTCGAGAATCGCGAGGTCGAGCTTCGAGGCGGCCATGAGGCTCATGATGGCCAGCGTCGTGAATTCGAAATACGTCAGCGAGACACCTTGCCGCGCGGCTTCGACTCGCGCGAAGTGCGGCAGCAGCGCCTCGCCTTCCACGATCTCGCCGTGGATTCGGCAACGCTCTTCGAAATGCACGAGGTGCGGTGACGTGTACACGCCGGTGCGGTAACCAGCCTGCAGCGCGATCGCCTCGAGCATCGCGCAGGTCGAGCCCTTGCCGTTGGTGCCGGCAACGCTGATCACGGGCGCGTCGAAGCCAAGCTTCATGCGATCCGCCACCGCCTTGACGCGATCGAGGCCCAGCTCGATCGCTTGAGGATGCAGCCGCTCGCACCAGGCGAGCCATTCGGACAGGGTCTTCATCTCACCGGATTATCCCGGCGGCGGCGGCAGCGCCCGCGTCGGCGCAGCTCACTTGGCCAAGCGCAACCTTACAAAAGATCACACCAAATGTGCAGGATGCACATTTACCATGCGCCGCATGGACACCGAGGTCACGCCACCCGTCGCCGCGCTCGACGCCGAGCAGGAAGCGCTGCTTGCGGCGCTGGACCTGGTGCTGGCACCGCTGGCCCAGCTTTGCATCGGCAAGAACATCACCATCCAGGTGATCGAGGAACAGTTGCGCGGCGCGTTCGTCAAGGCGGCGCAGGAGGCGCACAGCGACGTGCCGGGCCGCCTGACCAGCCGGATCAGCACCACCACCGGGCTGACCCGCCGCGCGGTTTCGCGCCTGCAACAGAGCGCGGCGCGGCCGCCGCAGCGCCGCTCGCCCGCCACCGAGCTGTTTACGCGCTGGGTCTCCGATCCCACGCTGCAAACCAAGCCACTGCCGCGGCAGGGTGCGGTCCCGAGCTTCGAATCGATGGCGCAGTCGGTGACGCGTGACGTGCACCCGCGCACGCTGCTGGAGGAACTGTGCCGGCTCAAGCTCGCGCGGCATGACGAGGCCACCGATACCGTGCACCTGTTGCGCGACGCGTTCGTGCCGCGCGGCGACTGGGCCCGGATGGTCGGATTCCTGGGCAGCAACGTGGGCGACCACTTGCGCGCGGCCACGGCGAACGTGCTGGGCGACGGCGGCCAGCACCTGGAGCAGGCCATCTTCGCGGACGAACTGTCGCAGGAATCGTTGAAGGCGGCCCAAAAGCTGATGGCGCACCAATGGCGCTCGCTGCTGGCCCAGGTGGTGCCGCAACTCGAAGCCCTGATTGCGGACGACCGCAACGAAGGCCGCCCGCAGAACCGGTCATTGCGCATCGGCCTGTTCACCTGGTCGCAGCCGATGCCGGACACCCCACCCACCCCCGATATCAAGGAGTCGAATCCATGAACCCAAGCAAGGAAAAGTTGGACAGCGCCGGATTCACGCGGCGCGAAGGACTGCTGGCGCTGGTCGGCGCGGTGGCGGCGTTATCAGGCTGTGGTGGCGGCGGCGACGGCGCCGGTATCGCTTCCGTCGCTTCGGTGGGCAGCGGCGGCACCGGTTCGTTCTCCAGCGGCGCGATCACCGGTTTCGGCTCCATCATCGTCAACGGCGTGCGCTTCGACGACAGCCAGGCCCGCATCACGGACGATGAAGGCACGGTGCACAACCCGGGTGACCTGAAGCTGGGCATGGTCGTGTCCATCACCGCTTCGAGCGTCACTACCGGCGTGGACGGCACCAGCAGCGCAACCGCCACCACCATCACGTTCGGCAGCGAATTGCGCGGAGCCATCACCAGCATTTCCGGGCAGACACTGGTGGTGCTGGGCCAGACGGTGCAGGTCGGAGCCGACACCGTGTTCGATGACGGCATCGTTGGAGGCCTCGCGGGATTGCTCGTGGGCCAGATCATCGAGGTCCACGGTTTCATCGATCCCTCGACCAACCAGATCCTCGCCACGCGCATCGAGCGCGACGCCACCGCAGCCACCCTCAAGTTGCAAGGCCAGGTGCAGGCACTGGACATGACTGCGAAGACCTTCGCGATCGGATCGCTGACCATCAGCTTCGCCGGCATCGCCGCCGCGGCTCTGCCCACGAATCTTGCCAATGGGCTGGTCGTGCGGGTGGTGCTGGCGCCGGCCCCCGCCACCGGCACACGCGTCGCGCTCAGCGTTCGCCCGCTGACCCAGCAGGTTGAAGATCATGCGCAGGCGGAACTGGAGGGCACGGTGACGGCATTCACATCGATCGCCAGCTTCAGCGTCAACGGCGTGGCGGTCGATGCAAGCATGGCCGCCTTCCCCAACGGCAGTGCGGCACTCAAGCTGGGCGCCCGGGTCGAAGTGAAGGGCAGCACAGTCAACAGCGTTGTGGTGGCCACCGAAGTCAAGGTCGAGAACGAAGCCGAGGTCGAAAACCAGGAGTTCGAAATTCATGGCACGGTCACCAACATGAACGCCGCCGGCAAGACCTTCGTGATACGCGGTGTGACGGTCAGCTTCGCGGGAACCGTGCGATTTGACAACGGCGACGCCACCAAGCTGGCGACGGTCAATGGCACGCCGGCGATCGTCGAGGTCAGAGGCACGAACAACGCGGCGACCAACAGCGTGACGGCCACCCGGATCACGTTCGACAACTGAGCCGCAGCGAAAATCCGCACGCGAATGGTGGATCCGTGCGGCTTGGCGTTGCTCGCAATCCGCTGATTCCCTGACGCTGCTGTGTTTTTACCCGCGCTTTACTTGAATCGCCCGCCGAATGCCTAAAATTGAGCCATTGAGTTCCACACTGGAGGCATCCATGAAAAAGGCAGTCTTATTTTCAGCGATGGGGGCGTTGGCGGCCTGGGGATCGATCGCCTCGGCCCAGGAATACGGCCGCGTGATCTCCAGCACCCCCGTGGTCCAGCAAGTTCCGGTGTCGCGCCAGGTTTGCAACAACCAGCCGGTGGCTGTGCAGCAAGCGCCTTCGGGTGGGGGCGCGGCAGTGGGCGGCATCATCGGCGGCGTGCTGGGCAACCAGTTCGGCCATGGCAGCGGACGAGCCGCGGCCACATTGCTGGGCGCGCTGGGCGGCGCGGCGGTGGGCAACAACCTGGAGGCCGCCAACGGCACGCAAGTGCAGAACGTGCCCCAATGCACCACGCAGACCACATACGAAAACCGCACGGTGGCATACAACGTGGCCTATGAGTACGGCGGCAAGCAGTACCACGTTCAGATGCCTAACGATCCGGGCCCGACCATTGCCTTGCAAGTGACGCCGGCGGGGACCGCGCAAGCGCCAACGGACAACGCATACGCCGAGCCATCGGGCCAGCCGGGCCAAGCCGTTGGCGTTGTGGTCGGACAACCGGCCCCAGTAGCGGTTTACCCGTCGTACCCGGTCTACTATCCGAACTACTACTACCCGCCCGTGGGCGTGTCGCTGGGATTCGGCTTCTTCGGCGGCGGCCATCATCACTGGCGCTAAGCGCTCAGCGGGCTGGGCCCGATCGCATCGCAAGGCCCCCGCAAGGGGGCTTTTCACTTGAGAAGCTAGAATTCATCGCTTCTTTCCTGAAGGCCGCGATCGCGCGCCGCAACGCACCCATGAGCACCCCGAAAATCGACGGCGCCAGCATCGCCACCCAGGCCAATGTGTACTTCGACGGCAAGTGCGTCAGTCACGGCCTGACGTTTGCCGACGGCACCCGCAAGTCGGTTGGCGTGGTGTTGCCGTCCCAGCTCACGTTCAAGACTGCCGCTGCCGAAATCATGGAATGCGTCGCGGGAGCTTGCGAGTACAAGCTGGCCGGCACGGATGATTGGCGCAAGAGCGGTCCCGGCGAAAAATTCACCGTGCCCGCCAACTCCAGTTTCGACATTCGGGTATCGCAGGCGTATCACTACATCTGCCATTTCGCCTGAGAGCGGCGCCGCATGAGCTCCATCCTCGAACACCTTCCCACAGCGCAGAAAGTCGGCATCGCTTTTTCAGGCGGGCTGGACACCAGCGCCGCGCTGCACTGGATGCGCAAGAAAGGCGCGATCCCTTACGCGTACACCGCGAACCTGGGCCAGCCCGACGAGCCCGATTACGACGAGATCCCGCGCAAGGCGATGCAGTACGGCGCCGAAAAGGCACGCCTCATCGACTGCCGCTTGCAGCTGGCGCATGAAGGCATCGCCGCGCTGCAGGCCGGCGCGTTCCATATTTCCACGGCCGGTGTGACCTACTTCAACACCACGCCGCTCGGGCGCGCGGTCACCGGGACG
>Ga0105240_10012101_pt1 | contig 11951 bp, 10 predicted proteins | sample KBSC54metaG_FD_80426 | JGI IMG/M metagenome (GOLD analysis project Ga0105240, IMG submission 80426) | Corn rhizosphere microbial communities from Kellogg Biological Station, Michigan, USA - KBS C5-4 metaG | ecosystem: Host-associated > Plants > Roots > Rhizosphere > Soil | place: Michigan, USA...
CGGCTCAAAACGCCAGCGTGGCCGTCGCGGCCTGGATATGCTGCAGCGGATGCAGTCCAGTTCAAACATCCAGGTGCAGATTGTGCCGGACGATTTTCCCTCAATCCGCGAAGTTGATTTGAAGCTCCTGGAACTTGCCAAGAAATGGGAAGCCAAAGTCGTTACCAACGACTTCAACCTGAACAAAGTGGCCCACCTTCATCGTGTCGAGGTGTTGAACATCAATGACCTTGCAAATGCACTGAAGCCGGTCGTACTGCCAGGCGAGAAGATGAACATCCTGATCCTCAAAGAAGGCAAGGAATACAACCAGGGTGTGGGCTATCTCGACGACGGCACGATGGTTGTGGTCGATCACGCTCGCAAAATGATCGGCCGGGCTATCGAGATCTCGGTCACGAGCGTTCTTCAGACTGCAAGCGGCAAAATGATCTTCGGCAAGATGGATGAGAACGGAAAGAACGCACCCGAAACCAGCAAGGCTGGCCCCATGGAGTTGGCGCGCTAACTCCTTCATCGCCAAAGCAAAACGCCGGCCAAATGCCGGCGTTTTCCTTTTCACTCCTTGGGCATATCAGTACTTCTGCACCTTCGGATCAATTTCGTCGCTCCAGGCCAGAATCCCCCCCGCTAGGTTCACCACCTGCGAGTAGCCTGACTGCTTCAAGAACTCAGCAATCTTCTGCGAACGCGCTCCGGAACGGCACTGAACGATAATCTCCCGATCCCGCGGAATCTCATTCAGCCGTTGCGGCACATCATTCTGCGGAATCAGCGTCCCGCCGATCTGCGCAATCTGGTACTCATACGGCTCGCGCACATCCAGTAGGTAGACATTCTCGCCCGCATCGCGCCGCCGCTTCAGCTCTTTCACGCTGAGCTGCGGAATTCCATTCTTCACAGCCTTCTCTTCCTTCGACTCCGGCATGATCCCGCAGAACTGCTGATAATCGATCAGCTCCTTCACCGTGGGATTTTCGCCGCATACCGGGCACTCCGGATTCTTCCGGAGCTTCAACTCCCGGAACTTCATCCCTAGCGCATCCACCAGCAGCAACCGCCCGATCAGCGGATTGCCCTTCCCGAGGATCAGCTTGATCACCTCCGTTGCCTGGATCACGCCCAGCAATCCGGGCAGAATTCCCAGCACGCCGCCCTCAGCGCAGCTCGGCACCAATCCCGGCGGTGGCGGCTCCGGATAGAGGCACCGATAGCACGGCCCTTCCTCCATCCCGAACACGCTCGCCTGGCCCTCAAATCGAAAAATCGACGCATACGCATTCGGCTTCCGCAGCAACACAGACGCATCGTTTACCAGATACCGCGTCGGAAAATTGTCCGTCCCATCGGCAACGATGTCGTAATCCTTGATTATCTCTAGCGCGTTGGCGCTCGAAAGCATCGTCTCGTGCTTCACCACGTTCAGCGCCGGATTCAATGCCGTCAGCTTTTCCGCCGCCGAGTCCAGCTTTTTCCGCCCAATGTCCTTGGTCGAGTGAATGATCTGGCGCTGCAGGTTGCTGGCGTCGACCACATCAAAGTCGACCAGCCCTAGCGTGCCGATTCCGGCAGCAGCCAGATAGAAGGCCAGGGGCGAGCCCAACCCGCCAGTACCAACGCAAAGAACGCGCGCAGCCTTCAGCTTGCGCTGGCCCTCCATGCCCACTTCGGGCAGGATCAGGTGGCGCGAGTAGCGTGAAAGGTCGTCTGTGGTCAGCTCAGGCAGCAGGGTCGGGTCGGTAGCGGTGGCCATCGTGGTCGGTCTCATTCCATTGGAGAGTTCGGAGCGCTGTTTCGATTCGAAAAGCATTCCACGATGCAGCGTGAGAGGGAAGCTGCACTCACCATCTAGGTTAACAAACAGAAAAACGGCCCCGGCGAAACCGGAGCCGTTCTGAACCGCGCAGATCCTGTTGATTCAGCGGGATGCAGGCTTTGCGGTGGTTGCCGCCGGCTTAGCCGTTGCCGCTACTGTTGACTTGGGTGCCTTCGGCTTCCAGAAATCCGCATCGGCTTTCATTGTCGCCTCATCCACATAGCTCTGCCTGGGATTGATCGTGAACAGCTCGGTTCGGACACTTTCAACAGCCGCCCCAAACATCTGATTAAGTTTGGCGGCAGCCTCTTCCCCGCCCATCGCCTCCATGATCTTCTTGTCCTCAGTTCTCTCGCTATCCACTTCTGCGAGCGACGCACGGTGTGTCAGCGCGATGTACGTTCCGGCCTCGCCGCCGTACATCAGCTCATACATCCCCCAGTGCTGATTCGATCCAGCTTTCTCCAAGATTTCCTTGTACGCCTTCGTGGATTCACGCCATTCCTTCTCATGCCCAATGCGCACCTTGAACGCCGTGAGCTCGTAATAGCGCGCATGGCTGAAGTCCGGCCGCGGATGGAAGCTCAACTCCTCGTTGTACGTAAGCGCTGCCGAGTCCATCCCTTCCAGCATGTCGGCATCTGCAGAAATAGCGTGGTCCAGCTCTGAAGCGAGAGAGGCATTCTTCTCGAAGATCTTGTTGTCGTTCTCCCAAGCCTCAAACGAGGGAAAACGCGTGATGTAGATAGCTCTGGACTTGCCCGTCATCGAATTGAGCGCGATGTAGTGCCCCTGCAGCTTGCCTTTATTCATCAGGCTGACGAATGCCGCTTCGGATCTGTCGTGAATCGCTCCACTCTTACCGGGCTTCAGCCATTCGCGATTGATCTGGATAACGGCAGGTGGTTTCATATCGCTGGAATCCTGCGCAGCAGCGACTCCGATTCCAGCAAGAGTGAGTGTGAGACAGAGGACCGGTGTAAGTTTCATGTGTAACCTCCTGGAGTTCGCGGAGATCACTGGCGGCCCGAGGGGAGGAACCAGGGAGCGAAACGCGGGTGATCTGGGACGTGGCCGAAGCATAGCCCCGCCCAGCGCCCATGTAAAGAGGAGTTTCCCGTCTCTTAAATCCGCTTCAATGGCCTGAAACACACGACTTCAAAACCCGCCGAAGCGTATACGTATGGATCACAAGACTCGAGTCGTCAATCACCGCGCTCGGCACCCGCTGCATGTCCTGGATCTCCGTCGCAATCAGCACACCGTTGATCACCTTCGTCTTCGTGATCACGAAATCTTCCACGACATTCGCGGAGCCGCCACCCGGCAGAGCGATCACGAGATTCATGGTCCCCGCGCCCGTCGCGTCCACGTTATACGTCCCGGAGATGCCGATCTTGCTGATGCTCCGCGTCGTATCACTTGGCCCAGGCTGATTCACCGTCGCCGCTCCGGTAATCCCTCCATGCCCGTCCATCACTTCGAATCCAAGTGCCCGCGCAACGTTCGCGCCGTAGGTCGCGATCGCGCCATAGTCTCCGCAGACTGTCGCAAGCGAAAACTGATCCTTCGCGACGTTGCCCCGCTCTTGAGCCTGTAAACTGGCGCAAAACAGGACCAGAACCAGAGCCGCGAGGGTCCACTTCGGGGAAATAGAAATGGAAAAGCTCTTCATTAATGACCTCCATGAGTTATTCGGCTTTTCAGAGAACCTAAACGGGGAACTCTGAGAATAACGAAGGGAGGAATCACTGGCAATCGGAATAAGGTCAACTCGCCAGCACCCCTGAAAGCCCGATTGCGAGCAGGCCCCGGATATGCGAGTCTTGAGAGAGGGATAATGCCCTCCCATATCCGGCAAATAGAGACTTAACAATGCCCAGAAAGCCAGTCCGCTCAACGTTCGATCAGTGCATTGGAACCCTTCGCGAACGCGCCTTTGAGGTTTCGGAGTTCAAGGGAATCGCCGGTGGCATGCTGGTTTCCAAATACGGCGCGGCAGCCGTGCTCGTCCCGGCCGCAGATCTCGAGGGCGGTCCCGCAACCTTCGCCGAGCGTCCGGGAGTCCTCATCCGGGGAGAAATCGCTCGCCTGTTAGATCGCGGCTATCAGAAGTTCATCAAGACTCCTCAATTCGAACTGCCGGCGACAGCAAGCCAACTGCATGCCATTCACCAGTTCCAGGAAGAGTTGACACAGTCCATCGGCGGTATCAGTCTGTATAACCAGTCGCTCGGCACCACTAGCGACGTATACGAGTACGACCGCCTCCGCGGCCGCGAGCAGGACGCCGAGCCATTGGGGAAACGCCCATGGGAACTGACCGAGAGCCACTGACGCCAGCAATCCTGAGTAGCTAATGACGAAGACCCTCCGGCACGCCGGAGGGTCTTCGAAGCGAACCCGCTTGTACACTCCTACGTGCTCACGGCCTGCGATGGCTTATGCCCAACGAACCCATAGTAGGCAATAAACAGGTAGCAGATAAGCGGTATGAAGAATGAGTGCTGGATGCCCATCTTGTCAGCCGCAGCGCCCAGGGCCAATGGAATAACCGCACCACCCACAACAGCGGTCATGATTAATCCCGATCCCTTGCTTGTCATCGGTCCTAATCCTGCAATGCCGAGAGCGAAGATGTTTGGGAACATGATCGAGTTGAAGAATCCGCAGAGCACCATGCTCCAGATCGCCACATTTCCGCTCGACATCATCGAGATCAGAATCAGTACCGCAGCAATAGTTCCGAAGATTCCAAGCAGCTTGCCCGATTTGATCCTTGTCAGCATCCACGATCCAAGCAGGCGTCCCACTAGTGCGCCGCCCCAATAGAGCGAGACAAGAAATGATGCCGTCTTCGCGCTGTCGACACCCTGTGTTTTGAAGTAGTTCACGGCGATCGACGCCAAGCCGACCTCCACGCCTACGTACAGGAAGATGCCGATCGCTCCCAGCACCGTGTGCCGGTAGCCCCAGATGCTGCGGCTTAGAATGGGGTCGCCTTCTTTCGCCGGCCGGAACTCCTGCGTCTGCTTGATATGGGGCAGATGCATGAACATCACGGCAAAACCCAGTATCAACAGACCCGCTGCGATCGCGATATAAGGCCCGCGAACAGTATTCGCCACAGCGGCTTTCGTCGCATTCTCGCCGAGGTCCGTCAATATATACGCACCAGCCACCAGCGGCGCAATCGTGCCGCCCAGCGAGTTCAAGGCTTGTGCCAGCGTCAACCGTACCGGCGCGCTATGTTCCGGCCCCAGAATCGCAACATACGGATTTGCCGCCGTCTGCAGCGCGGTGACACCCGCACCAACAATGAACACCGCGGTCAGAAACAGCGGGAAGCTCACCATTCTTGCCGCAGGAACAAACAGGATGCAGCCCACAACCTGGATGAACAGCGACACCACCATCGTCCGCTTATAGCCAATCGTCTCAATCAGCTTCGAAGTGGGAGACGAGAACACGAAGTAGGCGAGGAAGAACGCCGATTCCGCCAGCATCGCCCACGCATAAGGCAGGTCGAAGATCGACCGTAAGTGCGGCACCAGCGCCATGTTCAAGTTGGTGATAAACCCGAAAATGAAGAACAACACAGCGACCGTAATAAATGGCCCGGTGTAGTTCGGCGTGGTTGCAGCCGTTGCCGGCGTCGATCGAGTTGCCATACGTTGTTTGCTCCCTTGCTTCCTGAAAAGATTCACCCGGTTAGGGTGGTTTTGTGCGCTTTTATGTCCCTAGCGCTTACTTAGAACCAGCTTGTTTTCGCTGAAATTGCTCGCAACCCGCGGTTTTCCGGAAATTGCTGCACACAACACTATACGTAAAACCCCGGATTGGGGAAGTGATGCGGAAAGCTGGTCCAAAAACGATTTTGCAGCATACGTTTTCTTGGCCGAGTGCACCGCCTCTACACCTCCTTCTTCCGATCTTCATCTCTCTCTGATTCCGGCTCAAAATGCCTTATTCTCAAGAGAGAGCAAGGAGTCGCCGTGGCAACCAGCACTTTGACCAGCGCCAAGTTGAAAAAAATACTTGCAGCCCTCGAGGCCAACTGGCAGGCAGAAATGGAGGGCTATCGGACCTACAATGCTCTTGCCGATCGCGATTCCGATCCGATTCGCGCTCAGGTCCTTCGCCACCTCGCCTCTGCCGAGTGGGAGCACGCCGCCCTCTGGAAGGGCCGGATCATCGAGCTTGGCGGCTCCGAACCCACCTATAAAGGTTCGCCCGGCGGCGAGGCCGATTCGCTCGCCAACCGCGCCGGCGGTGTTCGGATGGCCCTCCGCCGCCTCGAGATCGAAGAGAGCCGTCACATCGCCAACTACGGCCGCCAGCTCAAAGAACTCGGCGATGAAGGCTCCATTGCCATTCTCGATCACGTTATCGAAGACGAAAAAGATCACCACCGCGAGCTGGGCTCGCTTCTTCGCGGTCACTATCAGGCCCCGGCAAGCGCTCCCAGGGTAGATCCCAAAGCTGTCCTCGAAGAACTCCTCGCAAAGCGCAATCAGGGCCGAAAACAGCCGGGCGCATGGATCGGCGACGCCATTTACGGCGTCAACGATGGGCTCGGGGCCATCTTCGGTATCGTCTCCGGTGTCTCCGGCGCCACGCAGGGCGAGGCCAAATATGTGCTGCTCGCCGGCCTATCCGGCATGATCGCCTCCGCCCTTTCGATGGGTTCCGGCGCCTACCTCGCCGCCAAGAGCGAACGCGAGATCTACCACGCCGAAATCGCACGCGAGCGCGAAGCCATCCAGATGAACGGCCCCGAAGCGCGCGAACTCCTTTCTCTCTATTTCCAGGTCAAGGGTCTTCCTGAAGCCGACGCCGACCACATGGTCAACCATATTTCCAACGATCCTGACCAGATGCTGCGTGCGCTCGCCAGCGAACGCCTCGGCACTTCGGAAGAAGCGCTCTCCAACCCTATTGTTTCCGCGACCTCCGGAGCGATCTCCACTGCCGTCGGCGCAATGATTCCGATCATCCCGTTCTTCTTCATGCAGGGTCTTCCCGCAGTCATCGCCGCAGCCGTTGTCTCCCTCATTGCGCATTTCGCCGTTGGAGCGGCCAAGAGCCTTATTACCATTCGCTCCTGGTGGTCCTCGGGACTTGAGATGACAATCGTGGGCGCCATAGAAGGCGCCGTCACCTACGGCATCGGTATCCTGCTCGGCAAGGGCGGAATGTAGTGGGAGGCTTCATACCTCTGGGGGACGCATCGCGCCCACTGCGCCGCTTCCCTGTCGCTACGGTCGCCATCATCCTCCTGAACGCCTATGTGTTTTTCAAGGAACTGGCGTATGGCGACCAGTTCGTCTGGATCTGGTCCATTGTTCCCATTCGCATCATCCACGGATACAGCTGGATCACGATCCTCACCTCAATGTTCATGCATGCCAGCTGGATGCACATCATCGGCAACATGATTTACCTGTGGGCCTTCGGCCGCGAGATCGAAGACGCCATGGGAACCGGCAGGTTTATCTTCTTCTATCTCGCCGGCGGGGTAGTCGCAATGATGTGCCAGATCCTCGGTGATCCTTTCGCGCGCGTCCCTTGCCTTGGAGCGAGCGGAGCAATCGCTGCTGTAATGGGCGCGTTCCTCATCACTTATCCGCGCGACCGCATCCGCACTGTCGTTTTCTTCATCATTTTTGTGCGAATCACTTTCATACCCGCCGCGCTTTTGATTGGCTTCTGGTTCCTGATGCAACTCCTCAACTTCGGCACAATCGCCACTGTTCACACTGGCGGCGTAGCCTACCTCGCCCACATCGGCGGATTCCTGTTCGGGATAGCGACCGCCCGATTCATGGTCAGACCTGGGCGCGCAGCCTACGTTCGAATTTGAATACAGGAGACAGACGATCAGTGATGTTTGAAACCTGACAATGCCAGGCACATCCCGCTACCGGCTAGTGACTAGCGGCAGTCTTTCCGCAACCAGCTCTTTGGCCGCATTCCGTCCGGTGCGAATGCAATCAGGAATTCCGATGCCATCGTACGCATTTCCTGCCAGGCGAAGACCCGGTAGCCCTGCCATTCGCTCCTTCACGCGTTTCATTCGCTCCTGGTGCCCAACTGCATACTGAGCCATCGCCCGCCGCCACCGGGAAACCTGCGTGGCTTCCGCGGGAATGTGCGGTCCCACCACGCGCGCGCCCAGAATTTCGCTGAGTTCGCGGCGCACGGTCGCGATCAGGACTTCATCGCTTTGATCAAGCAGAGCTTCATTGTTCGCCCCGCCCAGAAACGCCCGTAACACGGCCTTGCCTGTGGGTGTGCGCCCGGCAAATTTGCGATGCACGAATGTGCAGGCCAGCATCGCGCGCCCTTCGACCGCCGGAACAAGAAAGCCGAACCCATCCGGCAGTGGCCCGAGCTGTGCCTCGTCAAAGACGAGATTCACAGTGATAGAAGACGAGTAGGGAATTCCGCTCAGCTCATCCCCTAGAGCCGCATCTGTAGCCGCAAGCAGCTTCCCTGAAGCCCACGACGGCGTAGCGAGAATCACGGCATCATAGAACTCATCGGCCCGATTGAACCGCAGTCGCCATCCGCCTCCATCGCGTTCCAGCGCGGTCACGGCAGTTGACGTCCTCACCCACTCAGGATTCAGCCGCGCCTCGAGAGCGTCCACCAGTTGCTGCAAACCGCCCTTGAGGGTTGTAAAAATCGATCTCGGCCCCGCGGGTTTCTGTCCGGCCTGCCCCTGTCCGCCGTTCCCGTTCGCCGCACGCATGGCGGCCATTTTCGCCCGCATCTGTTTGTGCGCTGCGAGCATTCCCCGGGTCAGCGACCCGTATTGCGTTTCCATCTCGACCAGCTTGGGCAGAACCGTCCTCGCGCTAAGTTGCGTGGCGTCGCCGCCGTAGATGCCCGAGAGAAGAGGATCGGCCAGCCTGTCCACCGCCTCTTTGCCGAAGTGCCTCTCCACCAGCGCTGCCACCGATTCGTCCTGCCCGCTCGGCCGTGGCGGGTGAAGTAACTCCAGCGCCATCTTGATCTTCGTTGCCGGGCTGAACAGCCCCGTCAGCGCGGTCGGCACCAGCTTCGTTGGGATCAGAAACATCAAACCGTCCGGAAGGGGAACCAGTCGGTTCTTCACCACGATGTGGGTTTTGCGATTCGCGTCGTTCGAAGGCGTCAGCTGGTCCCCGAGACCCAGCTCCCGACATAGCTCCGCGCCAGCCGGCTTTTCGCTCAAAAATGAGTCCGGCCCGCGCTCCAGCACGATCCCGTTTACGGTCTCGGATGCGAGCGAGCCGCCCAGCCGTTCTCGCGACTCAAAGATCGTGTACTCAACAGCCGCACCCGCACCCCGTGCCTTTTCCAGTTCATAAGCAGCTGCAAGCCCAGCAATGCCGCCTCCGATAATCGCTACCCGCATTCCCGACCTCAATCCCTTGATAACACAGCAACCGCGCACCAGACCTCAACCCTGGTGCAATCTTTCCTGCATCGGCCTCACCTAAAGCATCAACCTCGTGATTCGGTCAGCATGTGACCTAAATCACTTCAGCCTCTCGCCCCCACCCGGATAATCACTCTAGTTGCTGGCATCGGACGATGACCGTCATCTCCGCCGCCCAACTTGCTGGAATATTCTGCCCTTGTCCCCCGTTCTGTTTGCATCAGGAGTCCAAATTGACACCAGAGCTGATTCACCGGCTTCACTTTGCCTTTACGATTACATTCCACTATCTCTTCCCTCAACTCACGATGGGCCTCGGTCTGCTCATCGTAGTGCTCAAGACCGTGGCATTGCGCACAGGGAGTGAAGAGTGGGATAGCGCAGCGCGATTCTGGGGCCGCATCTTTGGCATCAACTTTGTGTTCGGTGTCGTTACCGGAATTCCGATGGAGTTTGAATTCGGCACCAACTGGGCGCGGTTTTCGCAACTTTCCGGTGGCGTAATCGGCCAGCCGCTCGCTATGGAAGGCGTCTTCAGCTTCTTCCTTGAATCGGCTTTTCTGGGCCTCTTCCTCTACGGTGAGAAGCGGATCTCTCAGCGAATGCACTGGTTCGCTGCCGTCATGGTATGGCTGGGCTCATGGATCTCCGGGTTTTTTATCATTGTGACCGACGCATGGATGCAGCATCCAGTGGCCTACAGCCGCCTGCCCAATGGCCAGTTTGAAGTCGTCAGCTTCTGGCAGCTTCTGCTCAATCCATGGGGTTTGCTGCAGTACATGCACAACATGACCGGCGCGGTCGTTACCGGATCCTTCGTCATGGCCGCTGTCGGAGCCTTCTACCTACTCGACGGCAAGAACAAGGAATACGGCCGCATTTTCACCCGCGTCGGCGTCATCTCCGGGCTTATCTCGACGATTCTCATCATCTTCCCCACGGGCGACCTGCACGGCAAATACGTCGCCAAAAACCAACCTGCCGCGATCGCCGCCATGGAAGGGCTCTTCCACACCGAGACAGGCGCGGGAATCGTACTCATGGGCCAGCCCAACGAAGAGACAGGGAAGATCGACAATCCACTGGTAGTGAACAACGTCCTCAGCTTCCTGATTTACGGCACAACCAAAGCCGAAGTCACCGGGCTCGATCGCATTCCGCGCGACCAGTGGCCCAGCGCTCTCCCACTGCTCTACTACGCCTACCACATCATGGCAGGCCTGGGGACATACTTCGTTGCGCTTATGATCCTCGCGGCGCTTCTGCTTTGGCGGAAGAGGCTCTACGGCGCACGCTGGATTCTGTGGCTGCTGCTGATCAGCTTTCCGTTCCCTTACATCGCCAACACCGCGGGCTGGATGACGGCTGAGATCGGCCGCCAGCCATGGTTGATTTACGGACTGATGCGTACCAGCGACGGCTATTCGAGTACAGTCTCTGCTGGCAATGGGCTCTTTACCCTGATCGGATTCATGGGGCTGTATGCACTGCTTGGGTTGCTGTTTACGGTTCTCGTGTATCGCGAGATCAGCCATGGGCCAGCCCCGCAACCGCAGGAAGCACGCGCTGCGATTGCAGATTGACGCAACTCGAACTGAATCACTAAAGGAATTGTCATCATGATGGGATTCATCTGGTTCTGGCTTGTGGCAGTAATGATCGTCGGGTACGTTGTCCTCGACGGGTTCGACCTCGGTGTCGGCATTCTGCATCTATTTCTTCCGCGCACGGAGAATGAGCGGCGGGCCAGCCTGCACTCCATCGGGCCGGTATGGGACGGCAATGAGGTCTGGCTCCTGGCTGGTGGCGGAACGCTTTACTTCGCATTTCCGCTGCTGTACGCGTCAGCTTTCTCCGGCTTCTACCTGCCGCTGATGATCGTGCTCTGGCTGCTGGTCCTGCGCGGCGTGTCGCTTGAACTGCGCAACCACATCGACGTCGGAGTCTGGCTCGCGTTGCTCGATGGTGTCTTTGGCCTCGCCAGCGCACTGCTCGCCATCTTCTACGGCGCCGCCCTGGCAAACGTGTTGCGCGGAGTACCGCTGCAGGCTGACGGCTACTTCTTCCTGCCTCTATGGACGAACTTCCAGCCTGGTGCGAATCCCGGCATCCTCGACTGGTACACCGTGATAGGCGGACTTGTCGCGCTGGTTGCACTCACGCTACATGGAGCCCTGTGGCTCTGCATCAAAGTCTCCGGTGAATTGGAGCAGCGAGCGTGCCGGCTTATAAATCCTCTGCTGGTGCTCGTGATTCTGTTGACGATTGCGAGCCTCGTTTCCACAATCGCCGTGCGACCCGCAAGCCTGAACAACTACTACCGCTATCCGTTCACCTTCGTTGTTCCAGTGGGAGTGCTGGCAGCGCTTGCCGGCATCTGGTTCTTCAACCGCAACCGCCAGCCGGTAAAGGCATTCCTTTCGTCGGGGGTGTATCTGTTCTTCATGCTCGCCGGAGCGTGCTGGGGCGTGTACCCGACGCTGCTGCCTGCCACCAGCGGTGCGGACCGCGATATCACGCTGAGCCGGGCAGTCTCGGGGCCACACACACTTTCAGTAGGTCTAGTGTGGTGGCTATTTGGCATGATGCTAGCTGTAGCATATGTCGTGTTCGTGTACAGCCGATTCAAAGGGAAGGCTGACGTGGACGCATCAACGCACTGACATCCTGCGCCTCTAAAGTGGACCCGTGATCCTAGTCAGAACGTGC
>Ga0105240_10012103_pt1 | contig 11951 bp, 14 predicted proteins | sample KBSC54metaG_FD_80426 | JGI IMG/M metagenome (GOLD analysis project Ga0105240, IMG submission 80426) | Corn rhizosphere microbial communities from Kellogg Biological Station, Michigan, USA - KBS C5-4 metaG | ecosystem: Host-associated > Plants > Roots > Rhizosphere > Soil | place: Michigan, USA...
CCCTGGATGAAGTCCAGATAGCGCTTGCCCGTGTGATCGTAGAGCCACGAACCCTTGCCGTGCGTAAACACGATGTCGGGGCGGTTCGTGATGTACATCAGCGAGTCGATCGGGTAATCGTTCAAGGGCATGGCAGCAGACTCCAGCGGACGTTGAAAGGGAAACGGGCAATAAAAAAGCCACGGAAGGCCGTGGCTGGTGGGTTCGAACAGCTTGTGCGTAACCGGTGAAGCAGTGTGGGGTTACGCGCGAGTCCGTGACGAGCCTGCGGCATCCGGGCGGAGCGGCGAGCGGCGACGTCGAAGAGCGGACAGGAAGCGGTTCATGTGCGCAAGCATAAGGCATCCGGCGCCCCACTGTAAACCGCCGCGACGCCACGGATGTGACAGCGCGGCGCGGAACGCGGGTGTGCCGTACTCAGACCGGATGCGCGAGATCGGCAGCGCTCGTGAACGAGTCCGCGTAGAACTCGTCGGCCGGCAGCGCGTGGTGCTGCGTGAAGTCGCGCTGCGCGGATTCCACCATCACCGGCGCGCCGCACGCGTACACCTGGTGACCCGACAGATCGGGCAGGTCCTCGATCACCGCGCGATGGACGAAGCCCGTGCGGCCCGTCCATTGGTCGCCGTCGTCGGGCTCGGAGAGCACCGGCACGTACTTGAAGTTCGGGATTTCGCCGGCCCACTGCTCGGCGAGCTCGCCGAGGTAGATGTCCTTCTTGCGGCGTGCGCCCCAGTAGAGCGTCATCGGGCGCGTGATACCCCGGTGCTTCACGTGTTCGATGATCGCCTTGATCGGCGCGAAGCCCGTGCCCGATGCAAGCAGTACGATCGGCTTGTCGGAATCCTCGCGCAGGAAGAACGTGCCGAGCGGGCCTTCGAAGCGCAGGATGTCGCGCTCCTTCATCGCGCCGAACACGTGGTCGGTGAACTTGCCGCCCGGCATGTGGCGGATGTGCAGCTCGATCGGGCCTTCCTCGTGCGGCGCGTTTGCCATCGAGTAGCTGCGGCGCGAGCCGTCCTTCAGGATGAACTCGACGTACTGGCCCGCGAGGTACTGCAGGCGCTCGTTGGCGGGCAACTGCAGCTTCACGACCATCACGTCGTCGGCCTTGCGCTCGAGCGCGGCGATCCGGCACGGCAGCTTCTTGACCTGCACGCCGTCGACGCCGGCGATTTCGCGCACGTCGATCTCGAGATCGCACTGCGCCTTCGAGCAGCACAGCAGCGCGAGGCCGCGCGTGCGCTCGTCATTGGACAGGGCCGACGCGGCATGCGGGCCCTGTTCGATCTGGCCCGACACGATCTGGCCCTTGCAGGAGCCGCACGCGCCGTTCTTGCAGCCGTACGGCAGATGGACGTTCTGGCGCAGCGCGGCCGCCAGCACGGTTTCGTCCGACTCGACCTGGAATTGCCGGCCGCTTTGCTTGAGAGTGACGTTGAATGCCATAGAACCAAACTAGAACAAAATGTGGGGACCGTGCATGTCGAGCACGGCAGCTACAATGCAAACCCGTTGCGCGTCGCGCAACGGTGGCTACTGATTTCGCAACCAACATGATCGCGACACGAATCCTGCGCCGGCCGCGCGCACTGATCGTCGGCTGCGGCGACGTCGGCATGCGCTGCGTCGCGCAATGGCGCGACACGCGCCGCAATCTGCGGATCTTCGCGCTGACGAGCCACCCGGCCCGCCGCGACGAGCTGCGTGCCGCAGGCGCGACGCCGATCGTCGGCGACCTCGATCGCCCGGCGACGCTCGGCCGCCTCGCGGGTCTGGCCGGCACGATCCTGCATCTGGCGCCGCCGCAGTCCGACGGCCGCGACGACCGGCGCACGCGTGCGCTGATCGCCGCAACGACCGTGCCCATGCGGCGACCGTCGGCACCGCCGGCCCCTGCGGTCGGCCGGCTCCGAACGCTGCGCGCCGCTGCCCGGCAGGCCGGCGCGCCCGTTCGGGCAGCGCGTATTGTACCCGACGGTCTTCGCGCGCCGAGGCTCGTCTACGCGAGCACGACGGGCGTATACGGCGATTGCGGCGGCGCGCGCATCGACGAAACGCACCCGCTGCGTCCCGCGAATCCGCGCGCGTTCCGGCGCGTGTCGGCCGAGCGGCAACTGCGCGCGGCGACGGTGCGCGGCGTGCTGTCCGCGCGCATCGTGCGCATTCCCGGCATCTACGCGGCGAACCGTCTGCCGGTCGCGCGGCTCGAGCGCGGCACGCCGGCGCTCGAGCCGGCCGACGACGTCTACACGAACCACATCCACGCCGACGATCTCGCGGCGATCCTGCGCCGCGCAGCCGAGCGCGGCAGGCCGGCGCGCGCCGTGCACGCGTCGGACGACAGCGAACTGCGGATGGGGGAGTATTTCGACCGGGTCGCGCAGGCGCTCGGCCTGCCGCGGCCGCCGCGCGTCAGCCGCGCGGACGCCGAGCGTCAGCTCGAACCGGCGCTGCTGTCGTTCATGCGCGAGTCGCGGCGCCTGTCCAACGCACGGCTCAAGGCCGAATTGTGCGTGACGTTGCGTTATCCGACCGTAGACGATTTCCTTCAAACGCTCGCGCCGGGCAGCGCGTCAGGTCAGCGCCGGTAACGCCTCGATCAGCAGGAAGCACAGCAGCGCGCCGATCAGCGCGCCGATCAGGTTCGGATGATATTTGTGCTTCCGGTGCATCGCGGCCAGCAGCCCGCCGATCACGATGACGCCGACGACCGCGAACGCGATCATCACGTACGGCAGTTCGAAAGAATGGTTGATGTTCATGATGTCTCCCCCTGCATCGCTGCTCGTGCAGCTTGTGATTTGAGTATAGCGGGGGATCGTGAGGCCGAGACGCGGCCGGACACCGAACGGTCGTGCGGATTTTCCCTTACAGGGTTTTGTCGGGATTGCGCAACGCTGAAAGGTCGGCGTCATCGAGCCACCGCCACCCGCCGGGTTCGAGGTCGTCCGGCAGCGCGAAGCCGCCGATGCTTTCGCGGTGCAGCAACTCGACGCGATTGCTTGCCGCCGCGACCATGCGTTTCACCTGGTGATACTTGCCTTCCAGAACGGTCAGCGCGAGCGCGTGCGTGTCGCGCGCATCGGCGGCGACCGCCGCGATCGGCTTCGGCTCGCCGTGGAGCTGCACGCCGGTGCGCAGCGCGTGCAGTTGCGCGTCGTCGAGCGGATGGCGCACGGTCGCCACGTAGGTCTTCGGCACCTTGCGCTTCGGCGACGTGTACGCGTGCACGAACTGGCCGTCGTCGGACAGCAGCAGCAGGCCTGTCGTGTCCTGGTCGAGACGGCCGACGCATTGCACGCCGCGCGCGACGAGCGGCGCGGGCAGCAGGCTGAACACGCTTGCATGATGTTGCGGATCGCGCGAACACTCGTAGCCGGCCGGCTTGTTGAGCGCGAGATACGCGTGCGCGTGGAACGGCCAGGCCGTATCGTCGACCGAGAATACGAGGCCGTCGGTGTCGAACGACGCGTCGGGGTCGGTCGCGCGGGCGCCCGAGACGGCGACGCGGCCCGCTTCGATCAGGCCGCGGCACTGGCGGCGCGAGCCGAAGCCCTGGGTGTAGAGAATGCTTTCGAGATCCATAGCGCGCGCATTCTATCAAGCGGCGCGCGGTCGGCATGAACACGCATGCGCTGGTAAGCTCCCGGAACGCCGCGCGACGCTCGTTCATTCTTCACGGAAAATCCATGCATTTCGATTCGTTCCCGTTCGGCCGCAAGGCTGCCGCAGTCATCCTTGCCGCGACCGCTTCGTCGGCCGCGTTCGCGCATGCGCATCTCGCGAAGAGCGATCCGGCGGCGGGCGTGGTGCTGGCCGCGGCACCGGCCGCCGTCACGATCGACTTCACCGAGCCGCTGGAGCCGGCGTTCAGCTCGATCGTCGTCGTCGACGGCGACGGCAAGACGGTGTCGGACGGCAACGCGCGCATCGATGCGTCGAACCGCAAGCGGATGACGGTGCCGCTCACGGCGGTCGGCACGGGCGCCTATACGGTGAAATGGGTGGCCGTCGCGACCGACGGGCACCGCACGCAAGGGGCGTACGGCTTCGGCGTGAAGTGACGCAATGGCGGCGGCAGGCCCGTGCCAGGGCTGCCGCCGCTCTTATCCGACAGGGAGTTTCCCGCATGAATCCGACGACGCTCGATGCACTCGCCGATTTCCCCCGTCTGCTCGAAGCCCATTTCGCGGCCGTGCCCGACGGCTACGCGCGCTGGACGCCCGACGACTGGGCCGGGATCCCGAGCGAGCACTTCTCGCCGCTCGGGCAGCTCTGCCATGTGCGCGACATCGAGATCGACGGTTATCACGTGCGGCTGCGGCGGATGCTCGACGAAGATCGGCCGCTGCTCGTGTCGATCGACGGTGATGCGCTCGCGGTCGAGCGCCGCTACAACGATGCCTATGCGTCCGACGTGCTCGCGGCGATCCGCGAAGCGAGACGCGAGACGCTGGACCTCGTGTCGCGCCTCACGCCCGAACAGTTCGAGCGTATCGGCGAGTTCGACGGCTACGGCTCGCTGACCGTGCGCGGGCTCGTCCATTACCTGTGCAGCCACGATCAGCAGCATCTTGCCGGCATGCAATGGCTGCTCGGCAAGATCGACGCGGCGCTGTACGCACGCTGAACCGGCCGGCGCTCGCGCCACCGCGAGCGGATTCCGGTGCCGCCGTCGGTGCGGCAGCGCACACTGTGACGTTCCGATTGGATCGGTTTTCTGGATAATCCATCCAGCCGCGACCGGCTGACCGGCGCGGCGCGCGTGCCTACACTCCAAGCTTCGTTCAACGAGAAAAGGAGTCAACCGTGGCAACTCACACGCTCGCAGACAAGGTCGTCCTGATCGCAGGCGGCGCAAAGAATCTCGGCGGCCTGATCGCGCGGGACCTGGCGGGCCACGGCGCGAAGGCGGTGGCGATTCACTACAACAGCGCGGCGTCGCAGGCGCAGGCCGAGGAGACGGCCGCCGCGGTGCGCGCGGCCGGTGCCGAGGCCGCGACGTTCCAGGCCGACCTGACGACGGCCGCCGCGGTCGAAAAGCTGTTCGACGATGCGAAGCAGCGCTTCGGCAAGATCGACATCGCGATCAACACGGTCGGCAAGGTGCTGAAGAAGCCGTTCACCGAGATCAGCGAAGCCGAGTACGACGAGATGTTCGCGGTCAACAGCAAGTCGGCGTTCTTCTTCATCAAGGAAGCGGGGCGGCACCTCGAGGATCACGGCAAGCTCGTCACGCTCGTGACGTCGCTGCTCGGCGCGTTCACGCCGTTCTATGCGGCGTACGAAGGGTCGAAGGCACCGGTCGAGCACTTCACGCGCGCGGCGTCGAAGGAGTACGGCGCACGCGGGATTTCGGTGACGGCCGTCGGGCCCGGCCCGATGGACACGCCGTTCTTCTATCCGGCCGAGGGCGCCGATGCGGTCGCATATCACAAGACGGCGGCCGCGCTGTCGCCGTTCAGCAAGACGGGCCTGACCGACATCGAGGACGTCGTGCCGTTCATCCGCCATCTCGTGACCGACGGCTGGTGGATCACGGGCCAGACGATCCTGATCAACGGCGGCTATACGACCAAGTAACCGACCGCTTAATGGGCCGCACCGGCCGCCGCCGCGGGCGCACGGCGCACCGCAATGGCTCGTTTGCGTGGACAATGGACGGGCGCGCAGCCGCGAGGCCGCGCGCCCGTTTTCTCTGTGCCGCCGGACCCTGCCGCGATGCGCGACGGCTGGCGGCGACGGTCGTCCGAACCCACGTTCCCCGCCGATGGACAAGCTGGATCAGGTCAGAATCTTCCTGCAGGTTGCCGAGATGGGCAGCTTCATCAAGGCCGCGCATGCGCTCGACGTGCCGCGCGCGACCGTGTCGGCGGCCGTCCAGCAGCTCGAGGCGGGGCTCGGCACGCGCCTCTTGCACCGCACGACGCGCCAGGTGCAGTTGACCGCCGACGGCGCGCTGCTGCTCGAACGCGGCCGGCGCCTGCTCGCCGAGGCCGACGAGCTCGATCGACTGTTCCGCCGCCGCGACCGCGACGTGGTCGGGCGGCTGAACGTCGACGTGCCTAGCCGGATCGCGCGCCGCGTGATCGCGCCCGCGCTGCCGTCGCTGTTTCGCCGCTACCCGAAGCTGCAATTGTCGCTCGGCTCGACGGACCGCTCGATCGACCTGGTTCAGGAGGGCGTCGACTGCGCGATCCGCGTCGGGCGGCTCGCGGACAGCAGCCTCGTCGTGCGGCCGCTCGGACAGTTCACGCTGATCAACTGCGCGAGCCCCGACTACCTGCGCGAATGCGGCGTGCCCGAGCATCCGGATGCGCTCGCGCACGGGCACTGGGCGATCGGCTATGCGTCGCCGACGACGGGGCGCGAGCTCGGGTGGGAATACTGCGTGGACGGCGAGCGGCACACGCTGACGCTGCCGAGCCGCGTGATCGTCAACAACGCCGAAACCTATATCGCCGGCTGCATCGCCGGGATGGGGCTGATCCAGATTCCGCGGTTCGACGTCGAGCATCTGCTGGACAGCGGCGCGCTCGTCGACGTGATGCCTGGCCATCGCGCCGAGCCGATGGGTGTGTCGGCCGTGTATCCGCACCGGCGGCACCGGTCGCGCCGGCTCAATGCGTTCGTGGATTGGTTCGGGGAGCTGATGGCGGATGCGTTGACGGGGGCGGCGGCCGGGAAGGGCGCGGAAGGCGATTGACCGGGGCGGCCGGTTTGCGGCGTGCGCCGTCGCGCGTGTCTCAGTCGGCCAGCGCTGCGAACCGCCGGTTGCGCCCGACTTCCCGCACCGCTTCGATCAGCGCCGCGCCGGTGCCGTCCGGCTTCGACGCGAACGCATAAAAACGCGCGGCCGGCAGCGCGGGCAGGCCGTCCTGCGGCCCGCATGCGCGCAGCCCGTCGCGTAGCTGGCTGCGCGCCAGTGCGGTGACCGCGAAGCCTGCGAGCGCGGCCGACACGCAGCCGGCCATGCTGCTGCTCTCGAAGAGCACGCGAAACGGCCGCAGCGCGGCGGCGAGCGCCGATACGGCGGCTTCACGATAGACGCACGGTTCCGGAAACAGCGCGAGCGGCACTTCGCCGCCGGCGTCGAGCGTGCGATCCGACGCGAATGCCCATGCGAGCGGTTCTTCCCACAGCAGTTCGCCCGACGCGTCGACCTGCCGGCACTGCTTGCCGAACACGACATCGAGCCGGCCGAGCGCCTGCTCGCGCAGCAGCGACGCGGTGATCCCGACCTTCAGCTCGATCGCCGTACGCGGATGGCGGTCGCGGAACGTGCGCAGCACGTGAGGCAGCCACGCACCCGCGAAATCCTCCGACGAGCCGACGCGCAGCCGCCCGTGCGCCGGCGCGCCGCGCAGCCTTGCGCGCACTTCGCGCTCCATGTCGACGATGTTGCGCGCATACGCATACAGCGTGTCGCCGGCCGGCGTGAGCGCGATACGGCGCGTCGTGCGTGCGAGCAGCACGGTGCCGGCCGCTTGCTCGAGCCGCTTGATATGGCCGCTGACGGCGGACGGCGTCAGCGCGAGGCGTTCTGCCGCCGGCGCGAACCCGCGGCTGTCGACGACTTCGAGGAAGGTGCGCAGCAGCGCGATGTCGAGCGAGGTCGACGCGGGGTCGGTCAGCGGTTCCATAGGTCAATTCAACGCGATATTCGATGAATGAATCATGATACTCCGTGAATCGTGATGAAAAGCCGACCTACCATCGTTTGCTCAAGCTGACCCGACGGAGAACACGATGACTGCCTATGCGTATGCGACGACCGCATCGCTCGATATCGCCTATCTCGAATGGAACCCGCGCGGCGAACGCATGGCCGTGCTGCTGCACGGCTGGCCGGACAGCCCGGTCGGCTGGGAGCCCGTGGCGGCGGCGCTTGCCGCGCGCGGCTACCGCGTACTCGCGCCCGCGCTGCGCGGCTTTGCGCCGACGCGCTTTCGCGACGCATCCGTGCCGCGCAGCGGCGAGCTCGCGGCGCTCGGGCGCGACCTGCTCGAATTCGTCGATGTGCTCGGTGTCGAGCGGCCCGTGCTGGTCGGGCACGACTGGGGGGCCCGTGCGGTCGCGAACGCGTGCGGGTTGCGCGACGGCGTCGCGTCGCATCTGGTGATGCTGTCGGTCGGGTACGGCACCAACGATCCCGGTCAACCGCTGTCGCTGCAGCAGGCGCGCAACTACTGGTATCACTGGTTCATGGCGACGCCGCGCGGCGAGCAGGCGCTGCGCGACGATCGCCGCGCGTTTGCCCGCGTGATGTGGGACACGTGGTCGCCGCCCGGCTGGTATCGCGACAGCGATTTCGATGCGGCCGCCGCCGCGTTCGACGGGCCCGACTGGATCGACGTCGTGCTGCATTCGTACCGGCATCGCTGGGGTTTCGCGCCGGGCGCGCCGGCCTATGCCGACGACAATGCGCGGCTGAATCCGGCGCCGGTGCTGTCGGTGCCGACGCTCGTGCTGCACGGCGGCGCGGACACCTGCAATCATCCGGACAGCTCGGCTGGGCGCGAACGGTTCTTCGCCGGGCGCTACGCGCGGCAGGTGCTGGACGGCGTGGGGCATTTTCCGCAGCGCGAGGCGCCGGCGGCGGTCGCCGACGCGATCCTCGGGTTCTGCGAGCGCGACTGACGCGCGCCGGCCGGCCCGGCGCGCAGGGGATCAACCGCCGACGCGGGGCGCGAGCAGGTCGGCGAGGCCGATGTTCCGGAACATCTCGCGGCGGATGCGATCGCCGACGCGGAACACTTCCTCCGCGCCGTCCTGCGACGGATCGACGAACACGCGATACGGGCGCTTGCCGGCCGGCGCGGCGACGAGGTCGGCGATCGCCGTCGCGACGGCGCCGGCATCGGCGTCCGTGGGTTCGAGCGCGGCGAGGCCCTGCAGCGCCTGCTCGGCGACGCCCGCGTACGGCCCGCTGTCGTAGGCCGCCAGCACGACGGCATCGGCCGGCTTGCCCGCGTGGACGAAGTGATTCGTGCCCCGGGTGAACGCGCCCGGCACGACGATCGACGTTTCGATGCCCCAGCGGGCGAGCTCGGCCGCATACGACACCGCGAGCGAATCCATCGCGGCCTTCGCGGCGAAGTAGGGCGCGAGGAACGGCGGGGTGCCGCCGCGCGCCGACGAGGACGACACCCACACCAGCAGGCCGCGCCCCTGGCAGCGCAGGTGCGGCAGCGCCGCCCGGTTCACGCGCTGGGTCGACACGACGTTGATGTCGTAGAGCTGCGCCAACTGTTCGGGCGTGAACGCCTCGGCGGGGCCGAACACCATGTGGCCGGCGTTGTGGACGACGATGTCGAGGCGGCCGTTGTCGGCGATCACGCGGTCGATTGCGGCATTGACGGACGCGTCGTCGCCGACATCGAGTTCGACGGTGCGCAGATCGACGCCGTGCTCACGCGCATAGGCGGCGACCGCCGCGACGCGCGGCGCGTTGCGGCCGGCGGTTTCGCGCATCGACGCGTAGACCGTATGGCCGGCGCGCGCCAGCGCCTGGGCCGTCAGCAGGCCGAAGCCGCTGGATGCGCCGGTAACGAGGATGACTTCGTTCATGATGGATCTCCTGGCAGCAGGATGGGGCGGGCGTGCCCGGTGCGTCAGCACATGCCGCCGTTGGCGCGCAGGATCTGGCCGTTGACCCATGCGCCGTCGGAGCCGGCGAGGAAGGCGACGACGCGCGCGATGTCGTCGGGCTGGCCGAGCCGCTCGAGCGGATTCAGCTTCGCGAGCCGGTCGATGAGCTCGGGGCTCTTGCCGTCGAGGAACAGCTCGGTCGCGACCGGCCCCGGCGCTACCGCGTTCACGCGGATCCCGCGCCCGCGCATTTCCTGAGCGAGCACCTGCGTGAGGCTTTCGACCGCGGCCTTGCTCGCGACGTACAGGCCGTAAGTCGGCATGCGCATGCCGATCACGCTGGTCGACAGGTTGATGATGCGTCCGCCGTCGCGCACGCGCTTCGCCGCTTCGCGGCAGACGTTGAAGGTGCCCTTCACGTTGATCGCGAGCGTCTCGTCGAGCACCGCATCGTCGAACTCGGCGATCGCGGCGAGCTTCATCACGCCCGCCGAATTGACGACCACGTCGAGTCCGCCGAACGTGTCGCGCGCCGCATCGAACAGCGCGGCCACGCCCGCCGGATCGGCGACGTTCGCCTGCACCGCGACGGCCTGGCCGCCGTCGCCGACGATCGCGTCGACGACTTCGCGCGCCGGCCCGGCGCTGCCCGCATAGTTGACGACGACCCGGAAGCCGTCCCGGGCGAGATGGCGGGCGATTTCCGCGCCGATGCCGCGCGACGAACCCGTGACGAGTGCGACCTGTTCAGATGTGCTCATGTCCTGCTCCTTGGTAGGGGATAAGTGCCGTGCGATCCGGCGACAGGACTACTGTAGGCTTCCTCGATCAATAAAAATAATGAATAATGATCAGTGGATGAATGACTAAAAGTAAGTCAATGGCTTTCGACAGCAGGCTGCTCAGCGGCATTGGGGTGCTCTCGGCGGTGATCGAGGCGGGCACGTTCGCGCGCGCCGGCGAGGCGATGGGGTTGACGCAGCCGGCCGTGAGCCGCGCCGTCGCCCGGCTCGAAGAGCGGGTTGGCATTCGAATCTTCAATCGCACCGCGCGGGCGATCACGCTGACCGACGAAGGGCGGCGCTTTTACGAGGCGGTCGCGCCGCTGCTGGCGGGGATCGAGGAGGCGGCGGTCGACGCCGGCCAGTCGAAGGCGCGCGTGCGTGGGCGGCTGCGCGTCAACGTGGACGGCACGTTCGGCCACGCGGTGCTCGCGCCGAAAATGGCGGAATTCCTCGACCGCTTTCCCGAGCTGTCGGTGGAGATCAGCGTGCGGGACCGGATGGGCGACCTCGTCGCCGACGGATTCGACGTGGCGGTGCGTTTCGGCGTGCCCGAGCCGTCGTCGTACCGCGCGCGGCTGCTGCTCGAGACGCGCGTGCTCACATGTGCGTCGCCGGCCTATGTCGCGCGCTACGGTGAACCGCGGCATCCGAGCGATCTCGCGCAAGGGCACCACTGTGTGTTGATCCGCGATCCGGTGACCGGCCGGCCGTATGAATGGGAGTTCCATCGCGGCAAGGAGGTCGTGCCGGTCGAGGCGGCCGGCAGGCTGACGGTCAACGACACGGGCGGGCTGCTCGGCGCGTGTATCGGCGGTGTCGGCATCGCGCAACTGCTGGCGCTGTACGCGCGCGACATCGTCGCCGACGGTCGGGTGGTCCAGCTGTTGCCCGAGTGGTCGGACGAGACGTTTCCGCTCTACGCGTATCACCATGCGTCGAGCCTCGTGGCCGCGAAGGTGAGGGTGTTTCTCGACTTCGTCCGCGAGTTGACGGCCTGAGCGACGCGCGCGCCAGGCCGCCGCCGGCTTACTCGGTACGGTGTGGAACGTTGTCGGGGAACGGGTAGGGCGCATGCGGCCCCGGCCATTCGGGGACGGGCGGCATGTTCAGCACGTCGCATCCGCCGACGACGAGCGACAGCAGCGCGGCCAGCGCGCTGCGACAGAGCGTGGACGACATCGTGCGCATGGACATGGCCTGCCTCCGTGCGGCTCGTCCGTCATGATGCTTGGACCGGTGGGGAAGGGCGGGCGTTGCGAAGGGTGTGGCGCGCGCAAAAACAAAAAACCCGCGAAGCAGCGAGCTTGCGCGGGTTTCGACGGATGCAGCGGATGAGCGCTGCGAAAAACTGGTGCCAGGGCCGGACTGAAATAGGTATATGAGAGGCCCGTTGGGTAAGGGAATTGCTTGGCCTGCGCTACAGAGTTGCCCCCAGAGTTGCCCCCGGATGAGCCTATCCGGAACTTTGTGTGTGAGGCATAAACTGATGGCCAAGGAGCCACTTTATGCCACGCAAACGCAAGGAAGAAGTGACGATTGAGCCGGGCAAGGGCTTGAACCTGGACCCGGAAC
>Ga0105240_10012107_pt1 | contig 11949 bp, 11 predicted proteins | sample KBSC54metaG_FD_80426 | JGI IMG/M metagenome (GOLD analysis project Ga0105240, IMG submission 80426) | Corn rhizosphere microbial communities from Kellogg Biological Station, Michigan, USA - KBS C5-4 metaG | ecosystem: Host-associated > Plants > Roots > Rhizosphere > Soil | place: Michigan, USA...
AGCTGCTCGATTACGCCTCCACGAAAGGCGCCATTCACGCCTTCACCAAGTCGCTGGCGCAAAACCTGGTGGAGCGCCGCATCCGCGTGAACTGCGTCGCTCCCGGTCCAGTGTGGACGCCGCTTAACATCGTGGACCAGCCGCCGCAAAAGGCTGCCAAGCACGGCGAGAAAGCGCCGATGGAGCGCCCCGCCCAACCGGAAGAGGTCGCTCCCGCTTTCGTCTTCTTCGCATCGGCGGCGGATTCCAGCTATATCACCGGCGAGGTGCTCACCCTTCTGGGCGGTGAAACCACGGCGGCGTGACCTCTGCCACACCTGCAGCAGGGTTCCGCGAGGCTGACCCGTAGTTTATTCTTTCGGCTTCATCATTCACCAGAGCCGGCCAGACATCCAGCCGATGCCTGTGGCCGGGCTTTGCCCGCAAGAAAGGAACGCAATGAGAGTCGCATTCATCGGATTGGGCAACATGGGAGAGCCGATCGCACGCAATTTGCTGGCCGCCGGCCACGAGGTGATTGCTTATAACCGCACACGCAGCCGCGCTGAAGAACTCAGCAAGGCGGGTGCGCGGGTCACTGCCAGCGCCGGCGAGGCGGCGGCACAGGCGGAAGTAGCCATGACCATGCTGGCGGATGACAGCGCTGTCGAGCAGGTGGTTTTCGGTCCAGGCGGAGTGCTGGATAAGCTGCCACCCGGCGCGGTCCACGTTTCGCTTAGCACCATCAGCGTGGATTTTGCTGAGAGACTGACCGCGGCTCATGCGCAACGCGGGCAGCAGTACATTTCCGCTCCTGTATTTGGCCGTCCGGGAGCAGCAACTGAAGGCAAGCTGTTCGTGGTGGCCGCCGGTGACAACTCTGCCGTAGAGCGCTGCCAACCCCTCTTCGATGCCATCGGCCAGAGGACGTTCATGGTGGGCGAGCAGCCTTCTGCGGCCAACGTGGTCAAAGTGGCGGGAAATTTCATGGTCGCCTGTGTCATCGAGGGTTTGGGTGAAGCTATTGCCCTGGGGCGCAAGCACGGTATCGAGGCCTCCGCTTTCGTGGAAATGATGACCGCGTCCATCTTTCCTGCTCCTGTGTACAAGATCTATGGTCAGCACATCGCGGACGAGAATTTTGAGCCTGCCGGCTTCCGGCTGGCCTTAGGGTTAAAGGATGTGCGCCTCGCCCTGGCTGCGGCGGAGAAGGCGGCCGTGCCCATGCCTTTCGCCAGTGTCCTGCGCGACCGCGCTCTCAGCGGGATGGCACGCGGCATGGCCGACCTGGACTGGTCTTCCATGGCCCGCCTGGCCGCGGAAGCTGCGGGTTTGGAGCCGGTAAAGAGGAAATAGTTTCTCAATTTCCTATGCCGCCCCACATCCAGCCATCAGCCCACTTCAGCACCCGTTCCCAATTTGGATCGCCGGGCGAGAATCTCCGCGGCAAGCGAGACCATCATCTCACTCTTCCGTCACCGCGTTCGGTTACAGCCGTAAATTGCGCCTGCTCCCATTTCCACCTAGTATCGTTATCGGTGCAGGCATGGTGTACCTGGTGATCACGCACGATCCGCTGATTGAGGAGGTCTTCCGCCGCGTTCTCGCTGACATGGATGCGACGGTAGAGTTCCGCGACAACCTCAAATCGGGACTGGCTGCCTTGGAGGAGCGCCGGTTCGACGTGGTGGCGATTGATTGCGATGACCTTTACCAGGGAACCGGCCTGCTGCGGGCGGCACATGCGTCGCGTCCCAACAAGAGCTCGGTCGTGCTCGCCATCACCAATGGTGAGACGAGCGCGGCCGACGCCGTGGATATGGGCGCGCAATTTGTGGCCGCCAAACCGCTTCCGCCCGACCGGGCGCGCTTCGAATTACGCCGCGCGGCACAGTCGCTGGCCGGCGGTCAGCGCCGCAAGCGTTATCCGGTGCGACTGCCTGTCTTCCTCAGTTTTGGACAGGTGCTCGAGCGGAGGGCGGAAGCGTTTAACGTTAGCCTGGGTGGAGTGGGCCTGCGCGTGGGCGATCCCATGGAAGAAGATGAGATTGTACATGTGCGCTTCCGCTTGCCGGAAAACGCCACCTCCATCCAGGCTCGCGGCGAAATCGCCTGGGCGGACCGCGAAGGAAATGCCGGCATCCGCTTTACCAGCATGAGCGAATCCGCGCTGGCCGCACTGACACATTGGCTGCAGCGCCTGGCCGTGACCGCGGGACCTGCGTGAGAAGCGGGTCACGCGCTTTTTCCTTCTGCCCCAGTCATCAGCACTCAGCCCAACCGGTTCACGCACCTTCTGAATGCTGAACGCTTCCCTTTAGTGCTCCACCTGGAAGAGATACCGCCCCTGGCGCGTGTTACTCAACGCTTCCACCACTTTCAAAAACGCCTGCGCCGCGTGGGAGAGCGTCGCGTGGCGGCGATAGACAATGCGCAGGCGGCGCTCGAAATTCAATTCGCTCACCAGCACCCGCACCAGGTCGCCGCGCGCAATCTCATCTTGCACCGTCAGCCCCGGCACCAGCGCCACTCCGTTGCCCATGGCCACGAATTTCTTGATGCTTTCGATGGTGGGCATTTCCAGTTCCATGTGCAACGGCGTCTTGTGCCGAGCGAAAGCCTGCAGCACCTTGGCGCGGTACGGCGAAGGCACATTGTGGGCGACGAATGTCTCCGCCCCCAGTTGCCGGATGCTGACATTGGAAGCGGTGGCCAGCGGGTGGGTGGGCGGCACGACAAAGGCCAGTTCGTCGCGGTAAACCACTAGCGAGCGCAGTTGCGGGTCCTCTGGCCGGAACGAAACCGTGCCCAGTTCGGCGGCGTGCTCCTGCAACTGCTGCGGCACTTTGCTGGCCAGCGACCGCTGGATAGCGATGCGGATCATGGGATGCACCCGCCGGAACTCGTGCAGCACCTGCAGCAGGTACAGCGAGGTGTACTCGTTGGCGGCGATGGTCAGCTTGCCCTTCTGCAGTTGCCGCAACTCGACCAGCGAGAGGCGGGCTTCATTGCGCAGGTTCAGCAGCTCCTGGGCGTACTCGTGGAGCAATTTGCCCGCGTCCGTCAGGGTGCCATCGCGCGATGACCGGTCCAGCAGCAGCTCCCCCAGTTCCTCCTCCAGGTTACGGATCACCTGACTGACCGCGGGCTGGGTGCGGTGCAGGCGCTTGGCCGCACGGGAAAAACTCTTCTCCTCGGCCACCGCCAGGAAGGTTTCCAGCTGAAACAGTTCCATGCTTGCTCCATTACGCAGACTTACCGCGGCGAGTGTTCAAGGCGATAGTATAAATCAAACTTATGATGACGCAAAGAATTATAAGCTTGATTTATCCCTCGTTTTCCTCTGAAATAACTGGGAATCCTGCCAGGAGGACGCATGACCAGTTCCCGCGTGACGGTCTTCGATACCACGCTGCGTGACGGCGAACAGGCCCCGGGCTGCAGCATGAGTGTGCCCGAGAAGCTGCGTCTGGCCCGCCAGTTGGACCGGCTGGGTGTGGACGTGATCGAAGCCGGCTTCCCCATCGCCTCGGAAGGCGATTTTGAGGCAGTGCGGGCGGTAGCGCGGGAGGTGCGGCGCCCCATTATCGCCGGCCTGGCTCGCGCCAAGCAGGAAGACATCTCGCGCGCCTGGGAAGCTCTGGTTTATGCCGAGCGTCCCCGCATCCACATTTTCCTCGCCACCTCCGACATCCATCTGCAGTTCAAACTGAAGATTACGCGTGAGGAATGCCTTCGCCAGATTTCAACTTCCGTGGCTTATGCCCGCACCTTGTGCAATGACGTTGAGTTCTCGCCCGAGGACGCCACCCGCTCGGAACTGGACTTCCTTTGCCAGGCGGTGCAGGCCGCGGTAGATGCCGGCGCCACCACCATCAATATTCCGGATACCGTGGGCTACACCGTACCGGAAGAGTATCGCGCCATCATCCACGCCATTCGCGAGCGTGTGCGCGGGATCGAGAATGTAGTCATTTCTGTGCACTGCCACAATGACCTGGGCATGGCGGTGGCCAACACGTTGGCAGCTCTGGAAGCAGGCGCACGCCAGGTGGAGTGCACCATCAACGGCATCGGCGAACGCGCCGGCAACGCCGCCCTGGAAGAGATTGTGATGGCTACGCGGGTGCGCCCGGACCGCCTGCAATACGAAACCGGAATCAACACGGCGGAACTGTACAACGCCAGCCAGTTGCTGGCCCGCACCATTGCCTTTGCCCCGCAGCCCAACAAAGCCATCGTGGGCGCCAACGCCTTCGCACACGAGGCTGGCATTCACCAGCACGGCGTGCTCAGTAATCCGCTGTGCTACGAGATCATGACTCCCGAGTCGGTGGGAGCGCCCGGCAACCGCATTGTGCTGGGCAAACATTCCGGGCGCCATGCGCTGGCGCGGCGCTACGCCGAACTGGGATTCGCGCTATCCGGCGCTGAACTGGATTCGGTTTACCAGGCTTTCACGACGCTGGCCGACCGCAAGAAGAGCATTTACGACCAGGATCTGATCGCGCTGTTGCCGCGCTCTCGTCGCGAGCCCAAGCCGGCTGCCGGCTCCGGAGCACGCGCCGCCTTCGCCAACTGAGATTCGCATCAGGGCAAGCCTTCCGGCGTGCCGCACGTGACTGCTCAGGGACTCCGGCTTTGGCCGCTGTGTTCTGGTGGTCACCAATTTGCTTCAGGTATAGGAAAGCCCAGGACGGAAGTGCTGGGTAGACAGGCCCAATGAAACTCAGAATCACAGTTCTCCCTGGTGACGGTGTCGGCCCGGAGGTCACGGCAGAAGCCGTGCGCGTATTGCAAACTGTGGCCGAATTTGCCGGGCACGACTTCCAATTCCAGGAAAAGCCCTTTGGAGGCGCCGCCTACCGCGCCAGCGGCAGCCCCCTCCCTCCTGACACGCTGGATGCCTGCCTGCAGAGCAACGCGGTGCTGCTGGGCGCCGTCGGCGGCCCCGATTTCGATGAACTGCCGCGCCACCTGCGGCCAGAATCCGGCCTGCTGCAGTTGCGCATGGCTCTGGGTGGCTACGCTAACCTGCGCCCTGCGGTTTCCTACAAATCCATTGCCGACTGTTCTCCGCTGCAACCTGCGGTCACCGACGGCGCCGATATCCTGGTTGTCCGCGAATTGCTGGGCGGCCTCTACTTCAGCGAGGACCGCGGCTTCAACGAAGAGGGCACCAGCGCGTTCAATACCATGCGCTACTCAGTTGAGGAGATCGAGCGCATCGCCCATGTCGGCTTCCGCGAGGCGCGCCGCCGCCGCCGCAAGCTTACGTCCGTGGATAAGGCCAACGTGCTGGAGGTTTCCCAGCTCTGGCGTAAGGTGGTGAGCCGCGTCGCCCGCGAGTATCCCGAGGTCAAGCTGGAGCACATGTACGTAGACTCCTGCGCCATGCACTTGGTGAACGATCCCCGGCGCTTCGACGTTATCCTGACCGAAAACCTGTTCGGCGACATTCTTTCCGACGAATCCGCCGTCATCACCGGCTCGCTGGGCATGCTGGCCTCCGGCACCATTGGCGGCACCGTGAACCTGTTTGAACCGGTGCACGGCTCGGCGCCTGACATTGCCGGGCGCGGCATTGCCAACCCGCTGGGCGCCATCGCCTCAGCGGCCATGCTGCTGCGCTATTCCGCAAGCCTGGAGCAGGAATCGCGCGACGTGGAGTTTGCCATCCACTCGGTGCTGGAAGCGGGCTATCGTACGGCCGACCTGGCCCGCGGGCGCTCCCGGATTGACCTGGTCTCGACCGTGCAAATGGGCATGCAGGTGGAGAAGGTGGTCTCCGACATTCTCGACAGCCGCCACGCCTACCACGCGGTGTAAGCTGGAGCAAAGATGAGCCGGCCGCGCACTCTGTTTGAAAAAATCTGGGACGACCACGTCGTCTGCCAACCTGCCGGCGAGCCCGCCCTGCTCTACGTTGACCTTCACCTGGTGCATGAAGTGACCTCGCCGCAAGCGTTCGAGGGACTGCGCCTTGCAGGTCGCCGCGTGCGCCGCCCCGACCTCACTTTCGCCACCGTGGACCACAATGTGCCCACCCTGGCGGCGGAACGGAGCATCATCCGCGATCCCATTGCCGCCCAGCAGGTGGATGCGCTTCGCCACAACTGCCACGATTTTGGTGTGCCCCTCTTCGATATTGATTCCGCCGACCAGGGCATTGTGCACGTGATCGGCCCCGAACTGGGCCTGACCCGCCCGGGGATTACTCTCGTCTGCGGCGACAGCCACACCAGCACCCACGGAGCATTCGGAGCCCTGGCTTTCGGAATCGGCACCTCCGAAGTTGAGCACGTACTGGCCACCCAGTGCCTGCGCCAGCAGCGGCCGAAGACGCTGCAAATCCTGGTGCGCGGTTCTTTCCCCAACGGGGTGACGGCGAAAGACTTGGCGCTCGGAATTATTGGGAGCATCGGAACCGATGGCGCCACTGGGCACGTCATCGAATACGCCGGCGAAGCGGTGCGCGCTCTGAGCATGGAAGGCCGCATGACCCTCTGCAACATGAGCATCGAAGCCGGCGCCCGCGCCGGCATGGTGGCGCCCGACGAGACCACCTTCGCCTATCTGCGTGGCCGCCGTTTTGCTCCCAAGGGCGCGGCCTGGGACGAAGCGGTGGCCTATTGGGAGACCCTGCCCACTGATCCCGGAGCACAGTTCGATCGCGTGGTGGAAATTGATGCCGCCGCATTGGCGCCCGCCGTAACCTGGGGCACCAGCCCCGGTATGGTCATCTCGGTTACAGAGCGTGTTCCCGATCCGCAACGCTTCCCTTCCGAAGTTGAGCGCAGTGCAGCCCTTCGCGCGCTGGAGTACATGGGCTTGCGCCCGGGAACACCTATTCAGGAAGTCCCCGTTAACCGTGTATTCATCGGCTCCTGCACCAACGCTCGCCTGGAGGACCTGCGGGCGGCGGCGCGCGTCGCCAAAGGTCATAGAGTGAGTTCCAAGGTCATGGCCATGGTGGTGCCCGGCTCGCACGCAGTGAAACAGGCAGCCGAACAGGAAAAACTTGACCAGGTGTTTCGTGAAGCCGGCTTCGAGTGGCGCGAGTCCGGCTGCTCCATGTGTCTGGGCATGAATCCCGATATCCTGCAACCACTTGAGCGCTGTGCTTCCACCAGCAACCGCAACTTTGAAGGGCGCCAGGGCGCGCGCGGGCGCACCCACCTGGTGAGTCCCGCGATGGCCGCCGCAGCTGCTATTGCCGGGCACTTCGTGGATGTAAGAAACTGGGAGTACCGCGACTAATATGCAGGCTTTTCAACTACATACGGGAAGAGTGGCGCCGCTGGATCGGGCCAACGTGGATACCGACCAGATTATCCCCAAGCAGTTCCTGAAGCGCATCGAGCGGAGCGGCTACGGTCAGTTCCTCTTTTATGACTGGCGCTATCTTGCTGATGGGAAGACGGATCCGTCATTCATCCTGAATCATCCGCGCTATGCCGGGGCGAGCGTTCTGGTGGCGGGGAGGAATTTTGGTTGCGGCTCTTCGCGGGAACATGCCCCCTGGGCACTGCAGGATTATGGCTTTCGGGCCATAATCGCCCCTTCTTTTGCCGATATTTTTGCCACAAATTGCACGAAAAATGGGCTGCTGCCGGTTGTGCTCAGCGATACGGAAGTGGCAAAACTGCTGCTGAACACCACCCAATTTGAAGGTTATTTCGTCACCGTTGACCTGGAAAGGCGGGAGGTGCGCGATCAATCCGGCTTCCTGGCGCACTTTGAAATTGACGATTTCAAGCGCAAGTTTCTGCTGGAAGGTCTGGATGACATTGGACTTACGCTGCAACACGAGCCGGACATCACGGCCTATGAGCGACAGCGGAAAAGCTTCGCAACTCCGGCAAGCACTTAACCAAAATCCATGGCTCAGGCAGCTGTAATCGCCGTCGCCGCCTTTTCCAGTTCGGGATAGCGCTTGAGCAGCAGTTCGGGAACTCGTACCGGGCGCCCCGTAATCATGTGCTTCATCTGGATAGCATTGACCACAGCCTTGCCCTGGAAGTGGTTGTTGGCGACCACGTACGTGACCTGCGACTGGCGGGCAATGTTCTCAACTTTCCCCTTCCAACTTGCCAGTTCGGTTTCGCTGTACAGGTAGTTATAGCGGTCGTTGCGGTTGTCGCAATCGAACCACTGGTCGTAGTTGCGGCCGTGCAGGCGCACGTAGCCGATTTCGGAGGTGACGTGCTGCGTGGGCGCTAGCGATTGCCCGAGCACGGGCTGGTCAATGTTGCAGAAGGCGACATTCTTCTGGGTGAAGTAGCGCAGGGTTTCTTCGCGGTTCCAACTGGAGTGACGGATCTCGACTACGCGCGGGTACTCGATAAACTGCCGCAACAACCATTCCAGGTATTCGCGATTCTCGTCCGTATTCTTGAACGAAACCGGAAACTGGATGAGCAATGCGCCCAGGCGGTGTTCCGAGGCCAGAGCCTCCAGGCCTTCCTTGGCCTGTACCTCGTCTTCATCGGTGGGTTTGATGGTGGAGGCGGAAGTGCCTTCAATCACCGCCACCGGTGAGTGAGTAAACGAGCGGTGCAACTTGGCGGTGAAAACAAAATTGGGATTCGACACTTCCACTTTCTTGCACCAGAGCTTGGCCAGTTCCGGCTTGATGTGACCGTAGAACGAAGTGTTGATTTCGATCACGTCAACGAACTGGGGCAGGTAGTCGAGCGGATGCAGCTTGCGCAGGCGCACTTCCGGCGGATAGACGATGCTCTCCCAGTCCTTGTAGGACCAGCCGGCGGTGCCGAAACGGATGTTGTCGCTGTTCTCCACTATGGGCCGCTGCGCGGGAACTCCGCCACAGCACTGAAAATGAAGCTTCTGGCTTGCAGATTAGCACACGCCCTTCGGTCCTCCCAACCAGCGTCTGCTCCTTCTCGCGCTCACTAGGCACGCCGGACGAAGATAGCGAACCAAACCACATTGGCGTGCCGCAGATTCACAAGGCCATGAGCGGTTCGTCTCCGGGCGATTGTGGGTACCCAGCACCCGACCGGCAGCTTTGTGATGGCCATCACATAACCCTGTGACCACAGCCATGGCCCGCGCAAGCACATCGCCTCTATCCTGATGCTCAGATCGGGGGAGGGCAGCGATGGCGGAGCTCAAGAAGTGCTGGCGTCAAAAAGTGGTGGCGGAGATGACGGCGGCGCACCTGCAGCAGTTCGCTCGCGAGATGGGCACGTCGCTCAGCACGCCCGATGCGCTCGTATTCCTCAATGAGCACGGCCGGGCCTACGAGATGTGGAAGCAGATGATGAAGGCCGGCGAAGAATACATCAAAAACAAGCTGCAGGAATCGCATCGGGTGGCGGTTCGCACCGCTCCCGAAGTGCAGGCTTCACGCTAAATTCATTTCCTTCGCCCCCGGGGGCTCACCTTCATGGCACCTTGGGTCCCCGGACTTACGCCCGGGGCTACACTCTGAGGCCACTCGGGCTTAGCAGCTCGTAAAAAGGGCCGACAACGCGAAAAGGATTTCCGATCCACCTCGACGGCGAGGAGTCGCGGCCCCGTTCAATCGAGGAGTCAATAATGGCGAGTCAATACGTCACCAGGACGACCCAGTAGGCGCCGGCGGGATACTTGCGGGTGCGGGCGAAGCAGGCGCCGACAGCAAAGGCCTGGGCGTTGCGTTGCCGGGCGAGGTCCGCGGCTTGCGGAGGAAGCACCTGCGGCTCGGTGGAGGTGAAGGTGGCAGCTTCCCGCACCCCGGCGAGGCGAAGAGCGAGGCGGGGGTCGAGCTTATCGTGATGCGCCATGGTGCAGGCATCATGGCGAAGGGCCGGAACAAAACGCCGGCTGAGGCTGGGCAATCCGGCGCGGCCGCGCATCTCGGAAATGCGGCCGGCCACCATTTCTTCCACCCCGGACGCGGAATACTCGGCGAAAGTGCGGGCAAAATCCTCGGTCACCCAGATGGTGCCGCCGCGCTCCACCACCCCGATGCCCACCGCGTTGTAGTCGGGATTTAGGATGTTGGCACGATGCGGAGGGGAATGCATGAAGCCCTGGTGGGCGCCTTCGGCGGTCTGGTTGAACCCGACATTTTCGCCGTCGGTGTCGAAATGCAAACCAGTCATGGCCAGGCGCTCGCGCATCACGGGTTCGTCACGAAGCTGGTGGGAGAGTTTCTGGCGTGAAGCCATGAGCTGGGAGTGAGCGCGCGCCGCCTGTTGCAACTGGGCGTTGCTTTTAAGCGCGGGCAGTCCCTGCTGGGTGCGGGCCTGATTAAGGAGCTGGAAAATTTCCTGCTCCGCAGCCTGGTGGTAGCGGGCAGCAGCGAACAGGCCGCCGGCTGTGCTGAGGAAAACTCCTAGGCCGCAGAGGAAAACGAGCAAGCTCTTCATAATTAGTTAGATACAAGCCACACTTTTCCCTTTTCTTCGCCTCACATCCAATACTACAATCCTGCCATACTCGCTCGAGGAATGGTATGGGCTCGGTGGTACTGACGGCAATCGTTTTTGCGCTCCTGGGAGGCGCCGTGGCTTGGCTGCTGGCGCGTTCCCAGGCGCCGGCACTGCGGCAGAGGCTGCACGACGTGGAGCAGCAGTTCGCTGAGGCCAGCGGCGAGCTTAAGGCGCAAACCGCTGCCAATACCGAACTGCGCCAGCGGGTTGCGCAGCTGGAGTCAGATGTGAAGCACACGCGCGAAAACGCCGAGGAAAAGCTGCGTCTGCTGGGCCAAGCCAAGGAAGAACTGAGCAATGCTTTCAAGGCGCTTTCGGCGGAGGCGCTGAAATCGAACAATGAATCCTTCCTGCAGCTGGCGCGCGAGAGCCTGCAGAAGTTTCAGGCGGGCGCCCAGGGGGACCTGGAGAAACGGGAGCAGGCGGTGGCGGAGCTGGTCTCGCCCATCAAGGACACACTGCAGAAGTTTGATGCCCACATACGACAGGTGGAGAAGGAACGGGGCACGGCTTACGGCCAGCTGAGCGAGCAGGTAACGTCGCTACGCGAGACCCAGGAGAGCCTGCGCGACCAAACAGGCAAGCTGGTGCAGGCGCTGCGCGCGCCCTCCGTGCGCGGGCGCTGGGGCGAAATCCAGCTGCGACGCGTGGTAGAGATCGCGGGCATGCTTCCCTACTGCGATTTCGAAGAGCAAGCCACCGTCAACACGCCGGAAGGGCGGCTGCGCCCGGACCTGGTCGTGAAACTGCCCGGAGGCAAGAACCTCGTGGTGGACGCCAAGACACCGCTGGCGGCTTATCTGGATGCCGTGGAGGCGCAGGATGAGGACGTGCGACGCGCCAAGCTGGCCGACCACGCGCGGCAGGTGCGCGACCACATGGTCAAGCTGGGGTCCAAGGCCTACTGGGAGCAGTTCGAGCACACGCCCGAGTTCGTGGTGATGTTTCTGCCCGGCGAAACGTTTTTCAGCGCCGCGCTGGAGCAGGACCCGTCGTTGATTGAATCCGGAGTTTACGAAAAGGTGATTCCGGCTTCGCCGACCACGCTGATCGCACTGCTCAAGGCGGTAGCTTACGGATGGGGACAGGAACGGATTGCGCGCAGCGCGCAGCAGATCAGCGCTCTGGGCAAGGAACTACACGAGCGCGTGCGCAGCCTGGCACGCCATTTCGAAGATGCCGGCAAGGGCTTGGACAAGGCCGTGGAGTGCTATAACAAGGCGATCGGATCGCTGGAAGGACGGGTGCTGGTGTCGGCGCGCAAGCTGAACGAGCTGACCGCCTCGGCAGCGGCGGAGATTCCCGAACTGGAGCCGATCGAGACCACGGCGCGAACCCTGCAAATAGAATTTGAGGAAGAAGAAACGCCGGCGCAGGCCAAGGCAGCGGAGGCTGGTTCTAACGGCAACCTGATGGGCAGCAAGCGCACCTGATGCCCGCAAACGTGGGAGTCTTGGCTACTTGCTACTCTGCGGCGGTAGTGCTCGCACCGTGATCTGGTTTCTGCGCGAGATAAAGGCAGCGCAGC
>Ga0105240_10012110_pt1 | contig 11948 bp, 8 predicted proteins | sample KBSC54metaG_FD_80426 | JGI IMG/M metagenome (GOLD analysis project Ga0105240, IMG submission 80426) | Corn rhizosphere microbial communities from Kellogg Biological Station, Michigan, USA - KBS C5-4 metaG | ecosystem: Host-associated > Plants > Roots > Rhizosphere > Soil | place: Michigan, USA...
AGAGGATTATTTTCGGCCTTGGCACGATTGAGCGCGGCTTTGTGAAGTTCCAAAAGAAGCGGCTTGAGGTCTGGAGCCTTCTTCGTCGCCCCCGGTACGAATTTTGAAAACATGCTTTTGGCCGCCGTTACATCGCCATGGGCAAGACTCTCAATGTTGCCGTACTTGGTAATGAGCTTGGCAATGTGGTCACCGGCAACTCTGGTGAACTCTGAACTCAACCACACGTCATGGCGCACGTTGTCGATCCCTAACTGCAGGGTCTCGAGCGAAAGCGCCGGTATATAGCTGCTGAGCCGCGGTGGCGGATAGTCCTGCGACGACCCAAGCTTGAAGATCGGAATCCGAGGCATATTCTGATTGGCGAGGAAGCGCAATCCGCAGTGAAGTAAGCACACAGCGGCGCCTGGATCAGCGTACTACGGTAGAGGGCAGAGGCCGATATTACTCAAGTTAGGGGTAGTCTGCGTCCAAACCGAACGGACATGTACCTTCAGTATGAGCTACCCCAATGCGACAACTCCGCTACTGTTTGGTATCCAGCGGGTGCTGTGCCTTGTCGTAAAACTCGTTCTGCAAACGCAAGCTGTTCTGATCAGCCTTCACTGCGCGAATAACATCCGCGACTGATTTGATCCACCAACTCATCTGATATTCACCGAGTTCGCGGGTGGCGAGTGCCCCATTGCCGGAATAATGATCCGGGAAGCGCGCGTACCACCAGATGCCGGTGTAAACACCGTCCGGCAGGTCAACATGATGCTGATCGGCGCCGGACTCGTTCGAGGCACGATCCATGTGTACAAGATCGGGACGCGAGATCAACATTTTAGCGGTCTCGCTTTGACCGGCGTGCATATCCAGCTTGTCCGTCCTGGGCGGGCCGCCAGTCGAAGGCGTCCTCTCGTCGAATACATAGACGACATAGTCATGCCGCTTCTCGAGTTGGCTTTGAGCAAAGAACGGCAGCAGATGCTCGTTGCCGCCGTGACCGTTGACAATGACGATCTTCTTGCAGCCGTTGCGGGCCATCTCATCGGTGGTTTCTTGCAGCAGTTCCAGCTGTATCTTCGAGCTGTAGGCCACGGTCCCAGGTTCGTGGCGCGCCTCAAAGATCTGCCCGAAATAGTACTCGGGATAAACCACGGCATATTCCTGCTCCGCTGCGCCCAGTGCAGCATGGCGCACGTCCAGAAGATCGGTCCCTAATGGAAGATGCGGGCCGTGCTTTTCCAGGATTCCGAAGGGTAGCACGCAGGTACCCTCTGACCGTGCAATGGCTTTAATGAAGTCGGGGCCGGTTAGTTCCTCCCAGTGCACTGAAAGTTTGTCTTGAGCTTGAACAAATAATGGCAAACAAGTAAGCGCGATCAGGCCTAGCGTTCGGCGTAGCATGGGTTCTCCTCAGGCGCGAATTTTAGCACCGGCGAGACGCCGCGCGCACTTCACGAGGTCCCCCATGAAGACGATTACTATCGTTACCAGCGATGTTCCCAATTCCACGTTAGGATTATTCAGCATTGTGCAGCGCGCATATTGTCCGTAATAGGGGGCCCCGGTGAAGAAGCTGAAATTTGTTGTCTCGCTGACTACTCGCGACAATGATTATCAAATGGAGCAGGCGTCAGCCGCTGAAGAAGCGGCGCAACGATTTGGCGCCGATTTGCAGATCCTGGATGCCGAGAATGACGCCATCCTACAAAGCCAACAGCTTCTGAAAATCATTCAATCCAATACCGAAGCGCATCCTGACGGAATTATCTTCGAGCCGGTGGGTGGAACGGCCATGCCCCAGGTCGCGAGGGCTGCTGCAGCTGCGGGGATCGCCTGGGTGGTACTAAACCGTGAAGTGGAATATATCGCCGAACTGCGGAGCACCTACAAAGTGCCCATCTTTTCCATCAGCTCCGACCACGAGCAGATTGGGCGAATTCAAGGAAGTCAAATTTCTGCCTTGCTTCCGAAAAGCGGCTCAGTGCTTTTGATTCAGGGCCCGGCCGAGAGCTTGGCTGCAAGACAACGAACTTCGGGAATGTATGAGAGCAAGCCGGCCGACGTCCAAGTAAAACTCATGAAAGCGAACTGGACGGAAGCGAGCGCCTACAAGGCTGTCAGCTCGTGGCTCAAGCTCTCCACGTCCCAGCAGGCACTGATCGATGTAATCGCAGCGCACGATGATTCCATTGCTATCGGTGCACGGAAGGCCTTTCAGGACATCGCGGACATGAACCTGCGCTCCCGCTGGCTTAAAGTTCCCTTCCTTGGCATTGACGGAGTCCGCAAAACCGGGCAGTCCTGGGTACAACAAGGGCTGCTGGCGGCCACGATTATTGTTCCAACCAATACTGGCAAAGCCATCGAGATGCTGACCCATGCGCTGAACACTGGAACTTTACCGCCCGCGAAGACGCTTACTATTCCCAAGTCATTCCCCAATGTTGAGGATCTCGCCAGGAAGCCTGTTCAAAAGAGCCAGGCGGCAAAGACCACGTAGGATTGCAACGGTCACAACGACATCCGCGAAACTTGGGGGTTGTTTTCCTTGGTGAACCTTCGTGTCCTTCGTGGTTATTGGTTTTTCAAATCATAAACCACGAAGAACACGAAGCTTCACGAAGGAGAGCCGAACCAGGACCCCTGGCCACCGAGAAATAACTGCCCAGTGCCAATCTATGCGATAGAAAAGCTTGCGTACCGAGCTTTTCGGAGCTAGGATTCCGCACGCAGGCTAGGAGGTCACCCATGACACATAAGCCTAGTTGGGCTCTGGCATTTTTCTTTTCGTTTGCGGGTTTGTTCATCTTTCTCACTCCCACATTATCTGCGCAGGTCGATACGATCGTGATCCCTGCGGGCACGCCCGAAGACAACGATTTGAACACCATTGCCAACGAGCATGATGCGCAAAAAAAAGTCTCGATGTATCAAGATTTCCTGCAGAAGTACGCTTCGGATAAGCCCGCAGTCGCGTATGCCAACTGGCAGCTTTCGCAGTACTACCAGAGCGCTGGAGATCTGCAGAAGGCGCTTGAATGCGGCGATAAAGCCGTCGCGGGGTCTCCGCACAATCTCGATATTTTGACTTCGCAAGTCACTATTGCGCAGCAACTCAAAGACAATGCCCGCATCTTCAGCTATTCGATTCAAGGCGGCGAGGCATTCAATTCGATCGAGAAACAACCCAAGCCGGGAGATGTGACCGATGAGCAGTTCGCGTCGACGGTCGCGTCGCAGAAAGATGCTAATAAGAATGCCTACGATTTTTTCGAGAGCACAGCCTTTAACGGAATCGCGGGTGAGAATGACGCAAAAACCCGGATGGATTACATCGACAAATTTACCGTCACATTTCCGAAATCGAAAATGGATGAGCAGGTAACTTCATACGCGATGCTTAGCCTTTCGCAATTGCAGGATAATCATCGCCTGATCAGTTATGCCGAAAAAGCATTGGCGGCCAATCCGAATAATTTGCCGGCCTTGCTTCTGCTCGCCAACAACTACGTAGACAGTTCTGAGCCCGGAGCTTTGGCCAAAGCAGTAACGTACGCGCAAAAGGCAATTGTTGCCGCGAAGGCCGATGATCCTGCAGCAGACAAATCGCAAAAGATTTCAGCCGGCGTCGCGCATTCCGTTATGGGTCGCGCCTATGCCAAGCAGTCAAAGACCCTGCCTTCGATCAGCGAACTAAAATCAGCTACGGCATTGCTCAAGGGAAATGACGAACAGCAGTACGCGGTCGCAGCCTATTACCTTGGATGGGATTATGCGAAGGTGAATAAACTCACCGAGGCGCGGGCCATTCTGAACGAAACCGCCGGAATTCCCGGGCCGGTGCAACAGCCCGCGAAAGATTTGTTGACCAAGGTGAACACAGCGCGCGGCAGGTAAATAAATTACTTACGCGTGAGCTCGTCAGAGAGAAGCCGGGCTTTGTACGCCAGGGTCTGAGCCCGATCGGTGTCCGCCGAAGCCGCTGCTGCTCTCGCCTGCTGCATGTAAGTGTTGATCTCATCAACCATGCTCTGCTGTGCCGGCGTAAGCTGACGGCCCGCTACCCGCTTCAGGTTTGCATCCGTCGCAGCCAGTAAGCTGGCGGTGTTCGCGCGCTGGCTTTTTGCCTGCGCGGGGTTTACCGCCGGAGCTAGTTGCGCCGAACCTTCCTTCGCTCCTCCATTTCGCACCACCACTTTGCCGGGGTCTCCGTTTGAATTGGAAACCGAGGTTTTTGCCGGCGAGTTGTGATGGACCTTGCGCTTTCGATGTTTGAGAACTGGCGGCTTAGGTGGAGGGGAGGCTTTCTCTCCGGTAGTGGAAGAAGGTGCGGCTGGACTGCTCGTATCCGGGGGAGCACCTTGGACGGGTGGATTAGCGGGCGGCTGGTTCTGTTCCTCGGATTTTTGGTCCGGAGATGTGACTTGAGACGCCTGCTGTTGCGGTAAAGAGGACGGCCACGCCGAGGCGCTGCACACAAGCATTACGGCAAACGTCAGACGAAGAGGCGATTTCATTTGAGGTTCCCGGGAATAGTCTTAATTGCGGACAGCCGCTTCTTCTAGTGAAGAGGACCGGGACTCGGCCAAGGGTAAGCGTAAACGAAACGCTGTACCCTTGCCTTCTTCCGATTCAAAATCAACCGATCCATAGTGCCACATCATGATCTGATATGTCTGGGCCAAGCCGATACCACTGCCCGTCTTCTTAGTAGTGAAATATAACTCAAAAATCTTATCCTGCACGGCAACGGGAATCCCCGTCCCCTGGTCGCGAACCTCGATGATTACTGCGTCTTCATTGCGATGCGCGGTAATCGCAAGATTCCCTCCGTCGGGCATGGACTGAACACCATTTAAAACAACATTCAAGATTGCCTGCTTGATGAAGTCGGTATCGATTTTGACGGGAATGGGTTCAGGCGGAAGCTCTCGCACTAATGTGACGCCGTGCTGTTCGGCGTCGGGTGCGGCCAGCAACGCAACCTCTTCGAGCACCGAACGCAAGTCGGTCTCTTCCAGATGCAGATCGCGGGGCCGGGTGAAGTCCACCAGAATCTGCACCACACGATCCAGACGGTGAATTTCACTATCGATGATATCCACATGACGACTAGTCGCGGGATCGATATCCTGCAATTTATTGCGCAGCAGTTGCAGGTGCAGCACGATCGCGTTAATAGGGTTCTTCACCTCGTGGGCAACACCGCGAGTGACCCGCCCGCTAGCGGAAATTCTGCGCGAAAGTTCGATCTCGTCCTCAATCCGCCGCACCGACTCGGCATCACGCATGGTTAACAGCGCACCGATCTGTGTTCCCTTTTCCTGAATGAAGTCCAACGAAACCTGCACCCGGCGGCCGTTCGACGCTTCCATTTCGCGCTGGGCGACGTTGTGCCGCAGGCGAAACGCGTCAAGCATCACGGAACCGAGCGCAGACTCCGTCGAAAAAATCTCATTCGCGCTTCGACCCAGAAGTTCGCGTCGTGAGCGGCCGAGAAAACTCTCGATCGCAGCGCTGACCAGCACCACCCGCGAATCGCGGGTGAACAACATTAATCCATCCTGCAGGCTGGACATGATCTGGTCCACATTGCTCTTGAGGGCGGAAAAAATTTCCCGGGTATCGCGCATCTGCCGGCCCAGGGTCGCGATCTTCATACTCACCTGGCCGTATTCATCCCCACCTTCCTCCGCGTCTTTTAAAGCATTGCCATCGGCCTGCGCCATGTTATCCAGACTGCGATTGATGTGCTCGAGTGGTCCGAGAGCAATGTGTGACAGCAATGCGGCCAGCATCAACGAACACAGTACAGCCACCGCCGAAAGCGTCAGGGCGCGCTGCAACCGTGGGGTGAGGTCGTTGCGAAGAAATACGGTCGAGACTCCAACATGAATACTGCCGAACATTTCGCCATTCAGCAGGAGCGGAATGTGGACGTCGTAGACGGTGGGAGCGTGATAAACCAGTCTCAATTTCCTCCGGAAACTGGCATTTTGCAGAGTCGAAAAGTCGGGCCGATCCTCAATCGTTTTGCCAACTAACTTGGGATCGGTATCGAGTAAGGCTTTGCCGTCCGCGTCGAGAATAGCTGCGTCGTAGATAGTGGGCCAGCTCCCCACCACCGACTCCAGCATGGTGTTCAAATCGCGATCGGTCCCCAGATAATATGCAATGCCACGGCGCAGAGCCTCGGGATTATTGGTGTCGATCCGGGTGCTGCTCAAGTCAGGAGCCGCGTTGCTCGCCAGAAATGCGAGTTGCGAGGTCAGGTATGCAGCGGTGTCATGCGCGGTGTTGATTCCCTGACGCAGGATTTGCGAGATGTAGAGATACGAAGCGCCGGTAACCAGCGCCGCCACCATGAAGGTAATGGCCAATACGATTTGGGTCCTGCGCCGCATTTGAATCCCTGGTCAGCCGTTCACTTTCAGTGATGCGGCTGGCGCGAAAAATTATGGCTCCTTCACTTCCTCGGCTTCTTCCCTTTCTTCTTTTTCGTCTTTGTCGCGGCCAGCGCCATCTGCGCCGGAGCTGCCGTACTCTTTTAACTTATTGTGCAATGTCTTCAAGCTGATGCCGAGAATTTCCGCGGCCCGGGTCTTATTGTTGTTGGTGGATTCCAACGTTTTGAGAATCAGCAGGCGCTCGGCTTCACCAACCGTAGTTCCCACGCCAACTCGGATGGAGTCAGCATCATCAACGGACACTCGAATGGGTGAGTGCCCAAAACCCGGCGGCAAATGCTTCGTTTCGATTACCGGGCCTTCGCAGACAATGACCGCCCGCTCCAAAGTGTTGCGCAATTCGCGAACGTTTCCCGGCCACGCGTAATTCCGGAACGCATTGAGCACTGCCTCACTCACTGTGGCTACGCGCCGCCCGTGTTTGGCACTCATGTCAGCCAGTAGGGTTTGCACCAGGTCTTGAATATCTTCGCGATGTTCTCGCAAGACCGGCATGTGAATGTTGAAGACGTTCAGCCGGTAATAAAGATCGTTCCGCAATTCGCCGCGTGCCACGGCTTCGTCCGGAACTTTATTGGTGGCGGCGAGGACTCGAACGTCCACGGTGGTTTCGGTCTTGCTTCCAAGCCGCCGCAACTTGCGGTCTTCAAGCACGCGCAACAATTTGGCTTGAGTTGCGATGGGCATTTCGCCAATTTCATCGAGCAGTAACGTCCCACCTTCGGCAAGTTCGAAACATCCAGTTCGACGCTCGAGCGCCCCGGTAAACGCGCCCTTTTCGTGTCCGAAGATTTCGCTCTCAATCAGCGTCTCCGGAATTGCGGCGCAATTAATCGCAACAAATGGACGCAAACGCCGCGGGCTTAACTCGTGAATGGTTCGTGCCACCAGTTCTTTGCCGGTGCCGCTGGCGCCAGTAATAAGAACGGAAGCCGTACTGGGTGCAACCATTTCGATCAGACGGAAAATTTCCTGCATTTTTTTCGACGGGCCAATCAGTGATCCGAGAGAACCAGCGTCGCGCAACTTGCGGCGAGTGGCTTCGAGTTCCACCCGGGTGCCAAGCAGAGCTGAAGCATTTTGCAGGATCGTCCGCAGGCGGCTGGTATCGATCGGCTTGGTAACGTAATCGTAAGCGCCGATTCGCATCGCCTGCACGGCACTATCGATGCTGCCTTGCGCCGTGACCACGATGACGGCCATGCTTTGGCTGTCACTGGAGATTTTCTCCAGCAATTCGAGGCCACCGAGGCGCGGCATCTTCAAGTCAGTAATCACGATGTGGGGCGCCCACGAGCTGACCTTTTCGTAGCCGTCCTGCCCGTCGCGCGCAGTTTCCGCAACATAGCCCCATGACGAGATCAGTTCGGCCAGACCGGTGCGTTCATTCTCTTCGTCTTCGACAATCAGTACTTTTTCCTGGCTCATGTTTAAGTATTCATTATTCAAGGTAGGAGTCAGCCTAGCAAGCGGCAAGACGACTTTCGCCAACTCTGCAGGACAAAAGCCTTGCCGCGCCGTAATTTAATATGGATGAACAAGATGCCTGAAACGCCATTGTGGGCTGCTGAAGATCAGTCTCTTCGGCTAACGGAACTGACTGCGCCGACCGATGACCGCGCGAAGGAAGCTCCCTTGCGCCGCGACGTTCGTTCCCTGGGCGTGGTGCTGGGCAGGGTCCTGGTGGATCAAGCCGGTGAGTCGGTTTTTAAGACCGTAGAGCAACTGCGACGATTGCTGATCCAATCGCGCGCACACACTGCCAGATCACAATCCAGCAGCGACGAGATGCAACAAGCTACCAGCATCGTTCAAGGACTAAGCATCGAGCAGGCCCATCGGGTGACAAAGGCCTTCGCCATTTATTTCGAATTGACCAACCTGGCTGAAACCAATCACCGGAAGCGCCGTCGCCGCGCGGGAAAGTTGAATTCCACACAAACCCCGCTCCCGGGTTCATTTCGCGGTACCCTGCTCAGAATGCGAAACGCGGGGATGAGCGGAGAACAGGCGCTGTCCGCGTTGAGCCAAGTAAAGGTCGTCCCGGTTTTTACTGCACATCCGACCGAAGTAGCGCGTAGAACGGTGTTGACCAAGCGCCGTCGGATCGCAAAATTCCTGGAACTGCTCGATCACCTTCCTTTATCAGGCTCGGAAGCGCTGGAGATGGAAAATGCCATTGCGGCTGAGATCACCGCCTTGTGGCAGACCGACGAAGTGCGGGTACAGAAGCCGCAGGTCACCGACGAAATCCGCATGGGTCTTGACCACTACCCGATGTCGATTTTTGAGAGCCTGCCGCGCTTGTACGCAGAGGTCCGCGAGTCTTTCAAAGATGTGTATGGGATGGAATTGTGCGCCCAGCAAGTGCCACAAGTATTGTCGTTCGGTTCCTGGATCGGCGGCGACCGGGACGGCAATCCCTTTGTGACACCGGAAACAACGCGCGAGGCCCTGGCGCGAGCCCGCAACACCGTTCTCGGACATTACATAGCGGAGATCGAGCGTTTGCTGGAGCCCCTTAGCTCATCCAGCCGTCAGGTTCCGGGTTCAAAAGCGTTTCAGCAAAGACTGGACGAATACGCGCAACGCATGGGAGAAGAGCCGGCCCGCCTGGGACGAATTTCTCCCACCGAACTTTACCGGCGCTTTCTTGCATTCATCATCGTGCGGCTGCGACACACGCGTGAAGGCAAAGAGAATGGCTACGATTCGACCCGCGAATTCGAAGCAGATCTGGAAATTCTGTACGGAAGCCTGAGCGAAAATCATGGCCAGAGTTTGGCACGCCTTTTTCTTGATCCCTTGCTGCGGAAGGTACGAACCTTCGGCTTTCATTTGGCCACGCTTGATGTCCGGCAACATGCCAGGGTCCATCAACGCGCCCTCGACACCAAATCAATTCCGAGCGACAAGGCGGCGGCCATCGATCTGTTTCGTCAGATTGCTGAGTGGAAGAAGCTATTTCCTTCTATTGCCGTCCGAAATTACGTCATCAGCGGCGTGGAATCGGAAGCCGACATCACCGCCGTAATCGAACTTGCAAAACTTGCCGGGACTCCACTGGCCGCATCAGGCGGAGACCCAGGGCTGATGCCGATTCCGCTGTTCGAGTCGATACAGTCATTGCGCTCGTCTCCTGAAGTCATGGGCCGGATTTGGCGCGCTCCGGAATATCGGCGGCTCCTCGATTCGTGGGGCGGCTGGCAGGAGGTGATGCTCGGCTATTCCGATTCCAACAAAGATGGCGGGATGCTGACTAGCCTGTGGGAGCTTTACAAAGCGCATCGGGGCCTGCACGAGTGCGCGCGCAAGCACGGCATAAAGCTCAGGTTGTTTCACGGCCGCGGCGGAACAGTTGGACGCGGTGGCGGACCAACTCACGCCGCCATCCTGTCGCAACCTGCGGGAGATTTTTCCGGAGAGATTCGCATAACCGAGCAGGGCGAAGTTCTCAACTGGAAATACTCTGATCCAGTTCTGGCGGAATGGAACCTGGAAATCGTGATCGCCGCATCTCTCGAGGCCCTGACTCGACCGGATAAGACGCCTGCAAGCGCTGACCTGGATTGGGAGAGCGCAATGGAACAAATGTCGGCGGATGCATTCCGCTTTTATCGGCAACATATTGCCGAGAATCCTGACATTCTTCCGTATTTCGAGCAGGCGACCCCGGTAAACGAGCTGGATAATGCGCGCCTGGGATCGCGTCCGGCGCGGCGTTCGGCCAGCCGCAACCTCGATGAGCTACGCGCAATTCCCTGGGTTTTTGGCTGGATGCAAAGCCGCCACGCACTTCCGGCATGGTTCGGAGTAGGCCATGCCCTCGAGTGTTTCGCCGCCCAAGGTGACGAACAGCAGAAACTTCTGCAAGAGATGTTCTCGAAATTCGCGTTGTTTAACGACTTGGTCCGCAACGTGGAACTGGCAATGTCGAAGGCAGATTTGTCGATCGCGAAACTTTATGCATCGCTGGTGCGTGATGAAGACTTGCGCGAGCGGGTGTGGCGAATCATCTCTGGGGAGTTCGAACGCACACGCCGGATGCTGTTGCTGGTAAAGCAGCAGGAAAAGCTGCTAGAGAAAAATCCGGTTCTGTCGCGATCGATAAGGCTGCGTAACCCCTACGTTGATCCTATGAGTCTGATCCAGGTCGACCTTTTGCGGCGAAAACAGTCGGGCGATCACTCAGAAGAGCTGAATTATGCACTTGCGGCGACCATTAACGGAATCGCGGCCGGTTTGCACAATACCGGATAGAAACCCAGCAGCCACTTACGATTCCGGTTGACTCAGAGTAGTTCCGTGTTTAGCTTTTCGAGGTTTGGATTTGCGTTCGGCAAAATTGGCGTTCGGAATCTTCAGCAAAAAAAGAAGCGCCTTGCTGGAGTAAGGCGCTTTCAAGAGCTGTTGGGAAACTCAAATCAATTAAGTAGAATGTAGCATCCGTTAGAGATGCCGTGAATCGGGTGAGCACTGTAGAAACTGGTAAGTGCAGGTGTTCGCCTTAGACGTATTGTTAGAGGCTGCTAATGCCCATATTTGAATACACTTGCAAAGACTGCAACCATCCTTTCGAAGCCCTGGTGCTCGGGAGAGAGAAAGCCAGCTGCCCAAAATGCCAAGGTAAGAACCTGGCATCCCGACTCTCAGTGTTTGCGGTGCAGGCCAAAGCGGCTTCATCCTCTCCTCCCACCGCATCGGGAGCTTGCGGCAGCTGCGGCGACCCACGCGGGCCGGGATCCTGCTCCATGCCCGATTTCGATTGAAACGAAAAAATCCGCAGCTCCCACGTTGCTGATTCAATGCTTCTCAGCGGTCACACTCCAGTACTCAAGCCGCGGTAACCCGGGTAAGTTTCCAGGCGGCAGGTTATGTCGCACAATGGCGTCCATGGATCGACGCCTTAGCCCACGAATCGAAGTTCAACTTCCGGTACAGGTTTGGGGAATGGATGCTCACGGCCAGCCGTTTACCCAGCCCGGCCTTGTAACCAATATGAGCGTCGGCGGTCTGGTAATTCAAGGCGTGATGCGCAAGATTCGAACCGGCGAAATTCTCGATGTTCAGATGGGTCAGGTAAAAGCGCAGTTCCGCGTGGTCTGGGTCGTCAATGACGGGAACGGTGAGATCGGCCTGCAGCGGTTGACATTGCATACATTCATTGCACATTCCGTGCTCACGCATTGTGCCGAGTCGGCAGCCGCCTGCTGAGTCGGAATTACGATTCAAGAACCTCCAGCAACTTCCATTTGCCTCTTTTAAAACCTTTCAATATCCTTCGTTCTGACTTTTTCTGGCGCGAGGAATTTCATGCGACTTCTTTTAATCGTCCCCATGCTTGCTGTGGCTGTGACCCTGGCCACATCGGCGCAGGAAACCACTTCCCTTCACTTGATGCCGTGGCCCGCCAGCGTTAAGGCGTCGCAATCTGCACCGTTAGTGATTCAAACTTCCTTCTCGGTCGGGATAGGCAATGCGTCGGAT